>JACCDW011795956.1_pt1 | contig 103253 bp, 90 predicted proteins | sample 7449781 | NCBI WGS metagenome assembly JACCDW01 (sample SAMN15323449, study PRJNA562643) | freshwater metagenome | isolation source: river surface water | place: USA:Blue River Watershed | collected 2017-08-18 | reverse complement strand
TGGGCATACATGATCGACATCGGTTTTTTATTGAAAGAATTTGAGGAATCCTCCGCATTCAGATCAGCCATTCTCAGGTATATGCAGGTTCTGATGCTCATGACGGCGCAGACCGCAGTTTGCAATCGGCGACATTCGATTAGCCAGCAATTTGCCAAAATATTGCTTTTAAATCATGACCGGTTAATGTGCGACGATCTGGTTTTCACACATCAATTGATGGCCAACCTGATGGGTGTGCGTCGAGAGGCCATTAGTTTGGCAGCCAACCAATTGCAAGAATTGGGTGCGATTGAGTACAAACGCGGCAACATCTTTATAAAAAGTAGGATAAGCTTGGAAAAAGCTTGTTGTGAGTGTTACCGCATCATCCACAATGAGATCCATCGCGTTCATGCGCAAACTGTTTAACTGAATTCACCCATGAGCCAAGAGTCTGAAGAAATTAAGATCGCAGTCGAACTTTTACAGGCCGAAGTCAAGGTACTCAAAGACAATTACCATGTGCTCAATTCCGAGTACACAGATAATTTGCTTTCTTTGAAGAAGCTGACACAAACTTCCTCTGAGGCAGCCAGTCGTGCGGCAAAAGCCGCTGAACGGGCCGCCAAATCGGCTACTTTCTGCGCAGAAACCGCCAAGCTGGCAGCTCATTCGGCCATCGTCGTCGCAGCCGAAAAAGCCGCCGAAGCGGCTTATGAATCTGCCGAGGCCGCACTAGAGGCTGCCGCTGCCGCTGCCGCTGCCGCCGCAGCCGCCGCCATTTCACTGGCTCAGCATGCCGAGGACGCTTCGACCCAGGCTTCAGCTGCCGCAGCACACTCCACTCAGTTGGCTACCGAATCTGCGGCGCATGCCGTCAAAATGTCACAAGAGGCCGCTCTTTTTGCACGTCGCGCCCGGGAAATGGACAAACCCGGTCCCTGATGTTCGAGTCCCTTACGTACTTATGACCGCAGCCATGGCCGCAACTTCAGTATTACCTTGCGTACATGTGCTCACGGCGATAGGGGTAAAGAGGCGTCTGGCTGGGTCGCAGAGCCAGAATCTGATAGATGGATGTCCAGCCCCGCTCAAATCCCATGGCACAACCAGCCAAGTAAAGCCTGTAGGCTCGTAAAATCCGGTCGGTTTGCTCGCCATGCGAACGGGACAAGGCAGCGCGGGCTTGATTCAACCTGCTCTCAAGGCGGTCAGACCAGGCCCATAGGGTTTTCGCATAATGAGGGCGCAAGCATTCAGCATCCACCAATTCCAATCGCGATTGCGCCATGTGACTGCATACTTCACTCAAGTGAATCAGTTCGCCGCCTGGAAATATATATTTTTCAATAAAGTCCCCTATTCCCAATCCCAATTGGCGATAACCTGTCCCGTTGGCTGTGATGCCATGGTTCATCACCATCCCCCCGGGTGTCAACAGTCGGTAGATTTTTTCGAAATAGCTTGACATGTTTGCACGACCGACGTGCTCGAACATGCCCACAGAGGCGATCTTGTCGAAGGGCTCAGACTCATCCAGATCCCGATAATCCAGCAAACGAACTTTGATTTGTCTGGACAGTCCTTTGGCTTCGATCTGTCTCTGAACATATTCAAATTGGTTGACCGAAAGGGTGATGCCTTGAGCCTGCACCCCATACTTTTCAGCCGCCCAAAACAGCAACGCCCCCCAGCCCATGCCTACATCAAGAAACCGATCGTTGGCTTGCAGGGATAATTTTCTGCAAATCAAATCGAGTTTTGCCTTTTGAGCCGCCTGCAAAGACGAGCCATCGTCCTCAAAATATGCGCAAGAATAAACTTTTTTCTCGTCCAGCCAAGTGGAGAAGAAATCATCTGTGACGTCGTAATGCGACTGCACATCCAGCTTGGACTGTGCCCGACGATGTCTCAGTCGACCCCTCCAATGTTCAAGCTGGTTGCCCAATAACCCTAGCATGCTAATTTGGCTCTGGTTCGGTTCAAACGGGATGACTTGAGCTGCCAAATCCATTAGTTCCCGCATGTTGCCGTCAAAGTACAGCTTGCCTTCAACCCAATCAGAAGCGACTAGACCAATCTCACCATGTGCCAAATGACTCAAGGTGATCCAATTCGTAAGCATCAGCGTCGGCGTGAGTCCCTCTTTTCGCTGGGCATTGATTTTTTGACCATCTGGAAGAACGATGCAAAAATTTGCATCTAATATGTCCAATTTCGATTGGACTTGGTGGGACAGAATGTTTTTGATCATGGGGAACCCCAAAATGCTCATCCTATTGAGCTACTTTAGGAATCCATGTGCGCTGGCACACACACCATTTGCCGCTTCAAAAAAACTACTGGGCCAGCCTTATTCCAAAAAAATTTGAAAATGGACTGAATTGATTGTTTTCTGATTAAGTTGTTATTTGTGGACTGTTCTCGCGCAAGGCCCCTTGGGATAAAAACATGTGACGTTTAGCGCACCCGAGCCACTGGCTGCTCAGCACAGGCTGGAAGGTTTTGACTGTGGGCCAGGTCGATACATTGGATGCTCTAATTGCAGGAAGTGGCCACTTTGTTGCCCGTCCAGGATGCGCTTTAAATGCATCGCACAGGCCAGAGGATGACCTTCCTATGGTGCATCTCAAGATCACGGCTCATTCAATGCAAGCCAACACCGACCTTTAGAAACCCCTTCGATCCACCACTTAAAAGGCCTTGCCAACGACGGGCTCGCGAGGCTTTTATGAGCCGCTTCAAAGTTTCAAGCCGGATCTGACTTGCCAGGTCTCACTCGGGTTTGAGGCCGATTTGCTGGGCCATGGCGCTGTAGATCTGCGCTTCCGATTGGTAAAAGCGCTCTAACTCCGCCAGGCTCATGGGCGGCGCCGGATCACTGCCCGTGGCCAGGGTCTGGGCCTGGAATGTGGGGTCGTGACAGGCGGCGGTCAACGCTTTGTGCAATCGGTTGACTTCTGCCTCGGGCAGTGTTCGAGCGACGAACACCGCACCCCAAGTCCCATGAACGAAGGCACTCAGGGCTGGATCCATTTGTGAGATGGGTTTGGCCTCGGGCAAGCGGGCGGTGGCTTGTGTGGCCGTGGTTCCGAGCACCTTGACTTTGCCCGTCGAGGCCAGATCGCGCACCGAACTTTGGGGGACGAAGGTCAGGTCGATTTGCCCACCGATCAGGTCTTGCAACACCGGTGGCACCCCTTTGTATGGGACATGCGTCAATGGGATTTGGATCTGGCGGGCGAGACTCTCGCCCAACAAATGGATCATCGAACCGTGACCAATGTGTCCGAAATTCAAGGGAGTCTGCTTGCGTTGCCGCGCCCAAGCCATCCACTCTGCCCCATCTCGAACGGGTAAATCGTGACGCGCCAGCAAAACATAGGGTCCGCGAGTGATCAGCAATACGGGTCTGAGGCTGTCGCTTTGGTACTTGGCCGCCTTGACCGATAGCGGGGTCAGGATCGATTCGGTCTGGGAAGCGATCAGCAGGGTTGGTGTCCCCGCGCTTAAAGCCATCAGCTTGTTCACCCCAAGCGCACCACCTGCCCCAGGTAAGTTTTCGATCACCACATTTTGGTTCAATTCGCGTTGCAGACCTGGCAGCAGCCGTCGAGCCAGGTTGTCGGTCGGATTCCCTGCGGGTTGGGGGACGAGCCAGGACAGGTTGGCTCCAGCGGAGGGGGTCTGAGCCCATGCGGGAAGGGCACTCGCCCCGAGGGCGGCCAGTAGGGTGCGACGGTACATGTTTGGCATGTCTCTTTGAAATGGAGGTTTTAGCTTTTGGTCGGTCTTGGTGCTGGACATATTGCCGCAGATTTCACATGACCGCAATCGGGATAAGACAAGATCGGTTGACCCATGATCAAGCGCCACTCCAGACGCATCATCACTCCATCCTTGTGTCACCGAGGAGCTTCTCAAGCTTTATGTAGCTTATAAGGCCGAGACCAACTTTGCTGATGTGGTACCCCAGGCGAGTCGCATGCGTATCTCCTTAAATGTAGAATTTCAAGAGATTCACGACCCTAAAAATCTTTGCAAGGATGTATCTGGAAAAGGACGTTGGGGAAACGGTGATGTTGAGGTTGGATTGTCCTCACGCGAAGAACTACCATATGTAATGGGATTAGTTCGACAATCATTCGAAAAACAAATCGGGAATTAGTCCTCGGCATGACACACTTAGTTCACCAATTCGATGATCGTGTTTAATGAAGGCGTCATCCCTCGTTAATGGGGAAGAGCCAAGAGCCGGAAGAGCCAACCATTTCAACCACTTAAGGCGGAAATGGTAGGCGCGATTGGATTCGAACCAACGACCCCCACCATGTCAAGGTGGTGCTCTAACCAACTGAGCTACGCGCCTGTGCCGTTTAAACCACGATTGTATCAGGATTTCAAGCCGCTCACCCCTCAGCGGCGGCGGGCATTGCGCACGCCCTTCACTTCAGAGATGGCTTGCAACACCGTGCCCAAGCGAGCGGTATCGGGCGTCTGAACGGTGAAGGTCATGATCGCCTGACCTTTCACCACTTGGGATTGCACCCCGGTCACAGGCAGTTTTTCTCGGGCAAAAACTTCAGAGAGGTCGCGCAGCAATGTGGGCCGATCGAGGGCCAGCACCTGCACATCCACAGGGTACGCGCGGCCATCGGCTGTTTGGGCCTGCCCCCACTCCACCTCAATGTCTCGGCCAGGTTCGCGCACCAGCAACTGGGTGAGACTGGGGCAACCCAGACGGTGGATGCTGACCCCCTTGCCCCGGGTGACAAAACCCCGGATCGGGTCAGGCGGGGCAGGCTTGCAGCAGCGGGCCAGTTGAGTCAGCAAGGAATCGACCCCAACCACCAACACCCCCGATTTGGCCGGGGCCTGGGGGCCGCGCGCAAGTCGCATCCGCACCGCCTCATCGGGTTCTGTGGGGGGTGCCGCAGGTCGCAGCACGGCTTCTATGGCGCGCAAAGAGAACTCGTCTTTACCCACCACCTCAAAAAAATCATCGGCAGACTTGAAGCCCAGCTCCGCCGCCAGGTCTTCGAGTTTGACGGCGGTTTTGCCTTCACGCTGCAACAGACGCTCGACCATTTCGCGCCCACGGGCCATGGTCTCGCGCATGGCCTGTGCATTGAACCAGGCGCGCACTTTCTGGCGTGCCCGCGGGCTGGCCAAAAACCCCAGCTCCGGGTTGAGCCAATCGCGCGAGGGCCCGCCTTCCTTTGCCGCCACAATGTCCACCGTCTGGCCGTTTTGCAATGGGGTCGACAAGGGCACCATGGCCCCATCGATGCGAGCGCCCCGACAACGATGGCCCAGATCGGTGTGAACGCTGTAAGCAAAATCGATGGCTGTGCTGCCCGCCGGCAAATCAACGATGGCCGCGTCGGGGGTGAGCACATAAATGCGTTCATCCACGGCCAGCCGTGAGACATCGAGCCGGCCCGACTGCGCATCCCCTGGCGGCGCCTGGGTCAGGTCGCTCTGCCACGCCAGCAGCTGTCGCAAGACCGCGATCTTGGCGTCATATGCGCTATTGGCACTGACCCCGGCATAACCCCGTGCGCCCGCCTCTTTGTAAGCCCAGTGGGCCGCCACGCCATGCTCAGCGTGTTCGTGCATGGCACGGGTGCGAATTTGCACCTCGATGGGCCGCCCCGACTGATCACGCACCACTGTGTGCAAAGACTGGTAGCCGTTGGCCTTGGGTCGGGCAATGTAGTCGTCAAACTCATTGGCCACTGCTTGGAAATGTTGGTGCACCCAGGCCAGTACGGCATAGCATTGCGGCACGGTATCCACCACCACCCGCAAAGCGCGCAAATCGAAGATTTGCTCAAAGGCCAGCGATTTGCCGCGCATTTTTTTGACGATGCTGTAGATGTGCTTGGGCCGCCCCTGAATTTCGGCGTGTATGCCTTGTGCAGCCAACTCGCCCAGCAAACGCTCGCGCAGATCGCGCATGTATTGTTCACGTTCGGTGCGCTTTTCTTCCAGCCGCCGGGCCACCTGATGGTAGGTGTCGGGCTCCAGGGCACGGAAGGCCAAATCCTCCAACTCCCACTTGATCTGCCATATGCCCAGCCGGTTCGCCAGCGGCGCGAACACTTGCAAAGTCTCTTCGGCCAAAGCCGGGCTGGGCACGGCACGCACTTGGGCCAGGTGGCGCAAGGTTTGCAATCGGGAGGCCAATCGCACCAAAACCACCCGCAAATCGCGCGAAAACGCCAGCAACATGCGACGGATGTTCTCGATCCGGGTGCGATCACTGGCCGCACCCAAGGCGCTGTCGCTGGCCCGGGCCTGGCGCTGCAACTGGTTGAGCTGGGTCACCGACTGCGCCAGTCGCGCTTCATCGGCGCCAAAGGCCCGCGCCAGGGTTTCGGGTGCGCGCTGCAGGTGTTCGCTGGCGTAAACCAGATACGGACAAGCCTGCAGGCCCTCGTCGCCCCCCATGTCGCGCAAGATTTCCGACATGCCTTCGGCATGCGCCAGCGCGTTCTCGCCCGAGTCAAGGGTTTGCGGGGCCAATAACGGCAGGGCAAAGGCGCGCGCCTGCGCCAGGCTCAAGCCGGCCCCCCCGGTGGCCGAGGGCTCGGCGGCCAGGGTCACGATCCGCGCTGCGGGTTGATCGTGGGAGGTGGTGCTTTTCATGAACGCGTCAGGAACAGGCGGGATAATGCGACCCGTCTGATCGTAAACGAAGTCTGGCGCATGAGGCGCAAGGAGGATTTGTCATGGCAGCAGGTTTTTTGCAGGGCAAAACGGCCCTGGTCACCGGTTCAACCAGCGGCATCGGCCTGGGCATCGCCCAGGCCTTGGCGCGCCAGGGGGCTCGCATCGTCGTCAATGGCTTTGGCGAAGTCGATTCGGCGCGCCGGGCGATTGAAGCGCTGGGCGTCGAAACCCTCTACCACGGGGCCGACATGAGCAAGGCCGAGCAAATTGAAGACATGATGGCCAGCGTCGCCCGGCAATGGGGGCGGGTGGACATTTTGGTCAATAACGCGGGCATCCAGCATGTGGCCCCCATCGAACAGTTTCCGGTTGAGCGTTGGGATGCCGTGATCGCCATCAACCTCTCCAGCGCCTTTCACACCACACGCCTGGCCTTGCCGGCCATGCAAGCCGCCGGTTGGGGGCGCATCATCAATGTGGCCTCGGTGCATGGCCTGGTGGCCTCGGTTCAAAAGGTCGCCTATGTGGCGGCCAAGCACGGCATCGTCGGCCTGACCAAGGTGACGGCGCTGGAAAACGCCACCCGCGACATCACCTGCAACGCGATTTGCCCGGGCTGGGTGCTGACCCCCCTGGTGCAAAAGCAGGTCGACGCCAAAGCCCAGGCCCTGGGCCTGAGCAACGAAGAAGCCACCCGCCAGCTGCTGGGCGAGAAAGAGCCATCGATGCAATTCACCACGCCCGAAGAACTCGGTGAATTGGCGGTGTTTTTCTGCTCGGAGGCGGCCAAAAATGTGCGCGGCGTGGCCTGGAACATGGACGGTGGCTGGGCGGCCCAATAAAACCCAAGGCCCGGCAGAGCCTTAGGGAAGCTCTGCAAAACTCGCTGCGTGCAAGTTTCGCCCAAAATCGGGATGCCATGCAAGGCGGATTTCGAAGCAGATATCGGGATATCTCTGCAAGAAATCCAACAAAGCAGGGCACCCGAGTTTGGGATGAAACGACGCATGGGGTTTTGCAGAGCTTCCCTAGGTATTGCGTCTGTGAGGCATGCACCAAAAGCCGCTTTCGGCCTTTGCCCTGACTGGTTTGGGTTTAGCATGACCCGATGCGTCGGACTGCCCTGCCGTCTTCTCACCCTGCCCTGGCCCGCGACTTCGGTTTGCGCCTGGGCAGTGCCATGCTTGCGCGGCATTGGCGCCCCATCCCCAGCGTGCTGATGCGTGAGTTCAACAAGGTGCACGGCGAAGAGGCCATCAGCTTGTACACCGCACGCAGCTGGTTGCGGGGCGAGTACCTGCCGCGACCCCATCGACTGCTGGCGCTGGCCAAATGCCTCGGTGTGGCACCCCACCAACTGATGTATGGCCATTTTTACCAGGCCGGGGCCGTCGCCGAACGAGAACCCGGCATGGTGCTCTCTGAGCGCGAGCACCGGCTGATTCAATGCCTGCGGCGCTTGTCCAGTCAGGGCCAGGGACAGCTTGAACAAACCGCCTGGCACTTGCTGTCGGCCCACCCGCGCCAGACCGAAGGCCGCTAACCCCCATTGCCCCGCAGGCGTGGCTCGATAAAGCCGCGCTGAATCAGCGATGAATCAGGGCCACGGCGCGGGTTTCTATGGCCTGGCCTTGGCCCACCGGGCCGAGTTTTTCAGCGGTTTTGGCCTTCACATTCACATGCGCAGGGTCGACACCCAGGGCCTGGGCCAAACGGACCGCCATGGCGGCCATGTGCCCAGCCAGGCGGGGTTCTTGCGCCACCACAGTCGCGTCCACATTGCCCACCTGCCAGCCAGCGGCACGCAAGCGGGCGACGGCTTCGGTCAACAGCTGCATCGAGTCGGCCCCCGCATGGCGGGGGTCGGTGTCGGGGAACATGCGGCCGATATCGCCCATGCCAGCCGCCCCCAGCAAGGCATCGATCACGGCATGGGTCAGGGCGTCGGCATCTGAGTGGCCCAACAAGCCTTTGGGGTGATCGATGTGAACCCCGCCCAAGACCAGGGAGCGCCCCGGAACCAGCGCGTGAATATCCCAGCCTTCGCCTATGCGCCAATTGAGGGTCATGTGTGCTTCTCCATGATTCGCGCCGACAGCAGCGTTTCTGCCAGCATCAGGTCTTCGGGGTAGGTCACTTTGAGATTCAGGGCATTGCCCGGCACCAGCATGGGCTGGAGGCCCAGGGCCTCGATCGCGCTGGCTTCGTCGGTGACGCCGACGCCGGTTTGCCGCAAGGCCCGCTGCAACAGCCCCAATCGAAACATTTGGGGGGTTTGAGCCAGCCATTTGTCATCGCGCGACAAGGTGCAGCACACTCTTGCATCGGCATCGGCCTGTTTCAAGGTGTCGGCCAGGGGCAAGGCCAAAATCCCGCCGACCTCATCGTCACGACAGGCCTCGATCAGGCGTTCGACCCAGGCCGGCTGTATCAGGCAGCGGGCGGCATCGTGCACCAGAACCCAATCGTGGTCTTGCGCCCCGGCGTTGACCAAGGCGGCCAGCCCCCCCGCCACGCTGGCAGCCCGGGTGTCCCCCCCCACCGGCCAAACACGCACCGAATGCAAAGCGGGTTGAGTCGATAGCAATTGGGCCATGTGCGTGTCGCCAGGGCTGACCACCACATGCAGGCCATCGATGCCAGACACACGGCTCAGGGCGAGCAAGGTGTGCAGCACCATGGCCTGTCCGGCCAGGGCTTGGTATTGCTTGGGTTGCGCCGTTTCGGCGCGCGCCCCCACGCCCGCAGCCGGGATCAATAGATGAAGTCGTGGGGCACTCATGGCTTCATTGTAGGCGTGCGCCTGCGGGTGGGCAGTGGACCTACAATGTGGCCCATGCCCCCCCTTTTTTTGAAACGGGGGCTTTTGCATTTGACCATGTCCGATTTTGAAGCCACCGTTCCCCTGCCCCCCTTGAGCGCGGGCCAGCGCTATGCCTGGCCACGGCCCGTGGGTTCGGCCGACGCCTTGCTGTTGGCCCGATTGGCCCAGCGCGAATGCGTGAATGGGCGCCGCATGGCCATCGTCACGGCGGACGCCCGTGATGCCCAGCGCTTGATGGAAGAGTTGCCTTTTTTTGCGCCCGACCTGCGCGTGGTGCTGTTCCCCGATTGGGAGACCCTGCCCTACGACGCATTTTCTCCCCACCAGGACCTGATCAGCGAGCGACTCGCGACCTTGTGGCGCATCTCTCGTGGCGAGGCAGATCTGGTGCTGATTCCTGCCTCGACCGCCCTGTACCGGGTCGCGCCGCCCTCGTTTTTGGCCGGTTACACCTTTCATTTCAAGGTCAAGCAAAAGCTCGATGAAGCCCAATTGCGCGCTCAATTGACCTTGGCCGGTTACCAGCATGTCACCCAGGTGGTCAGCCCGGGCGAATATGCGGTGCGGGGTGGGCTGATTGATTTGTTCCCCATGGGGGCCAGCATGCCGTTTCGGGTCGACCTGTGGGACCAGGAGATCGATTCGATCCGCACTTTTGACCCTGACAGCCAGCGCAGTTTGTATCCGGTGCCTGAAGTTCGCATGCTGCCCGGGCGCGAATTCCCTCTGGACGAAAGCGGCCAACAAAAATTCCGCCAACGCTGGCGCGAAATGCTCGAAGGCGACCCGACGCGCAGCCGGATTTACAAAGACATGGGGCTAGGGGTGGCCACCGCGGGCATCGAATACTACCTGCCGCTGTTTTTTGACCAAACGGCGACGGTGTTTGACTATTTGGGCGAACAACCGACCCTGGTCTTGCACGGCGACCTCGAACCCGCCATGAATGCCTTTTGGCAAGATGCGCAAGATCGCTACCGCCTGGCCCAAGGTGACCCTGATCGTCCAGTGCTGGCTCCTTCGCATCTGTTTTTATCGACCGAACAGTTTTACGCCCAGGCCAAACCACTGGCTCAATTCTCATTGCGCCCTGCCGAACAGACGGCGGGCACAGACAAAGGGCCGCCCGCTTGGGCCCAGGCTTGGCCCGATGTACACGCCGAGCGCGGCGGCGATGAACCATTGGCACGGTTGAAGGATCACCTCAGCCGCCTAAGCCATCGGGTGGCGATTCTGGCCGAAAGCGATGGCCGCCGCGAGAGTCTGCATGATTTTTTGGCTGCCAGCGGCCTCTCGATGCCCGTGCTCGATGGGCTGGAGGAATTTCTGGCCAGCGACGCACCGCTGGCCCTGCTCACCGGCCCCATTCAAGCGGGCTTCATCCAAGAGGCCGCCGGCCTGGCCTGGCTGACCGAGACCGAGTTGTTTGCCGCCTCGCCCGCCACTCGGCGCAAGAAAAAACAGGAACAGGTCAGCGATGTTGAAGCACTGATCAAAGACCTGGCCGAATTGAAGGTCGGCGACCCCGTGGTGCACAGTGCCCATGGCATAGGCCGCTATCGCGGGCTGGTCAATCTGGACATGGGCGACCGCGGCCCCGCAGGCGAACCCGCCCTGCAAGAATTCCTTCACCTCGAGTACGCCCAACAGGCGGTGCTTTATGTGCCCGTCAGCCAATTGCACCTGATCAGCCGCTACACCGGGGTGAGTGCCGAGGAAGCCCCTCTGCACCGGCTGGGTTCCGGCCAATGGGAGAAGGCTCGGCGCAAGGCGGCCGAACAAGTGCGCGACGCCGCCGCAGAGTTGCTCAACCTGTATGCCCGCCGGGCGGCCCGCACCGGCCATGCATTCCGCTTCCCCGAGCAAGACTATGAAACCTTTGCCAATGATTTCGGCTTTGAGGAAACAGCCGATCAGCGCGCCGCCATCCATGCGGTGATTCAAGACCTGATCAGCCCCAGGCCCATGGACCGCCTGGTCTGCGGCGATGTCGGCTTCGGCAAAACCGAGGTCGCCTTGCGCGCCGCTTTTGTGGCCGTCAATGGCGGCAAACAAGTGGCCTTTTTGGCGCCGACCACCTTGCTGGCCGAGCAACACTACCAAACCCTGACCGACCGCTTTGCCAAGTGGCCGGTGCGCATTGCCGAGATGAGCCGCTTTCGCACCGCCAAGGAAATCGCCGCTTCGGTGCGCGGCTTGGCCGAGGGACAGATCGACATCGTGGTCGGCACGCACAAGCTGCTCAGTGAGTCAGTGCAGTTCAAAAACCTCGGCCTGCTCATCATTGACGAAGAACACCGCTTTGGTGTGCGCCACAAAGAAGCCATGAAAGCCATGCGTGCCGAAGTCGACGTGCTGACCTTGACCGCCACCCCCATTCCGCGCACTTTGGGCATGGCGCTGGAGGGTTTGCGCGACCTCAGCGTCATCGCCACCGCGCCGCAGCGACGCCTGGCCATCAAAACCTTCGTCCGCACCGAGGGCACAGGCGTCATCCGGGAGGCGGTGCTGCGCGAAATCAAACGCGGGGGCCAGTGTTATTTTTTGCACAACGAAGTAGAGACCATCGAAAACCGCAAAGCACGGCTGGAGGAAATTTTGCCCGAGGCGCGCATCGCCATCGCCCACGGCCAGATGCCCGAGCGTGAGCTGGAGCGGGTGATGCGCGATTTTGTGGCGCAACGCTTCAATGTGCTGCTGTGCTCGACCATCATCGAGACCGGCATCGATGTGCCCACCGCCAACACCATCCTGATCAGCCGCGCCGACAAATTCGGTCTGGCCCAGTTGCACCAGCTGCGTGGCCGCGTCGGGCGCAGCCACCACCAAGCCTATGCCTACCTGATGGTCCCGGACACCGAAGGGCTGACCAAGCAAGCCCAACAAAGGCTGGAGGCGATTCAGCAAATGGAAGAGCTGGGTTCGGGCTTCTACCTGGCCATGCACGCCCTGGCAATTCGCGGGGCGGGGGAGGTTCTGGGGGAAAGCTAGAGCGGCGTCATGATGGAAGTGGGCTTTCAGCTCTATAACGAGATGCTCGCCGAGGCAGTCCGCTGCCTCAAGAGCGGCCAAGAGCCCGATCTGATGGCCCCCATGCAGGCCGCCACCGAAATCAATCTGCATGCCCCGGCCCTGCTGCCCGACGATTATTGTGGCGATGTGCACCTCAGGCTGTCGTTCTACAAAAAACTGGCCATGGCACAAAATACCGCCCAGGTCGATCAGTTGCTGGAGGAAATCGTCGATCGTTTCGGCAAGCCCCCGACCGCCACCCAGACCCTGATCGATGTGCATCGCCTGCGAGTGCAGGCCAAACCCTATGGCGTGGCCAAGGTGGACGCCGCCCCCGGTGTGACGCACATCACTTTCCGTCCCCATGCCCCGGTCGATGGTGCGCGCATCATCGAGATGGTGCAGAAAAACCGCCACATCCGCCTGGCGGGCAATGACAAATTGCGCATCGAGCGTGAGTTGCCCGATGTCAAGCAAAGGGCCCAATTGGTGCGCGATGTCATTCGCCAATTGGGTCAGCCCCTATTGAAGGAACCCGCATGACGCTCCAACCCCGGCCCGGCCTGACTTTGCGGGGCATCCACGCCCCGCGCCCTTTGCGCGACTTCGGCCTGATTGCCTTTGACATGGATTCGACGCTCATCAATATTGAGTGCATCGATGAAGTGGCCGATGCGGCGGGCCGCAAGGCCGAAGTCGCGGCCATCACCGAAGCGGCCATGCGGGGTGAGATCAGCGACTACAAAGAAAGCCTGCGCCGCCGGGTGGCCCTGTTGCGCGGCGTACATGCCAGCGCCTTGCAAGAGGTCTATGCACAGCGACTGAAGCTCAATCCCGGCGCACGCGAGCTGGTGGCAGCCTGCAAGTCGGCGGGTCTTAAAGTGCTGCTGGTCAGCGGGGGATTCACCTACTTCACCGACCGGGTGCGCGATGAGCTGGGCGTCGATTACACCCGCAGCAATGTCTTTGAAATCATCGATGACCACCTCACAGGGCGCATGGTCGATCAGAGCTGGGGTGATATTTGTGACGGCGAGGAAAAAAAACGCATGCTCCTGCAAACTTGCGCCAGCCTGGGCATAGGCCCGGACCGTGCCATCGCCATGGGCGACGGGGCCAATGATCTGCCCATGATGCAGGCCTGCGCCCAAGCGGGGGGCTGGTCGGTTGCCTATCATGCCAAACCCAAAGTTCGCGAGCAGGCCATGGTGTCCATAGAAAGCGGCGGACTGGATCGGCTGCTGGAAATCCTGAGCTGAGGCTATCATCGCTTCATCGAAACATGGAGGCTGACATGGCTTGGTTCCAAGGGTTTGACCTGCACAAAATCCAAATCAAGGGCCGTCCGGTGCGCTATCGCGTCACCCAGCGTGCCGATTGGGAAGCGCATCCACAGCGACCCGTGTTGGTGTTGTTGCATGGGTTCCCTGAAACCCATGTGCTGTGGCACCGGGTCGCACAACAACTTCGCCCGCACTATCGCCTGGTGATGCCCGACTTGCGCGGTTATGGCGAATCGTCCTGCGAATTGGGTGAGCCCGACCATGCCAACTACAGCAAGCGCGCCATGGCACAAGAAATCATCGACTTGCTCGACCTGCTGGGGGTGTCCGATTTCTACCTCTGCGGGCACGACCGGGGGGGGCGGGTATCGCACCGTTTGGCGCTGGATCACCCCGGCAGGGTTCGCAAGGCCTGCGTGCTCGATATTGCGCCCACTTTAGACATGTACAACGGCACCAATTTTGAGTTCGCCAACGCCTACTACCACTGGTTTCACCTGATCCAGCCCGCGCCCGTGCCCGAAGTGATGATCGGTGGCGACCCGCAGGCCTATTTGCGCTTGAAAATGAAGGGTTGGGGCAGCAATGGCGGGTCATTCTTCGAGCCCGAGGCCATGGCCGAATATGTGCGGTGCATCAGTGCCCCCGAACTCAATGAAAAAGGCTGGCGAGCCGCGGTTCATGCGAAAGCCGAAGATTACCGCGCCAGCGCGGGCATCGACTTGGTCCACGACCGAGAATCGCGCGCCAGAGGCGAAAAAATCGCCTGTGACCTGCTGGTGATGTGCGGCGAACGCGGCGTGGTGCACAAACTGTTTGACTCGGCCGCGTTGTGGCAGGCCCAGTGCTCAGGCCAGGTGACCTACAGGGCTGTGCCATCGGGCCACTATATTCCGGAAGAACAGCCCGACCTGACCGCACAAGCCCTGCTCGACTTCATGCGCTGAAGGCGCTGGCCGTTTGAGCCTGGCTCGGGGCGCCGCCTTCATGGCTTGATATACGCGTGGCGTTCACGCGCCTGCAAGGCACCGATGCGGGCCACGCCCGACGGTGTGAAATCGGCATCCAGAATGAACTGGTCTTTCTTGAGGTTGCGGTTGCGCAAGGTGATCTCGCACACCTCGAAGCGCACCCCGCGCGCTTTCAGGGCCGAGACCAGCGCGGCATAGTCGATGCTTGGGTTTTTGGCGTCTTTGGCGCCTTCCATCAGGAAGTCAACGCCATTGGCATGGGTGACGACAATGATTTGGGTGTCGGGCAAGGTATCGAGGTGGTTGCGAATATTGCGCAGGCCTTTGGTGGCCTGGCCGGCCGCATCGTCGATGTGGTAGACCACCTTGTCGCCCGCATGGGCGCTGGCGCAGGCCAATGCCCCAAAAAGGGCCAGACAAAGGCTCATGAGGAGGGAGCGAAACGGGATGGGCATTCGAATCAGGCGATGGATGGGCATGGTGGGCATGGTGGGTAGGGCGAAAGTGTTGACCTGCCAGATATGCTAATCCATCTTGCGCTAGGATGCCTCAACATAATGCGTGCCCACCCTCAAGCCATTCGAACAAGCAGCCCTCAGGAGACCCGCCATGAATGCCCCCCGCTATACCCCCCGCTCGCTGACCGATTTTGCGACGCAGACGCTACAAGCCGCCGGTCTGGATGCGGCCATGGCCGATTGTGTGGCGCTCACCCTGGTCGAGGGAGACTTGCTGGGCCATGACACCCACGGTCTGAATCTGTTGGCCCCCTACGTCAAAGAGGTGCAAAACGGCAGCATGACCCGGTCGGGCAAGCCACTGCTGCTCCGCGACAAACCCGCTGCACTGTGGTGGGACGGCCAGCGTCTGCCCGGCCCCTGGCTGGTGCGCCAGGCCATGGACACCCTGATGCCGCGCGCACGCGAGTTGGGCTGTGCGTCGCTGGTCATCAAGCGCAGCCACCACATTGCCTGCCTGGCGGTGTATTTGCGCTGGGCGCTTGAACAAGGCTTTTTGATGTTGCTGGCCTCATCCGACAACAACTCAGCCAGCGTGGCCCCCTATGGCGGGACGCAGGCCGTGTTCACCCCCAACCCTCTGGCCTTGGGTTACCCGCTGTCAGACGGCGGTGTGATGGTGGATATTTCCGCCTCTATCACCACCAACAATATGCTCAACCGCAAGCGGGCTGCGGGTGAGACTTACGAGCACCCGGTGCTGATGGACGCCCAAGGCGTGCCCACCCACAACCCTGCCGTGCTCAACCAAGACCCACCCGGCACCTTGCTGCCGGTGGGCGGCCTGACGCACGGACACAAAGGCTTTGGCTTGGCCTTGCTGGTCGAATCGCTGACCGCCGGGCTGGCCGGACGTGGCCGCATAGACCCCAAAGAGGGCTGGGGTGCCACAGTACACGTCACGATGTATGACATCGACTCGTTTTGCGGCCAACCCGAGTTTTTGAGACAGATGGATCATGTGGCACAAATGTGCCGCAGCAATCGGCCCATCGACCCCGATCAGCCGGTGCGCATGCCCGGCGACAAGGGCTATCGACATTTGCGCCAGCAATCGGCACAGGGTGTGGTTTTACACCCCAGCATCTGGCCGCAGTTGGTCCCGCTGTCGCAATCTTTGGGAGTGGCGCTGCCCAAGGCGGTTTGAAGCCCTCTGGGGCTTGTCGCTGTTCGTGCGCAGTGCGGCTCAGCGCAAAGCCATATAGATGGTCTGCGCCAACTCGGGCGAGATGCCCTCGACGCTGGTCAAATCTTGCACGCTGGCTTCAGCCACACCTCGCGCACCGCCGAAGCGCTGCAAGAGCCGGGCACGTTTTTTGGGGCCGATGCCGGGAATTTCCTCCAGCTTGCTACCGCCGACCCTCACCTTGGCGCGTTGGGCACGCATGCCCGTGATGGCAAAGCGGTGTGCCTCGTCGCGGATTTGGGCCACCAGCATGAGGGCCGCCGAGTCTTTGCCCAAATACACTTTTTCACGGCCATCGGCAAACACCAGTTCCTCCAGGCCCACTTTTCGTCCCTCGCCCTTTTCAACGCCGACGATGCGCGACAAGTCCAAACCCAACGACTCAAAGACCTCGCGCGCCATGGCGACCTGCCCTTTGCCACCATCGATCAGCACCAAATCGGGCATGCGGGCCTCCCCCAGTCTTTCGGCCTCGGCCAATTTGCTGTAGCGGCGGGTCAGCACCTGTCGCATGGCGGCATAGTCGTCGCCCCCCGTGATGCCCTCTATGTTGAAGCGCCGGTACTCGGCGGACTGCATCTTGTGGTGGTGAAACACCACGCATGAGGCCTGCGTCGATTCGCCAGCGGTGTGCGAGATATCGAAACATTCGACCCGGAATTGATCGAGATCTTCCGGTGCCAGATCGAGCGCGTCGACCAAGGCGCGGGTGCGGGCCTGTTGCGAGCCTTCCTCGGCCAGCAGGCGTGTGAGTTGAATTTGGGCGTTTTGCTGTGCCATGCCCAGCCAATCGCGCCTTTGCCCCCGAGGCTGATGCACCCAATTGGCTTTGACACCGGTTTGCTGGGCCAGCGCGTCGCAAAGGGCCGCGTCGACCTTGTGGCTGAGCACCAGCATGCCCGGCATGGGGGTTTCGATGTAGTGCTGAGCGACAAAAGCCTCCAGGATTTCGACCGCCTGCGCCTGTTCGACATGCTGCGGAAAATAAGGCCTGTCGCCCAAATGCCGCCCGCCGCGCACCATGGCCAGATTGACGCAGGCCTTTCCGCCATGCACATGCACCGCCAGGATGTCCACATCCTGGTCGTCCACGGTGTCGACCGACTGCTGGTGCAGCACCTTGGACAATGCGGCCATCTGATTGCGCACCTCAGCCGCCTGCTCGTACTCCAGCTTTTCGGCATGCGCCATCATGCGTCCCTCCAAGTCTTGCAAGACTTCGCGGGTCTCGCCGCGCAAAAAACGCGCCGCGCTGTCGACCGTGGCCTGATAGTCTGAGGGGCTGATTTGCCCGACACAGGGGGCGGAACACCGCTTGATCTGGTAGAGCAAGCAAGGGCGGGTGCGGTGTTTATAAACGCTGTCCTCACAAGTGCGCAGCTTGAAGACTTTTTGCATGAGCCAAATGGTCTCGCGCACCGCCCAGACCGATGGGTAAGGGCCAAAGTAGTCGTGTTTCTTGTCCACCGCCCCCCGGTAATAAACCATGCGCGGGCTGTCGCCCCGAGTCAGCTTGAGATAGGGGTAGCTTTTGTCGTCGCGAAACAGGATGTTGTAGCGCGGCTTGAGCGTTTTGATGAGGTTGTTTTCCAGCAGCAGTGCCTCGGCCTCAGAGCGCACCACGGTGGTCTCAAGCCGGGCGATCTTGCCCACCATATGGCCGATGCGGGTGCCGTCGTTGCCTTTGCGAAAGTAGGACGACACGCGCTTTTTCAGGTGTATGGCCTTGCCCACATAAAGCACTTGTCCGTTGGCGTCGAAATACCGGTACACCCCAGGCAGGCCGGGCAGCGAGGCCACCTGGGCCAGCAACTCGGGGGCAAAGATGTGGCGCTCGCCCGGTTCTCCCGGCTCAGTGACGGCGGGGCTGGTGGTCACGGGCCGGGTTTCGGCGGGCTCGGGGCTTGAGCCGGATTCTGGGGACTGCGCAGACATGCCCGCTATTATGCGAGCCATGTGGGATATTTTTTGCCGCGTCATCGACAACCATGGCGATCTGGGGGTGTGTCTGCGCCTGTCGCGCCAGTTGGCCGCCAGCGGTCATTCGGTGCGCCTTTGGGTCGACGAGGCAAGCGCCCTGGACTGGATGGCGCCCGACTTGGCCCGTGGCCCTGCGCGCGGGAACAATGGCCTGATCAGGGTGCTGGATTGGTCGCTGGCCTGCGACCCCATCTCGCTGGCCGCGCTGGCGCCCATGTCGCATGACTCTGTCTGGATCGAGGCCTTCGGCTGTGAATTGCCCGAAGCCTTTGTGGCCCACGGCGTCGCCCTGGCCCAATCGCAGGGCTGGTCTCAGCCGGCCTGGATCAATCTGGAATACCTCAGCGCAGAGCCTTGGGTTGAACGGGCCCATGGCCTGCCCTCCCCCATCCTGAGTGGCCCGGCCCAGGGCTGGGTCAAGCGGTTTTTTTACCCTGGATTCACATCGCGCACCGGCGGGCTGTTGCGAGAGCCTGATCTGCTGGCCCAACAAGCGGCATTCGACCGCGCGTCGCATCGCATGGGGCTCCTGGGCCCCTTGGCCCAAGGGTCACGCCTGATCAGCCTGTTTTGCTACGAACCCGCAGGTTTGCCCGATCTGCTGCGGGGCTGGATGGCGGGCGACCATTTGTTGATCACGCCAGGGCGGGCGATGGCGGCAGTGCAAGCAGCTGTCCAAGCAGAAGCTCCAGCGGCATCACATGGGGAGGCCTTGGTCGCCGCACCAAGCATCGGTTTGCCACTGAGCGGTTTTGAAATGCCCCCATTTGCCCACCCTCTGCCCCACACCGATCAAGCGGCTTTCGACCGCCTGCTTTGGGCCTGCGACCTGAACCTGGTGCGAGGGGAAGATTCGCTGGTTCGCGCCCTGTGGGCTGGTCAAGCGCTGGTTTGGCACATTTATCCCCAGCACGATGATGCCCACCATGCCAAGCTGGCGGCATTTCTGGACTGGTTACAGGCCCCCCCAAGTCTGCGCCGCTTTCATGCGGTCTGGAACGGCATCGAACCCGGCCCGCTGCCCGCTTTGAGGGCGTCGGATCTGCTCGAATGGCAACATGGCGTGGGTCAGGCGCGCGAGCGGCTGCTGACCCAAACCGACTTGCTGGGGCAACTCAAGCAAATGGCCCGCACGGCACGGCCCTGACGGCAGCACCTGCCTGTGGGCCGGTATCTTCGCAAGGGCGCATAAAAAGGCGTTAAAATACAAGGTTTTGCACCTACCAGAGCTGGTCACACCATGAAAATCGCCCAAGAAATCCGCGCCGGCAACGTCATCATGCAAGGCAAAGACCCCATGATCGTTTTGCGCACCGAATATGCCCGTGGGGGCCGTGGCGCCGCCACTGTTCGCATGAAGCTCAAAGCCCTGCTCTCCAATATGGGCGCCGAAGTGGTGTTCAAGGCCGACGACAAGATGGACCAGGTCATTCTGGACCACAAAGAGTGCACCTACTCTTACTTTGCCGACCCCATGTATGTCTTCATGGACGCCGATTACAACCAGTACGAGGTCGAGGCCGCCAATATGGGCGACGCGATCAACTACCTCGAAGACGGCATGTCTTGCGAAGTGGTGTTTTATGACGGCAAGGCCATCTCCATTGAACTGCCCACCACCGTCGTGCGTGAAATCACCTGGACCGAACCCGCCGTCAAGGGCGATACCTCGGGTAAAGTGATGAAACCCGCCAAGATCGCCACCGGCTTTGAGGTCGCCGTTCCCCTGTTCGTTGACCAAAACGACAAGATCGAGATCGACACCCGCACCGGCGAATACCGCAAGCGCGTCTGATCCGGGGCGCACGCGCCCCTGCCATCCATCCTGCATCTGGCACCAGATCTTAAAATAGCAGACATGGATGGCATGCTCGACCCCAATGACCCCAGGCTGGCACAAGCCTGGGAAATCCTGCAAGCCCAAAAGGACCTGGGTTTGCCCCTGACCCCCGATTCCAATCGACTGGCATTTGCCGACCCCGAATTTTTGTTGCGGCGGGAGACCCGTGGCATCCGGTTCCAACTTGAGTTGCTGAAACCCGATTTGGAAATGAAAGAGCGAGGCGTTGAGCACACCATTGTGGTGTTTGGCAGCGCCCGATACCGCAGCCAGGAAGAGGCCCAGGCTTTGTGGCAAGCGGCCCAGCAAAGCGGTGACGCGTCAGAGCGACAGCGTGCCGAAGTGCTGCGGCGCAACGCACGCTATTACGAGGCCGCCCGCGAATTTGGTGCCCGGGTGGTGGCGGGTTCGGCCCGCCTCCAACCCGGCGAGCGGCTATATGTCTGCACTGGGGGCGGGCCCGGCATCATGGAGGCGGCCAATCGCGGGGCCCATGAGGCAGGCGGCATCAGCATTGGCCTGAACATTGCCCTGCCCCACGAGCAAACCCCCAACCCCTACATCACCCCGGGCTTGAGTTTCAAGTTCCACTACTTCGCCTTGCGCAAAATGCACTTCATGATGCGTGCCAAGGCTTTGGTGGCCTTTCCCGGCGGGTTCGGCACACTCGACGAGCTCTTTGAAACCCTGACCTTGGTGCAGTGCAAAAAAGCCAAGCCCGTGCCCATCATCCTCTATGGCAGCGATCACTGGAAGCGATTGCTGAACCTCGAATTATTGGTCGAAGAAGGGGCCATTGCCCCCGAAGACCTGAAGCTGTTCCATCTGGTGGATGGCGTCGAAGAGGCCTGGGCACTGATCCGCGACTTCTACCGGCTTTGAGTGGCGCGGCAGCGCTCAAGTGGGGTGTTCACAAGCGGCGCGCCATGCGCGAACCCAAGGTCACCGAAGTGGCCATGATCCAGAACACCGGTGCAGCCCCCAGCGTGGCACTGGCCGCCCCGAAAATCAGGGGCATGACCACACTCGAGGCATTGATGGTCATCAGCCTCAGGCCCAATGCCTGACCCAAGCGGTGCTCGGGGGTGATCTGGTGCAAGGCGCTCATGACCATCGGTTGAACCGCCCCCAAAAACAAACCCAGCACCAGAGAAAACGCCCCCATGACCCACGCATTGGGTGCGAACGGATAGGCCGTCAGCGTGATCCCTGTGACCCACATGGCGGCCCAGATGATTTCACGTTCTTTGAAGCGGCGGGCGACCCAGGGCAACACCAGTCGGGTGAGGGTTGCAGCCAGCGCAAACATCCCCAACACCGTCCCGATGGCCGATGCGCTCACATCGCGCTCATGCCCCAGTATGGGCACCATGAAGGTGTGCACATCCCAGCAAGACGACAAAAACCAGTTCACCAGCAGCAATCGGCGCAGGGGCACCTCGCGCAACAACTCAAAGGCGGGCCCCAGCTTGGCATGTGGGCCCGCATCGGCAGGCGGCCTGTTTTTCACCCCGCGCAACAAGAACCCACCCAGCACAGGGTAGAGGCCCAGCAACAAAAAGGCGCTTCGAAAGCCAAACAGATCGATGACCACGCCTGCGCTCAAAGGCCCGATGAAATTCGAGACCGCCGGGCCCATCGACAGCCAGCTGAAGGCGGAGCGCAACTGATCCAGGTCTTGCGTCATGCGCCCGACATGTCGCTGCAAAGAAATGATGACCAGTCCGCAGGCCGCGCCGGTGGCCAACGCGGCCAAGCCCAATATGACCCCATTGGGCCACATGGCCGCCATGACGGCGGCGCTGCCCGACAGGCCCATGGCCAAAAAGAAGCAGTTGCGCAACCCCCAGCGGTCGGCCAATCGGCCAGCGGGCAAGGCCAGAAAGACCTGGCTCAAGGCAAACAAAGACAATAAAACCCCAATGGCGGCCTCGGTCTGGCCCTCGCGCAACAAGAGCAATGGGGCCGCCATGCGCATACCGGTCATGCAAGTGTGCAGGCAAACCTGCGCACTCACCAATTGAGCCAGCTCACGCTTCATGCGTGGCCGCCCTCCTCTGTGTCCGACAGCAGAGGCAGCGTCGCATCCGGGGGGAGTGCCTCGACCTTGCTCAAAGCACGCCTCATTTGCCGGTTGCGGGTCTCGGCATGGTCGAGTGTGGTGGCGGCCTTGTGCACCTGATCGCGCACCTTGTCCACCCACTCCCCATAGCGTTCAAATTCGGTTTTGACCGCCCCCAGCACCTTCCAGACATCGGCCGCCTGACGCTCCAATGCCAAGGTGCGGAAACCCATTTGCAGACTATTGAGCAAAGCCAGCATGGTGGTCGGCCCTGCCAAAGTGACATGGTGCTTGCGTTGCAAGCCCTCCATCAGCCCCGGACGGCGTAAAACTTCGGCATACAAACCTTCGGAAGGCAAAAAAAGAATCGCGAAATCGGTCGTGTGTGGCACCGAAATGTACTTCTCGGAGATCGATTTGGCCTCGGTCCAGATCTGGGCCTCCAGGGCTTTGGCCGCCGCTTCGACCGCTGGCGCATCGGCCTGCGCCTGGGCATCCAGCAAGCGCTCAAAGTCATCTCGCGGAAATTTGGCGTCGATGGGCAGCCACACCGGGGTGTCATCCTCCCCACGGCCTGGCAAGCGCACCGCAAAATCAACCACCACCTGGCGCCCGGGCACAATGGCCGTCTGACTCACAAACTGAATCGGCGTCAGCACCTGTTCCAGCAGGGCTTGCAATTGAATCTCGCCAAAAATGCCCCGGGTTTTGACGTTGGACAAGACCCTTTGAAGATTGCCCACATCTTGCGCCATGGCCTGCATCTGCCCCAGACCCAGCTGAACCTGGTTTAAACGCTCGGCCACCTGGCTGAAGCTCTGATTCAGCCTGGCCTCCAGGCGGGTTTGCAATTGCTCATCGACCGTCCGCCGAATCTCATCCAGACGCTGCTGCATGGTGTCGGCCAATGCCTTGTGCTGCAAACTGAACTGCTCATTGAGGTTGCGCTGAAAAAGGGCCAGGCTTTCGTGTTGCTCCTGGCGCGAGATACGGGCGGCCTCCTGAATGTCACGACGCAACTCGCTCTCCGTATGCTCAATCTGTGCCCGCCATTCGTCCAGCCTCTGCGGGTCTAAGCCCGGGGCTACAGAGGCGTCGCGTCGCGCCCAGGCGTAGCCCAAGGCGGCAGCGATGAAACCGACCACCGCCAACGAGGGCAGCACATCCAGCCAGTTCAAGCGGCCACCTCGTTGAGCGGCGTGATGGCACGGCCTTGCTCAAAAAAAGCAATCAGGTTGTCAGCCGCCAGGTCGGCCATCTTCAGTCGGGTCGCCATGGTGGCACTGGCGATGTGCGGCGTGAGGACCACGTTTTTCAGCGCCAGCCAGCCTGGCTTGAAAGCCGGCTCACCCTCAAACACATCCAGACCGGCCGCACTGATGCGTCCGCCTCGCAAAGCCGCCATCAACGCGTCTTCATCCACGATGCCCCCCCGGGCGATATTGACCAGGGTGGCGGTCGGTTTCATCAGCGCCAACTCGGCGGCCCCAACGATGTGGTGCACCGCAGGTGAATAAGGCAAAACCAGAACCACATGGTCGGCCTGCTCGAAGAGTTCATTCTTGCTCACCCATCTGGCACCTAAGTCGGCTTCGGTCTGCGCAGGCAAAGGGCTGCGGTTGTGGTAGAGGACCTTCATGCCAAAGCCGAGTGCGCCGCGACGGGCGATGGCCTGGCCAATTCGACCCATGCCCAATATGCCCAAGGTGCTGCCGTGCACCTCGGCACCGGCAAACAAATCGTAGCGCCATTGGCTCCAAAGTCCCGCACGCAAATAATGCTCACTCTCGGTCATGCGGCGGGCAGTGGCCATCATCAGAGCGAAACCGAAATCGGCGGTGGTTTCGGTCAACACATCAGGGGTATTGGTGGCCAGGACCTTGGCCGCAGTCATGGCGGGAACATCGAAATTATTGAACCCGACCGCCATATTGGCGCAAATGCGCAGATCGGGGCATGCCGCTAACACATCGGCGCGGATCGGATCGGCCCCGGTGGTCAAGGCCCCCTGACAGTCGGCCAATGCCTGTACCCAGCCCTGAGGCGTCCATGTCGCATCTTCCTGGTTGGCACGCACTTCAAAATGGCGGGCCAGTTTCTCCAGCACTTGCGGGAATATGGGACGGGCGACGAGGATGCGGGGTTTCATGGGGTGTCCTGAGAAATGAGGTCAATCGGGTCAGCCTGTGTCACAATGCGGCGCAAGCATCGTCGTCCATTCTATTTTGCCTAGAGGTCTCGCGTGGAATTCACCCCATTGCAGCTGGTCGCATCCTTGATTTTCGCCTTGGCTGTGGCGCACACCTTTCTGACCAAATACTTCGAGCGGCTCGCGCATGTCTATCCCCGCCATGCGGGGGTGTTCCATTTTCTGGGCGAGGTCGAAGCGGTCTTTGGCTTTTGGGCCTTGGTGCTGATGGTGGCCATGGCAGCCATGAGTGGTCCGCAAGATGCCTTGTCCTACCTGGAGGGCCGCAACTTCACCGAACCCATGTTTGTGTTTGTCATCATGGTGGTGGCGGCCAGCCGCCCCGTCATGACCCTGGTTCAAGACACTGTGCTGGGTCTGGCCCTGCGCGTGCCAGTCCACACCCGCATGGCGATGATGTTCATGATCCTTTGTCTGGTGCCGCTGCTGGGCTCGTTCATCACAGAGCCGGCCGCCATGACCCTGGCCGCCTTGCTGCTGCGCGACATCATCTTCAACCAGCATGCCTCGCACTGGCTGCGCTACGGCACCCTGGGCGTATTGTTTGTGAATGTGTCCATCGGGGGCACCCTCACCAGTTTTGCCGCTCCGCCCGTGCTGATGGTGGCGGCCAAATGGCAATGGGACATGATGTACATGCTGACCCACATCGGCTGGCGTGCGGCATTGGCTTGCGTGATCAACGCCGCTGTGCTCGTGTTCATCTTTAGACGCGAGTTGTGCGCCCACCCCTTCGTGAACGTCACCCAGACCCGTTCGGTGCCACTGGCGGTATCGGCCATTCATGTGCTGTTTCTCGCCGGGGTGGTGGTCTCGGCCCACCACCCGGTGGTGTTCATGGGCCTGTTCCTGTTTTTTCTTGGCTACACCGTGGCCTACAAAGATCACCAGCACCCGCTGATTCTGCGCGAAGCGCTGATGGTGGCTTTCTTTCTGGCTGGCCTGGTGGTGTTGGGGGGTATGCAAGACTGGTGGTTGCGACCGGCCTTGCTCTCCATGGACAGCAGCGTGGTGTACTACGGGGCCACGGCCCTGACCGCCATCACCGACAACGCCGCCCTGACCTATCTGGGTTCACTGGTAGAAGGTTTGAGCGATGAATTCAAACTTTCGCTGGTCATGGGTGCGGTGACCGGTGGCGGTTTGACCCTGATCGCCAACGCCCCCAACCCGGCAGGTGCGGCCATCTTGAAGGTCAAGTTCAGCGATCAGTCGATCAGCGCGAAAGACCTGTTTTTGGCCGCCAGTCTGCCCACTTTGGTGGCCATCGCCTGCATGCGCTTCATCGGCTGAGCGCCGCAGTCGCAGCCCCCCATATTCGCGCTTCAGAGGTCGAACACCTGACGCAAATAGGCCAGGTATTTTTCGTCCTCGCACATGTTTTTGGACGGCGTGTCTGACAGCTTGGCCACCGGCTGGCCGTTGCAGCGCACCATCTTGATGACGATTTGCAAGGGCTCATAGCCCAAATCATTGGTCAGATTGGTGCCTATGCCAAAGGCCAGCTGGGTGCGGCCATGGAATTGGCGAAACAACTCAATGGTGCGCGGCACGGTGAGGCCATCACTGAAGATCAGTGTCTTGGTCAAGGGGTCCACCCGGTTGCGGCGGTAATGTTCGATCATGCGCTCACCCCAGGCAAATGGGTCGCCACTGTCATGCCGGGCGCCATCAAACAGTTTGCAGAAATACATGTCGAAGTCGCGCAGAAACGGCTCGATGCCGTACACATCACTGAGCGCGATGCCCAAGTCTCCACGGTATTCGCGCGCCCATGACTCAAAACCAAACACCTGGCTGTCACGCAGGCGTGGCCCCAGGGCCTGGCAAGCCTGCAGGTATTCATGGGCCATGGTGCCCAGCGGGGTCAGGCCAAGCTTCATCGCCAGCAGCACATTGCTGGTGCCGGCAAACTGTCCGCTGGGCCCGGTGCCCAGTTGGGCCGATAAAACCCGCAAAACCTCTTCATGCCATGCCCGTGAAAAACGGCGCCGGGTGCCGTAGTCGGCAATGCGCAGAGGATGCAGCTCAGGGGCTTTCAGGGCCGCGATTTTGTGGGCCAGGCGTTGGCGACCCTCGACATAATCGGGCACTTTTTGGGTGTTGCGAAAGTAGACCTCGTTGACGATGGCCAAGACCGGAATCTCGAACAAAATGGTGTGCAGCCAAGGGCCTTGTATGGTGATGTCAATTTCGCCGTCCAGGCGGGGCTGCAAATCGATGTATTTTTCGTTCAGCTTGAACAAACCCAAAAAATCAACAAAATCGCTTTTGATGAATCGCAGTTCGCGCAACCAGGCCAATTCGGCATCCTGGAAACGCAGGTTGCACAGTGCACGAATTTCCTGCCGGATCTCGTTCACCATCGGGGCCAACTGGATACCCGGGTTGCGACATTTGAAGCGGTACTCGACTTGGGCACCCGGAAACTGATGCAACACCGCCTGCATCATGGTGAACTTGTACAGATCGGTGTCGAGCAAACTGCTGATGACCATGGTGTTCTCTGCCTTAATCAACCCAATGCGTGAACGACTCAATCGGCTCGCGCGGGGTGACAAATGTATTGACGATCGCGTCCGGGTCGGCCCAACCCAGGGCCATGCCGCACACCATCATCTCTTGCTCGCCAGCCCCGATATGGGGCAGGATGATCCGGGCGTACTGGTTCCAGGCGGCCTGAGGACAGGTGTGCAAGCCACGGCCACGAGCGGCCACCATGATGTTTTGCAGGAACATGCCATAGTCCACCAATGAGCCGCGTCCCATGACCCGGTCGAGTGTGAACATCAAACCGACAGGGGCATCGAAAAAGCGGAAATTGCGCTGATGCTGGGCATGCATTTTGTCTTTTTCGCCTTTGGCAATGCCCAGCAGCCCATACAGGCCCCATCCGTTTTCACGCCGCCGGTCGATATAGGGGCTGACCCACTCGGTGGGATAGTAGTCATAGGCTTCGCGGTACTCGGCTGCCAAGGCGGGGTTGGCGCGCTGGGCATCATGGGCCGCGCACACCTTTTCCACCAGGCTCGCCAGCTTTTGGCCTTGCAACACATACACACGCCAGGGCTGGGTGTTGGTGCCCGAGGGGGCGCGGCTGGCGACACGCAAAATGTCCTCGATGGTGGCGCGTTCGACCGGCTGTGCCGTGAAAGCGCGCATCGACATGCGTGTCGTGATGGCCTGGTCAACGGCTTCTTGGGGCGTCATTGCAAAGTCTCCAGAAATTGTTTGAAAGCAGGTGCCAATGGCACCGGGCGACGGGTGAGCCGATCGACATACACATGGATGAAATGGCCACGTGCAGCACACTCGGCTTGCCCTTGGATGAACAGGCCCACCTCATAGCGCACACTGGAGGCCCCGATGCGTGCCACACGCACCCCGGCATCGATGACTTGCGGAAAAGTCACCGGGGCAAAGTAATTGCACTGGGTCTCGATCACCAGGCCGATGGTGGGGCCGTGGTGTATGTCGAGCACGCCATTGGAAATCAGCAAGGCGTTCACCGCCGTGTCAAACCAACTGTAGTAAACGACATTGTTCACATGGCCATAAGTGTCGTTGTCTTCCCAGCGGGTGGGTATGGTCCAAAAAGCCCGGTAAGCCGAGCGGGGTTCAGGGGCGGGACGCTGCGCAGAGTTCATGCCCGTCGATTGTGCCGCAGGTTCTGGCTCAGGCTCTGCCAGCGCTGCCAATAACCCAAAGCGACGCCAAAGGTATGCACCTGAACCTGCACGGTCTGACGGATGTCATGGCCATAACCCCCAGCCATGGCAAACGCCAGAGGCAATCGGCGCTGCCAGGCCCATTCGAACACGCGCCGATCACGCGCCTCCAGGCCGTCAAAAGTCAACTTCAAACGACCCAGACGGTCGCCCTCATGCGGGTCTGCGCCAGCCAGATAGAAAATCAGTTGTGGCTCAAACCGGTGCGCCAACTCTTGCAGCCCCTGCTCCAGGGCTTCCAGATAGGCATCGTCTGCGGTGCCGTCGGGCAACTCGATGTCAAGGTCGCCGGCTTCTTTTCGAAAAGGAAAATTGCGCGCCCCGTGCAAAGACAGGGTGAAGACACTGTCATCCCCTTGAAAAATCCGTGCCGTGCCATTGCCCTGGTGCACATCCAGGTCGATGACGGCCACTCGCAAAGTCTGACGGGGATGCTGACGCGCCCACTCGGCCTGCATCAGTCGGGCCGCCACGGCCACATCGTTAAAGACACAAAAACCACTGCCCTTGTCCGGGTAGGCATGGTGGGTGCCGCCCGCCAAATTGCCCGAGACCCCTTCCATCAGGGCAGCGCGGGCGGCCTGTATGGTGGCCCCGGTCGATCCGCGGGCCCGGTTCACCATGCCTGGGGTCCACTCAAAACCGATCTCACGCTGTGCGGCAGGACTCAAACCGCCACTGATCACTGACTGAATATAGCCAGGCGTATGAACCAGGGCCAATTGGCCATCTGTGGCAGGCTCTGACAAGATCCGCTCGATTTGCGGCATCTCATCGAGGCGTTCCCGAAGGATTTCATACTTCCCCATGGGAAATCTGTGCCCGGGGGGCAACTGCTGCACATGCGGTGTCGCGTAATAAACCTTCACCCGCTCATTGTCCGTCAGAAACCCATCCCGACGGGGTGGCCAGGGTTCTGAGCACAAAAAGGGGGGGTGTCGTGAGACACCCCCCTGGAAGGGATCCCGGGGTCATGACAACCGCGCAGAGGATCCGAGGAGACAACTTTTCATTCAACAGCCCGAGGCCGCCAAGGCTGACCTGCAAAGACGCCGGGTCTGTTGCAGGACTGCCTGGAAATCAACGCTTGCGTGCAGTGGCCGCTTTGGTCGATTGGACGGCGTTTTGTGCCACGGCTTGCAGATTGGCTTCAGCGGCCTGGGTGGCTTGCTTGACCACTTTCTGCACTGACTCATAGGCATTGTTGGAGGCGGCAACTGCGGTCTTGAGCAGGGCCACGGCAGACTCGGAACCGGCGGGGGCGTTCTTGGCGGCGCTATCCACCAGGTTCAACACGGCTTTTTGCGCATCGGCCAATTGGGCTTCAACGGCCTTGGTGAACTCGGCTTGGGTGCCGGCACCGATGTCATACAGATGACGGCCATAGGCGCTGACCTTCTCGCCCACGGGCTGCAGAACTTCGGTTTGCAGAGCCAGCAGCTCTTGCACATCCTTGACCTTCAACAGGGCTTGGGCGTGGGCGGCAGACTCGTTCAGGGCGGCTTTGCCGGCAGCCAGATTCAACTGGGCCAGTTTTTCGACGCCTTCAAAGGTTTTGCCGGTCAGGCCAAACCAGACATCCAAATTCGCTTTGTTCACGGCCACAACTTGTTCAACGTTCAACATAAAAAACTCCTATCAGGTGGGTTGAGGTTTCTGCACACTCCAACCATTTATGTTGCGGTGCAGCATGGATAGAAGTATAGGGTTAACCCAGAGGATTACAAGGCATTCAACCGTCCTGACCCCGCTTTTAGAGTCGGCGTTCTAGAAATCTGCCGCAAGCGGGTTTCAGGGTTGCAGGAATCGCTTGAGTTCGGGCAAAGCCTGGGTCATGGCCTGACGCCCGGCCTGTATCGAGCGCTGGCGCTCCCCGAAGGAGGCAGAACCCACCCCGTCCAGCGGGGGCTTGACCACCACCTCGGCCTCGCGAAGCTCGTATTCCTTGATGCTCTTGCCCATGATGGTGAAGGTTTGCAACAAGACCTGCAACATGCCGCTGGCCTTGTTCGACTCGGGGGTGCTGGAGATGTCGACCGCCAACACCACATCGGCCCCCATTTGGCGGGCATAACGCACCGGCACCGGCGAAACCAGGCCGCCATCCACGTACTCTCGTCCGGCGATCCGCACCGGGTCAAACATCGCCGGAACGGCACTCGACGCCCGCACGGCAGTGGCCACATCACCGCGCTGGAACAAAACCCCCTGCCCGGTATGCAGGTCGGTGGCCACGATACCCAGCGGCAGTGGCAAATCCTCGATGCGCTTTTGACCCGTGACCTGGGCCACATATCGGGCCAGTCCGTCGCCCTTGATCAGGCCACGCGAGCTCAGGGGCAAATTCCAGTCGGTCAGCGCCGCTTCTTCCATGGTCTCGGACAGGCGCTGCAATTGGGCGCCATTGCGCCCGGAGGCATAAAACGCCGCCACCATGCTGCCAGCCGAGGTGCCCACCACCAGGTGTGGTTTGATGCCCGCCTCTTCCAGCACCTGAATCACACCCACATGGGCAAAGCCACGCGCCGCACCGCCGCCCAAGGCCAAACCCAGCTTGAGGTTTTTACGGGGTGGGGGGGCGGCAGCAGGCCCCTCAGTGCCGCTCGATGGGGCCGACGGCGTGCCGACAGCCACCGGGGGTGTACCCGGCAGGTCCACCCGCACAGTGCCAGGCGGGGTCGAGGCGCAACCCGTCAGCCAGACGAACAGGCACAAGGACACCCAGCGCAGCAGGGGCCAAAAATGAAGGGTTTGGTTCATGGGAGAGGCCATTGTGCCAAAGTTGTGTGGCGCCATGGACTGTGCACATGGTGGTTCGTGCTATCTTTATCCGGGCATCACACACCGATGCCCCATTCAGGAAGGAGATATACATGGACATTCAGGGCAAGGCCATCATCGTGACCGGCGGCGCGTCGGGTTTGGGCGAGGGCACCGCTCGACACTTGGCCTCTTTGGGCGCACGGGTGTTGGTGGCCGACATGCAAGCTGAGCGAGGCCAGCAGGTCGCCACCGAGATCGGAGGCCGCTTCATCGCCTGCAACGTCGCCGACGAGGCACAAGGACAAGCGGCCATCGATCTGGCCGTGTCCATGGGCAAGCTGATGGGGCTGGTCAATTGCGCAGGCATCGCCCCGGCGGAAAAAACCACCGGCAAAAAGGGCCCGCACTCACTGGACACCTATACCCGCACCATCATGGTCAACCTGGTGGGCACCTTCAACATGATTCGACTGGCGGCCACCGCCATGGAGCGAAACGATCCCGAGCCCACGGGGGAGCGGGGTTGCATCGTCTCGACCGCCTCGGTGGCGGCTTACGATGGGCAAATAGGTCAGGCGGCCTATAGCGCCTCCAAAGGCGGGGTGGTGGGCATGACCTTACCCATCGCCCGCGACCTGGCGCGCAGCGGCATTCGAAACATGACCATCGCACCCGGCATTTTTGGCACGCCCATGTTGTTCACCATGCCGCAAGAGGTTCAAGACGCCCTGGCGGCCAGCGTGCCCTTCCCGTCGCGACTGGGCCGTCCCCTCGATTACGCCCGCTTGGTGCAACACATTTTTGAAAACGACATGCTCAACGGCGAAGTCATCCGACTGGATGGCGCGATTCGGCTGGCACCCAAATAAGCCCCCGGCCCACATGCCCACCCTATCGTGGCCCATCCAAAGTGCGATGACATTGCAGGCGCCAATGAGGCAGTGCTTTCAGTGCAGGCCTGGTGTCTGGCGCCTGACTTGGCGCTGGGCTTCGAGACTGGCTTTGGCGCTGGGCCTGCTTCAGCCGCCGGGCGGATGGACCCAAACCATGGCGCCGGCACCGGAAGCAGCCAGTGCCCGCCTTGAGCGCACACCCGTCGGATTTGATCGGCGCGGCGTGGTCAGCGCACACCCCGAAGCCACCCGTGCCGGTTGGCAGGTGTTGCGCCGGGGCGGCAATGCGGTGGATGCCGCCATCGCCACCCAGTTTGCCCTGGCAGTGGTCGAGCCACAATCCAGCGGCTTGGGTGGGGGTGGCTTTGCGGTCAGCTTTGATGGCCGCGCCGTCTCCGCCTGGGATGGGCGTGAAACTGCCCCGGCCGCAGCCACCTCTGATTTGTTCAAGGTCGGTGGCCAAGCCATGGACTTTGCGGCGGCCCGACGCAGTCCGCTCTCAGTGGGGGTGCCAGGGTTGGTGCCATTGTTGCAGGCGATGCATCGTCGTGAAGGGGCCAGACCTTGGGCCGAGCTACTGGATCCCGCCATCCGACTTGCCGAGCAAGGCTTTGCCATCACACCAAGGTTGCACGGCTTGTTGCAGTCAGACCCACTCTTGCGCGATGACCCGCAGGCGCGCCAGCTGTACTACACGGCCCAAGGCGATGCGCAGCCTGTGGGACATGTATTGCGCAACCCTGAATTGGGCTGGGTGCTGCGCCAGATCGCCGCACATGGGGCCCGGGCCATGCAAAATGGGGCGGTCGCACAAGCCCTGCTGCGACGCATCAACGCCGGTGAGCCCGGTGGCAGCCCCATGAGCGCCGCCGATCTAAGCGCTAACCAGGTTCGGGTGCACCCCGCCCTTTGCTTTGCTTGGGCCGGGCTGCCTCAATCGCGCCTTTGCGGTGCGCCGCCACCCACTTCAGGCACGGTCGCGCTGGGGCAAATCCTGAACCTGATCGAAATGGCCCCGACCCGCGCCCGAACGCTCCCGCGAGGCGCACCATGGTGGCACACCTATATCGAATCAGCCCGTTTGGCCTTTGCCGATCGGGCCGCTTACATCGGCGACCCGGCCTCGGTGGGCGCACCTTCGGGGGGGTGGGAGGTCTTGTGGGCACCGAAATACCTGCAGGCTCGCGCGCAACAAATGGGCAACCGGCGCATGCCTGTGGCCGAGCCCGGCCAACCCGAGGCCATGAACACATCCTTTGGACAGATGCCCGATCAAGCCGAATATGGCACCACGCATTTGAGCGTGGTCGACGGGCAGGGCCGGGCCGTGGTGCTGACCAGCAGCCTGGAGAGTGCCTTTGGTGCCCGCCGCATGGTCAACACCGGACAGGGCCGGGCGGGCGGCTTTTTGCTGAACCATCAACTGACTGACTTTGCGCTGAATCCAAGCGACGAAACCGGACGCCCGCTGGCCAACGCCCCCGGCGCTGGCAAGCGGCCCCGCTCCTCGATGTCCCCGCTGCTGGTCTTGAGCCGGGATGCCGCTGCCGATGGCCCGGCGCGGGAAAAAGTCAGCATGCTGCTGGGCAGTGCGGGCGGGCCTTTCATCATCCACCATGTGGCACAAGCCCTTTGGGCCATGGCGCATTGGGGGCTGGGGCCCCAGGCGGCGGTCAGCCTGGGACATGTGGGCCTGACGGCGCCCCACGGGGTGGTGTGGCTGGAAAAAGGCACCGAAGCGGTCGACTTCGAATCCGAATTGAGCGCACTGGGCCACCCGGTGCGATTGGGTGAAATCAGCAGCGGCTTGCATGTGCTGATGCGCGATGCCACTGGCCGCTGGCAGGCTGGCGTAGACCCGCGCCGTGAGGGCATGGCCTTGGGCGACTGAGATGGGGGGTGGGCTGAACGGCACCCCCTACAATGAAGACTCAGTATGGCCATCCCACAAGGTTTTCTCCAAGATTTGCTCGCCCGCGTCGACGTGGTCGAAGTGGTGGGGCGCCATGTGGCGCTGAAAAAAGCAGGGGCCAACTACTCGGGCCTTTGCCCATTTCACACCGAAAAATCCCCCTCATTCACCGTCAGCCCGAGCAAACAGTTTTTTCACTGCTTCGGTTGCGGTAAAAACGGCGATGCCATCGGCTTTCTGATCGATCACAGCGGCATGACCTTTATCGAGGCCGTCAAAGAGTTGTCGCAAAGCTGCGGCATGCAGGTGCCCGAAGAGCAACGCAGCCCTCAGGAACGCGAGCAGGCGCAACAGGAACGACAAAAGCAGCTGACGCTGACCGACTTGCTGGAAAAAGCCGCCAGCGCCTACCGGCAGCAGCTCAAAGGGGCCCCCAGGGCCATTGAATACCTCAAGGGCCGCGGCCTCTCGGGTGAAGTCGCCCGCCGGTTTGGCTTGGGCTATGCGCCGCCTGGTTGGCGTTTTCTGGCCACGCTCATCCCTGACTACGCCGACCCGATGTTGGCCGAAAGCGGCATGGTCATCGACAAAGACGCTGAGCCCGAGTCAGGCGACCCTCAAGGCGAACACCGCCGTTATGACCGCTTTCGTGATCGCATCATGTTCCCGATTCGCAACGTCAAAGGCGAGTGCATAGGCTTTGGCGGGCGGGTCTTGGGTGAGGGCACGCCCAAATACCTGAACTCACCCGAAACCCCTGTCTTTAGCAAGGGGCGCGAACTGTATGGCCTGTTCGAAGCAAGACAAGCGATTCGCGAGGCGGGTTATGCGCTGGTCACCGAAGGCTACATGGATGTGGTGGCCTTGGCGCAATTGGGTTTTGCGCACGCGGTCGCCACTTTGGGCACGGCATGCACCACAGATCACGTCCACAAACTGTTCAGATTCACCGATTCAGTGGTCTTTGGCTTTGACGGCGATGCCGCCGGGCGAAGAGCGGCGCGCAAGGCGCTGGATGGCGCCCTGCCCTATGCCACCGATGTGCGCAGCATCAAATTCTTGTTTTTACCGCCTGAGCACGACCCCGACAGTTTCATCCGAGCCCATGGCGCTGACGCCTTTGCCCGCAGCGTGGCAGCGGCCATGCCGCTGAGCCGATTTGTCCTCGAGTCTGCACGCGAGGGCTGCGATCTGGACACTGCCGAGGGGCGGGCCTTGTTGGCCAGCCAGGCCAAGCCCTTGGTCGTGGCCATGCCTGAAGGGGTGTTGAAATCGCAATTGGTCAACGAGCTGGCTGACCTGGTGCAAATAGGCGCCCACGAACTGCTGCGACTGTGGGGGGCGGCCGATGCGGCGGCGAACTCGCGGGGGACGGGTCGAGGGGGCTCCCGCACCGGGGCAAGCCCACGAAATGCCCAAGGCATGGGCCAGGGCGCATCCAATAGCTATACCCAGCGCAAAGGGACCATGGCGGGTCGCCCGTCGGGTGCAGAAGCTGGCGGGGGTCAACGCCGGATGACCGCTCTGCGCCGTCAGGCGAGCAGCCGTGAAGACCGGGCGATACAACTGCTGTTCACCGAAATGGGGGCCTGGGACCGTCTTTCATCGAGCCAGCATCAGTTGCTTTGCGACCTGCCCGACCCGCATGGCGAAGCGTTCAGATGGCTGGAGCAACAATGGCATGAACACGGCGTTTTGCCCTGGTCCGCCTTGTTTGAAGCCCTCTCCGATCACCCCTTGCGCGACCCTGTTTATCGGGTGGTGATGGCTGCGCCCACCGAGGTGGTTTTTGATCAGGCCGAGCTGGACAGCATTTTGCTGCAACTGGAAAAAATCGCGGTTTCTGCCGAACTGAGTGACATTGCCCCGCGCGTCGGGGCCGAGCCGGCCTTGTTTGAACGATTCAAGCAGTTGAACCAGCGCTTGATCCAGTTGAAATCAGGGCAGGTTTGAGGGTATAATCCAAATTCAGGCAAGCGCGACAGCAGCACCTCCGGACCCAGCCAACTGTGACCTTTACGGCACGACCCGCTCATACACCGCAAGGACTGCACACCAAATGTTCGCCCATCCCTCTTGCCAGTGATTCCATTTTTTCTCAACACCCACGCCTTGCTGAGGGCGTCTTTGTTTTGCCAAAAGGATGGTCATGGCCACTAAATCGTCGAAAAAACCCCAGGTGAACGCCCCCAAAAAGCAGGCTTCCAAACCTGCCGTCAAGGCGTCTGTGTCCAAACCTGCGGCAAAAGCCGCCCCTAAAAAGCCGATCAAAGCGACCCAGCCCAGCAGCGGTCACAAATCCAAATCTACCGTGCCCACCACCAAGACAGCTTCCAAACCCGCCGCCAAAGCACCGGCCAAGACAGCGGCCAAAGCGCCGGCCAAAGCGTCGGCCAAAACAGCGGCCAAATCCACCGTTAAACCAGTGACCAAACCCACGGCCAAACCCACGGCCAAGCCCGTCGTCAAAGCCGTGGCCAAGCCTGCGACCAAAGTCCCAGTCAAAGCCCCTGTCAAAGCCAGCGCCAAGCCCGAGGCCAAGGCCAAAGCCGCCAAGGCCCCGCCTCAGCCCGCCGCCGAGAGCAGCAAGCCGCCCAAATCGACTGCCAAATCTGGCCGCAAAGGCAAGGCCGAGGTCAAAGTCGTCGACGAAGAGGCCGACCTGAGTGCTGACATTGAAGAGGAATTGGCAGGAGAGCCCATTGAGTCGACCGAAAAGGTCAAGCCGCTGCGCATGAAAATCAGCAAGGCCAAGGAGCGGGCCTTGATGAAGGAATTCGGCCTGGATGAAACCATCCTCTCAGAAGAGGACATGGCCAAGCGACGCGCCCGTCTCAAGGCGCTGATCAAACTGGGCAAGACCCGTGGCTACCTGACCCACGGTGAAATCTCCGACCACCTCCCTGATAAGCTGGTCGACGCCGAAACCCTGGAAGTGGTGATCGCCACCCTGAATGACCTGGGCGTGGCGGTGTACGAGCAGACGCCCGACGCCGAAACCCTGATCATCACTGACAACGCCCCCACCGGCTCCACCGAAGAAGAGGCCGAAGAGGCTGCCGAAGCCGCGCTCTCCACGGTGGACAGCGAGTTCGGGCGCACCACCGACCCGGTGCGCATGTACATGCGTGAAATGGGCACGGTCGAACTGCTAACCCGCGAAGGCGAAATCGAAATTGCCAAGCGCATCGAAGGCGGCTTGATGGCCATGATGGAAGCCATCAGCGCCTCACCGGCCACCATTGCAGAAATTCTGCGCATGGCCAGCGATATTCGCGAAGGCAAGGTGGTCATCTCCACCGTGGTGGACGGCTTTGCCAGCTCTGACGAAGCCGACGACTATGTGGCCGAAGAAGACTTCGATGAATTCGATGACTCTGATGACGACGACGGTCAGGGTGGCTCACGCGCACTGACCAAAAAACTCGAGGAATTGCGCAACGCCGCCCTCGAACGGTTTGACCGCATTGCCGGCCTGTTCGAGAAGGTGCACAAGGCATACGACAAAGAGGGCTACGGCTCTGCCTCTTACATCAAGGCTCAACGCGCCCTGAGTGACGAGCTGATGACCATCCGCTTTACCGCCCGCACCATTGAAAAATTGTGCGACACCGTGCGCGCCCAAGTGGATGAAGTCCGCAAGGTCGAACGGGAACTGCGCCGCATCATCGTCGACAAGTGCGGCTACCCGCAACCGCAGTTTGTGGCCGAGTTCAGTGGCCGCAGCAAAAACGGCGAACGCGTGGCTTCTCAGCTGCTCAACCTCAAGTGGATCGAAAAGCAATCTGCATCCGGTAAGCCCTGGAGCCTGATCATGGCTCGCAACATACCGCCAGTGCAGGAATTGCAGCAAAAACTGATCAACCTGCAGTCTCAGGTGGTGGTGCCGCTGGATGAGCTCAAGGACATCAACAAGCGCATGAATGAAGGCGAAGCCGCCTCGCGCGACGCCAAGAAAGAGATGATCGAAGCCAACTTGCGCCTGGTCATCTCGATTGCCAAAAAATACACCAATCGGGGCCTGCAGTTCCTCGACCTGATCCAGGAAGGCAACATCGGTCTGATGAAGGCTGTGGACAAGTTCGAATACCGGCGCGGTTACAAGTTCTCGACCTATGCGACCTGGTGGATTCGTCAGGCCATCACCCGCTCCATTGCCGATCAGGCCCGCACCATCCGCATTCCGGTGCACATGATCGAGACCATCAACAAGATGAACCGCATTTCGCGCCAGCATCTGCAAGAGTTTGGCTTCGAGCCCGACGCAGGCATTTTGGCCGAGAAAATGGCCATCCCTGAGGACAAGATCCGCAAGATCATGAAAATCGCCAAGGAACCGATTTCGATGGAGACGCCCATCGGCGACGACGACGATTCGCATCTGGGTGATTTCATCGAAGACTCGGCCAACACCGCGCCCATCGAAGCCGCCATGCAGGCTGGCCTGCGCGATGTCGTCAAGGAGATTCTCGACGGCCTGACCCCGCGCGAGGCCAAAGTCTTGCGCATGCGCTTCGGCATCGAAATGTCCACCGACCACACGCTGGAGGAGGTGGGCAAACAATTTGATGTCACGCGCGAGCGCATCCGTCAGATCGAGGCCAAGGCCCTGCGCAAGCTCAAGCACCCGAGCCGCAGCGACAAGTTGCGCAGCTTCATCGACTCCCTATAAAGCCAAAAGCCCGCAAGGCCTGGCCACATCCATCACCGCCCCTGATCGGGGCGGTTTTTTTATTTAAGTGGAACCGTGATCTGGCGGATGACCTCGGCGGTGTCCGGACGCACCCCACGCCACCAGGCAAAGGCTTCGGCAGCCTGCTCGGCCAACATGCCCACCCCATCGGCGAGATGGCGGACATTGGCGTCTCGGGCCAGACGCAAAAAGGGGGTCATGCCCTTGCCATACGTCAAGTCATAGGCCAGGGCACCGGGCGCAAACACCCCTGCAGGCAAGGGCGGGGCCTCATCACTCAAGCCGGCCGAGGTGGCATGCAAGACCACATCAAAGGCTTGCCCCGCCAGGTCGGCATAACCCATGGCTTGCAAACGGCACTCTTGGGCCAAAGCGGGCTGGTGTTGCTGAGCGATGCCCAGCAACTCCACCGCTTTATCCACCGTGCGGTTCACAATCACCATCCGCGCTGGTCGACATTGCAATATAGGCAACAGCGCCCCTCTGGTGGCCCCGCCCGCCCCCAAAATCAATACGCGCCGCCCCATCAACGGGGTCTTGAGATTGACCTGGAGGTCACGCACCAGGCCGATGCCGTCAAAATTTTGGCCCCAAACCTTCTCACCTTCAAACTTCATGGCATTGACCGCGCCAGCCAATTGGGCGTCGATGGACAGATCGGTGCAATAGGCACAGGCGTCCAATTTGAAGGGGGCTGTCACATTGAGCCCCCTGCCCCCCTCAGCCCTGAATTGATCCACACATGGCGCAAAACCACCCAAGGGGCCCAGCAAACGCTCGTAGCTCATGTCTTGTGCGCAGGCACGCGCAAACTCGCCGTGTATCAACGGCGATTTGCTTTGTGCAATGGGGTTGCCAATCACGGCATATCGGTCGGTCATGGGCTTCAGGCCAACAGCTGTTCCAACTGGTGCAACACCTCATAGCAGGGCATCACGCTGGCCACACTGGCATTGGGTTCACGGCCTTCGCGAATGGCTGCAAAGAACTCGCGGTCTTGCAGTTCAATGCCGTTCATGGACACATCGACCTTGGACACATCGATTTTCTCTTCCTTGCCATTGAAGAGGTCGTCGTATCGGGCCAGGTAGGTGCCTGTGTCACCGATATAGCGAAAGAAAGTCCCCAAGGGACCGTCATTATTGAAAGACAAAGACAGGGTACAGATGGCACCGTTAGCGGCCTTCAACTGGATGCTCATGTCCATGGCGATGCCCAAGCTCGGATGTATCGGGCCTTGTACCGCATGGGCCTTCACAATCGGGCTGCCGCACTGGTAAGCGAACAAATCGACAGTGTGGGCGGCATGGTGCCACAACAGGTGATCGGTCCAGCTGCGCGGTTGGCCCAGCGCATTCATATTGGTGCGCCTGAAGAAGTAGGTCTGAACGTCCATTTGCTGGATATTGAACTCGCCCGCCCGGATTTTTTGGTTCACCCATTGGTGGCTGGGGTTGAAGCGACGCGTGTGGCCGCACATCGCCACCAGGCCGGTGGATTTTTGCAAGTCAAGCACTTGCTGACCTTCCTTGAGCACATCGCAAAGCGGGATTTCAACCTGCACGTGCTTGCCAGCCCTGAGGCACTCCAAACTCTGACTGGCGTGCATCTGGGTCGGGGTACACAAGATCACGGCATCGAGCTCTTTGAGCTTGAGCGACTCGGACAAATCAGTCGTGACGTGGCCGATGCCATATTTGTTCGCCACCTCTTGGGTTTTGCCCAACTCCCGGCCAATCAGCGAGATGACCTCAACGCCATCGATATTTTTAATCCCGTCGAGGTGCTTGACGCCAAATGCGCCCGCACCGGCGAGTGCGACTTTGATGGTTTTGCTCATGCTTTTGCTTTCAGGTGTTTTCCAAAATGGCGTGTCCGACTGCGGTGTTCGAGGCGGGCACATGGTAGAAGCGGTGGGTCAACTTGGGCTTGGGACCCCCGGCCACATCGTTCATCGCGCCCCGCGCAATGAGCCACATGACCAGTTCTATGCCTTCAGACCCGGCTTCACGCACATAGTCCATGTGCGGCACACTGGCGCAGGCAGCGGGGTCTGCAATGAGCTGATCCAGCCATGCATTGTCCCACTCCCGATTGATCAGCCCGGCCCTTGCGCCTTGCAACTGGTGGCTCATGCCGCCAGTGCCCCAAATTTGCACATTCAGATCTTCATCAAACGATTCAACGGCACGCCGGATCGCCTGGCCCAACATGAAACAACGCTTGCCGCTGGGCACGGGGTATTGCACCACGTTCACGGCAAAGGGAATGACTTTGAACGGCCAGGCATCTTGTTGCGGGTCTTTTTCACCGCACATCAGAGACAGCGGCACCGTCAAGCCATGGTCGACGTCCATTTTGTTCACAATGGTCAGGTCAAAGTCCTCCTGAATGACCGACTGCGCAATGTGCGAAGCGAGCTCCGGATGGCCATGCACCACAGGCACCGGACGTGGGCCCCAACCTTCGTCAGCAGGTTGGTACTGGGCGGAAGTGCCAATAGCAAAAGTGGGAATGATGTCCAGGCTGAAGGCGGTGGCATGGTCGTTGTAGACCAAAAACACCACATCAGGCGGGTTGTCTTTGATCCATTGGCGGGAAAAATCAAAGCCCTTGAACAGAGGTTGCCAATAAGGCTCTTGGGTTTTCTTCAGGTCCATGGCCGCGCCGATGGCGGGCACATGCGAACAATACACCGATGAAGTGATGCGTGCCATGTCAATGTCCTTTCCGTGGGGCCAGTGCGGCCTTGCCTTGAGGCTGCCGGTGGGCTTGAGCGTCGCCATCTTCACCCACCTTGCGGTTGCCATTGACTGAACGCCCCCCTTTGATCATCATGTCCCGATACTCTTCCTCGGTCATCCCGGTCATCGAGCCCGCCATTTGCTGAAAACTCTTGCCGTCGGTAGCGCCGATCTTGGCCAGAAAATAAATATTACCCCCTGTGCGCATGCACCAATTGAGGTCGCGCGCCATCACAGCCTGCTTTTGTTCCTCTGTCATCGGCCATTCATCCAAATAGGCACGCTCATCGGCCTTGAACCGTTCCCGGTTCTCGGCCTTCATCAGGCTCATGCAAAACTGATTCAGCCAATAACCCTTGCGACTTTGTTCGGCATCGAAAATGATCGTGCCAGGAATATCCAAATACGGCTTATTGAGCGCCATGTGTTTCTCCTCAGGTCTCAGAAATCGGGGGCTGGCCCCAATTTCCCATTTTGGGTGCATAGCGGGTGAAATTCACTCAGACACCTCTTGCGGCCAGTACAAGCGCATGGGGTTTTCGACCAGCAGCTTGCGTTGCAATTCAGGCGTGATGGCGATGTGCGGGATGAAATCGACCAGCAGTCCATCGTCAGGCATGTGGTCTTTCAGATTGGGGTGTGGCCAGTCCGTGCCCCACAGCACACGGTCAGGGAAAGTTTCGACGATGCGGCGGGCAAAAGGGACGACATCCCGGTAGGCGGCTTGCTCACCGCCCAAAGCTTTGGGGCCGGTGACCGAGAGGCGCTCGGGGCAAGACACTTTGCTCCAGACGTTGGGATGCTCACGCATGAATCGGATGAACAGCTCAAACTCGGGGCCATCGACGGGCTTGCTGACATCGGGGCGGCCCATGTGATCGACGACCACCGTCGTGGGAAGGCTGGTGAAGAAATCCCAAAGTTCTGGCAGATCCACCGCTTCGAAATAAATCACGACATGCCAGCCCAGCTTGGCAATCCGGTCGGCAATTTCCATCAGCTCATCTTTGGGGGTGAAATCAACCAGACGTTTGACAAAGTTAAAGCGCACGCCGCGCACCCCGGCGGCGTGCAGCTGATTCAATTCGTCGTCAGTGATGCTGCGGCGCACCGTGGCCACGCCACGCGCCATCCCACCTGAACTCAGGCAGGCGTCGACCAAGGCCCGGTTGTCGGCGCCGTGGCAGGTGGCTTGAACGATGACATTGCGCGAAAAGCCCAGTTGGTCGCGCAAGGCAAACAGTTGTGCTTTCGAGGCGTCGCAAGGGGTGTACTTGCGTTCGGGCGCATAGGGAAATTGATCACCGGGGCCGAACACATGGCAATGGGCATCGACACTGCCTGCCGGTAATTTGAAACGGGGTCGGCTCGGCCCGTTGTACCAATCGAGCCAGCCGGGTGTTTTTTCAAAAATCATGATGGGTTCCTCGCAGGCTTTAATGGGTTCAGGCACTGTGCTCAGTCGATATAGCGCAAGCCCAGTTTGGCCAATGGCTCGCGCATCTGGTACATGTCCAGACCGAGCACGCCAGAAGCGAGCTTGGCGCGTTTTTCACCTTCATTGGCTTCCCGGGCCTGTGCAGTTTGCAGGGTTTTCTCGGCCATGGCACGCGGCACACACACCACGCCGTCGTCATCGGCCACAATGACATCCCCGGGGGTCACAGACACTCCGGCAACGACCACAGGAATATTGACCGACCCCAGCGTGGCTTTGACCGTTCCTTTGCTGCTGATCGCCTTGCTCCACACTGGAAATGGCATATCGGCCAACACGCGCACGTCGCGCACTCCGCCGTCAATGATCAAGCCCACAGCACCGCGCGCCTTGAACGAAGTGGCCAGCAAATCGCCAAAGTAGCCATCGGTACAGTCGGCGGTGACGGCCGCCACCACCACATCACCGGGCTGAATTTGCTCGGCCACGACGTGCAGCATCCAATTGTCACCCGGATGCAATAACACAGTCACCGCCGGACCGGCGATTTGGGCCCCGCTGAAGATGGGGCGCAAATACGGCTTCATGAGGCCGACGCGACCCATGGCTTCGTGCACAGTGGCCGACCCCAAAGTTGCCATGGCCTGTGCGGTGGCCACGGGGGTTCGCTGTATGTGGCGATAAACCACGCCCAATTCGTACATGTTCAATCCTTCAAAGAAACGGGGGTCTGGAAATGGGGGGTCTGGAAATGGGGGCCTGCCCCTGATTTCGTATTTTTGGTCATTTTCCTTGGGCCTTGAGGCGGGCATCGAGGCGCGAGAAGACACGGCGGGCGTTGCCTTCAAAGACCTGATAGCGCTGCGCCTCACTGAGGTGAGGCGTGGCCAATACATAGCGCTTGGTGTCGTCGTAGTAGTGACCCGTCTCGGGGTCTATGCCGCGCACGGCACCGATCATTTCCGAGGCAAACAAGATGTTGTCAACCGGGATGACTTTGGTCAGCAGATCGATGCCCGGCTGGTGATAGACACAGGTGTCAAAAAAGATGTTGTTGAGCAGGTGCTCTTGCAACAAGGGCTTTTTCATCTCTTGGGCCAAGCCACGGAAGCGGCCCCAATGGTAGGGCACGGCACCGCCGCCGTGCGGGATCAGGAATTTGAGGGTCGGGAAGTCTTTGAACAGATCGCCCTGGAGGCACTGCATAAAGGCGGTGGTGTCGGCATTCAGATAATGTGCCCCGGTGGTGTGAAAGCAGTTGTTGCAGCTGGTGGAGACATGCACCATGGCCGGGATGTCGTGCTCGACCATTTTTTCATAAATGGGGTACCAGTGGCGGTCGGTCAGCGGCGGGCTGGTCCAGTGCCCGCCCGAGGGATCAGGGTTGAGGTTGATACCGACAAAGCCGTACTCCTTCACGCACTTCTCCAATTCGGGGATGCAGGTCTTGGGATCCACACCGGGCGACTGGGGCAACATCGCCGCACCGATGAAGTGCTCAGGAAAAAGTTGCGAGACGCGGTAACAGAGTTCGTTACAAATGGCGGCCCAAGTGGATGAGACCTGAAAGTCGCCGATATGGTGCGCCATGAAAGACGCGCGCGGGCTGAAGATGGTGATGTCACTGCCCCGCTCTTTCATTTTGGCCAGCTGATTGAGCTCGATCGACTCACGCAGCTCGTCGTCGCTGATCTGGAGATCGGCGACCTTGGGCATGCTGGCGGGTTGCTTGAGGGCAGCGATCTGTTGGTTGCGCCAGTTCTCCAGTGCCTTGGGGGCAGTGGTGTAGTGGCCGTGAACGTCGATGATCAGGGGTTTGTTGAAGCTCATGACAGTGCGGACATGCCGTGTTGAAGTTTGAGGGAAAGTGTGGCGTCGGAGGTGAGATAAGACAAGAAAGCCTCCACTGGCTGGCGGGACGGGTGTTCGGCATGAATGGCCACAGGCACACCCGCCGAGAAAATGGTGGTGTAACCCACTGGTTCGGGCAAGGGGCCCAACACATTAACGCCAGACAAGCCGACCATTTCACTGCGTTGCTGAAAGCCCAGGGCCACTTTGCCCTGCGCAATGAACTGGCCCACCGGGGTGCCTGGGGGGGGCACCACGCGGCGCTGCTCAAGCAACTCACCCAGGCCCCAGCCACGAATCAACTTTTCCACATAACTGCCCGAGGGGCCGGTCGAAATCCCCAAGGTGGGGGCCTGCGCCACAGCCTCACGCAATTGGGCCTCGGTGGATATGGAAGGGGCGGTCACGCCCTCGGGGACGGCGACGACAGTGGTAGATAAGACCCAATCCACCCGGGATCCACCACGCAGATGGCCTTGAGCGATCAGGCCGTCGATGGCATCGCTGGCCAGCAACACCAGGTCAAAAGGTTCAGCGGCCGCCACGCGACGGGCCGCATCCACGCCACCCACCGACTCGATCTGCCAACTGACGCCGCCATCGCGTTCAAATTCCCGGGCCAGATCGGCCAACAGCTGTCGGGTCGCCATGGATGAAATGGCTCGGGGGGAATGGGGCGGCTTGCTCATATGGACATTCTAAAAAGCCTACTCCCCCATGGACACATGACCACGCACTACCAGTTATTCATATAATCAATAACGCATGGATTGATATTAATTTTTTGAAAATAAAGAGGGGCCATGGATCTGAAGCAACTGGAATCCTTCGTGCGTGTGGCTGAATTGGGCAGTTTCACACGTGCTGCCATTGCCTTGGGCGTGCAGCAGCCCTTGCTGAGTCGCCATGTGAGGCAATTGGAGGTCGAATTGCGACAAAACCTGCTCGATCGCAACGGTCGCGGGGTGACGTTGACCGAAGCAGGACGGGTCTTGCTGGAGCATGCCCGTGGCATCTTGCATCAGGTCGAGGTGGCTCGCGAAGATTTGGGCGCAGTGCGGGGCGCACTGGGAGGGCGGGTCTCTATAGGCCTGCCCCCCAGCCTGTCGAGGCTGATCACGGTGCCGCTGAGCTTGGCCTTTCAACAAAAACTGCCCGGTGCCCAACTGACCCTGACCGAAGGATTTTCCTTGCAAATGTATGAGGCCTTGCGTTCGGGGCGATTGGACATGGCGGTGCTTTACAACCCGGTCATGTCCCCCGAACTTGAGAGCGCTTCGCTGCACGACGAGTCGCTGATGCTCATCGGCAGCCCAAAGGCGGACAGGACACATGGCTTGCGCAGCAAATCCGAATTGACCCTGCAACAAGTCGCCGCCCTGCCCCTGATTTTGCCGAGCCAACCCAACGCCTTTCGACTATTGATTGAATCTGAGATGATGAAAATCCAGGCCAAGCCGCAAGTGGTGCTGGAAGTGGATGGTCTGAACGCGATTTTGGAATTGGTCAGGGTGGGCATGGGTTTTGCCGTCTTGCCCCCATACACGCTGGCCGGTCATGGGCCAGACCATTCTTTCAGCCTGCACCGCATCGGACGGCCCCGGCTGATGAGCCAATTGTCATTGGTGTGGTCGGCACGGCGTCAGCTGACATCCACGCATCAGGCGGCCATCGCCATCACCCGTGAGCGGGTGTCTGAGGCCTTGCTCGGATTCATCCGCCAGATGCAGGGTCTGTGAATGCGCCTTTGGGAGGTTGGCTTGCGGGCAAAAGCCATCGTGCCAAAACCGCGCACACCCACCAGACCACGGCAGCCGAAACCAGCACATCGGCCAGGAAGTGGCCCCCTTGCAAAATACGACCCAATCCAACCAGGCCACCACTGAGGGCCCCGATGCCTATCCAGAGTCGGCGTTGCCTGCGCACCACCCAGGCCATCGCCCAGGGATAAAAACCCAAGGCCGCGTGGCCGCTGGACATGGCACAGTTGCGCTCGCATTGGTCACTGACTTGCCACGGCGGGGTATAGAGGGCCTGGCCACCGAATTCGGTGACATGAGCAGGCCGTGCACGCCCCCAATGGTTCTTCAATCCTTCGTTCACGATCAAACCGGGGCCCAACAACAAGACCAGCAGCAAATACACGGATGCGCGCCGGCGCAGCGCCCACTTCGGGCTGAAAAAACCAAGTGCGAGGACCAATATCAAAGCAATAAAAATGGGGATTTGTAACCTGGCATACGCCCAGTACGATGCTTGAACCCAAGGCAAATCTTTATAGATGAAACCAAGGTCCGGCTCGTAAAAAAGGGCACTGAAAGCCAAATCGAGCCCGGGAAAAAGACCAAAGACGGCCAAGCCCAACAGGCACAAGCTGAAATAAAATCGCATGGGTTCATTTTGCCCCAACTCTTCTGCCGTCAGTGCGAACCGGCGACACCCCACACCATTGTCCAAACGCCCCCTGATACTCTCCGCCTTGCTCACACTGGCCTTTGCCGTCTGGCTTTGGCATGTCGGCTTGCCCGAAATGTGGCTGGCACAGTGGCAACGGGTGCCTGCGACGCTATGGGCAGCGATGGTGGCCGGAATGTTGGCCAGCTATGGGCTTCGGGCCTGGCGCATCCGGCGCGAGTTTGCCGATGTGCCCGGGATGCGATGGACATTGGCGCTGCGCATCGTGCTGGCCCATACCGCCATGGTCAATGTGCTGCCCATGCGCTCTGGCGAGTTGGGGTTCCCCTGGCTGATGCGCCGTGCCTTGAATGTGACCTGGCTGGACGCCTCGGCGTCTTTGCTCTGGCTGCGCCTGCAAGACGCATGCGTGTTGGCCACATTGGCCGTTTGGGTCTGGCCAGAAGTGCCCACATGGGTGCGCGCCTTGCTGACATGCGCTCTTTGGGCCGGGCTTGGGCTCGGGGTGCGCTGGGTCCGCGCCCGCGCCAGCAAACTTGGCTCATTTTCACCAGGCTCTGACACGCCCGCACCTCGGCCGATGCAGCGCCTCATGCAGGCCCTCTCCCAGCGGGGACAAGGATGGATGCAGGGCTGGGCCATCACCTCTGCCAACTGGGCCTTGAAGCTGAGCCTGCAGGCCTGGCTATTGGCCGAACTGTTGGGCGTGAACTGGTCCCTGGGCTGGGCCGGTTCGCTTGGCGCCGAGCTGTCTGCTCTTTTGCCGGTGCAAGGCTTGGGCGGGGTCGGCAGCTACGAAGCCGGTGCCGCTGCCGCCCTGCGCTGGCATGGCGTGGATTGGACCAGCGGCTTGCAGGCGGCCTTGAGCATGCACTTGGTGGTGCTGGCCTGCTCGCTGGGATTCGGCGCGCTGGCCTGGTGGCTGCCCAGGCCCTTGGTGACAAGGCACAATGGGGCCTGAAAGTGAGTGTCCGATGAATGCCGTGTCCCCCATGCCCGCCCTGCCCCCACACCGTCTGTCTATCGTGGTGCCGATGTACCAGGAAGAGGACAGCGTGGCGCCTTTCGTGGCGCGGGTGAGCGAGTGCCTGGCCCTTTACCCCCATCCTTGGGAGCTGTTGCTGGTCAACGACGGCAGCCGCGATGGCACCCGCAGCGCCATTGAAAAAGCCCAGCACGAATATGGCCCGCACATCCGGCTCATCGAGCTGGCGCGCAACTACAAACAAACGGCTGCGATGCAGGCAGGCATCGACCACGCCCGCGGCGACGTCATCGCCACACTCGATGGCGATTTGCAAAACGACCCAGTGGACATTCCCCGCATGGTGGCCCGTTTGCTTCTCGAAGACCTCGATCTGGTCGCCGGATGGCGACAAAACCGTCAAGACGCATTGGTCATGCGCAAACTGCCTTCGCGCATCGCCAACCGCCTGATCGCCCGCATGACCGGCCTGAACATCAAAGACAACGGGTGCAGCCTGAAGGTATTCAGAACATCGACCCTGCGACGCATCAGGCTGTATGGCGAAATGCACCGGTTCATCCCGGCTTGGCTGTCCACGGTGACGGCGCCGCAACGCATCGCCCAAGAGCCGGTCAGTCATCATGCACGCCAATTCGGTGAGTCCAAATACGGCATCAGCCGCACTTTCCGGGTGGTCCTTGACCTTTTCTTTGTCTATTTCTTCATGCGCTACCGCACCAGGCCGGGCCACTTTTTTGGCGGCTTGGGGCTTTGGCTGCTGGGCTTGGGCGGTGCCATATTGGCCTATCTGCTGGGCTTGAAACTGATGGGGGAACAGATAGGCACCCGGCCCTTGTTGCTGGTGGGCTTTTTCTTTCTGATCGCCGGGGTGCAATCGCTCATGGCCGGTGTACTGGCTGAAGTGCTGGTGCGGGTTTTGTTTGAATCCGGCGGCAGCCGCTCTTATCAAATCGACGAGACACGCAGCAGCATGGGTGATGTGCCATGGCACCAACCCAAAGCCTGAAACCCCTGTCTCTATTGCTGGCGGTGCTGGCCCTGCTCGGGGCATGGCGCTGGTGGGTGGGTTCCGGCTTGCCGCTGTCGGTGGACGAGGCTTATTACTATGCCTGGTCGCTCACCCCCGACTGGGGTTACTGGACCAAGCCCCCTCTGATCGCTTGGGCCATCGCCGGCGCAGACTCGCTGTGCGGCCCCACCACAGCATGTATCCGCGGGGTCGGTGTTCTGGCCTTTGCCTTCTCTTCGCTGCTGATTTATGGCCTATCGCGAAGCATGGGCCTGGGGGCTAAACAGTCGGTGGCCAGCGCCATCGCTTTTGCGACCTTGCCACTGAGCACCTTTTACGGCATGGTGGCGAGCACAGACTCGATGCTGCTCTTATGCTGGGTGCTGTCGATGGCGTGTTTATGGCAGGCTTTGTCCGGGAAAGCCTGGGGCTGGTTAGGACTGGGGGTTTTCGCCGGAACAGGGCTATTGGCCAAATACTCAATGGCCGTCATCGCACCCAGTGTGGCACTGGTGCTGCTGCACCCTGAATGGCGTTCGCAATGGCGGCGACCCGGGCCGTATGTGGCGGCGCTGGTGGGTTTGTTGGTGTTTGCACCCAATCTGTGGTGGAACCTGAATCATGGCATGCCCACGCTGCAACACACCGCAGACATTTCGCGCGGGGCGGCCTACACCCTCAAGCCCGAGACACTTTTCGTTTTTTGGGCCGAGCAATGGTTGGTGGGCAATGTGGTGCTGGTCAGCGCTTTTGTGGTTTGGCTCGTGCGCGGATGCGGGCAAGGCAGTGGGCGCATGCTGGCGCGGCATTGGTTTTTGATCTCTTTCTCCATGCCCATGCTGGCGGTGATTTCTGCCCAGGCACTGCTGTCGCGTGCCCACGCCAATTGGGCAGCGCCGGCCCATGCGGCACTGACCTTGGCCGCCGTGGGCTGGCTTTGGCAAAGCCGTCGCCATGTCTGGCTCGGGCTGGCATTCGCCTTTAATCTGTTATTTGCCGTGTTGCTCTACCACGGCCAGACCTTGGTGCGCGAGCCCCTGGGATTGACAGCGAGTTGGCGCACCGACCCTTTTTGGTCGCTGCGCAATTGGCCGGGTGTGCATGCCCAAACGCGTGAGCGACTGACAGAGCTCGCGCCTCAAGGCCAGTGGCGCGTGGCCAGTGACGACCGGGCAGTGCTCGCCCAATTGCAGTGGGGGCTGCAATTGCCCGCGGGCGCAGCCATGGGATGGATGAAAAACCAAGCACCCATGAACCACTTTGACCAGCGCTTTGCGCTGACGCTCGATCAGGGGCCGGTGCTGTTGTTGACCCAGACGCCAGATGCAGAGGTGCTCAAAGACCATCCACTGGCGAAAAAGTTGCCCCCCATACGCTCGGCGCTGATCGAGAGCGAAGCCATTGAATTCAAGGCATGGTGGTTGTCGCCGCCTTGAACACCCACCCCAGCCTGACCCATCGTCCATGCCTGCGCGTGATGGCCTGACTTCCTTGGTGCACAATTCCCGGATTGACTCTTGCTGCAGGCTGTACCCGACTGAGTGAAAGCCAGGGGCTGGCGTCCAACCCGAAGTGACGAACAGGAGACACCGATGAGCACTGCTTACATTGTGGCCGCGCGCCGCACCCCCGGAGGGCGCCGCAACGGGCTCCTGTCCGGCTGGCACCCGGCTGACCTCGCCGCCGTTTGCCTCAATGCGGTGGTACAAGACACCGGAGTCGATCCGGCCGCCATCGAAGATGTGGTGCTGGGTTGTGTCAGCCAGGGGGGTGAGCAATCTTTCAATATTGCCCGCAACGCCGTCTTGGCCGCGAATTGGCCCGAGTCGGTTCCCGCCACTTCGGTCGACCGCCAATGCGGGTCGTCCCAGCAGGCCCTGCAATTCGCCGCCCAGGCCGTGATGTCGGGAACGATGGATTTGGTGCTGGCCGCCGGCGTGGAGAGCATGTCCAGAGTACCCATGTTCAGCACTGGCGAACTGTATCGCCAAGCCGGGATGGGTGAGTACACCAGCCCCAACATGCATGCGCGTTACCCTGGAGTGCGCTTCAGCCAATTCAGCGGGGCGGAAATGCTGGCCCAACGACATGGCCTGGGCAAAGACCAGCTCGATGCCTATGCCCTGCAAAGCCATCGGCGTGCCAGCTTGGCCACCCGACAGGGTTGCTTCGAGCGTGAAATCGTGCCGCTGGCCGCCCACCTTCAGGGCGCCGAAGCCAGTGGGATGCACACCCATGACGAAGGCATCCGGCACGATGCCACGCTGGAATCCATTTCGGCGGTGAAGCTGCTTCAAGAAGGCGGGGTCATCACGGCTGCCAATGCCAGTCAGATTTGCGACGGGTCAGCCGCTTTGCTGGTCGCCAGCGAATCTGCGCTGCGCACCCACCAACTTAAACCCTTGGCACGCATACACCACATGTCGGTGCTGGGGCATGACCCGGTCATCATGCTCGAAGCGCCGATCCCAGCCACCGAAAGGGCTTTGAAAAAAGCCGGCCTGAAAATCGATGACATCGATCTGTTTGAGGTCAATGAGGCCTTTGCCTGCGTGCCGCTGGCATGGCTGAAGGCCACGCACGCAGACCCGCAGCGTCTCAATGTCCATGGTGGTGCCATCGCGCTGGGTCACCCCCTGGGGGCCTCAGGTGCCAAATTGATGGCGACACTGGTCCATGCCCTGCACCAGCGAGGGGGACGCTATGGGCTGCAGACCATGTGCGAGGGCGGCGGCATGGCCAATGTCACGATCATAGAAAAACTTTGAGGAGATCCACATGGCCGTGACCTTTGAACGCCGCTGGATGGACGAGGAGCTGTCGCTGTTTCGTGACACGGTGCTTCGCTTCCTGGAGGAAGAAGTGCTGCCCCAGGACGAAGCCGCACGCCAACGCGGGCACGTGGGCCACGAGATTTGGCGCAAAGCAGGTGAGTGTGGCCTCTTGTGCGTGGACATACCCACCCAATACGGTGGGGGCGGAGGCGATTTTCGGCACGAAGCCATCATCCACGAGGAAATGGCTCGCTTGGGTCTGTCAGGGATGAGCATCGGGGTGCACTCCATCGTGGCTCACTATCTCCTCAATCACGGCACCGAATCGCAAAAACAGGCATGGCTGCCAAGACTTGCCCGAGGTGAGACGGTGGGCGCCATCGCCATGACCGAGCCCGGCACCGGGTCTGATTTGCAGGCCATACGCACCCGGGCAAAAGTCACCGAACAGGGCCTGGTGCTCAATGGCTCCAAAACCTTCATCTCCAACGGCTACCTGGCCGGCCTGGTGCTGGTGGTCTGCAAAACCGACGAACAAGACGGGGCCAAGGGCATGTCGATTGTGCTGCTCGACACCCGCCAAAGCCCAGGCTATCGGGTAGGCCGTGTGCTGGACAAAATCGGCCTCAAGGCGCAAGACACCTCAGAGCTTTTTTTCGACGATGTGCGCCTGCCCGCCGACGCGGTGCTCGGGGGCCAGACCGGTCGGGGCTTTTACCAACTCATGGGCGACCTGCCTTATGAGCGGCTGATCATCGGCGTCGGCGCCATCGGGGCCATGGAAGGGGCCTATCGGGCCACCCTGGACTACACGCGCGAGCGTCAGGCCTTTGGGCAGCCCATTGCCGAGTTCCAGAACACGCGCTTCAAGCTGGCCGAGATCGCCACCACCATCCAGGTGGGTCGCGCCTTCATGGACCGATGCGTGCAAGACCTGGTGGCCGGGCGGCTCGATACAGCCACGGCATCCATGGCCAAACTGTGGGGCACCGAGCAGCAGGGCAAAGTCATCGACGAATGCCTGCAATTGTTCGGCGGCTATGGCTATATGAATGAGTACCTGATCGCGCGCATGTACACCGATGCACGCATACAGCGCATCTACGGCGGCACCAATGAAATCATGAAAGAGGTGATTGCTCGGGCCCTATGACGCTGCCCTGTGTGTGGGCAGTGACTCGGCCCGCCAGGTGCGTGCCCCCTCAATGGCCATAAGCCGTCATGGCCTGATCGGCCCCTTCGAGGGCTGGTGACACCTCTGACTCGATCAGCCAGGTCGGTATGGCTTCCAGATAAGTCTGGTAGCGGCCCTTGGCCACGAAACGCTGCCTGAATGAAGAAGCCATGAGGAAGGCGCGCAGGCGCGGCGCAATGCCACCCCCGATGTACACCCCCCCGACCGCCCCCAGGGTCAAAGCCAGATCGCCGGCCACCGAGCCCAGCCATGCACAAAACATGTTCAATGTTTGGCGCGCAGGCCCACTCGTGGCCTGCATGCCCTGTGCCACGATCTCAGCCGCACTCCATTTTTCGGCTTCTGTGCCGCCTTGAATTTTCGTCAATACCCGATGCAAGTCGACCAACCCGCTGCCTGACAAAACACGCTCGGCCGACACATGGCCATACTGGCGCTGCAAACCCCGTATGGCCTCGAACTCCAGTTCGTCAGTGGCCGCCAAAGTCACATGACCGCCCTCGCCCATGATCGGCACCCACTGGCCTGAGCCATTGGGGTCGGGCAACAAGCCCGAAACCCCCAAACCGGTGCCCGCACCCAGCAAAGCCACTGGGCCAGGCCGCGCCTCCAGGGCGGGGCCCAAACGATGCAATTGGCCTGATTTCAAGGTCGGGATGGCCAGGGCCAAAGCGCTAAAGTCGTTCAGCAACAACAAGCTTTGCAGGCCCAACTCTGCTCTGAGGGCCTCGATGGAGAAACGCCAGTTCAAATTGGTCATTTGCACCTGATCGGCCACCACCGGGACAGCCACGGCCAATGCCGCAGACGCGGGCAATGGCAAACGGTTTCGCGCCAGATATTCGCGGATGGCCTGGGCTGGGCCGGGAAAATCAGCACAGGGCAGCACGAGAACGCACTCCAAGCTCTGACCCGGGCCTGCACGCCAGGCAAAACGCGCATGGGTGCCACCCATGTCAGCCAACAGTCGGGGCCAGCCGCCAGGGCCTGAGTGAGCAGGGTCTTTGACCAGTCGCATATTCAAGAATCTTTCGACACATCCATCTGTCGCACCATGGTTTTGCCCAGCTCAACGCCCCACTGGTCGTAGGGGTTGATGCCCCAAATCACGGCTTGGGCGTAGACCTTGTGTTCGTACAAAGCGATCAGGGCACCCAAGGTGCGCGGATTGATCTCATCGAGCCACAAGATCGAGCTGGGGTTGTTGCCCACATAGGTGCGGTGGGGGGCCAGGGCCTCCACAAGAGACGCATCCAACCCCTCGGCCAGCAAAGCAGCGCGGGTCTGGCCCAGGTCGCGCCCCAGGGCCAGCGCCTGCGCCTGCGCTTGTAAATTCTGCAGCACCACCTTTTGGTGGGTTTGCGCCAAAGGCAAGGCACTGCGGGTCTGACGCACGCCGATGAAGTCCATCGGAACGATCTGCGTGCCTTGGTGTATGAGTTGAAAATAAGCGTGCTGTCCATCAATGCCCAGCCCACCCCAAACGATGGGTGCGGTGGGGATGTCTGCACGGCTGCCATCGAGGTGGACGCTTTTGCCGTTGGACTCCATCTCCAACTGCTGAATGAAGGGCACAAACTGCGACAACGCATATGAGTAGGGTGCGATGTTCAGGGTCGTCGCCCCCAGAAAGTTTCTATTCCAGACACCCACCAAGGCCATCAGCATGGGCAGGTTTTGCGCGGGTGGGGCCGACAAGACATGCACATCCATCTCGCGTGCGCCAGCCAGAAATTCCCGGAAAGCCTGCGGCCCAATGGTCATGGCCAAAGGCAGACCGATGGCCGACCAGACCGAGTAACGGCCCCCGACCCAGTCCCAAAACAAAAAGGTTTGCTCAGGGGAGAAACCATGCTGGCGGGCCAGTTCGGGCCGGGCGGTGACCGCCACCCAATGGCGGGCGATTTGATCGTGCGGGCAACCACCATCCAGCAGCCAACGTTTTGCCGAGGCAAAAATGGTCAAGGTTTCCTGGGTGGTGAAGGTCTTGCTTTGCACAATGAAGCCCGTGCGCGCCGGGTCTAACCCCGCCAGCGTTGACCCCAAAGCGTCGGCATCGGCGTTCGACACATAGTGCACCCTCACCTGACCCGACAAGCCGCGTGCCGGCAAAGCCAGCGCATGGGTGGCCATGCGCGGACCCAGATCAGAGCCGCCGATGCCAATATTCACGACATCGGTCACGGCCACACCCATATACCCCTGCCATTTCCCGCAATATGCCTGCTGGGCGAAATCCAAAAACCTGGCCAATTCAGTCGCCACCTGCGCGGAAATGTCATGTCCCCATTCAGGCGAGCGGGCATCGCTGCCGCGCAAGGCCATGTGCAATGCGGGCCGCCCCTCAGTCGGGTTGACCGGCTCTGCGCGAAACAGACGCTGCACATGGGTGGGCAGCTGGGCCTGATCGCCCAGGCGCAGCAGGGCGGCCATGATGGTGGGGTCAACACGCTGGCGGCTGAGGTCCAGCGTCACCCCTGCAGCCTGATGGGTCATGGCCTGTGAACGCCCGGGATGGGTCAGCAAAGCGTCCAGACGCAAAGGGTGTTCGCGTGCCAACTGCGCCAAGGCTTGCCAGGCCGGTGACTGCTCAGGTCGAAGGAATGTGCTCATGGGTTCGTGCCGGTCAATGGGACAGTGATTGTGCAATGGCTGTGGCCTGAGAAGCCAGCCGGGTCAAGCCCGGCCAGTCTCCCGCTTCAAGCAGTGCCAAGGGGGTCAGCCAAGAGCCGCCCACCATGGCCACATTGGGCTGGCGCAAGAATTCGGCCAGATTATCGGGCGAGACTCCGCCGGTCGGGCACAAACGCACATCGCCCAATGGGCCTGCCAGGGCCTTGATCATGCCCAAACCACCGGCTTGTGCCGCGGGAAACAGCTTGACGGTGCGATAACCCCAATCACGCGCTTGCATGAGCTCTGAAGGCGTCATCACCCCGGGCATGAAAGGCATGTGGTGTTCCTGGGCCGCAGCATGTAACTCGGGGGTCAGGCCCGGGGACAAAGCAAACGTGGCACCGGCATCGCGCACCTGTCGCATCTCGCCGGGGCGGGTGACAGTGCCCGCGCCCACATGCATCTGTGGCACTGCGCGTGCGACGGCTTCAATGCCTGCCAATCCGGCTTCAGAGCGGAGGGTGATCTCCATCACATCGATGCCGCCGTTCAACAAGGCATGGGCCAATGGCACCGCCTGAGAAGGGTCGCCCAGCACAATGACCGGCACCACCCGGGAGTGGAAACGCCAAGGCTCAAGCTTCGAAGAAAGGTTCATGATCTCACTCCGTCTATGGGGAGGGTGGGTTCAGACTGCACCCACAAGGGGCCTGCACCCGCTTCGGCATGGGCGGCATTCTGACGGAACAATTCGAACAGTCCACGCCCGCTGCCATGCGCCTGCGGATCGCGGTTGAAGTGGGTGGCCGGTCGCGCCTCCCACTCGGACTGGGGAACTTCAATCTCCAGACGGCCCGCATCCGCGTCGAGGGTGATCATGTCACCATCTCGGATTTTGGCGATCGCACCACCTGCCAAGGCTTCGGGCCAAAGATGAATGGCGGCTGGCACTTTGCCAGAAGCGCCGGACATGCGGCCATCGGTGACCAAGGCGACTTGAAACCCCTGATCCTGCAACACACCCAGCACCGGGGTGAGTTTGTGCAATTCGGGCATGCCATTGGCTCTGGGACCTTGTCCTCGCACCACCGCCACAAAATCACGCTGCAAACGGCCCTGCTTGAAGAGATCTTGCAAGGTTTTTTGGTCATCCACGACCAGTGCCGGGGCCCGCACATGACGGTGCTCAGGTTTCACCGCAGAGACCTTGATGACCGCCCGGCCCAGTGCCCCGGTCAGCACCCGCAAGCCACCCTCGGGGCTGAAAGGCTGCTCAAGTGGCCTAAGCACTTCAGTGTCCAGCGATGCGATGGGTGCCGGACGCCACCTGAGTTGACCCTGATCCAGCCAGGGCTCGCACACATAGGCCGACAAGCCCTGACCCAGCACCGTGTGTGCTTGCGGGAACACAAGCCCGCCACGCAGCAACTGGGCGATCAGAAAGCCCATGCCCCCTGCCGCATGAAAGTGGTTGACGTCGGCTGAGCCATTGGGATAAATGCGGGCCAGCAAGGGGGTGCAAGCCGACAGTTGGGCAAAATCTTCCCAATCGATGATCCATCCGGCGGCACGGGCCATCGCCACCAAATGCAAAGTATGGTTGGTCGAACCACCGGTGGCAAGCAAACCCACCATTGCATTGACGATGGTCTCGGCTTGCACCCAATGCCCCAGGCCCTGGTCGCCGTCGCGCACCCGCTGCAAGACGGTCTGAACCGCGCAACGGGTCAAGGCCGCCCGCAAGGGGGTGCCGGGATTGACAAAAGACGAACCTGGCAAATGCAGGCCCATGATCTCCATCAGCATCTGGTTGGAGTTGGCGGTGCCATAAAAGGTGCAGGTGCCAGGCCCATGGTATGCGGCCAGTTCAGCATCCAGCAGCGCCTGGCGATCCACCAGTCCCTGGGCATGCTGTTGCCTGACCTTCGATTTTTCGTCATTCGACAAGCCCGAGGTCATGGGCCCTGCAGGCACAAACACCGTCGGCAAATGGCCAAACTGCAAAGCCCCGATCAACAGACCGGGCACGATCTTGTCGCACACGCCCAGCATGAGGGCGGCGTCAAAGGTATTGTGCGACAGGCCCACAGCGGTGGCCAGGGCGATCACGTCGCGCGAGAAGAGTGACAGCTCCATGCCTTCCTCGCCTTGCGTGATGCCATCGCACATGGCAGGCACACCCCCAGCCACCTGCGCCGTGGCCCCCAGCTCGGCAGCGGCCTCTCGGATCAGTTGCGGATAGTGCTCGTAGGGCTTGTGCGCCGAGAGCATGTCGTTGTAGGCGGTGATGATGCCCAAATTGGGTTCTCGGGCCTGCCGCAAAGTGAGTTTGTCACCTTCTGGCATGGCGGCGTAGGCATGGGCCAGATTGGCGCAGCCCAGATCCTGACGATAGGGGCCGGGACGCCGCGCCTGATCCAGCATGGCCAGATATTGACGCCGGGTGTCGGCACTGCGTTCAGAAATTCGACGGGTGACGGCCAGCACCTCGGGGCGCATGGGTGGAAAAACAGGGGGCTGTGACGGGGCGTTCATGGGGTGATCCATAGCTCCAGAGGTGTGCGGGTGAGTTGCAGCAGGGCGCTGACGGGGCTTTGCATCGGGGTTTGGGACAAGGACCGCCGCAACACTGCCATTTTTTCATGCCCGATCAAGGGCAACACCCACAAGCCTGATCGCGCCAGGTGCGCCAAGGTCTGAGTGATGCGGTCAAAGGGTGCCTCTGCGGGGGGGGCTGGCAAGGTCACCGCCATGCAGGCATGAACACATTGAGGGTCCAGCGCCTGCGCCAACTGGGGGCTGCCCGCAAAGAGCGAGGCAAAATGGCCATCAGGCCCCATGCCCAACACGGTCACGTCAGCAGGGCCCAGCTCAGTCAGGGCATGGTCTGCCCGTGACACCCGCTCATTCCAGTCTTGGGTTGACGCCGGTAGACCAGGCCCCACCATAGAGACCAAGCAGGCCTGTGCCGCGTGCCCGCGCAAAAGATGTTGGCGCACCAGACGCGCATTGCTGGCCGCATGATCCTCGGGCACTTGTCGATCATCCACCAAGGTGACCATCACCCTCGCCCAATCGAGGTCGATCTGGCCAAGGGCTTCAAACAAGGCCACAGGCGACTTGCCCCCGGACACGGCCAGTTGCGCCCTGCCCCGTTGGTTCAAAGCATGCTGCAAGCGGCCAACGATGTGCCGCGCCAACTCTGACGCTAATCGGGCCGGGTCTGAAGCCTGGTGCACGCTGACATGCTCGGGCCAGTCGGTGGTGGCAGCCCGTGCGGTGGGGGGGGTGCTCATGACTCTTCTGACCAGGTGAGGTTCTCTCGGGCCATCAGGGCCGAGGAGGCGGCTGGCCCCCAAGAACCGGCGGGGTATGTACGGGGCTTTTCTTGCAACTGCTGCCACCCCTGCAAAATCGGGTCGACCCAGGCCCAGGCGGCTTCAAGCTCGTCACGGCGCATGAAATGCGTGAGTCGCCCTTTGATGACATCGACCAACAAACGCTCATAGGCGTCGGCCCGACGCTTCAGTGAGGACTCCTGCAAATCGAGCCCCAACTCAACCGGGTGCATGCGCATGCCCGAGCCCGGCTCTTTGACCATCATGCTCAGGTGAATGGACTCTTCAGGTTGCAGGCTGATGATGAGCCGGTTGGGCTGATGGTTGGGCTGACGTCCAAAAATCGAGAACGGTTGCTCGGCAAACTGAATGATGATCTCGGATCGCCGATTTTGCATGCGCTTGCCGGTGCGCAAAAAGAAAGGCACATGCGCCCAGCGGGCGTTATCGATATGGGCACGCATGGCAACAAAGGTTTCGGTCAAGCTGTCTGGTGGCACCTGGTCCTCTTGCAAATAGCCCTTGACCGAGGTGCCGTCGGCCACGCCAGGGCCGTATTGGCCGCGAACCGTGTCGCGGCGCACCCCCGCCAGATCCATGGGGCGCATAGAGCGCAACACCTTGAGTTTCTCGTCCCGGACATCGTCAGCATCCAGCGAAATGGGGGGTTCCATGGCCACGATGCACATCAATTGCAACAAGTGGTTCTGGATCATGTCGCGCATGGCACCGGCGCCGTCGTAAAAGCCCGCCCGCGTCCCCACCCCCACGGTTTCTGCCACCGTGATCTGTATGCTCTGGATGTAAGGGGCACGCCACAAGGGCTCGAAGATCGCATTGCCAAAGCGCAGCACCATCAGGTTTTGCACAGTTTCCTTGCCCAGATAGTGGTCGATGCGATAGACCTGCCGCTCAGCGAAATAACGCGCCACCTCGGCATTGATCTGGCGTGCCGACTCCAGATCCGTGCCCAGGGGTTTCTCCAGCACCACCCGATCGTCATCCGTGATCAGCCCTGCCTGTCCCAAATGGGCGCAGATGCCGGTGAAGAGTGAGGGGGCGGTGGCCAAATAAAACACACGCCGGGCCCCGGGGGTCAGGTGCGTTTTGATGGTGTCAAAGTCGGCTGCACGGGTGACATCCACAGGACAGTAGTCTATGCATGACATGAACTCAGCCCAAGCGGCCTCATCGAATGAGGCAGGCTCAATGAAGGGAATGGCCTTCTCATGCAAAAAAGCCTGATATTGCGCCAGACTCCATTCGTGTCTGCCCAAACCCATGATCCGGGTCTGCGCAGGCAATCGCCCATGCACATGGGCCATGTACAGGGCAGGCAATAGTTTGCGAAAGGACAGGTCACCGGTACCGCCAAAAATCAGCATGTCCAGGCTTTGATCGGAAGATGTATTCATGGGGTTCTGGTGTAGCGTTTGTCAACGAGATGGTTTTTAATGCGGCGCAAATGGGGCTCTAACTTGGGTGCACCAATGTGCAAGGCGGTGCAGGTGGCCAGCACATCCAGGATCATCAGGTGCAGCAGCCGCGACACCATGGGTGTGAATTGCTCGTAACTCTCGGGGTGGTCTGCCGCCAGATGGATTTGCACCGCACGGGCCAACTCTGAGCCGCTGGCGGTAATACCCACTGTCATTGCTCCTCGTTGGCGGGCGATCTGACAGGCATCGATCAGGTCGCGTGTTTGTCCCGAATTGGAAATGATGACCAGCACATCGCCCGGACCGAGCAGCGATGCACTCATGATTTGCAAATGTCCGTCGCTGTGTGCCGCGGTATGAAAACCCAGACGAAAAAATTTATGTTGCGCATCCTGCGCCACGATGCCCGAGTTACCCACGCCATAGAACTCCAGCCGTCTTTGCTTGCGATGCGCCAGGTGCAGGGCATGGGCCACGCGCTGTACGCTGGCCGAAGAAACGTCGTTTCGATATCGCAGCAAGGCCGCCACAGTGTTGTCAGTGACCTTGGCGATCACATCTTCGGCGGTGTCTTGCGCGGCCACGCTGCGATGAATGAAGGGCACACCCTCAGCCACACTGCTGGCCAACCTGAGCTTGAAGTCACTCAGGCCCTGATAGCCCAGACTGCGGCAAAAGCGCAGCACGGTGGGTTTGCTCACCCTGGCCTTTTGCGCCAGCTGGGCAATGGGCGTGCGACAAAAGCTTTGCGGATCTTCCAGCAACACCCTGGCCACCCTTTGCTCGGAAGGGGATAAAACCTCAAGTTGAGCCTGGATGCGATGCAGCATGGACAAATTGTAACAAAGTTACAGAAAAAGTGAAATTTTTAGTAACCAAGGGCTCGGGATATGTTCAACCTCTGAAACGACGCGTCGATTCCCGCACCACCAACTCGGCGGGAATTTGATCAAGTGGTGTATGTTCACCCGATAGCATTTGCATCACCGCCAGCGCCGCCTGCGCACCGACCTCGTAAATGGACTGGCGCACAGTGGTCAGGGGCGGCAAGGTATAAGCCGAGTGCGGCAAATCATCGAAGCCGACCAGGGAGACATCTTCCGGCACGCGCAAACCCGCACGCGAGAGCGCCAGACGCGCGCCATAAGCCATTTGATCGTTGGCGGCGATCAGGCCGGAAAACTTCACCCCCGACTGAATCAACTGCTGAGCCGCCCGATAACCACCAGGCTCGGAAAAATCGCCCTTGACGACGCATCGTTCGTCAAAAGACATCTTCAGGGCCTTGAGCTCGGCACGATACCCGTTCAGGCGTTGCTCGGCATCGGCATGGTCCAGCGGGCCAGAAATGAACGCAATGCGCCGATGCCCCAAAACATGAAGGTGGCGTACCGCCAAACAAGCCCCTTCATGGTTGTCAAAATCGATGCCCCATAAATTGGGCTTGCGCAAATTGCGACCCGTGACCACCACGGGCAGCTGACGCGCCATTTGAACCAGTGTGGCGTCTTTGAGCTTGCCCGTGAGAATGATGACCCCATCGACTTTGCGCATCATCAGCATTTGCAAGCGGCTGCTTTCTTCCGCCTCGTTCCAATGGCCGCTGACAAACAGGGGCACATAGCCCGACTTCAATAGCACATCTTCGATGCCACGCAGTGCCTCGCCATAGAAAGGGCTGTCTATGAATTGGGTGAGCACCCCAATGCTCATGGTGCGTCCACCGGCCAAACTGCGGGCGGCCGGGTCGGGCAAAAAATTCAGTGCCTCAATCGCCTGGAGCACGCTGACCTTTTTGGCCTCGCTGACCCGGGCCGTGCCATTCAAGATCCGCGACACCGTGCTGGGGGACACCCCTGCCCGCTCGGCCACCTGGCTGAGCGTTGAACGATTTTGCTGATCAAAAAGACCAGTTTTGTTCTTCATGTCCGAGTGTGACACATCCAAAGCATCATGGCTCAGATTTTAAGGTTGCCACACTTTGATCCAATCGACACTCAGGGTCATTTGAGACAGCAGACTGGGGTCCACATTGCCGCCCAAATTGCCGCCAACCGCCACGTTCAAAATCAAAAACGCAGGTTGATCAAAAGGCCAATCGGCCACGCCGGCCCCGGCAGGTTTGTTGTAACTAAAAACCTGCACACCATCCACGCCCATGGTCAACGAGGTGGCCGTCCACAACAATTGATAGGTGTGGTAACCACTACACAAGCCATTCAAGGTCTTTTTTGCATAAATGGATGTATCGCCAAAACGATTCTTCGTGTGAACCCCCGACTGGACCTGTTCGGTACCGACAAAATACCGGCCAAACCACTCCATGATGTCGATTTCGCCGCGATCAGGCCAGGCGCCATTTTGGCCCATCATCCAGATCGCCGGCCAAGCCCCGGCCACACATGGAATCTGCGCCCTGATTTCATAAAACCCGTAAGGCGTGCCGTTCAAAGCCGAATAGTAAGACGCGGTATCGGTTTTGACTCGGGCCGACGTCGCCAACAGGCCTTTGCTCGAAATTTCACTGCTGGTGATGTCGCCCCCCGCAGCGATGGCGGCCGGCTGTATCACCAGTTTGCCGTTAGACAAAGACGCATTTTGTGAGCGGTAATATTGCTTTTCGCTGTTGCCCCACACCGTGCCACCATACAAAGGCGCACCCGTGTCATAAGCCCAATCGCCGCTCAGGCTGGCGGCATTGAAATCATCCTGCCACTTCAGCACGTAATTGGCAGGCCGCGTCAAAGAAACTGGGGCACTGCTGCCCAAACCGTCGCCATGATCACCTCCACCACAAGCGCTCAACAAAACCAGGCCGATACCGAACCAAAAACCTTTAGAAGACATAAACCATTCCCATACCGGCCCACACGCCAGAAGTGCTGACCCTGGGGTCGATGCCTGTGAACGCCGTGTTGGCGGGCATGCTCAATGGGGCCAGCCCCTGGCGTGCGAATTTCGCCATGCCGCCATAGCCATACACCGACCAGCCGGGTTGAATCTCATAGCCCAGGCCCAAAGTGCCCAGCCACATGCTGTTCGATTGGCCGCGCTCGGTGGGGTTTTGAGTGCTGGCTTTGCCAAAATGCACCATGGCCGCACGCACCGACCATTGCGGCTTGAAGCGATGAACCACCCCCGCATTGAAATCGGTCGAAGTGGCGGGATACGATTGCGAGATATTGCCTGAATTGACATTGAACATATTGGCCCAAATCAGGTTGTTGCTGGCATCGCGGCCTATGGGCAGTCCCGGTGAGCCGCTCCAACGGTTATGTCGAATGCCGCCATATACATCGGTTTTGGCATTCCATTGGTAACGAGCCATCAGCATGCTGATTTGTTGTTGATTGCCCACCACCCGGTTGGCCGGATTGGCATCGAGCGTCGGCACCGTGCTCACTGCCGTGAACGGGCCATGGCCCCATGCTGCGGCCGGGCCATTGGTGCCGATTTGGCCGATCAAATCAACCATCCATGGCCCTCGAACATAGCGTGCGACAGCTTCAAAGAGGGAAGGCTTTTGGGTCCGCCAATTTTTATCGCCCTGGTCGTGGGTGAGCTCCAAATACAAATCACCCCCCGCCAGATCGATCAAAGGCGTGCCATAGCGCACCGCCTGTGTCAGCAGGCCATAACCAGCCCCGCTCGACGCCCAAGGGTCGGCAATGCCCAGCACCGTGCCATAGGGGTAATCGGCCCAAGACCAGGAACGGGTGGGAAACGCACCGACCTGCAACATGCCGTGGTCTTCATGGGTGAGGATGAGGTTTTTCTCATACCAAACACCCGGAATATCCACACGCCCATCGCGCCAGCGTTGACTGAGCAAGCCTTTGATTTTGAATCCACCCCCCAGATCAAATGGGCGGGTTCCCAGATAAGGCTGAAACAAGGTCAATGAGGTGTCATTCACGCCATAAGACTTGCCAAGGGCAATTTCATCTGCCCAAGGCTTTTGTCGGTCTTCGGTGGGAAAGGTTTGGCAATTGACGCACTGATTGGATGCCCGGCCGAATTCAACCTTGGCAAAACCCGTCAAGGTAAATGGACCCACATCGAGGGCCAAAGTCGACCCCGAATGAATCAAAAGCGCTGAAATGCAGATGCGCCTAAGCCAAACCAAATTAAACATGAAGAGCTCTCTGCATCAATTGAAGGTAATAGGTGCCACTACTGACATGGTGGTCGCAGTGAATCCATCACCATTTTGGTTGACAACAGTGGTATTTGCTGCTTCGCGGGCCTGCCCGGCTGAGGCAGCAATTCTTGCGGCTCCGGCGTTTGCCTGAAAATCCAATTGAACCACGGTCTGATCGGCCAGTATTTGGGAAAGAGTCAGGGTTGTAGAGCAATTTTCGTGGATCCGGAAATCACTCATATTAATTGAATAATTTTTGTCATCGGCTGAAGTAGGGGTAACAACCTGCCAAAGCTTGATTCGACAATTGTTACCGCTGACAACATACCTGGTTGACATGGTCAACATCACACCGAAACTTTTCTCAGTAGCGCTGTACCACTCAGAATTCATACCCAGCTTGAAATTGAGTTTGGTTTTGTTGGCCGCACTGACTCCAGACAGGGTGGCAGGCGCAGCAATGTCGTCGGCAGAAACTCCGGGGGCCTGGAAAAATATACCGCTATAAAGTGAGGCAGTACCGTTATCCACTTGCTGTGCAATGGGATAAGCGTAGTAAGCATAATATCTTGTGGCAGTATCTTTAACGCCTTCACAATAGGTGGGACCACTGTTAGTGCAATTCCAACCATCAGCAGGACCTCCTGAATACCGGCCCATCTTCGCGTTACCAGATGTCAGCACATTACTGGTGAATCCACTCAAATAAACCACATCGGGAGCTGCGGCAGAACCTGTACTGCCACCACCACCACAACCAATCAGCAATGTTGCGACGCCAATCGACAGTGATGACAAAATAAATTTTGGTTTTTTCATGCTCATGTTGTTTCTCCTAAATAGGGGCGGTGGTGAATGACTGAAAGAAAAGAAAGTTCGCTTTTGAAAGCGCTTTCTGAAAACGCTTTCATTTTCGTGCAACGGTTTTTCGAGACAACTATGGTTAACCCTTGAATTTCAACGAAATGAATGCAAGCCCGGCTCTGCAGTCACCTGCTTGCCATCACTGAAAGTGACTTGAATGGCTTGTTTGCTGCTGTTAAAGACCAAATACGTCTTTCCTTGGCCCTGTCCGAATACGGCATAAAAAGGCGTGTTGGCAGATACCGTCAAATCAACCGGGCCGACCGACTGCAGAAAGCCCAGCCAATGCATGGCATGGCTGCGCGTGTCGCCCAATTCGATGGTGCCCCACTCATCCCAACGCGCCCGCCCTTGGGCAGGATCGACCAAGGCCACGTATTTCGCAAAAAGGTCTTGCCAGATGTCTTCCGGTTTGGCCCTTTTGGCGCGGGTATGGTAGATGCGGGTCTCTGCTTCGAGTGCCGCCATGTTTTTGGCCACAAACGCCGGGCTGGAGGCCAAATAGGTCGAAGAGGCGGTGAGCGGCAGCAGATTGATGCCATGAATTTGCCTGGGCTCATCGATCCACCATGTGTTGTGAGCCAATTTACCGCCAAACAACATGCTGACTTCGACGTTCTTGTACTCGGGGGGCAAGGTCAGCCCGTGAATGTCAAACCAATAGTGGTTGATGGCCTGAATCTCGGTGTTGTACAAATAGGCCCCCAAATCGACCCAATCGGGGCGGCCTTGCAAGGCCCCCCAAATCATCAAGGCTGCCCAGGCATTGGCCGCCTCAGAAGAAGACTCCTGGTTATTGCCGTCGGGCGACATGCCCACACCCGAAGCCCAGGAGTGGCCCTCATAGGGGTCAAAATTTCTCAAATATGGAAAATCACTGCGCCCACGCTCGGCAGTCGCAATGTCGGCCACCAGCAAGTTGATCATGCCGCCCCAGCGCTCTGGGGCCATCCAACTCGGGTCTCGCAAGCCAATATCGGCGGCAGCACGAATCCAGTAGCCATAGTGGAAGTGATGGTCGTTCATGTCTTTGACCGCGTCATACTCTTCCGGATAACTCACCACGGTCCCCAGTGTCGGGCTGTAATGGAAGTAAGTGCGTTTGCTTTGCCCGGACAACCACTGTTCGGCACGGGCTTTGAGCATTTTCAGCAATTCATCGCGCACCTGGGCTTCGCCCTGGACATCGGCCACCGCCATCAACTGACTGATGCGCTGCAGTCCTTTGCCTTGCCAGTATGGCCCTTGGCCAATTTCAAGCATCATGCGCCGCGCTCGGGCAGATTCTTTGCGCACCTGGGTGCGCAAAGCCTCGCCGGCTTTGGCATCTGCCAGGCCGGGCCAGTGAGGCACAAAGCCATGGTGTTTGTATCGGGTTTTGAATTCATGGCCCTCATACAGACGAATGTCCCCGCGAATGCTGGGCAAACGGCCCATGGCAGCCCCCGTGAGATTCGGGTTTTGGTGCCAGTGATGCGGGTACAGGCCCATGATGCCCTGTCCTTGGGGCCCTTCATAGGTTCGGACGGTTTGTGTGAAACGGGTGATCACCTCGGCATTGTCACGTCTGAATTCAAATTCGGCCCGGGTATCGACGATGTGACCGTATGCATTGGCCAGAAACCGTTTCAATGTGGCCTCGGAGTCATCGGGCAACACCGCCGCAGACACATAGCGCCGATCAGCAGGCAAGACCAGTCGCCAGGCTTGGCTGCCCTGAGCCCCCGTCATCCATTGACCTCCAGTCGGCGCAAAGATCGCAAAGCGTTTGCCGCCCCCGTGCACCATCAAAACCCTTTTGTCCGCCTCCCAGACTTGGGCCTGCAAACCATCGCCCAAATCAAGCCATAGATCGCCGACGCTCAGACGGGCAAATACAAAAGGACTGCCATGGGCCACGGTGGCCCACATCGCCTCATCTGCGGCCTGAAAGGCCATCTCAACCGCCCAATCAGAATGCCCGGCCAACAAGGCGGCCTGAGGCACAAATGCCTCAGGGCGCAAGGTCAAGTCAGCCTGATGCCGATAGACCACCTCCACGTCCTGACGCTCGGTGGGCGTGATGGTCTTTTGCGGATAACCGATCTCCAGCCCTTTGGGGGTGGCCTTGGCGCTCAAGGGCACAGCATGAAGCACCTCGGACCAGCGGGTGAACATGATGGACGAGTACCACTGATTGGTGGGCGCAGCCCGCTTGAGCATCTCAGGGGTCCGAAACGGCGCGGGCGGCACCGCCAGATCGGCGGTGCTGACTTGGGTCCGCCAGCCACCAGCCCCCACGGGCATGATCTCACTGGCATGGCCAGGCAGGGCACAGGCCCAAACAAAAAAGGCGCCGCCCAATCCTGGACGCAAACGCCGCCATAAACCCCATTTTTCTATTTTCATGAAATCACCTCCCCCTGGCCGTCAAACACCATGGACTGATCGGCATCGGGTTGCAGTCCGACTCTGCGCCCTGGCAACGCCTCTGCATCGCCCAGATTCGTCTTGACCCGCACCAATTCATCCAAACCTTCACATCGCACATAGGCCATGCGGACATCGCCCAAGTTCTCCATGAATTCAATCTGCCCTCTCAGCCCGCCATCAGCGGCTGGCATATGCCAGGCTTCGGGTCGCACGCCCAATGCCGCCCCCAAAGACAGTCGGGAACGAAGCAGCTCAGGCCAACCCGACACATCGAGGGTCTGAGACCCAAGTCGCAACCGTCCGTCAGGCTGAATCTGGCAAGGCAACACATTGATTTTGGGCGAGCCCAAAAACTCGGCCACAAATCGGTTGCGCGGTGATCTGTACAAGTCCATCGGCGCCCCCACCTGCTCAATGCGGCCTTGGTTGAACACCGCAATCCGGTGCCCCAGGGTCATGGCCTCGGTTTGGTCATGGGTCACATACACCATGGTGGTTCCCAACTCGGCGTGCAACTTGGCCAACTCTATGCGCATTTGCACCCTCAACGAGGCATCCAGATTGGACAAGGGCTCATCAAACAAAAACACCTTGGGGCGTCGCACGATGGCCCTGCCGATCGCCACCCGCTGGCGTTGTCCGCCCGACAATTGCTTGGGGTAGCGCCCCAGCAAAGGGGTCAATTGCAACTTGTCGGCTGTTTGCGCCACCAACGCTTCGCGCTCGGCCCGCGCGACACCCGCCATGCGCAGGCCAAAAGCCATGTTCTCGGCCACTGTCATGTGCGGGTACAAGGCATAACTCTGGAACACCATGGCGGCACCCCGGTGGGCAGCCGCCATGTGGGTCACATCAACCCCATCAAACGCCATTCGTCCAGCGCTGGGGGCTTCCAACCCGGCCAGGAGGCGCAAGAGGGTGGACTTGCCGCAGCCGGAAGGACCTACAAACACCATGAATTCGCCGTCAGAAATCGACAAATCCAAAGATTCAATGACCGCTTGTTCCCCGAAGCGTTTGCCGAGTTGAGTGATCTCGATGCGGGCCATGTCAGCCTTTCAGAAACTGGCCATACCATTTGGCACTGCGTTTCGGAATGCGGTGCAAGGTGTCGTAATCCACATAAATCAGGCCAAACCGTTTGGCGTAGCCGCTGGACCACTCAAAGTTATCGAGCAGGCTCCAGGCGAAATAAGCATCCACCGGCACACCGCGCTCAATCGCGTCAAGGGTGGCACGGATGTGCTCGCGCAAATACGATTCCCGACGCTCGTCATTGACCTCGCCATTGAGGCAATCGTCTTTGAAAGCCGCGCCGTTTTCAGTCACTCGCAAGCGCCTGGGTGCATAGTCTTGGTGCAGGCGACAAAGCAACTCGGTCAAACCAGGTGGATAGACCTCCCAGCCCATATCGGTGACCTCGTTGCCGGTGCTGCGCACATCCCAGGGGTTGCCACTGGAGGAGAAATTCCGGGTGTAGTAATTCACACCCAGAAAATCGAGGGGTTGCGCGATCTCGGCCATGTCGGACGGTGGGTGAACCGGGACGTCACTGCCCAGATGCGCCCACACGTCGGCCGGATAGTGCCCCTTGAAGAGCGGGTCCAGGTACCAGCGCGCCACCAGGCCATCGTCCAACCGCGCCTTGTCGATGTCGGCTTGCTGGTCAGAGGCCGGGTAGATGGGCGAGAGATTCAGCACGATGCCCAATTCTGCGGTCACCCCGTCTTGGCGCAAAGAAGACACGGCCCGTCCATGGCTCAGCAGCAAATGGTGCGCCACTTGCAGCGATTCCGAGCGGGACCGATGGCCTGGGGCAAACACACCCTGTTCGTGGCCCAGTACCGCCATCACCCATGGCTCGTTGTGCGTGCATATGCTGCTCAGGTCAGCCCCCAAACGACGGGCCACTTCCCTGGCGTAGCACACAAAGTGATCCACGGTCTCACGGTTCGCCCAGCCGCCCCGGTCTTGCAGGTGCTGAGGCAAATCCCAATGATTGAGTGTCAAATGCGCCTTGATGCCACGCTGAACCAGACCCTTGATCAAGCGCTCGTAAAAATCAAACCCAGCCTCGTTCCAAGGCCCCATCCCCAGGGGTTGCACACGCGGCCAAGACACCGAAAACCGATAGGCATTGACCCCTAAAGAGGCCATCAGGTCGAGGTCTTCTGACCAGCGATGGTAATGGTCACAGGCGAGATCGCCGTTACTACCGTCAGAAATCGCCTTAGGTTGAGCACAGAAGGTGTCCCAGATGGAAGGCCCACGCCCATCCACATCGTGGGCGCCTTCAATTTGGTAGGCAGAGGTTGCCACCCCCCAAATGAAATCAGCGGGGAAATGCTTTTTTGTGAGTTCTGACTGGGAATGGGTTTTCATCAGCATGATCAGCTCTTGACGGCGCCGGCGGTGAGCCCCTCAATGAGCCGGCGTGAGGAAAAAATAAACATCAACAACAAGGGGAATACGGCCACAGCAGAGCCGGCCATCAATGCCCCCCACTCGGTATCCACCGGGCTTTGAACACTGCGCAAGGCCAGTGGAAAGGTGTAGTTCTCGGTCGACCGCATCACGATCAGGGGCCCGATAAAATTGTTCCACGATGCAATGAAGGTGATCAGTCCCAGGGTTCCAAATGCGGGTCCGAGCAGAGGGACCACCACTCGGCCATAGATGCCCAGCTCACTGCATCCATCCATCCGGGCCGCCTCAATCAGTTCACGAGGGATGGCCGACTCGATGTATTGGCGCATGAGGAAGATGCCCATGGCAGGTGCCGCTGCAGGCCAGTACAGCGCTTTGTGCTGATCGATCCATCCCAGGGCATCCATGATCATGAAACTGGGGATCATGCCCAGAAAAGAAGGGATCAGCATGGTCGCCATCACGAGGGCAAACAAAGGCTTTTTGAAGCGGAATTCATAGACAGCAAAAGCGTATCCCGCCATGGAACAAAACAGCAAAGTCAATCCAGTGGACATCAGTCCCACATAAAGCGACCAAGCCAGGTTTCTCCAAAAAGGGATCTTTTGCATCAGGATCGCGAGGTTGTCGAAAAAATGCCCACCAAACCACAGCGGGGGAGGCACACTGAAAATATCAGACCGCAAGTGGGTAGCGAACACGAACATGGCGTAAAAAGGGGCCAGCATTGCCAGGCCGCCCAGCCCCAGAAAACACCACCCCACCAGCCCCAGGCTCGACGCTTGATTTCTGACCTCTGAGGACATCAGCGCTCTCCCTTGGTTTTAAAAGCGCGATGCGTGACCAAAGTCAGCACCAAAATCAAGGCGAACAGCAACCAGGATATGGCGCTGGCCAAGCCAAAGTCGCTGAACTCGAAGGCCGTTCGATACATGTACAAGGCAGTGGTCATGCCGGCATATTCGATGCCACCTTTCCCCCCCGTCAAAATGAAGGGCTCTTCAAACAGCTGCAAGCCGCCAATCAGGGTCAGGGTGACGCCGAAGTACATCATGGGGCGTAACTGGGGCAAAGTGATGTGCCAAAACACCCGCCAGGGGCTGGCCCCATCGAGCACGGCGGCCTCATACAGATCGCGCGGGATGCCCTGCATGGCCGCCACATAAAGCACCGTGTTAAAGCCCACATAACGCCAAAAAATCACCAACGACAACACCGGCTTGATGGTCTCGGGCTGCCCCAGCCAATCGATGGCTTGAGCAGGCAATACACTGGCCAGCCCGGCATGCGAGGAGAGGGTTTGCAAGATCGCATTGACTGCCCCGTAGTCGGTCGAGAACAATGTAGCGAACATGATCGCCACCGCCACAGTGGAGGTGATGTAAGGTAAAAAATAAACACCCATGGCGGCATTTCGCCAAGGGCCCAATTTTTCATTGATCAAATAGGCCAAAGGGATGGCCACCAGATGTTGCGGCACCCCGGAAGCCACCGCCAGCCACAATGTGTTGTACAGGGAAGTCCAAAGCAACGGGTCTTGAACCGCAAACACGAGGTTCTCTGCCCCGACATATTGCATGGCATCCATGCCCTGCACAGGGTCCCAGGTATGGAACATCAGATAGAAAGAAAACCCGATGGGAAACAGCCCAAACACCAAAAACAAAACAATAAAAGGCATCAACAGCACATAAGGTGCCATTCGGGCGCCCACAAAATACCGGTTCATCGCTGAGCCCTTCGTTGCACCATGCGATGGGCATCGGCCAAGGCGACATCGATCGGCTTGCCTCGGGTCAGCACCAAATCGAGCTCGGCATTGACCAGTTCTTCCGCAATGGGGTCGTTGCGAAACACCCGGGTGGCCTGAATGCGTTGGGCCGATTCACGCCATTCCAGTCGGGCCTTTTGCCCCCCGAGAAACCCGATCTCTTGCTCGAAGAAACTGCCTTTTTGGGCCTCCAGCAAAGCCGGAAATGCGTTGAACTTCTCAAACGCCTGCTGTTGTTGCGTCACCTGCAAAGTGAGGTGCTGAATCAAATCCCAAGCCAGCACCTTTTGACCCGATTTCTTGGGTATGGCATAAAAGGTGCCCCCCCATGACAAAGCAGCACCTTGCGGCAATGGGCCACTGCGCCACATTTTGGCCGTTTGCGGGGCCAACCAGTTTTGCAAATGACCACCCAACCAAGCCCCCATCATCTGCGTACCCACCTGGCCACGGCGCAAGGATTCACTCCAATCGTTGGACCATGCGTTGACCTTGGCGTCCAGGCCTTGTTGCCTGATCGCCAGCGCCATCTCGAAGGCCTGTTTGAAACGCGGCGAGGTGCCAACCACGGACTGACCTTGGGCATCGTAATAAATGCCTTCGCCCGGGGCTAAATGGGCGCGAATCATCACGTCTTTGACATCGCGGGCGTGGGCCACCATATAGGCACCGGTGCGGGTTTTGAGTTGCCTCGCCGAAGCCAGAAATCCATCCCAACTCTGACTGAGTTGTTTGACATCGATGCCCGCCTTGAGCATCAAATCCTGGCGGTAAAACATGACTCCCGGGCCAATGTCGGTCGGCATGGCCACTTGGCCATGCACATCGACGCGCGCCTGAGCCCAGGCATATGACACAAATCGAGATTGATATGTATCGGCCTGATAAGGCGGTTTACTCAAATCCTCCAAGCCGCCGCTTTGTGCAAAACGGCCCAAATAGCCATATTCAATCGTCATCACATCGGGCAATCCGGATGAGGCCGACAAAGCCGTGGTCATGGCCGTGTGATGATCAGAAAAATCACGCCCCACCACTTTGACCTCGACATTCGGATGCCGTTTTTTCCACTCCGGCAATGCCGCACGCACAATGTCATCGACCGCCGGATAAGCGGCCACAGTCAGCACCACTTGCGCCTGCAATGGCAGCATCGTCCCCAGACACATGGCAATAATGAAAACAGGAAATTTCATGATGTTTCGGCTTTGAAAGCGCTTTCATTTTAATTCTTGAGTTTTCACCTCTCATCCGTAATTACCCGAGGTTCTGCCACAATCGACCCCATGGCCCTTAAATCCACCATCTTCAAAGCCAATCTATCCATCGCTGACATCGACCATGGTTACTACGCCGACCATGCGCTCACCTTGGCCCGTCACCCCAGTGAAAACGACGAGCGCATGATGGTTCGTTTGCTGGCCTTGGCGCTCAATGCGCACGAGCTCCATGATCTGTGCCAGGGTGACGGCACCCTGGCTTTTGGTGCCGGGTTATCAGACCCCGATGACCCGGACCTCAGCCTGAAAGACTTCACTGGCGCAGTGCGGTTGTGGGCTGAGGTGGGGCAACCGGAAGAAAAGCCACTGGCCAAGGCCTGCCAGAAAGCCGATGTGGTTCGGGTTTATGCCTTTCATCACGCCGCCGAAGTCTGGTGGCGCAGCCTGCAACCCAAGGTGCAAAGGCTGAGCAAACTGGAAGTTTGGCGGGTGCCCTCAGAACAAAGCCAAGCCATGGCCCGCATGGCCGAGCGCAGCATGCAGCTTCAAGCCACCATACAAGATGGTGCGGTATCGTTTTCCGGTGCGAACGAGGGCCTGCACATCGAGTTGACCCGCTGGCAATAAAGTGGCCCGTTCGACGGCCCTGATCAGGACTCCAGTTTTTTCAAGACTTCACGCTTGCCCATTTTGCGAACAGCGGCAATGGCGGCCAATTGGCTGGCGCGCGGACGCGATGCGCCTTTCTCCCACTTCAGCACGGACAGTGCAGAGACCCCGATCAATCGGGCCATCTCGGCTTGGGTCAAGCCCAGCTTTTGTCGCAGCGATGCAAAGCCCGGGGCCCTGAAACGCAATTTCTGATCGCTCGGCGTCGCCTCGACGCGGGAGCCGGCCTGGGGAGCCAGCCGAGTCACTTTCTTCATCGCCTTGGTCAATTCAGACACCTGCCGCTTGAGTGCAACAATCTCTTTGCGTTGGGCGTTGAGTTTCTTGGTCACATCGCCCAAATCGGCCTTGGTCGCCCGCTTGGACTGGCGCAACATTTCAGCTTTCAAAAGCTTGTCTAAGCTCATATTTATTTCCAAAACGTAAAAACGCTATTTTGCCTTCTTTTTCAATGATCAGTCATGGCCCGTTTTTCATCGGTATGGATGGTGCGCCTCATGGAAAAAACCTCGGTTTAAACGGCGCATGGGGGGGCTGCAGAGTTTCCCTAGGGCAAAGGTCATCAGGTTCAGAGCGTAAAAATGAATGAGCGGCCACAAAAACAAAAACGGGCGACAGTCTTGTGAACTGTCGCCCGTGTTGTGTGTTGGTCGGCGTGGCGGGATTCGAACTCGCGACCCCTTGCACCCCATGCAAGTGCGCTACCAGGCTGCGCTACACGCCGAAGAACAGCATTATAACCCGAATCCAAATACTGCCCTGCCCCGTTTTCAACCGAGCAAGGCGCGAATCTCGCTGAGTTCGCGACGCACCAATTGCCAGCGTGGCAATTCGGTCAGCTTGCTTTCGTCGATGCGGGGGTCTGCGGCCAGAATTTCGACACCGGCTAATAAATCAGGTCCGGCCATGCGGCGCTCTCGTTGCTCTTGCACCAATTCTTGCAGCTTGTTGCGCGCACCGCTGATGGTGAAGCCCTGATCGTAGAGCAGGTCGCGAATGCGCCTGATCATCAAAACCTCATGATGCTGATAGTAACGGCGGTTGCCGCGCCGCTTCATGGGCCGCAGCTGGGTGAATTCTTGTTCCCAGTAACGCAACACATGCGGCTTGACCGCGCACAAATCGCTGACTTCACCAATGGTGAAATAGCGCTTGGCAGGGATCGGCGGCAGTGAAACCGTTTCCATGGTCTGGGTTTATTCAAAGACAGGGGACGGAGGTTACACGAAAAACACACCCAAAGGGAAGGGGCAAACCCGATTTATTTTTTCTCTGTCATCAAGCTCAAGCCTAGGGAAGCTCTGCATGCAGAGCTTCCCTAAGCGTCCAGGGTCTTGATGTCCTGGGTGTGGCCGCTCTGGATTTGGTCTTTGAGTTTGTGGCTGGCATGGAAGGTGACCACGCGACGGGCCTCGATGGGGATGGGCTCACCCGTGCGTGGATTGCGCCCTGGCCGGGGCGATTTGGTGCGGATCTGGAAATTGCCAAACCCGGAAATCTTCACCTCTTCACCTTGGACCAGCTTTTGGGTGATGAGATCGAAAATCGCGTCGATCATCTCTTTGGACTCGCGCTTGTTCAAGCCGATTTGCTCGAACAGCATTTCCGCCAACTGGGCCTTGGTCAGCGCCGGGGTCTCAAGATGGTCAAATGACAGTTCCATGGTGGCTCCGTATGGGGGTCAGGCGCGCAATCGGGCGCCGAGGTCTTGCTCGGTCTGTCTCAAGATGGCACTGACCACCGCATCGATTTCGGCATCGGTCAGCGTGGCCTCGTCGTTTTGCAGGGTCAGGCGAACCGCCAGGCTCTTTTGGCCAGGCTCCAAGCCGGCACCGGCTTGTTTGGGGCGATAGACATCAAACAGCACCGCCTGGCGCAACAAGCCCGAAGTGGGGGCCGCATGGATGGCGGCCAACAATTGATCGTGGGTCACAGACTCTGACACCACAATGGCCATGTCACGCTCGACCGGCTGCTGGCGCGACACCCCAAGGAACTGGGGCACCGCGCGGTGCATCAAAGCATCGAGCGCGAGTTCGAACAGCACAGGGGCGTGGGGCAAATCCCATTGCTGACGCCAGCGCGGATGCAATTCGCCCACATGCCCGACAAGCTGCCCATTCAATTTCACGGCGGCACAGCGACCCGGGTGCATGGCCGGGTGCTCTGCGGGTTCATACACGGCAACGGCGGGAGCCAGCAAGGCCTGCACATCGGCTTTGGCGTCGTAAAAATCGGCCCCCTTTTCTGGGCTGTCCCATTGCAAAGGGTTCAAGGGGCCGTAGGCCACTGCGGCCAGGCGCATCGGCTGGCTCAGGCCTTGGACGGTGGTGTCACTGTCTACCACGGTGTCGTCACGCAAAAACACGCGCCCCACCTCGAACACGCGCACCCGATGGGCTTTGCGGTCGAGGTTGAACTTCACCGCCTGCAACAAGCCCCCGATCAGCGATGAGCGCATCACGCTCATCTGGCTGGCGATGGGATTGAGCAATTGGATCGGGGCAGGGTTACCGGCCAAAGTGTGTTCCCAAGCCTCTTCCACAAAGCTGTAGTTGATGGTTTCCTGATAGCCCAGTGCTGCTGCTTGACGGCGCACCGCATAACTGCCACGTTGTGACTCGGGTCGCACCCTGGGAGTCGTGGGGGCGCGCGGCGCAGTGGTGGGGAGGTGGTCGTAGCCCACCATTCGGGCCACTTCTTCGATCAGGTCTTCTTCGATTTGCAAGTCAAAGCGGTAAGACGGTGGAGTGACGGTGAGCACACCAGGGGCCTCGACCACCGGCAACCCCAGTCCGCGCAGGGCCTGTGCCATTCGGTCCTGGCTCAGGTCCATGCCTATCACTTTGACGGCACGCGCCACCCGCAGGCTAACGGGCTTTCTGGGTGGCAAATTCAAGGTCTGGTCATCGATGGGCCCCACCCGGGTGTCGGCCATTCCACAAATGTCCAGCACCAGTTGGGTGATGCGTTCGATGTGCGCCACGGTCAACTCAGGGTCAACGCCACGCTCGAAGCGATGTCCGGCATCTGTGCTGAAGTTGTAGCGGCGCGAGCGCCCGGCCACGGCATGAGGCCACCAAAACGCAGCCTCGATGTAGATGTCACAGGTGTCGTCACCCACCGCAGTGGCTTGCCCGCCCATGATGCCGGCCAAAGATTCGACCTGTCGGTCGTCGGCGATCACGCCGACCTGTTCATCGACCGTGATGGTATTGCCATTGAGCAATTCCAGCGCTTCACCCGCTCGTCCCCATCGCACTTGCAAACCGCCATGGATTTTGTTCAGGTCAAAGATGTGCGACGGACGCCCATATTCAAACATGACGTAGTTTGAAATATCGACCAGGGCGCTGACGCTGCGTTGGCCGCAGCGGGCCAGACGCTCGACCATCCAGGCCGGGGTGTTGGCCAGCGGGTTGACCCCTTTGACCACCCGACCGCTGAAGCGCCCACACAGGTCGGGCGCTTGCACCTGCACCTTGAGATGATCGGTGGAGGTAGGCGTCACCGGGGCGATGGCCGGGGTATTCATCGGAGCCCCGGTCAAGGCACTGACCTCCCGGGCAATGCCGTAAACGCTCAGGCAATGCGCCAGATTGGGCGTGAGCTTCAAGGTGAAGAGGGTATCGTCAAGTTGCAGATGCGAACGGATGTCGGCACCAATGGGGGCGTCGTCCGCCAACTCCAGTAAGCCAGCGTGGTCTTCATTCAAGTGCAGTTCTCGAGCCGAGCACAGCATGCCTTGGCTCTCCACGCCGCGCAGTTTGCCCAGTTTGATCAGGAAAGGCTTGCCGTCCTCGCCCGGTGGCAATTGGGCCCCCACCAGTGCACACGGCACCTTGATGCCGACACGGGCATTGGGTGCGCCACACACAATGTTCAGCCAACCACCCTGCCCCACATCCACTTGGCAGACGCGCAAGCGATCGGCGTTAGGGTGCTGTACCGCTTCTTTGATCTGTCCGACCACCACTTGGGTGAAAGGGGGCGCGACAGGGCGGGTCTCTTCGACTTCAAGCCCGGCCATGGTCAGGGTGTCGGCCAGTTGCTGCGTGCTGATCGGGGGGTTGCAAAATTCGCGCAACCAGGATTCGGGAAATTGCATGGCGTTTATCTGAATTGGCTCAGGAAGCGGATGTCGCCGTCGAAGAACAGGCGCAGGTCGTTGACGCCGTAGCGCAGCATGGTGAGGCGGTCAGGGCCCATGCCAAAGGCAAAGCCGATGAATCGCTCCGGGTCCAGGCCCATATTGCGCACCACATTGGGGTGAACCTGACCCGAACCGGCCACTTCAAGCCAGCGCCCGGCCAAAGGGCCAGAAGGGAACTGAATATCGATTTCGGCGCTGGGCTCGGTGAAGGGGAAGAAGCTGGGCCGAAAACGCAGCACCAGGTCCTCGTTTTCGAAGAAGGTGCGGCAGAAATCGGTAAAGACCACCTTGAGGTCTTTAAAGCTGATGTCCTCACCGATCCACAAGCCTTCACACTGGTGAAACATGGGCGAGTGGGTGGCGTCGCTGTCCACGCGATAAGTGCGCCCCGGTGCAATGACCCGTATCTCGGGCATGCCCTGTCCTGCATCGATCGCGGCACGATGGCGTTTGACGTGTTGAACCGCATGGCGGATTTGCATCGGGCTGGTGTGGGTGCGCAGCAGATGCCCGCCTTCGACATAAAAGGTGTCGTGCATCGAACGTGCGGGATGGTCGGCCGGGGTGTTGAGCGCGGTGAAGTTGAACCAGTCGGTCTCGATTTCAGGGCCGTCGGCCACCTCGAAACCCATCGAGCCAAAAATGCCCTCGATGCGCTCCAGCGTCAAGCTGACAGGGTGCAGGCCGCCGGCAGCGCGTTGGCGTCCTGGCAGGGTGACATCCAGCGCTTCGGACTTGAGTTGCGTCTGCAATTCGGCTTCTGCCAGTGCGTGTCTGCGTTCAGTCAGTGCCGCTTCAATGGCCTGCTTGGCGGCGTTGATCGCCGCCCCACGGGTTTTTTTCTCATCCACGCTGAGCGCGGCCATGCCCTTCATCATCTCGGTCACACGACCGGATTTGCCCAGAAACTGGGCCTTGGCGTTTTCGAGGTCATTGACCGTGGCGCTGGCGTCAAAAGCCGTGCGCGCTGCATTGACCAGGTCTTCTAGCTCGTTCATGTCGGTGGGCGGAAAATTCAATGAAAAAGGGATTGAAGCCGATTGGCCTCAACCCCTTGGGTGTGCCCGAGTGCCCGCAGGCGATCAGGCAGCCAACTTGGCCTTGACCTGCTCGACAATGCTGCCAAAAGCGGCTTTGTCGTGCACGGCCAGATCAGCCAACACCTTGCGGTCGATGCCGATGGCGGCCTTTTTGAGGCCGTTGGCAAATTGGCTGTAGGTCAGACCAAACTCACGGGCGGCCGCATTGATACGGGCGATCCAGAGTTGGCGGAACACGCGCTTTTTGGCGCGACGGTCACGGTAGGCGTATTGCCCTGCCTTCATCACCGCCTGTTTGGCGATGCGAAAGACGTTACCGCGGCGACCGCGGAAACCCTTGGCCAGGGCTAAAACTTTTTTGTGGCGAGCGCGGGCTGTGACACCACGTTTGACGCGAGGCATATGTGTTCTCCTTGTCCGTTGGTTTACAGGCCAGCCATGGGCAACATCTGTGCCATGTGACCCATATTGGTCTCATGCACGCTGACGGCTCCACGCAGATGGCGCTTGTTCTTGGTGGTCTTTTTCGTCAGGATGTGACGCTTGTAAGCCTGTCCGCGCTTGACGGACCCACCGGGACGGACGCGAAAACGCTTTTTCGCGCTGCTCTTGGTCTTCATTTTGGGCATTGAAATGCTCCTGTATAGCGCTCAGTGGGCGCTGCGCACCTAGCGCAGACTTGTTGGGCCCAGAGTCGCCTTGTTGTTACGCCGCCTTTTATGCCTGGGCTTCGGTGGGGACCGTCGCCTGGGCACCGGGTTTGGCAGCGCCACCCGATTTCTTCTTGCCGGGAGCGATCATCATGATCATCTGCCGACCTTCGAGTTTGGGGAACTGCTCGACAATGATCAGATCCGCCAACTCGTCACGGATGCGCTGCAACAGCGCCATCCCCAATTCCTGGTGCGTGATCTCGCGACCGCGAAAGCGCAGCGTGATCTTGCACTTGTCACCCTCGTCCAAGAAGCGCTTGATGTTGCGCAACTTGATGTTGTAGTCACCATCGTCGGTGCCAGGGCGGAACTTGACCTCCTTGACATCGATGACCTTCTGCTTCGCCTTGGCCTCCGCCGCCTTCTTTTGCTCTTGGTACTTGAATTTGCCGTAATCCATCAGGCGGCACACAGGCGGGCTGGCGGTGGCGGCGATTTCAACCAGATCAACATCGAGTTCACCGGCCATGCGCAAAGCTTCAGACAAGCTGACGATGCCCATGGGTTCGTTGTCGGGGCCGCTGATGCGGACTTCCGAGGCCGTGATCTCTCGGTTCAGGCGGTGTTTGCGTTCCTCGCGTTGGCGACGGTCGCGAAATTCAGTAGCGATGGTGACTATCCTTGTTCAAAAAAATGGCTTACTCAAGCAAGCAACAACACGCCGACGCATGGACTCGACCCAAGACAGAAGAATGATCAACGCTTGTGGGCGATGTCGTCTGAGAGCCTTTCGATAAAGGCAGCTACAGGCATGACCCCCAGGTCTTGATTGCCTCGGGCACGCACAGCGACGGCACCATCCGCTTTTTCTTTCTCGCCCACGACGAGGATGAAAGGCGGCTTTTGCAACGAATGCTCTCGTATTTTATACGTGATTTTCTCATTGCGCAGGTCTAAATCGACCCTAAATCCTTGATTTTTCAGTAAATTGGCCACATTTTGGGCATATTCGGCCTGTCCTTCACTGATATTGAGCACCGAAACCTGCACCGGGGCCAGCCAGGCGGGCAAGGCCCCGGCATGCTGCTCGACCAAAATACCGATGAAACGCTCGAGGCTGCCAACGATGGCGCGATGCAAAATGACGGGCCGCTGGCGAGTGCCGTCCTCGGCCACGTATTCGGCGTCAAGGCGCTCAGAGAGGTTGAAATCGACCTGAATGGTGCCGCACTGCCACTCCCGCCCTAGCGCATCCTTCAGCGTGTACTCGATCTTGGGGCCGTAAAAAGCGCCATCGCCTTCAGAGATGACGAAATCGGCGCCAGACGAGCGCAGACTGTCCATGAGGGCTTTTTCAGCTTTGTCCCACAGCTCGTCCGAGCCGATGCGGGCCGCCGGTCTGGTCGAGACCTTGTACAAAATCTGGGTGAAGCCAAAATCGGCATAAACCTTTTTGAGCACCTGGGTGAAGGTGTCGCATTCAGGCAGTATTTGGTCTTCGGTGCAAAAGATGTGACCGTCATCCTGCGTGAAACCGCGCACCCGCATGATGCCGTGCAGTCCGCCGGATGGCTCGTTGCGGTGACACTGCCCGAACTCGCCGTAACGCAGGGGCAGGTCGCGATAGCTCTTGATGCCTTGCTTGAAAATCAGGATGTGCCCGGGGCAGTTCATGGGCTTGAGGGCGTAGTCGCGCTTCTCACTCTCGGTGGTGAACATGTTCTCGCGGTACTTGTCCCAGTGCCCGGTTTTCTCCCACAGGTTTTTATCGATGATCTGCGGCCCCTTGACTTCCAGATAACCGTGGTCGCGGTAGATCTGTCTCATGTACTGCTCTACCATCTGCCACAGGGTCCAGCCCTTGGGATGCCAGAACACCAGGCCAGGCGCATGGTCATCGATGTGAAACAAATCGAGTTCTCGGCCCAGCTTGCGATGGTCGCGCTTTTCGGCCTCTTCCAGCATGGTGAGGTGTTGCTGCAAATCTTCCTTGCTGGCCCAGGCGGTGCCATAGACGCGCTGCAACATTTCGTTCTTGCTGTCGCCACGCCAGTAGGCGCCGGCCACCTTCATGAGCTTGAAATGCTTCAGCTTGCCGGTGCTGGGCACGTGCGGGCCCCGGCAGAGGTCTTCAAACCCGCCCTCGCGGTACAAGCTGACATCTTCCCCGGCTGGAATGCTGGCGATGATTTCGGCCTTGTAGTGCTCGCCCAGGCCTTTGAAATGCTGCACCGCCTCGTCGCGCGGCAGCACGCGACGGGTGACGGGCTCGTCTTTGGCGGCCAGATCAGCCATGCGCCGCTCGATTTTTTGCAAATCATCGGGCGTGAATGGGCGGCTGTAGGAAAAGTCGTAATAAAAGCCATGCTCAATCACCGGGCCTATGGTGACCTGAGCCTCGGGGAACAACTCTTTGACGGCATAAGCCAGCAAATGGGCGGTCGAGTGCCGGATGAGTTCAAGCCCTTCGGCGTCTTTTCCGGTGACGATGGAGAGTGCAGCGTCTTGGGTGATGGGGTGGCTGGTATCGACCAGTTTGCCGTCGACCTTGCCGGCCAAGGCGGCTTTGGCCAAGCCGCTGCCTATGCTGGCAGCCACTTCGGCCACCGTGACCGGGCCAGGGAATTGTCTTTGCGAACCGTCGGGGAGAGTGATTTGAACCATAACCTTCCATTTTCGCAGAAATTGGGGCGGTTCATGCCCGGTCTGCCCCAGAAACCCGCACTTGGGCTCAATCCATTCGGGCACCCGAGCGGGCCACCACGTCGGCCCAACGCGGCAATTCCTGGGTCAGGAATTGTCGAAAGTCCTCCGGGCCCAGATAAGCGGGGTCGGCACCCTGCTCCATCATGCGACGGCGTATGTCAGGCTGGGAAAGCACAGTTTTGAAGGCCTGTCCCCACACATCCAAAGCAGCCTTGGGTGTGCCAGCCGGTGCCAGAAAACCATAGAAGCCGACCACCACAAAGTCTTTCCACCCCGACTCCGCCACCGTAGGAATATCGGGCAGCGCCGGGCTGCGCTCGCGGCTGGTGACTGCCAATACCCGTACCTTGTCCTGACGGTGATAGTTGGCGGCCTGGGGAACGCTCTCGGCCATGAATTGCACCTGGCCCGCCATGAGATCGGTAAAGGCCGGTGCGCTGCCCCGGTAGGGTATGTGCACCATGTATAAACCAGTGGCAGTCTTGAACATTTCAGGCACCAGATGACTGATCCCCCCGTTGCCGGCAGAGCCATAGTTGATTTGCCCTGGCCGGGCTCGCACATGCTCGACCCACTCTTTCAGACTATGGACTGGCAGCTGCGGGTTGACCAGCAAAGCCAGCGGTTGCATGGCGGTGCGAGCCACCGGCACAAAATCTTTCAGGGTGCCATAAGGCAATTTGGCATACAGGGCGGGGTTGATCACCATCACCCCGGTGTTGGCCAGCATGAGTGTGTGGCCGTCGGAGGGGGCGCGCATGACTTCCTGGGCACCCACTGTGCCACCGGCACCGGCCTTGTAATCGATCAGCACCGGTTGACCCAGCACCTGTTGCAGGCGATCGGCCAACAACCTCGCGTGCTGGTCAAGGGGACCCCCGGCCGGGAAACCGATCACGATGCGAACTGGCTTGTCCGGGAACGCCAATGCGCCGCGCATGGGCATCAGCGCGACCAGGCACAGCCCCCAGAGAGACAAAAAAAGACGCAAAGACAGTTTCATGACAGGAAAATGGAAGCGGACCCGATTAAGATAATGAAGTTCCATTTCATCATATGAGAGAGACATTTGCATGGCTGCTGATCAATCCAAAATCATCTACACCTTGACCGATGAAGCCCCGGCGCTGGCGACCGCTGCGTTTTTGCCCGTGATTCAAAAATTTGCGGAACCCGCCGGCATCACAGTCGAGACCAGTGACATCTCGGTGGCGGCTCGCATTCTGGGCGAGTTCCCCGAAGCGCTGAGCCCAGAACAAAGGGTGCCCAACAACCTGAACATTCTGGGTCAGCTGACCCTCAAGCCCGAGGCCAACATCATCAAGCTGCCCAACATCAGCGCCACAGTGGCACAGCTGACTGCCGCGATCAAAGAGTTGCAAGGCAAAGGGTACAAAATCCCCGATTACCCCGAGAACCCCCAGACCGAAGAAGAGAAGTCAATCCGGGCACGCTATGCGCGCTGCACCGGTTCGGCGGTCAACCCCGTCTTGCGTGAAGGCAATTCGGACCGTCGTGCCCCCAGAGCCGTGAAGGAATACGCCCGCAAGAACCCGCACAGCATGGGGGAGTGGAGCCAGGCTTCGCGCACCCATGTGTCACACATGCACAGCGGTGACTTCTACCATGGCGAAAAATCGATGACCGTTGATCGCGCCCGTGAAGTGAAGATGGAACTCATCACCAAGAGCGGCAAGTCTATTGTGCTCAAGCCCAAGGTGGCACTGTTGGCCGGGGAAGTCGTTGACAGCATGTTCATGTCAAAAAAGGCGCTGCTCGATTTTTATGAGAAAGAAATCGAAGACGCTCACAAAACCGGCGTGATGTTCTCACTGCACGTCAAAGCCACCATGATGAAGGTGTCGCACCCCATCGTATTTGGCCACTGTGTGCGGATTTTCTACAGAGAAGCTTTTGAAAAACACGCCAAGCTGTTTAACGAATTAGGCATCAACGTCAACAACGGCATGGTCGATCTGTACAACAAGATCGCCAAATTGCCCGATTCACAACGCGAAGAGATCATGCGCGACATTCATGCATGCCATGAAAAGCGCCCCGAATTGGCCATGGTCGATTCGGCCAAAGGCATCACCAACTTCCACTCTCCCAATGATGTGATCGTTGACGCATCCATGCCCGCCATGATCCGCCAGGGCGGCAAAATGTGGGGGGCCGATGGCCGTCTGAAAGAGGTCAAGGCCGTGATTCCCGAGTCGACCTTTGCCCGCATCTACCAGGAGATCATCAACTTCTGCAAATGGCATGGCAACTTTGACCCGCGCACCATGGGCACCGTGCCCAACGTGGGCCTGATGGCCCAGCAGGCCGAAGAATATGGCTCGCACGACAAGACGTTTGAAATCCCCGAAGACGGCGTGGCCAACATCACCGATTTGGCCACGGGCGAAGTCTTGCTGAGCCAACACGTTGAAGTGGGCGACATCTGGCGCATGTGCCAGGTCAAAGACGCACCCATTCGCGACTGGGTGAAACTGGCAGTGACCCGCGCCCGCAACTCGGGCATGCCGGCCGTATTCTGGCTCGACCCCTATCGCCCGCATGAGAATGAATTGATCAAGAAGGTCCAAAAGTACCTGAAAGAGCACGACACGCAGGGTTTGGATATTCAGATCATGAGTCAGGTGCGTGCCATGCGCTACACGCTTGAACGCGTGGTGCGCGGTATGGACACCATCTCGGTCACGGGAAACATCTTGCGCGACTACCTGACCGATTTGTTCCCGATCATGGAACTGGGCACATCGGCCAAGATGCTGTCCATCGTGCCGCTCATGGCAGGTGGCGGCATGTATGAGACTGGCGCGGGCGGCTCTGCACCGAAGCATGTGCAACAACTGGTTGAAGAAAACCACCTGCGTTGGGATTCCTTGGGTGAGTTTCTGGCCCTGGCCGTGTCGCTGGAAGACCTGGGCCTGAAAAACGGCAACCAAAAAGCCAAAATCCTGGCCACCACGCTGGATGCCGCCACTGGCCATTTGCTTGACCACCGCAAAGGGCCTTCGGCAAAAACGGGCGAGATCGACAACCGCGGCAGTCAGTTTTATCTGGCCATGTACTGGGCACAGGAATTGGCGGCTCAAAATGACGACGCCGATCTGAAAAAGCACTTTGCCCCATTGGCCAAGTACCTGGCCGACAATGAGGCTCAAATCATGAAGGAGTTGACCGAAGTTCAGGGCAAACCGGTGGACATCGGGGGCTATTACTACCCAGACCCGGCCAAAGTGAAAAAGGCCATGCTGCCCAGCCCCACCTTCAACAAGGCCATAGGCGTGGCCTGAAGTCAGCCATTTCCGGGGCCCAGGCCCCTGAACCAAAAAACCTCGTCGCATGACGAGGTTTTTTCTTGGGTAAGCCTATGCTTGCGCTCACATGAATCGGTCGAGTTGCTTGCGCGTCATGCGATCCAAGGCAGGCAGATGGCGAATGAGGTATTGCACGCCATGCGCATCTGAGACGATCAGGGTGTGGGCGTTAAGGCGGCGGATGTCTTCTTCGCCTTTCAAAACCAGCTCGGTCGGGCCACGATCGGTCTCCACGTGCCAGACCGAGGGCGTGGCATAACCGCTCACACTGACCAAACGAAGTATTTCGGGCATAAATTCTCTTTGGGTCAGGGCCTCGATCAGCGTTTCCTGCATGGGTCCGGGCAAATCGGCCATGCGGTCTATCCACAACAACTCGCGCCCATCCTGGCTGAGAATGGATACCGACTCAGAGGGCGCACTGATGGGAAAGGGACGCACCACATTGACGCGGTGGTGCGTGAGGCCATCCGGGGTGCGCAAGGCCCATACCCCGAACGGGTCGCGAAACAAATCAAAGGAAGGCACGGCGTGCGAACTCATGCCACGCTCTCCGAGTCGGTCGATTTTTTGATCATGCCGGGCAATTCGTCCTTCTCTTCTCTGGCCTGGGCCTCATACAGGCGCCAATACACGCCTTGACGCTGCATCAATTCTTCATGCCGCCCCTGCTCCACCAATTGGCCTTGCTCCATGACCACCAAACGGTCTGCACGTTGCAGGGTTGATAAGCGGTGGGCGATGGCAATGGTGGTTCGGCCTTGCACCAGGTTGTCAAGAGCGCGCTGAATCTCCTGTTCGGTTTCGGTGTCCACCGCCGAGGTGGCCTCGTCCAGAATAAGAATGCGCGGGTTGATCAGAAGTGCACGGGCAATCGAGATGCGTTGGCGCTCACCGCCCGACAGGCCCTGCCCACGCTCACCCACGAGCGAGTCATATCCCTGGGGGAGCCGCAAAATGAAGTCATGCGCATGGGCCGCCCGAGCCGCCGCCACAATCTCTTCGCGCGAGGCCTCTGGTTTACCGTATGCGATGTTGTCGGCTATGGTGCCGAAAAACAAAAAAGGCTCCTGCAAGACCAGTCCGATGTGACGGCGGTAATCAGAGAGCGCCAGATGGCGGATGTCCACCCCGTCGATGCGCACGCTGCCTTCGCAGGGGTCATAAAAGCGGCAAATCAGGTTGATCAGCGTGCTTTTGCCCGAACCACTTTGCCCCACCAGGCCGATCATTTCGCCGGGTTGGATGGAGAGAGAAAAATCGCGCAAAACCGAACGATTGCCATAGCGAAAACCTGCGTTGTCGATATCGATACGCCCTTGCACCTGATTCAATTGCACCGGATGGATGGGTTCCGGCACGCTCGATACATGGTCCAGAATTTCGAAAATCCGCTTCACGCCTGCGGCGGCTTTTTGGGTGTGCGAGACGATGCGGCTCATGGAATCGAGGCGGGTGTAAAAGCGCCCGATGTAAGCCAGAAAAGCCGTCAGCACGCCCACCGTCACCTGCCCTTTGGAGACCTGCCATATGCCAAAGGCCCAGACCACCAGCAAGCCTATCTCAGTCATCAGGGTGATGGTAGGGGTGAACAGCCCCCAAAGGAAATTGACCCGGTCATTCACCGCCAGATTGTGTCGATTGGCCTCCCGGAATCGATTGGCCTCTCGCTTTTCCTGGGCGAAAGCCTTAACCACTCGGATGCCGGGAATGGTGTCAGAGAGCACGTTGGTCAATTCTGCCCACACGCGGTCGATTTTTTCAAAGCCCAGTCGCAAACGGTCACGCACCTGATGGATCAGCCAGGCAATGAAGGGCAATGGCAAAAGGGTGGCCAAAGCCAAGCCCGGATCGATGGTGAACAAAATGATGGCGGTCAAGGAGATCATCACCACGTCGGTGATGAAGTCGACCAGGTGCAAAGAGAGAAACAGGCAAAGCCGATCGGTTTCGGCCCCGATCCGGGCCATCAAATCACCCGTTCGGCGACCACCAAAATACTCCAGCGACAGGCGCATCAGGTGCTCATAGGTGGTGGTGCGCAAGTCGGCCCCGATGCGCTCGGAGACCAAGGCCAAGACATAGGTCTTGTACCAACCCAGGCCCCAAGCCAACAGCGCCGCCACCAGCAAGCCCGACAAATAAAGCGCGACCAACCAGGGGTCGATGGGCTGCCCATTCTGAAATGGAATCAGCACCTGATCCATGAGGGGCATGGTCATGTAGGGCGGCACCAATGTGAAAGCCGTCGATGCCAAAGTCAGGCCCAACCCCAGCAATAGCTGCTGGCGGTAGGGCTGGGCAAATCGCCACAAGCGCATCAGCCCCCAACTGCGGGCTGGGGCGGCATCGTCTTCGCCCAGGTCTGCTTGGGGCGACAGGATGGGCCCCTCCTGCCCTGTGCAACGCTGATTGGCCATGTCCATCAGCCACAGGGCTTGCGGGTTGTGCCTCAGGGTGAAGCGCCAAACCGCCAGCCGATGCTGGGCGTCCATCCATTCAAGGCAGCCGACCCCGCCGTGGTCGGAGTGGCGCATGAGGAGATCGTCACGCCAGACCCAGGACTGATGTTGAACCAACCCGCCATTGCCGCGCTGCAAGGCCAGCAGGCGCCGGTCTGTCACAATCAGGATTTCCTGAGTAAAACGCAATTGCGCATCCAGGTCAACCTGAAGGCAGGCCAGTGCGTTTTCAGAATCAAGTCCCAGCGTTTGCAAGGCCGGGTGCCATGAAACAGGCACCAAGGAAGCAAAAGACGGGGACAAATAAGAAGATTTCATTCAAAAGATCCTGACCGTGCCCATTGATTCAATGCCCAGTCTGTTCAAGCCCCAGCGCCCATGCGAAGGCCACCCTCACTTAACGCATGGAATTGTAACTTTGAGGACAAGAAGTCCAGTTCTCTGACACTTTTTGCGAAAAGAGCTCGCCCATGGCATTTCCCCCGATTCAATTCCGCCGCATGAACCACGTTCGCGGCCCCAACCTCTGGACCTGGGTTCCGGTTTGCGAGGCCTGGGTCGACCTGGGCATTCTGGAAGATCACCCCTCCGACACGATCCCCGGTTATTACGAACGTCTGGTCGAATGGTTGCCCGGCCTGATCGAGCACCGCTGCAGCGTGGGCGAACGCGGAGGTTTCCTGCAACGCCTGCAACGCGGCACTTGGGCCGGCCACGTGATGGAGCACGTCAGCCTCGAACTGCAGACTCTGGCCGGGATAGACGATAAATTTTTCGGTTTTGGTCGGGCACGGGAAATCAGCGAGCGCGGTGTCTACAAGGTGGTCATCAGCACCCCGGACGAAGTCATAGGCCGCACCGCACTGACGGCCGCCAGAGACATGGTCATGGCCGCCATGAACGCAGAGCCATTTGATGTGAAGGCAGTGGTCGATGAGCTGATCGATCTGGTCGACGACCGCTGCCTGGGGCCTTCGACCGCCTGCATTGTGGATGCCGCAAAAGAACGCCTGATTCCAAACATCCGGCTCACCGATGGCAATTTGGTTCAATTGGGCTACGGGTCGCGCCAGCGCCGCATCTGGACCGCAGAGAGCGACCGCACCAGCGCCATTGCGGAAGGCATCTCCAGCGACAAAGACCTGACCAAAAGCCTATTGAGCACTTGCGGCATTCCCATCCCTGAAGGCGAAGTGGTGGCCAACCCTCAAGAGGCCTGGTCCGTGGCCCAAGAAATTGGTTTGCCTGTGGTCGTCAAACCACTGGATGCCAACCATGGGCGAGGTGTGTCACTGAATCTTCGCACTCAGGAAGAGGTGGAGGCGGCGTTTCATGTGGCCCTCTCCAAAGGAACCCAAGTCATCGTCGAGCGATTCGTTGAAGGTGAAGAGCACCGTTTATTGGTCGTGGGCGACCGAGTAGTGGCCGCATCCAAGGGCGAGCTGGCCACCATCACGGGCGATGGGGTGAGCACTGTGGCTCAACTGATTGAGTCACAAATCAACAGCGATCCCAGGCGGGGCATCGAGCAAGACTATCCCCTGGACAAAATTCGCCTTGACCGGCAACCCCACGCAGTTCTTGAGTTGCAACGCCAAGGCCTGACCGCCGACAGCGTGGTTGAAAACCAGCGGGTGGTCATTGTTCAGCGCAATGGCAACATGAACCACGATGTCACCCCTTGGGTGCATCCGGAAGTGGCCGCCATGGCCACTTTGGCGGCCCGGGTTGTCGGCCTGGATATCGCCGGCATCGACATGGTGATCAAAGACATCACCAAACCCATGCACAGCCAGGGCGGGGCCATTGTTGAAGTCAACGCCGGCCCTGGCCTTCTGATGCATCTCAAGCCGGCCACAGGTGAGCCGCGCCCGGTGGGCAAAGCCATCGTCGAGCATCTTTTTGGGCCGAATGACGATGGACGCATCCCCGTGGTGGGCATCACGGGCAGCCGACAAACCAGCCTTTTGGCACGCCTGGTGGGTTGGTTATTGCACTTGAGCGGCAAACGCACCGGTGTGGCTTGTCGAGAAGGCCTGTACATGGACCAGCGTTTGGTCGAAACCATCGACGCCCGCGGCTATGACCAGGGCGAGCGTTTGTTGATCAATCGTGCCCTGGATGGCGTGGTGCTCGAGACTGCGGCACGCAATATCGTCGAAGACGGCTACCCCTACGACCTGTGTCAGGTGGGGGTGGTGACCGATCTGCCGACCGATGACCTCAGCGACCATGACATGACGACCCCGGAGCAGATGCGCACCGTGATTCGCACTCAAATGGACGTGGTTTTACAAAGCGGCGTCGGGGTACTCAATGCCGACGATGAGACGATTGCTGGCCTGGCTGAGCTGTGTAACGGCGAAGTGGTCTTCTACGGCCTATCTCCAGAGCACCCGGTCGTTGCCGCCCATGTGCTGGCAGGCAAACGGGCTGTGTTTTTGCGCGACCAGCATGTGGTCCTGGCGCGGGGCAATCAGGAAAACCCCCTGTTCCATCTTGACCTGGCACCGATTGCGCAATTGTTGCGCGATGGCATGACCATCCCCACTCTGCTGGCCGCTGTGGCCATCGGCTGGTCGCTCGAAATCCCGCCCTTGCTCATCCGGGCAGGCTTGAAAAACTTTGGCCAAAAAACCCATGCGGTGCAGGCCCTCAAACCCAACTCCACTTTGGCCTGAATCATGGAAGTCTCTCGCATCCGCGCCCTACGGGGCCCCAATTTGTGGACTCGCCACACCGCCATTGAAGCCCTGGTGCAATGCGCCCCCGAGCATGGCGACATCAAAACCCTGCCAGACTTTGAAACCCGACTGAGGCACTTGTTTCCAGGCATGGGTACTTTGCAGGCCACCGAACACAAGGCCAAGATCAGCCTGGCCCATGCCCTGGAAGCGGCCACCCTGCATCTGCAAACAGAGGCCGGTTGTCCAGTCACCTTCAGCCGCACCACCCCCACGCCAGACACCGGTTTGTATCAGGTGGTGGTGGAGTACACCGAAGAGCCTGTGGGGCGCCTGGCCCTCAAGCTGGCCATGCAACTGATTCAGGCAGCGCTGGCCAATACCGACTTTGACCTCGATCGCGCTCTGCACGAATTGCGCGAACTGGATGAAGACATCCGACTGGGCCCCTCTACCGGCTCCATCGTCGACGCCGCCGTGGCCAGGGGCATTCCGTATCGACGCCTGACCGAAGGCAGCCTGGTGCAGCTGGGCTGGGGGTCAAAGCAGCGCCGCATCCAGGCGGCTGAAATCGATCGCACCAGCGCCATTGCAGAGTCGATTGCCCAGGACAAGGAATTGACCAAAAAACTGCTCGATGCCGCCGGGGTGCCCGTGCCCAAAGGCAGGCCAGTCAGGGATGCGGGCGACGCATGGCAAGCCGCCATGGAAGTGGGTCTGCCGGTGGTGGTCAAGCCCAGGGACGGCAATCAGGGCAAAGGAGTGACTGTCAATATCAGCACCGAAAGTGAAGTCTTGGCTGCCTACGAAGTGGCGCAAAACCACGGTGGCGGGGTGTTGGTCGAGCGCTTTCTTCCCGGCAGCGACTACCGACTGCTGGTGGTCGGTGAACGACTGGTGGCGGCAGCCCGCCGCGAGCCGCCCTTGGTCATCGGGGATGGAAAGCACACCGTACGCCAATTGGTTGACAAGGTCAACGCCGACCCGCGCCGTGGCGATGGCCATGCCACTTCGCTGACCAAAATTCGTTTTGACGACGTGGCCGTGGCCCGCCTCAAGGAACAAGGCTACGACGCCGAAACCATTCCACCCAAAGGGGCCCGGGTGGTCTTGCGCAACAATGCCAATCTTTCCACTGGAGGCACCGCCACCGATGTCACCGATGATGTGCATCCCGACGTCGCCGCCCGGGTGGTGTCGGCAGCCCGAATGATCGGCTTGGACATCGCCGGGGTGGACGTGGTGTGCGAATCGGTGTTGCGCCCGCTCGAAGAGCAAAGCGGCGGCATCGTCGAAGTCAATGCCGCACCGGGCTTGCGCATGCATCTGAGCCCCTCCTTTGGCAAGGGACGTGATGTGGGTGAGGCCATCATGGACATGATGTTCCCGCGCGGAGAAGATGGCCGCATACCGGTGGTGGCCGTGACGGGCACCAACGGCAAGACCACCACGGTTCGTCTGACCTCGCACCTGCTGCGCACCAGTGGCTTGAGGGTAGGCATGACCAATACCGACGGCGTGTATGTCAATGGCCGCCAGATGGACAGTGGCGATTGCAGCGGCCCGCGCAGCGCACGCAATGTGCTGATGCACCCCGACGTCGACGCCGCTGTGCTGGAGACCGCCCGAGGAGGCATGCTGCGCGAAGGCTTGGCCTTTGACCGATGCTCGGTGGCGGTGGTGACCAACATCGGCATGGGCGACCACTTGGGCCTCAATTACATCACCACGGTAGAAGACCTGGCCGTGCTCAAGCGTGTGATCGTGCAAAACGTCGCCGCCTCGGGCGTGGCCGTGCTCAATGCCGCTGACCCGATGGTGGCGGCCATGGCCAACAGCTGCCCCGGCCAGATCACTTTCTTTGCCCTTGACTCGCACCACCCCATCATTGCCACTCACCGCGCTCAAGGCAAGCGGGTCTTGTTCTTGGAGGACGATCAGATCGTGGCCATGCAAGGCCAGATGCAGGTTCGCATCCCCTTGTCGGATGTGCCCCTCACTCGCAGCGGCGCCATTACCTTTCAAATTGAAAACGCGATGGCCTCGATTGGTGCCGCCTGGGCTGTCGGCCTGGGTTGGGAGACCATTTGCAAAGGACTGGCCAGCTTTGTCAGCGATGCCCAGGCTGTGCCGGGTCGCTTCAATGTGTTCGACTACAAAGGTGCCACGGTCATTGCCGACTACGGCCATAACCCGGATGCCATCAAGGCCCTGGTGCAAGCGGTCGGCAATTTGCCGGCCCAGCGACGCAGTGTGGTCATCAGTGGGGCGGGAGACCGTCGGGATGAAGACATCCGGGAACAAACCCGCATCATTGGCGATGTGTTTGACGATGTGGTGTTATTCCAGGACGCCTGTCAGCGCGGCCGGGTTGATGGCGAAGTGTTGGGCCTGTTGCGACAAGGTCTGGCCGGCGCTCGCCGCACGGCGCAGATTGATGAAATCTACGGTGAATTCAAGGCCATTGATCAAGCCATGGATCGCCTGCGCTCGGGCGATCTGTGTCTGATTCTGATCGATCAGGTCGAAGAGGCCTTGGCCCACATCATGCAAAAAGTGAACCGGGACTGAACTTTTCAAGCCCCACCTCATGAATCAGCGCGCGTAAAACCACAGGCCCAAGCCAACAGCGGCGCACAGACGCCAGCGCGCACGACCAGGGCAAACCGCCCGAGCCGCCAGGGCTGTGCCCAGCACCGTCGAAACGACGGAAGGCGGGGCAGTCTCCATCAGGGCCCATGGGCTGTTCGACGCCCACTCCAAACCCCGCAAGAACCAATCGGCCGCCCAGCCAGCCATGCCCCACAGTGGCGGCATGAACATGCCCAACAAAGACAGGGGCGTCAGCACCCAGGTCACCCATGGAATGGCCCACATGTTCACCCACCCTCCGGCCAGCGATACGCCATGAAAAAACAGCAGGCTCATGGGTGCCAGGGCCAGGGTGATGCGCCATTGCAGGTCTATGGTTTCGCTAAACCATAGACCCAAGCGGCCCTGTGTCGCCCCTGATTGCATGGCGTAGAGCACGCCAACGGCCACATAGCTCAGCCAGAAACCGGGTTGCGAGAGGGCCAAAGGATCAAAAGTTGCCACCAACGCCACCAAGCCCAACCAGACTGCATGCGGCGGCCAACGGACATTCAGGGTACGCAAGATGGCTGTGGCAAGCAGCATCCAAACCGTGCGTTGGGCGGGAAGTCCCCAGCCAGAAAACCACGCATACACCATCGCCGTGGCCAACGCCGTCCAAAGCGCCACCAACGGCGCAGGCCAATACAAAGCCCAGGCTTGGCCACGCCAGCTCAAACGACACCAGAGCCATCGCCATGCCGCTGCCAGCCACAGGGCCAGCAAAGTCACATGCATGCCCGAGATGCTGACCAAATGGGCGACACCGGTGCGCCGAAACACATCCCAATCGGCCTGCTCGATGGCATTTTGATCGCCCATGCACAGCGCCGCCACCAATGCCGCCAAACGCGGTTGGCCCAACTCAAGTGCGATGCGATCACGCACCCGCTCCCGCAGTGCTTGCATCAAAGACTTGCCCTGCCCCAAATGCTGTGCACCCCATGGGCCGGGGCTTCCCCCCACGACAGTGCCCCTGGCAGTGAATTGCTGTTGCTGCATCCAGCGCCGCGTGTCGAATTCACCCTCATTCGATGCATCTGGCGCCGGCCGCCAGCGCACCGGCAACAACCAACGCTCACCGGCATGCAGATTGGGGCGGGCAGTTCGGTGCTCGGCCCAAGGCCAGCTCAGCCACACCTTGGGTTTTTCGGGCACTTTGCTCAATCCCCGCAGCGGGTTCGGGCCTAGAGCCTGCGCTTCGATCTGAAAGGCAAAACGCACCGTATGGCCCCCTTGACGTGTGACGCCGATCACCTCGCCCACGACCCAACAGACCTGATCGGCGGGCCAGGCACAGCCCATCGATGACGGCCAAACGGGCACAGGAGCGGGTTGCGCCAGCAGCCATGTGGCTCGCCCCAAGGCCAGCGCCACCCAGCACAAAAAGCCCCAAAAACGCCAACGCATGGTCTGATGCCCCCTCGCACACCGATTGCATCTAAACTATTGGCTCTTTACTTGAGTTTGCCCACCTCATCTGGGGGCGATTTTGAAAGGCTTTTCGAATGAGCATCGCTCAAAAATTGCAATCCATGGGCATCATCCTGCCTCCGGTCTCGACCCCTGCCGCCGCCTACCTGCCCTATGTACAAAGCGGCTCTCTGGTGTTTCTGAGTGGGCACATCGCGAAAAAAGACGGTGCCGTTTGGGTGGGCCAATTGGGCCGCACCATGGCCACCCCGGAAGGCCAGCAGGCGGCCCGTGCCGTGGCCATCGACCTGATGGGCACATTGCAAGCCGCTTGTCAGGCCGCAGGCACCAATCTCGACGGCGTCGCACGCATCGTCAAGGTCATGAGCTTGGTCAACAGTGCACCCGACTTCACCGAGCACCACCTGGTCACCAATGGCTGCAGCGAGCTGCTGGGGCAGGTGTTCGGGGCAAGCGCCGCCCACGCACGCAGCGCTTTTGGCGTGGCCCAATTGCCCATGGGGGCCTGCGTCGAAATCGAAATGATCGTTGAGCTGAAATAAATGACACGCACGGTCTTGGTCACTGGGGGCACCGGGTACATCGGTGCCCACACCGCCGTGGTATTCATGCAGGCGGGTTATCAGGTGGTCGTGCTGGACAACCTGAGCAACAGTTCAGCCGATGTCATTGACCGCATTGCCCATATCACGGGCCGTGCACCGCAGTGGGTTTGCGCCGATGTCCGTGATGCCGATGCGCTTGAATCGGTCTTCTCCAAGCATCGATTCGACGGCATCGTACACCTCGCAGGCCTCAAGGCCGTGGGGGAAAGCATGCAGCAACCTCTGACCTATTACGACCACAATGTTCATGGCTCTCTGCAACTGATCCGCGCGGCACGCGCACACGGGGTGGGTCGATTTGTGTTCAGCTCTTCGGCCACGGTTTATGGCGAACCGCAATACCTGCCCTATGATGAAGTTCACCCCACGGGCCAACAGGCCAACCCTTATGGTCGGACCAAGCGCATCGTCGAGATCATGCTCGAAGACGCCCACCGCGCCGACCCTACATTTCATGTGGCGGTGCTGCGTTACTTCAACCCCATTGGGGCCCATGAATCCGGCTGGATCGGAGAGAGCCCCAAAGGCACGCCCAACAACCTGCTCCCTTATTTGACCCGGGTGGCGATGGGCCACTTGGCCGAACTGAGCGTCTACGGCAACGATTACCCGACGCCAGATGGGACCGGCCGCCGCGATTACATCCATGTCATGGATTTGACCGAAGCGCACCTCAAGGCTTACGAGGCGCTATCGACCTCGGCCCAGGGCTTTAATATCTGGAATTTAGGCACCGGAACCAGCACCTCGGTCATGGAGATCATTCAGACTTTCGAGTCTGTGACCGGACAGCGGGTGCCTTATCGCATTGCACCCCGGCGTGAAGGTGACATTCCCGAGTTCTATGCATCTAACCAAAAAGCTCAAGCCGAACTCGGCTGGCATGCCCGACGCAATCTGGAAGAGATGATCCGTGACGCTTGGCATTGGGAAACCAGAAATCACACCCCCCCTGCTTGACGCAGGAGGAATGCGAAAAACCCCTAAGCCTTGGGAATGATGGGCAATAACAGATGGCTGCGATAGGCCCCGCCAGTGAGCACGGTCACGGTGGCCCCAAACACATCGGCAGGCCGATCTGTCGGCTCATCATGAATGAAAGGGCCACAACCCTTCATCGGGTTCTTCATGTTGGACAAAGTGGCGGCAGGCCCGTCCCATTCGTAATCTTTGCCCAGAATTGAAATGGCCACCCGATACCCCTTGGGTACCACGATGCTGGTGGGCCAGATCTCCACGTCCAGTTCATAAATTTCACCCGGCACCAAAGGCTGTACCTCATCGTGGGTGTGATAGGGCCGATAGGGTCGGCTCAGACGCACATCCAATTTGCGGTGCGAGGCCCTCAACCATCCTTGCCCGACGGGGGTATGGGGGTCAAGCGCCCCTTGAAAAACCACTTCCTGGCCTTTGGGGTCAAAAACGCGCAAAACGGCAAAAATATCGGCGTCGATGGATGCACTGCGTATGAACAGTTTCAAGACGCAAGGGCCGGTGATTTCGGTGTCATGGGCCAAGGCTGGCGTGCTGAATGTCAGACCGGATTGCAGAGGCTGATAACTGACTTCTGCGGCTTGAGGCGCCACTTGGGTCGAGAGCTGCATCCCTTCGGCATGCAGATGGTATGGGGTCCATTGGGTACGGGCGATGGGCCATTCATGCTCATGGCGCAACTCGAAGTGGTCCACATGTCGGATCTGAAGCTGAACGCTGGGCTGGCGGCTCTCAAAACCATTGGCCAAGTCTTTCAAATAAAAATCAAAGAATCGCTTTTGGAGTTCGACACCATAGTCGGTGTAAAACCCGGCCCAGTGCGCCCCACCATGCATTTCCAGCCATTTGTGCTTGGACCCGGCTCGCACAAAACCCTCCACATTGCCCCGGTTGTGCAAGCCGTGGCCACCCCAATTGCCACACGACAGCAATGGCACCTCTATGTCTTCCAGCACCGGGGTGCGTTCTTTGTAATAGCCATCGTCCAGATGGTGCTGGCACAAATCGGCCCACATGGGCACACGCCGTTGGGCCAGCTCCGCCTCTTCCAGCGTGTCCGGGCCGCACACCAGCTCGCCAGTGACCTTGCTCACCGGACCGCGTGTGCCCACCCCGTGTTGGACATTCTTGACCTGCATGTCCTGCCAGTTCTTGACGAAGGTGCACAAAATGCCGCCATGGTGGGTCGAGTCGCGATAACGGTCGGCATAGCCCTCCCACACACAAATGGCCGCCAGGTGCGGGGGCTTATGAGCGGCGACACGCCACTGGTTGGTGGCGTAGTAGGAAATTCCAGCAAGGCCGACCTTGCCGTTGCTCCAGCTCTGTTGACCTGCCCATTCAATGCACTCATACAAATCTCTGGTTTCCCGTTTGGAATGATGATCGAGCATGCCCGGTGAGCGCCCTGCCCCACGCGAATCGACCCGCACGCAGATGTATCCATGAGGCACCCATTTTTCCGGGTCGGCCACTTCCCAATTCTGGTACAGATTGCTGCTGCCTTCGGCGGTGTCAGGGTGATCCTTGACCATTTGGTTCCAGGCGCTGGGGTAGCCCTCCTGGAAGGACAGTCCTTTGCCATAAGGGCCGTAACTCAACAAGACCGGGTGCGCCTCGTTGTCGTCGGGCCGAAATACATCGGCACGCAACACCAGGCCATCATCCATCTGGACCGGCACATCCCAATCGATGCGCATGCCGTCTCTGGTTTCGGTCTTGTGAGGGGCATGATTCATATGAAATCCTTCACTGGGGTTGATAGCCTATGGCCTTCACGATTTGCCCATAACGCTCGAAATCGGCGCGCAACACCTTCTCAAAATATTGGGGCGATTCATTCACCACCACCAAGCCAAGGTTTTGAAGTCGTTCAGTGACTGCCGCTTGAGCGATGGCCGCATTGATGCCTTTGTTCAGTTTCTCGACCACGGCAGCGGGGGTGCCCGCGGGCGCCACATAACCAAACCAACCCAGTGCGCTGAATCCGGGCACCACATCCTGCGCCAGGGGCGCATCGGGCCAATCGCTCACCCGTGTCGGTGAACTGATGGCGATCAGCCGCATCTTGCCCGATCGTATGTGGGGCGCAAAGGGTGCCATGCCCAAAATGCCAGCCTGAACTTGTCCGCTCAGGACATCGTTGGTGACTTGCACACTGCCCTTGTAGGGCACATGCAGGTAATCAAAGCCCCCTTTCAGCCGCAAGTCTTCAAAAGTCAGGTGTGGATATCCGCCCTCGCCATTGGTGGCCACGGTCAAACGCCCGGGGTTGGCCTTGGCGTAGGCGATCATCTCGGACAGATTTTTGAAAGGGGCATCGTTATTCGCCACGATGGCCTGGAAATTGGTGGTGGTCAGGCTGACGGGTACAAAACTTTTCAAGGGGTCATAGGGCACCCTTTTGAAGGTGTGCGGGATCACCACCAGATTGCCCGCCTGGCCAACGCCGATGGTGTGGCCATCTGGCACCGCCCGCGCCAAGGCCGCCATGCCCACCTGCCCGCTGCCACCGGCGATGTTCTCAACGATCACCGGTTGCCCCCACATTTCGGTCAATATGGGTCCGATCATTCGGGCCGTGATATCAATGGAATCACCCGGCGGAAAGGGAATGATGATCTTGATGGGCTTGGTCGGCCAGGCACTTTGCGCCTGAACCCAAGCCAAACCTGAGGCCATTGCCAAGCCGCAAACGGCTTGCAAGAGCCGACGCATTAAAAGGTTGAACGGGCTCATGAGGGTACTCCTTCAATCCACTTTGACACCGGTGTCCTGAATCACCTGAGCCCAGCGGGGCAATTCTGTCTTCAGAAATGCATTGAACTGATCAACCGTGTTGGGTGTGTATTCACCGCCAATGGCCACCACACGGGCGCGCATCTCCGCAGTGTCGAGCACGCGGTTGATTTCTCGATTGAGTTTTTGAACAATGGGGGTCGGCAATCCAGGCGGTCCAAATACCGCAAACCAGAGGCTGATTTGCAGCTCAGGCAGACCGGCTTCGGCCGTGGTGGGAATCTCGGCCGCACTCTCCATGCGCCGGGGAGAAGCCAATGCCAAACCTCGCAACTTACCGGATTTGACGTGGGGGTGCGAGGTCGAAATGCTGTCGCAAATGAACTGGGTCTCACCACCGATGAGCCCTTGCACAGCGGGCGCGGCCCCTTTGTAAGGGATATGGGTCATTTTCACCCCGGTAGCCCGCATGAACATTTCGGTGCACAAATGCCCCCCGCTGCCCGAGCCTGGTGAGGCGAAATTCATGCTGCCAGGCTTTTGCCGCGCCAAGGTCACAAACTCCTGCAAGGTCTGGGCAGGGACTTGGGGGTTGATCACATAGTAAAACGGCAGTGTGGCCAGATTGGCCACCGCCGTGAAATCTTTGGCAGGATCAATGCCGCTGTTGCGCAACAAATACGGGCTGATGTGACTGCTGGTCGATGCAACGAGCAGGGTGTAGCCATCTGGTGCAGACTTTGACACTGCCCCGGAGGCTATGGTGCCGGTCCCACCGGGCCGGTTTTCGACCACAAAAGGCTGTCCAGTGCTTTCGCTCAGCTTTTGCGCCACCAATCGGGCCAAAACATCGGTCGGCCCACCGGGCGGGAACGGAATCAAAACCTTGACCGGCCGGTTTGGATAATCCTGGGCCCAGGCCCCAAGAGAAAACAGTCCCACACACAAGACGCCCAAATATCGCCAGATTTGACTAAGCATGATCAAACTCCTCATTAAACCAGAACCGTAAAATCCGTCATGCCAGTTGGCCACCCAACACTTTGGCAAACCAATCGGCCATGTAATCGGCCGCCAAACTGCCGTTGTCCGCTTGGCAATGCTCTGCCCCGCCTTCATCGATGGTAAAAACACGCAGTTCACGCTGCGAGCTATGAATGGCCGCGTCATACAAAGCCTGAGCATCTGCCAATGGCACCTGACGGTCGTTCTCCCCATGCACCACCAGGAAGGGGCAGGTGATGCGTGCTGCCACATTCTCTAGTGTGAAATGCTGAATTTCCTGGAGCGATTCTTCTATGGTGGCCTTGCCAAATACAAAATTGAGATGCTCGGCAAAGTGTGACACCGAACGCTGGGTGGTGGCGTTGGGTGACAAGCGGGCCAAAACCGTGCGGTGCCAGTTCCATTGGGCACCGAATGCAATGCAGCACTTCAGACGTTTTTCAAAGGCCGCGGCGCGTGGCGCGTAATAGCCTCCCAGCGACAAGGCCATGATGCCGACCCGTTGGGCGTCGACGTCGGGGCGTTGCTCCAGCCAATCCATGCTGGCCGAGGCGGCTTTTTCAATTTGGTGCGTCCCGTGCATGGCCCGCAGCCTCAAGGCCTCGCCCACCCCGGGGTGGTCCACAATCAGCATGGCCACGCCGCGTCGACGTGCTTCCAGCGCAATGCCCGACAAATAAATGGTTTCCTTGTTCACATCCAGCCCATCGAAATGGATCATGCATGGCGACTTGCCCGCAAGGCCAGAGGGCACAAACAGGGCCGGCATGGTCTTTCCCTCGTAGGGAATTTCAACCCACTCGATCGGTTCACGCCGCCAAGTGGCCCCCTGCTTGAAGCAATCGAGCATGGTGCGATACAGCATGGTCTTGCGCGGGTCTTTGGGATGGGTTTGCCGCTCGGCCGCAAAATAGTAATTGGCCGCCCGCAACAATTTGCGCCCGGCACTGTGAAGATGACCGGCTTTCTCGTCACGCTGAGCCTGCTCGCGCACATGCCCGGCCAAACGCATGAAGGCTTGCACCCATTCCTCCTGGGCGGCATCGTCGTTGCCCTGCCCAGCCTCGACAATGGCACGCGCCACCGTGTCGATTTCGCCCACCAAGCCACCCGAGCCGATGGTCAGATTGGTCGCCAGGTTCCAGACATAGTTGCCGCGGAAATATTCAAACATGGGGTGTGTCTCCGTAGATGTTGATCAATTGACCGACAGTATGGAAATGACCCACCAGATTTGTCAACCGTCTGGCGTCATGTTTGCACCATCAGGCAACAAATTCAGACCACTTTCGACTGTGAACAAAGGCCTGCCCTCGGGTATGTACCTAGGCGGGCCATTGCAAGCGCACGCAAGGCCCAAGCCAAACACAATGCCGCCGACGCATCGTTCGATCACCGAGCGCGCCTTGACATGTCGCAAAGCAAACCAGACCGTGATGGGCATGATGAGATAGAGCATGCCCATCACCACAAAAGCCGTGCGCAAATCGAAGAGGCACATGCCTGGCATCCGCATATCGGTGATGAAGTGCACTTTGGCCGAATTGGTCATATGGCACAAGTCAATTAATCAATTTTTTCAATATTAATGTCATTTTTAACAAAAAATCCTACCAAAGTAGGATGGTAGTAAGCGTGATATGTCTTAAGATCATGAAATGATGACTTTTTGAGGCCATAGTCCCATGCGCCAGCAAGCCTTCATGAACATTTCTGCCGCCACCGACACCCGTCGGGATGTCTCTCATTCCTCCAGTCAACTCGATCTGCTCTGTCGCTGGATTGATGAACACAACCAGGAAAACATCAGCTGGGAAGACTTGACTCGCGCCAGCGGACTCGATCATCGCCTTTTGGTGCGCCTGTTTCAGATCCATAAAAAGACCACCCCCATGGCTTACATACGCCAAAGTCGCCAGACCCTGGGGGTTTAGATCGGGATCAGAGGTCGGCCAGCGCCTGCTCGATGAGTTGCAAGACACGGGCCTCATCGCCCAGTTCATGAGCAAGCAACAGGGACAATTTGGCCAATAGCATCGATTGTTGCCCCGGTTCAACCCGATCAATCGCCAGTGCCATGGCCGTATACACATCCTCCAGCGTAGGGGGGGCGATAGAGTCACTCATGCGCTGACTTCCTGTCTGGATACATTGACTGTCTCTGATTTGCCCAAAGATCGGTTCAAAGCCACGATGACATCCTCGATCCGGCAGTGCGTCCAACGTGCGGCCACATGCATGTCAGGCCGAATCAAATAGGCGTGCCCCGACTGCGCCGCATAAGCCCGCCCCACTTCACCATGCGGGTCGTGCACACACAAATCAAGCAATGGATGACTGAACGCAGGGGCCTGTGGGCCAAAATACAGTAACGTGAACGCCTGCCCCCATTGGTCACTGAGGAAGCCGGTCTTCAGGCGCACATTGCGTGCCACGGCACCCACCTGCGGACGCATGCCTTCTTTCTCACCATCCGGCGTCACGATCGGACTGTCAGCGTACACATAAGGGGTCATATTGCGCGGGTTGGCAAATTCTCCGGCAAACGGGTGGCGCAGTGCCAAAGACAATGCGGCGTCGCGCATGATGGCCCAGCCTGTCGTTTGCGGGGTCATGAAGCGCGAGGCCTTGCCCGCATTGGCAAAGACATCCAGGGTGGCCCCGCGTCGCTCGGGACTGTAGCTGTCAAGCAGACATTCAGAGGCCAGCCCCTGACAAACCAGGGCCAATTTCCAGCCGATGTTTTGTGCATCGGCCAAACCGTTATTCAACCCGCGCACGCCAAAAATGGGCACGATATGCGCACTGTCACCAATGTAAAAAATACGATCGTCTCGGTACTGATCCAAAGCCAATGTATTGGCCGAATAGATGCTCCACCATTCCAGCTCCCAGGCCTGGGTCCATCCCAAATCGGCCAGGACGGCGGCGATGCTTTGCCGGATCGAGGCTTCCTGAAGGGCTTCTTCCTCAGACT
>JACCDW010160263.1_pt1 | contig 103455 bp, 64 predicted proteins | sample 7449781 | NCBI WGS metagenome assembly JACCDW01 (sample SAMN15323449, study PRJNA562643) | freshwater metagenome | isolation source: river surface water | place: USA:Blue River Watershed | collected 2017-08-18 | reverse complement strand
CGTCAAAGGTCTATCTCCTTTTATCTAAGACGCCCAATCGTATGGTCTCCGGCTTAAAAAAAAGGACTACCACAAGTAAGTCATTTATGGCTGAAAATGGTAGATTTAGGTAGATTTTCTTAATCAGCCTTGAGGCTGTCGACCTTGAGGGCGTCATTCAGGTGCCTTTGGATGACGCCAACCTCGAGGCGGTGCAACTGACGGACGGCTACGACTCGGACGAGGCATTCGACGAGTTGTAGGTGTGGCGTGTGTGTAGGTCGCGACCAGGAGACCTTAAACCCACCTGTACTTGCTCTGGAAACAGAAGTGGGGGAATTACAGCAGCCGTTGGGGGGCGGTTTGTTGTATTTTCTTTTTATACTAAAGTAAAAAAATAACATTTTTTTTTGTTGTTTTTTAATATTCTAGGGTTTTATCTCATAGCTGCGTGGAGTTGGAACCATTTTGAATTCAATATTAGTCATATGCAGTAACTGAATTGTGTATAATGCTGTACGCGATGAATCTATTTGACATATGTCGGACTGCCCAGCACACTGTTTGCATCGATATCTTCCAAGTTCTTCATTATAAATAGCCAATTGGTTACAATTTCTGCATATATGGATGGGTAAATAATCCGAGTGTTTAAAGAAGTCTTCGTGTAGAATAGCCATCGCTCCCTGGGCAAGTAATACCCATCCTTCCTGTTCTCCAGATTTAGCTCCACCTTTGTTTCTCTTTCCTACTAACGGTTGCCCATTAACTGGATTCTTTGGTCCGAACATACCGCTAGCATGAATATCATTGCGTACAAATTTAGGTAATCTGAATGATGTCTGTGGTCCATAAAACATGTAAGTATCGAATGGTTCACCCGTACGTCCATTTATCATCTTCTCACGCTTACCTATGCCTCTTTTTTCTAGTTCCTCTATAATCTCATGTACATCCATTTTGGTGTAGACTGAACCATCTACGAACACACCATCCATAGCAGCCTTGCGTGCTACCAATGTTTCATACATCTGCGCCAGAGTCATACGTGTTGGCAATGAATGCGGATTTAATATAACATCTGGTGTCAAACCAGTTAAAGTTCTAGGCATATCCAGGTCAGGCATCAATGTTGAAACGATACATTTATTTCCCGCACGAGATGATAATTTATCACCAATCTCAAGTCCATAAACATACTGATAAGTTATCTGAATAAAACGGTTCTCGCCCTCCAGATTAGTGATGATGCTCACTACACGACCAGGTTCATCATCAGTATAGGCTATAGAATTGTCTCTGTAACGCTTTCCATCTTTAGGTGTAGATAATTCTACTACGGAGCCAATAACTATGTCATCTTTCTGTACAATAGTACCAACTCGAATTATTCCATTGGCACCTAATTTAGCATATGAAATATTGACCGGTACCTTAGTTTCATTGCGAAGTGGTATCATAATTTTTTGATTCTTTTTAATCTCAGTTTTGTCCATTTTAAAGTACAATCCTTCCATATAACCCCTCATAGATGAGGCATAGTTAACTATACTTGAATCTTCCTGATTGTAACCAAGGAAGATAGCGTAGAGAATCATTGAATTTTGCGAGTTCGCTGGCCAAAATTCTTCCATTATAGTTCGTATTATTGGAGTTTGAACACGATTCATGTAAAATCTCTGTTGTTTATTTGTAGCAGTAAATCCACCCAGTGGTTGACCACAACTCTGCTTCGAATGAATTGTAACCATAGTATTACGGAATGACTGATTTCTATTTAAATACGGTCCTTCCAATGCAGTAATTCCAAACAGTGTATGTTCGATGTCACAGTGAGTCCATCGCATGGTAAAATCGTTCCGAGTTTCTTGTAACCGGTCTATACTGGGACATAATAGCACCTCTTCTCCTGGGAAAATATACTCAACCACGCCACGGTCAATCAAATCCTGAAAGGTAAGTTTTCCCTGTCTCATTGACATAATATCATCTTTAGTGAGGCGGATAGTTTGAACGAATGTATCAGTTTTGCCAGAGTTAAAATCATCTAAGTTGTTGTCTACAATCAGCAGAGGTCTAATGAGACGACCCAGGTCAGTAAAGAATGTAATATTATTATCAATACAATCCCAATTAATGCTGGTGTATATATCCAGCTGTTTCTCACGACGTAATAAACGGTAACGCTTAACGAAATCATAAGGTTTACGGCAGACTCCAATCCAGTGACCATCTACGTAAATTTTAGCCATATTTTCCTTGGAAATGTTTTCAAGACGTATATCATCGATAGATATAACTTCTTCGTCATGTAAAATGAAGTCCTTAAGATAGGCGCCATCATCACTGCTATCAGTGATAATAGCAGTAATTGCAAGTTGTTTGTTGGTTCCAACTTTGTCACCTGTTTCCTGCGAATGAGCTGGACAAATATAACCAGCTGATGATGGCTGCCATCCACGAATCTTATCAGCTCTTTCTGTGGATTTTGCTACACTATGCACAGTTGCAGAAATTGTACGCTTAGTTTGTTCCACGTTCAGTGCATTCTTATGCTCCAGAGGTTGTGCTGTTATGCGTACTCTTGAAGAGTTTTCTTTTTCACTAGCAATGATACTTTTAACAAACATGTTCTCAAAATCCTTGCCTTGAATTTGATTACGTACTGTAACACCAACATCTGAAATATTAATGGTATCAAAGGATTTACCAGTCACTTCATTTGTAAGAGTTTGCATAATAGGAAAAATAATTTTGTGGTTAAACACCTTCTTGAATAACTTTGCCATTGAAACACCTACTCCATGTTCTCTCTTTTTTGCTTGATGGTCACGGTCATCTGGTGGGCGAATACCCATTTCGACTCTGATAATATCTCTGATTAGAGTCGCAAGATGAAGTAACTTAGATTTTCTATCCTTTGGTGATGTCCCAATGTGAGGTAGAATACTTTTGTCCATCTTTCCCTGAATATCATTCATAGCATGACGGTATGCTTCAGGGTCACCCCTATAACCATCTGGATTTTCGATATTAAAAATATGAAGATATAACTCTTCAATGTCTTTGTTCTGGTCTTCCGAAGAAAGTTTTACAATCTTATCTTTTTCTACTGAATATTTTGCCCTAAATGCCTGTCTGATAATGTAAAGCATACGCTCAGATTCATCAGAACCGCTATCGAGGTCATAAATAATCATCTTAACGATTTCTTCATGGCAGGTCATGCCAAAGATGTAAAATACTGAATAAAAAGGTATCTTAATTTTGCTGAATAAATGAGACTGAAATTCTATAACTATTCCATACTCCTTTAGCAATCTAACAGCAATCTGAGTGGAGTTACCAAATAACCCTCCATTTAATGAAATAATCGTAGCATATACTAATTCATTTTGAAGAGTCGAAAAAACTATCAATGGGTCGTTAAATACCAAGTTTTCAGTAAATTGAATAGCATATTCACGTCCATTAATAATAAAATAACCACCAGTGTCATTTGGGTCTTCTTTAACACCTCTAAGCATTTCTGCTGTCCACTTGTAAGTAGTACAAAATTCGCTTCTAACCATAATAGGAATAGAAGAAATTTTGATATTAGGTATCACAGTTTCTTTTTCTTCCCTAGAACCATCTCCCATAACAGCAACTATACCAATTTTAGCAGTTACAATTAAGAATCCTGAGTAGAGGTCACCCCTAATACGACAGTCATCAGGATTCTTTGAAATATCACTACCAGAATAATCTACATCTTTTGGCTTATCAACAACTACATCAGGGAAGCTAATCCTCAAAAGAAAGGATTTTATATTGCTATCTTTTTCTGTATTTTTGCGCCTATTTTCGATTACTTTTTCATAATCAAAAACAGTATGGATAATATATTTAATACCATCTCTGGCAAACTTATTAAAAGACTCAATTTCTTGAGTTGTATTAATACTTTGCCTGGGATGCTGCAGAAGTGTGTATAAATAGCTTAACATGTCATTCTGGTCCAAGTCTTCATTGTCAACCTTGGAAATGTCTCCATATACCCTCTTTGGCTGGTTAGAACTATACTTGACTGCCATTGTAAATGATATATTAGACACGGTATATATATGTTTCTATCTATTCAATTTAAATATATTCATCTGCTTATATAGTAATGCCAAAAAATGTATTAGTAGCTATGGCTTTGGTGCTTTTCGTCGTTGCATTCATTTCACTACAAAAAGGCTTAGAAAAAGGAAACTTTATTGATGGTATGTGGTCAAATAGCAAAGAAGGTGTTTATGTTTATATCGATGACAAAGTAGATGAAAATAATGAGCAAGGTGGTTATGTAGTTTCTGGAGATATGTCAGCAAATGAGCCATTTAAAATCAACATAGGAAAAGTAAATAGAGATACTAAAACCGTACCCGTTACTGTGTCTAATAGTAATTTTTTGGCTAAAAAATTTGATATGAAGGTGAAAATAAAAGACGGAATTATGGAGGTAAAATCCAAAAGTGGCAAAAAAATAAAACTATTTAGAGACAATGAGACGAGTGAAGAAATGAAAAAACATGGAAGTGATGATAAAGATTTACTCTGAGAATCCACACAAGTAAAATATTTTTCATTTGACGATAAGGATACTTTACAATACCAAGAGTCTTATGAGATTGGTGCACTCATTAATGCAAATGCGAAGATTCTGGTAGCCCTTTAGTATTTCCACTAAATAGCAATATTTAGTGGAAATACAGACACAACTATTTTGCACCTAATAGTTGTGCCAAACACCTGATACATATTGGGTGTTTTACTTTTTTTTAATTTATTTGGCTAAGAAGCGCCAAAACTTCATCCTGTTTTGAAATAAGAGATACATCATCAGGTATTATTATTTTTTTAGCTTTTTTAAGCGGCTTAGAGTCTATTTCTTTTACTGTTAATTTATTAATGATATTTATGTATGGAACAGTTATGTTTTCATATAAACGATTTACGAGTTTAAATACATCCATTAAAGCTGTTGCCTCGGTAGTTATAGCCTTTTTCTTAGATGCACTCAGTAGTAGATGCATACACGCATCTGTGTCTATGTAAATGTATCTATTTTTATTTCTGTCTTTTTTTTCAACAATTGTAGCAGGAATGTATGTTTTTAGTGGAATTTGATATAGCATGAGTTGATATTCTACACTGTTTTTGTCATATTTATCCCATTTATCTACAACATCATCAGATAACTGAGATAAATCATTTAAATAATACTTTTTGTGATGATATAAAACTCTTCCCTCTTTGAATAGATGTGCAGCACTTTTATAGCCTATTTTTTCCATAATACACTGAAGTCTTACATAATAATGGTATTTTATCCTTCCAAATGGATTTAATTCTGGTCGAATAATCACTTCAGTGAGTTTATACTGATTAAAGGTATCTGAGAGTATTTCTGGTATATTCCATAAGTTTTTAGTATCCTTTAAAAATGGATAGAAAAATATACCTTCCGCATCTTCATTTAGCCATTTATGAATAGCGTTATGCAACTCTGTTTTATTCATTCAGAGATGTTATATACTTAATAAAATATACACTTAAATAAATCAGCTGTTACCTGACAGAGCATAATCAATGTCATTAAATATGAATATATCAGATTTATCGACTTCTTCCACATACTCGGCATCAAATTTCGCATCCAAACTATTTGTTTCAGTAATTGTTAGAGTATTTTTTCGCTTAAAAAGAGAGCTATCATACTTACCATTTGACTCACCCTTCGTTAGCTCTTTATTTATCACATTTTCTATCAAAAACAATCCAACATGTGGATTGTTTTTATGAACCACTAGAACAAATTCGCATAACTTTTCGATGATACATTTATACAATTCTTCTGGGCTCTTAGAATGGTCCTCTTTTACATCTAATACAGTAGTAGTCATAGGTTTATCTATGTCTCGTGGCAGAGACACTGCAAAATTAGCAATTCCACTAATATCAATGCCACGAGATTTCATAAATTTTTTAAATGTAGAGTCCTCATAGCTACCATTATACGATAATTGTGTATAAATACTCACGGTATTAAAAAAGTGTGAATAAGCAGTTACAATCTGAATATCTCTATAACTTGTTGGTAAACTCGGACGATTTACTCCTGATAGTATTTGCAAATAGGTTCTACCTTCCGTTGCCCCAATTGAATCAATAACTGATATAGGTTTGGAGATAAGTTCGGATAACTCTATTGCATATCTTGGATTATAACTCCATTTACTTTTGGTAGAGATGTGTTCTGATGGCTTAATGATACAATCAACCATAGAATTATTCTTAATTTTAAGCACATCTTCATTAAATTTCTTTAGATATTTTTCATAATATGCTGCATCATTGTTATCCTTTAACAGTAATCCACATTTATCACACTTATTGCCATCTTTAAAGTCATGAATACCATCTGCAGGACATTTAGTTCTATAAAATGACATAAGTATAATTTTCTTATGTTTTTTCAAATAGTTTCGTTCAGCTCTAGATTTGTCTAGTTTACTAGTTTGACTACGTATCAATCCAGTTTTGGAGTCCTTATAATCTTTAATTTGAAAAACTTCATTAGCTTTATAATTAGATATTAGTATATCTTTACCGCTATCAGTTATCATAGTGTCCCATATGTGTTCATCTCCATTTTCATTAATGATACTGGTAATTCTACCGTCGTCGGTTTTTTGTGGCCACTTAAAGTTAATTGATGCCGAGATGCGCACTGCTGGTGTCCTTCGCAAAACAGTCTGATATAAAATAAAATACTTTTCTCGTTCTTTAGCTTCTTCAAAATCCTTACCACTGCGGCGCATTGCTAAATAATTCTTAATTATGCGTGCGGCGTGAGATTTCTTAATTCTTTTTACTGATTCTTTGGTAGATAAATCTATTCCATCCTTAGGCAAATTTATGTAAATATCCATTGATTCTTTAATCCGTTTTGACAAGTTTTCAACTGATGGTTCATATAGCTTGGTATAATCATTTTTCTCCTGTCCTCTCACTATTGAAGATATTTTCATACCAAGCACCTTTTCTATTACATTTTCATAAGACTCGATAGTATCTTTTGGTGTCAAAGTAGGTATAAAGTTAGTAATTTTTGCAATTTCATATGCAAAGTTAAATTTAGTATTTTGTAATATTTTTCCTACTAATTCTTGTTCCGCTGATGTCTGTTTGACGAAAACAAACACCATGTCACTTTTTAGTAAACGTGTGTAGATATCAGTAAAGATAGCAGTTAGGTCTAAATCTGCAACTTGATTAAAAATAGACCGATGCATACTAGTGAATCTCTCCAGAAATATTTTAGCATAGTCACTAACCTGCTTACTTTTTTGTTCCTCATTTGGGAATATTCTAATGTAATTAGCCTTTGGATTCAAAAAGTAAGTTCTGATACCATTCAAAATAAAGCTATATATGTAGCATAGACAATATATCTGTAAATCAGCAGCTAGACCTTCTTCACTATTACGAACATAGTTATTTACTGCACTCGATACAAAACTGGATTTTGATTGAATAACTGCAGGTAAAATGGAGTATGCTACGACTGAAGTAAAATCATAAACATTAACTGTTGGTGGGTTAAATTTTAGAGTAGTATGAATAATCATAATTTGGCTCCATATAAAGTTATAAATTCCTGGATAAAGTGATTTCAGCCCAAAAAATACATTATCTAATTCCTCTTGGTTTTTGTCAAACATCTCCTCATGACAAATCTTACAATGACTCACAAATTCATTGTCCATCAATGCATCTACATACTTATCCAACTGGTCTTTAATTTCTGGCTCATTGCTGCGGTTTAACTGAAGCTTAGTTGCAGTTACTACATGTGGACACATCAGATGCAATTTACATTTACGACATTGCACAAATCCTGAATCATTTTCAATGTAACCATGTGGTATATAATCTCTTTGAATTTTTTCAAAGAGATTATCACGCTTTACTAAATCAGTACTGAGACGCATTCTTTTAACAACATCGATATGTGAGCATCTATTTGCTCCATCTGCTTCAATAAATGCTATTTTAATTTTATATTCCTTTTCTATGTATTCTCTTTCATTTTTCGGTATATTTGCAAGCGTCTTTTCAAGTGAATCATATATACGAAAACGCTTTGGAAATGCATTTTGAATAATATTTGTAAAGATACTAAATTTCTGCTTTTGTTTTGAAATCTGTTTGTTCATTATTAGCTCTGTTTCTTTATTTTTCTTCATCATGCTTAAATATTGAAACAATTTTGGCGGAAATTCTCTATCCTTTGTATACTGAAACATATAGTCTAGCAATGAATTAGATATCACATCAGTAATAAATTTTCTGTCATTTTTATATACATCTAATATTCTTCCTTTAGGTATCACTTCCCGTAACTTTATCAAGAAATCAATAAATCCTGAATAAATATTATCTATCTTATTTTGTGATGCTGAAATTGCCCCTTTTCTTAAATTAACCTTTTGAGCAGTTAGGTATGATTTATTCTGCGTATAATTGTAATATATCTGCTTATAAGTTGCAGTAAGGAATTGACTCTTTAGTTTCTTAGGATGTTGATTATTTATTGATACTAAATCGATACTTTGACCAGCTGGAATAATGAGTTCTATTCCATTCTGAGTAATGGCACGTTTGTGCCTTTTTATGAATACGCGAATTGAATTATTGGGAATCTTCTTGGGTATATATAAATTCCATGGTAAATCTGCTTCACTGTTCATATCAACATTAATATGCGGAATATAGTCATCATAGCTAAGAATGTACATTATTAAAATCTCATTGAATGCTGTTACTGGAGGAGTCGGAACGTACTGAAAAAGCATGTTAGCAAATGTAAGCATATTCTCAGGTCTCACCTTTAAGTCTTTAGCAGTTTCCATTAAAAATTCATCTCGATCCACTTCTCGAACCGATATTAAATCATTACTCGAACCTTCTATGTTGACAATATTTATGGTAACTTTTTCTCCGCCTTTGACCATTATAAATTATATTATTATAGGTTATTCTATATAATACAGTTGATTTTTTATATCAACAGTAATAGAAAAAAAATGATTTTTTTCTACTTTAATTAAATACATATTGTGTAACTATATATCCGGACACAATGGGTAGTAAATCAATTACATTAGACGAGTCTTTTGAGCCTATTCTCAAACGATTCAAAAATGAAATAGAACTAGAAGAATATCTGAAACCAACAGGTATCATTTTGATTAGAACAAATGATGGACGCATATTATTCACATCAGATTTATGGGACACGTCAATTCCACACTACAGAGCTAGATATGAAGCTAGAGGCATTGTATATGACCCTTATGAATACAAAATATTAGCAAAACCACCAATATCACTAAAATACTATGAACACATCAAGAAACAACCCGTTCTTGATGCTTTTGATGCAGGTAAGTATTCCACTATTGAGGAAGCAAAAGATGGCACAAGTATTACTCTTTATTCATTTGGCGGAAGGCTCCAAATGGGTACCGCTAAAAGCTGTGATGTGTCTAATGCAGATTGGGTTGGAGGTGAAAGCTTTGTATCCATGTTTCATCAAACTGCGCAGTGCTATCCGGAGTTCATCAAAGCTACTGAGCTTCAGCTTAATGAAAATGACATTCTACAATGGAATATTCCAACAAAATACTGTGTCACATTAGGATTCAGAAATCATAACATTCATCCTGATCGGTCAGACCCTCCAGCCATGTGGTTGCTCCAAATTTATAACTTAGAGACAAATCAGACTGAATCACTACCTGGTTTTGAGTCTCTTGAAGCTCACAAAAAAATAGATTTACCGAGTAATTTTGATGATTTAATTGCTAAATGTAATAGAAATATAATGATTAATAGTAAGCAACATTTCTACGGATATATCCTTACAGAATCAGATACTAATGATAAAATATTTATGCCTAGTAATCTATATACTCTGTATCAATATTTCTTCTACTCTTTTAAGCAGGAAAAAGATGTAGTTTTACAGAATAATGAGAGATATCGCTACAGTATACTTAAAAATGTTCTTGGAAACAAAGATGATAGTCTGATTTTGCTAGAGACTCTGATACCTAATTATGCAGACTTTATCGGCAAAATCAAGTCATTTATTTCGTTAATGACATCGAGAGCTCTTACGCGTTTAAAAGATAGAGAATATGGTAATAGTGAGCCGTGGGCAAGATTTGTGGATGAAATTCTCCACTTTCTACGTTCAGATGAGCCAGATTTAGATGTAAATAATTTAGAGACTTATAAATTGGTAAGTGACTACATCAAAGACCCAAAACATACGATGACACTTTTGGGATTGTACAAAGATTATGAATCTGATTCGAAATAGATTTAATTAAATGATTTTTTTTGCAATATATATAGTACAGTATGAACGACGAAGCTTTTGGAGGTGCCCGGGCGTGGCAAGTTGCTAGACATAAAAGTATGTGTCCTTTATCACACAATGTTATCCGTCATTATACAAACAAAGCCGCATTCAGCGGTGTAGATGATAGTATTTTTGGAAGCACTATCCCAGGAAACGGAGGCTCAGATGGAGGAGAGCGTTCCTATATGGCAGAGGGTTCTGTTATTGCCCACAGAACTCCACTCAGAGACACAACTAACTTTGGATTTGAGACGTTTGGAAATTATCACAATCGGGCAGCTGCTCCAATTGTTCCTCTTTACGCTGGAGCAATGACCATGGCACGCCCTCTCAACTTGAGTAATGATAACCGCGCCAATTTTATCAATTTCACCTAGTCGCACCAGAAATATTAGTACTAGTTTCTAAACCACTCATTTGCTCTAGATTACGTATTCTTTTTTTCATCTGCTTTAGATGCATCGTAATGGTATCCATAGCCTGATTCACCTCATCACGTAATTCGGAGTTTTCTTTTTGTACGTTTTCAATAAGTCCTAAAATGTAGTGATATTCTGGACTCATTTGTATAAATAATCGTGATACCTTGTCTAAATCCAGTGTCCACTGCACATTAGTTTTTAGTGCCTTTCTAACATTTCCTCTCAAAGAAATATAGAATTTCTTCTCATCTTTATCACTAAAAGATGCATTTATAAATCCACCAAATCTAAACAAATCTAAATCTTCATCCTCTTGTTTTAAATAGTAACAAATTTTGGTATTGGGTCGCAGATTATTCCACTCTGCTCTGTTGGTTATTTCTAAATAATTCTTTAATATTTCTTCAATTTCTTCATTTGAATAGATACGTAATTTATATTGTTTAGCTGGAACTTTTTCGGCTCCTTTTTTTGTTTTTTTATCTATCTGTTCGATTTCCTTCTTTTTCTTTTCTAAACTATAATCATTCATGGTAATATATATAAAAGATGGATGTTATTAATTATATACAACAATTTCACGCTGAACAAATAGATGTTAACAAAATAGAAGGTAGTAAAAAATTTATTAATCTGTTAATGAAAGCAGAAAAATATCCACTAAAGAGATATCTAGCATTTTTATTTTTAAAGCATAAAATGAATCTAAAAACACAGCTCTATAAATATACAAAATATCAGATACATATTGATGATACTAACTTAATATATGGTGCTATGCTATCTGATGATGAAAGTACGATGCCTCTTTATGTAATTTTATCTGATAATGAAAAGATATTTTCTTATAGCGATTTTTTAGATGATTATGAAAAAAATAATGACATATTTAATAAATTAGAAACAATACTGATAGCTGGTATTACTGAAAGAAAAATAGCAATTTCTATAGATGATAGTATATCTTTAAAATTACTAGTGTTTTGTATTCATAACATGATTATTAACAATCGGGTTCATGGAATAATAGAAAAAGTAATAGATGTAAGCAAAGTATCACAAAAACAGATACAGGGGAATGATATATTTTTTAAAGCCAGAGTGATGCCAATGTTGGTAGGAGAAACGTTCAAAGTTAACGACATTTCGTTCGATGTTTGGCGAGGTTTGCATCTAATTTATGCAACTACAGATATGGTTTTAAATGCGATTTCACCTAATTTTCTGATAGGAGTTAATTGGGGATATGTAGAGGATAATAATGAAAGTACTCAGGAAACGATGAATGTTCTCAATTCTCTGAAGCGACTTTATCTAGAAACGGAATGCCTCGAAAACAAGGATGACTCTAGAAAAAAAATAATGAAAAGTATCAAATACATCCAAACCCATAAATTAATGTCAAAAGTATCATTATTAACTGTTACTGAAGCATCCAGGCGAGTCAATAAAGATTCAATATTTTACAGAAATATGATATCTAAAATAGACTTCTTTGATGCATTCTTATTTAGCCTTCTATATGGACTACATGTATTGCATACACGTGTTGGTGCTATCCATATGAATCTTACCCACAATAATATACTTTTTAACCTAATTGAGCCTAATTTATACAAAACAGCTGTTGGACAAATTGCATCTACTGCATATGTGATAAATGGTGAATCAGAAACCTATTTTCTACCATATGATGCAATACATGCAGTTATAACTAACTTCGAGCATGCTATAATGATTACACTACTAAATGAAACTGTAATTGATAAAATTATGGATAAATTAGGTGGAATAAAAATTAGACGTGAAAAGATAGCAAACAATTATGATACCATGTTCAGGGCACTAACTGCACTTGATTATATCCAAGCAATGCAAGTATTGCGTTCCAATACGGCTTTAACTTCAAATACAGAAATTGCTGCAAGAATAGATACAGTTGAAAAATTAGCAGTAGCAGAATTACAGAAGCAATTGGATAGCGAAACTCCGCAAGTAATTGGTGATATTATTTTACGGAAGATATTCGATAATTACCTATTTGACCCAAATAAAAGTTATATAGTTGAGGAGGTTTATAATTTTAATGCAGTTAAACGCTATTCATCAAGTATTATTAGTGAATATCCGGAGTGGGTAAAAAATAATAATTCTATTAGAGTTTTTGAGTCATCAGCTATACTCGGTGGTTCTAGTTCAGAGATACATTCCAGATTTACCTTAGATTTTTTAAATGACTCAGTAGATATTTCTGGCGGAAGCTATGTAATAAATTGAATATTTAATTCAATATATATACAGGTCATGGCAGACAGAGATTCAATCTTTTGCAGCAAATGCCGCAACTTATTGACAATTCAGACCAATACAGGTTTGGTAGTACGTTACTGCGAAAAATGCAAAATTGAATATAGTGGTAAAGATGACAACACGCTGATATTCTCCACATTTGACCCAAAGAATACCACATGTAATATACAAAATATTCTCAAATTAGCTCCTTATGACCGGATTAATGAGACAGTTAGAAAAGAATGCGTTAAATGCGGCAAAAGAAAATATATGGTACGTGTTATTTTAAACAATGATGTATATTTCTGTTGTGATAATGAAGCATGTAGACATACTTTCAAGGGAGCCGAAGAAGAGTAAATGAAATAAATTTAATTGAATACATAAAACTAGTATATATCTGCCTCATTAAAATCTAATGGGGGATTTTTTCATACATGATGATGACTATGAGATAGAGAGGTACTGCGAATGTGGCGGAGAATACTATCCAAATGACCATTGTGAATTGGAATGTATACGTTGTGGTACCATATCTACAACCTCTCAGGAGGAAATTATATTTTATCAACAGCGGTTTAGTATACAAACTAATGCTGCTAGTATAGTTAATCAACAAAAAAATCTAGAGAGATTCTTCTCAATACATAACAAAGATGCAGACCAAAAAGGTATCAAACAACTCTCTTCCGCCGTTGTTTCGACAGCTATAGATTTATTTATGGAATATAGAGGTAAAAAGAGTGAAACGCGTAACAAGAAACGCGTTAGATATATTGGTGCATGTATCTACTTTGCTTGCCAAATGCACAACCAGATAAGAGACAAAAAAGAAATCCAGCAATTTCTGGATATTCCTGATAGAAATATATCTACAGCCATAACTGATATGGAAATTGAATTTAATCAGGGAAAAATTAATATTGCAAAACCATTACTAGACACACGTTTTTCCATAACTGATAAGCTTTGTCACTTGCTAAAAGTAGATGCTAAATTTGTAGAGCAAATACGGGCAGATATGTTATATGTAACTGAAATTATTTTCAAAAACATGTTAACTACAAATAACTCAGAAATTATTAACAAAGCAGCTATATTTATATCACTACGAGTTAATGGTGTACAGGTTTCCAAGAACGATTTCTGCAAACTTTGTAACACAAAGAGAAAGGATACGTTGACAAAAATAATAAATGTTGTTACTGAAAATATGTATCTTTTTAAACGATTCAATGATCGTTTTCGTTAGAGCCCTAATAAATCGAATATATCAGATGAATGTTGGAGTTCATTAACATCCCATCGTTCGACATAAATAATAGATTTCTTTTTGTCTATTTTTACTTCTCTACTAATGGTAAGTGGGCAGTTGCCTGTACGAATATGAGCAACAGCAATTTCACGTGTAGAATTATAATTTGGCTCTATGTAGAGGATATTACCTTTGGCAATTAATGACTCCATTTCACCAATAACACGAGTCATCTCAAACTTCGATATTTTATCCGAAGTTCGGCGCTCTTCTTTGGGAATTATTACTATAGTCATATGAGGTGCAGATTGAATTCTATCATCTACTATTTCTTCTTCTTCCTCATCAACATCATCATCTTCCTCCTCATCATCCTCATCATCGGCGTCTATATCATCCTCGAGCTTGTCGTCCAACTCATCATCAGAAAAATCGTCGTAATCTCCCATTTAAGTATAGCCAGAGGTATTATATATAGTATAATAACAATTCAATTTATGCGAATACTATACCATAGATTAATACTAGCATGTATCTTGGATGTTATACTAAAAATATACTTCTTTTTACGAATTAATTGCTGTTGCAAGCCTATTAAGGCAATATATATCGATTCTCGCCCAATAAAATTTCCTGAGCTAATACGACAATTAAACCTCTTTTATTATTGCAATGATATCAAAACTTTAAAATGCCTCCAACATCATTATTTGAATAATATTGAGTTTACAAAACTAGAGTTTTGGGATGAGCGTCGGGGACACATTTTAATCAACACTTTTGATAGGACTATCACGTTTAACGGCTTTACGCGTCTGATTAGGCTTGGAGATATTTCTCTTGATTGAAGGCATCTTAATTTTACCATTTGCCAACTCAAGAGTCTCAAAATACGCTAATATTTTATCCATCTATATATAAAAAAATTGATTTTTTATAATTGAAATAAACACATGGCTGATATCTGGAAACGTGACGCTAACAAGCGACTGGATGACATTAGGTGGCTCATTAATAATCATGAATGTGATAGAACTATTACTGATATACTCACTAATACATATGAATCAATATCGAGACTCACAGAGACGAAACCAACCACAGAAAACATCTGGGGTAAAAATAATGGCACACAGCCGAGAAAGGAACGACAATTCAGTAGGGATAGTTTCGGACAAGATGGTGCAGCTGCGGAGACAGCAAAAGCAGCTACAACTACTGCACCAACTGCACCATCAAACGCCTGGAGACCGCGAACTCGTCGACAGCCCACACCGCCACCACCACCGCCACCGCCACCGCCACCAACATTTGTAGATTATGATAGCACAGAGGATAATAATGCTCCATGTTCAAAGTGTTTTGAACAAAGGTTTCGTCATGACCCCAAAAACTTCTGTGATTTTAACATGAAATGCAGAAAATATAATTGTTACTACAAACACAATAACCCTTACATGTGTTTAGAAAAAGATTGCAATTGTATTGCCCGACGTATTACAAAAGATATACCAGATGAGTTACCAAAAGACCGAATCGTGTTGTTTTAAACAAAAAAAAACACTTTTTTTGTGTCTTTTCAGGCACTATCATTGCTACCGTGGTCATTCGACTGGTCATCAGGTTTCGGCGTCCTGGATACCCAAGACGACACTATCTGATGGTTAGCCGGAAGCTCTTGTGGAATGTCCCTGGTGATGTGTCTGTGCTCACAGGCGCAATCCTTTGTAGTGCAACCCGGTCCAAAATGCTTGAAGATGCAGTTCCAATTGTTGCAGGACATTCCATGGCGGCAACGCGGTGGCATACCGTTCGGAAAAGTCTGGAACCACAGTACACATGTCGGAAGACGCTGAGGTCTTTTGTTGTGAGAACCAGCGGCTGCTGCTGCTGGTTTGTTCCGCTGGTTTGACTGTTTCTCAATGGTTGCACGAAATTCACTGAGAGTGAGCCAGAAATCACGAGGCACATCAATCTTGCTCAAGTCACTGCGTGACACAGCTGCCTGTGCCGTCGTAAGGGTGTGTTGCAGGATATCAATATCGATGCTAATCATGGTCATATTTCACGCCTATCGAGAAGACCGAGAAAGATATTCGAGAAAACAACAGTGAGAGTTGAAATCATTGGTTAACTAGAGAGTAGAAAAATTCAATTTTTTTTTATTTCATTATCTTGAGTTAATAGTGGTTCACTTTTTAGATTGAAAATATGTAGTATCTATATCAACAAAGCCATCCAGCACTGATATCTTTGAAGCAACAATGGAATAGCTATAAGTAGGCTTCATTGAGTCATCTTCTATCTTTATCTTATCTGTGACTAAGTAGTTAGGAAAGGTTATATTTCTTGAGGGTATTTTAACTTTGACAGATGAACCAAATTTATCCTTATAAGACATGCTCTTTTTATCATTTGATAGGATATTTAACATATAGCCATCATAGATGCTTCTTTTTATAGCTTTTACTCTACTAATGTAGTTATCCTCAGATGCTATTAGAAGCCGATTTTCATATAAATAATAAGGATTTAATTCAGATTCTATGATGTCGTTCATTATATTAAAACGATAGTTAGAAACTAGCATTAGTGAGTCATAATTCAGCTTGTTATCATCACACCATTCTTTGGCTACATCCACGCTTTTTTCTAATTTAGAAACAAAAGCCTCAAATATAAATAAATCTGTGATAAAATCATCCATAGTTTTGTTTACATATTTTTCAAATGCATTTTCGGGGTCTTTTGTCTCATAAAACATAATTGGTAGACTAGCCTGCAATATTTTAGCAGGATTAGATTTACGATTCAATCTAAAACCAGCTTCTTTGGACCCCATGGCTATAATTGTAATTAAATCTGAGATACATGCATCATATGCGTATCCAGATATTAGTATTCTAAATTCTTGCGCATTTATGTATCGCTTGCCTCTAAATATCTGTCCTAGTGGAGTGGTTTTGTAGCAGTTACCATAATCACTGTCTATATATCCCAAAACTAGATTCATTTCGAGAGACTGTTTTATTGAATCGGCAGGTGGTACATCGAGCATATCTATAGCATCTATATCAAAACAATCATTTTGCTCCTGAAGAATGTCAATAACATAAGAATCAATCTTATCAGAGAGAATATTCGGCAGCTGGTCTGGTACCAATGCATTATACGTTTCTTCTGTATATATTCCATAGAAATTTCCTGGAAACTTTCTCCCAACCCTTCCTCTTCGTTGCTTAATCCTAGCCTTTGGAGCTGTTTTGGTGAGCAACCCTTCGTAACTATAAGGTGCATAATTTTCGATTCCACGTGATAAACCTAAGTCAATTACATGTCCTAAATTTTCGAGAGTAATACCAGTCTCAGCTACCACCGTAGATAAGATGATTCTGCGATACGGTATCAGTTTGCCTCTTGGGTCATAGTAACCTATCTCATTCATAGTTATTTTTTTGTAGTCTTGTTCTAGAAGCAGCTCATATTCTTTAGGCTTTTGTTTGACCATCGGACTATCTACTATTATGAAGAAAAATAGATACTTTTTAGTCTTGAGGCACTCCTGAAAATATTCATCAAAATATTTCTTCATTTTCTTCATTTCCCCAGCTCCTGGGAGGAATATTAGTAAGTCATTTTTACCTTGTTCCATTTTGTTGATTTTGTCCTCATTTATCTCTTTGCTTATCTCAAAAATAGTCTTAAAAACATCAGTTGAGTCATTTTTTAGAAAAGTCTCAGTTATTGGAAAAGTAGCTCCAATAACTGTGAAGATATTGGTCTTCGGGTCTACCTCAAAATATTTGGCATATTTTACTGATTCAAACGTAGCAGAAGTGAATATTAGAAAGGGACACTCTGGGTTTTGTATATTGCCTTTGAGCATCTTTTTTAGTAGCATGAGAGTCATGTCTAAATCTACGTCACGGTCATGAGCTTCATCTATCTGAATAATACGATAGGTCTTTATAAAAGTTTCGACAGGCCATTTACGTAGTTTCTGTAACATAGAGCCTACTGTTGAGAATAGTAAGCCAGCTTTGATGTTTTCTTTAGCCGAACCAGTCGTGTAACCAATGGTCTTACCGAGTATCATATCAGGTGCCCATGATTCATTGCTAATATCAACAGGAATTTGCGATGCTGTTAGCACCTTTGGTTGAGTACTAATCACACTTTTCCCATTATATCCTTCTATTTGCGTAATAGGCTTCATTATTCGCAACAGTTCTACTGACAATGCGGTAGATTTACCAGTACCAGTACCTGAGTTCAGTAATAATACTCTATCATTAAGTGTTTGAGGTGCTTTCCCGCCAAATTCAGGCATACGGTCTTTCAGCCATTGAATGATTATTTTTAGGGGTGTTTCTTCTGTATAGTAACGGCGTTCCTCTTCAGTTTTTACAAAGTCTGGTACAACAATTGAACCTGGTTTTAGCAGAGTGGGTGGACCCATTTAGTCAATCTATATTTAGTTATTTTTACTTTCAAAATCTTTTATGAAAAGGCTAAGAGTTTTGGGAATATTATCCATAACTAGGCATTTTTTATCTCTTTCATCATTAATAAACCATATATTTGATGGTTTTATTTTATAGTATTTTTCTATTATTTCCATTAAATTACGGCTATGAGAAGCACCGTTGTAAAGAAATAGTGGAATATTTGAAGGAGAATTTAGTACTTTCATAAATAAAGTTACATCACTAATAAATGCAATTATTGACGTCAATAATTCATGTATTTTATAAACAATCTGAATATCAGCAGTTTTCGTCTTGTATTCTTTAATGTATACATCTAATGTGTCTTTAAATGGAGCAATGTATTTTTTATTATCTGCCCGTATTTTATCAATAGTTTGCTTATTTTTATTACTCAATAAATTATAATAATTTTTATTAAAAAGTCCATTTTCTAATTCATCATACAATTCAGACATACTATTTACTTCTGATAAAAAGTCCATCACCCATTTATGCATTTCGTAATTATTGCGGATAGTGCCGTTTAGTTTAGGATTAGGATTAATATATGCTCTGGAATAAAATATACCTAATTTAAGTGACATAGCCAAACTATTTAAACGTGGGTCGTATATTTCAATGTTACTATTTTCTTTAGATTTTTCTTCAAAACTTTTAATCAGATATCTAGTTCCCTGATATGCTTTGTAATTTTCCTCTTTATATGGCTTCGTCGCCTTGAAATTATCAATTATCTGTACTGCTTCAACAATCACCTTATTTTTCCTAATTTTATTGTTCAATAAATCAGATAAGTTATATGTTGAAACAGATGGTGAAACTGCTCTACAGGAGTCTGGTATAGTTGGTAAATGTACCTCACCAAATAGAAAAAGTTCTTTTCCTGCAAAGTTTTTGTAATAAATACATGATAATGGTCCAATCAACTTAATTGTCTCACTCCTATATGCTCTTTTAGCACCTCCATTTAATTTTGCATAACTTTCTTTGTCAATTAAATAAAAAAATACAACTAGAATTATTACTATTAAACATATCATTATATATCAAGGTTTTGAATTTTTATCTTCTTCAAATATAAATACAAATACCAATAGTATAATGGTAGCTATAAGTGCGTAAGTCCATGGAGCCTTATCTCTCATCTTTGGGTGAGTTGCAAAGTAATGTCTAAATGCATCATTCCATGCCAAAGAAACTATCAGAGCTAATGCTGTACTAACCAACGTCTTTGAACGGTTATATACAATTACTATCTTTTCTTGTACATTTGCCATCTTTTATATTATGTTTAGGAACTTTAGAAGGGAGTTAAATCTACTTCCCATGTGGGACTACCACCCTTATTACCATTTTTATTTACAGAAAACCCACCAATTAAAATAACTATTAAAAACACAAATATTAATATAGTAAAAATACATATTTTGGGTTCTGCAGGTTGTGTTGTCGCTTTCTCATGTAATCTTTTGGTAATAAAACTTGATTTATTAGAATCAATATCTATGTCAATTACTTCAGTTTCATCTTCTGGAATGGGTCCATCTTCGGAATACGGCGTGGTTAGTATTTTATAAAACTTAGTTTGTCCATCTACGGATTCCCTAACAAAAGCTCTACATCCGAGTCTATTACAAGTAATTCTGGCATCCATTTCATCATATGTAGTTGCGGTACTGATTTCTTCGGCATCTTTGTTAGTTAATATCATATTATCTACAATTTTAAATTCACCACTTGAAGCATTATTCTTTACACCAGTTACGAATCCTTCACTTCTTCTCAATGTAATTTTCCTCATTTCTATATATATTATACCATGTTAGATATTGATATATTAGGAAATATATACTTTTATGAACCTGACTTAAATAATAGATTAGTGTCAAAAATATGGAATATGGCGTATCATCGCCCAGCAGTCAGAAAATGGGTTATAACTTGGAATTCATATGAAAATGATATGGATTATATCAATGACAATATTTTGCCGATAAATAAATGGATAAAAAACTACAATTATGATTCCTCAACTGAAATACTTCACCCTACTGGAGTTAGGCAGTTATTTGATATAACCAGTAGATATTCTAAATTTGTAGAATTATACCATGAACTAAGGGATATAATTGGTTTGGAACGAATCATTGGAAGAGTAGATATGGAATATATATGTTATCTCTGTGGAAAACGGGGGCATATAGATGTATTGAAATTTCTAATAGAATCAGGAGAAAGAGTATCTTATACCGATGTACTAGAAGGTGCAATACGTAATCAAACCTATGAAATTTTTGAAATGTTGAATAGCACTGATGTTGCACATATAGCATTAAATGAATACGTAACTATAGAAACATATGGTAATAATAGAATTAATAGATTTATCTCAAAATTAAACGTAAAACGGGTAATTAATTTCTCAGAGATATTATACCCCAGATACTACAATTTGAACTCAGAAATGTATTTAAAGGGTTTAGTTAAGCTAGGGTTTAATACAATGAAAAAACTAAATTTCAGATACATATGGCAAAAATCTTTTACTTACAGTAAAAGATGTATAAAATTAATGTTAAAATATGGTATTTATGATGATGGTGTATTAACGGAAATTATGGCTTCTTACCTACGTTATTCTGATACATGTAGTTTTTATATGCTTGATAAACTAGCATTTTTTACAGATATTCGTAGTAAAAATATTATACAATTTTGTATTCGTCATAATATTCAGTTAAATATATTGAGTTTTAAATGGATTTACGCTCATTATGAATTAGACCAAATAGCTCTATCCTCAATAGTATTAACACCACAAATAAGAAATTTACAGGTTTTATTAAATTGTTATCGCATGTTATCAAATTATAATGCCTCTAGAATTAACACATATATGCGTAATAATTCCCCAGAAGCAGAAATATAAAAATAATAATATATACGATGCATAAAAACTACAAAATTCTTTATTCCATTATAATGACGACATTAGTCATTATAATTATTTTATTAAATAGAAAAAAACCTGCAAATAATAATGAAATAGACCAAGCTACACAACTTAGGCTCAATAAAATAGATAATACATTAGCACCATTACCTGCTGAAATACAGAGTATAAGTAATCAATTATCACCTGTGCCTGGTGAGCTAAAAAGATTGGATGCAGAGATAAGAAAACTATCAGAAACTGAGTCATGTGCAATACTTAGAAACCTAGATGGAACTATTTACTCGGAACAACCTCCTGGTTGTAGTAAATTGCCATGGATGAAAAAATAATATTTTTAAAAAAATAATTATAATTATTATATATACTATTTATATTAAAAATGCCAGGTTCATCGCAGACAAACGCAGACAAAGATTTACTGATAGCTATTATAATTGTAATCTTAGTAGTTTGGCTTATTCGCAATTCAAAGCCGACACCATTTCGTGTTTCAAGACTATCATCTGGACCTGATGCAGGTAAATATTTAGGATTTAGCCAAAATGGTTCTAAGGTTACCGTAAACTTCAAGGGTGGAACCCCACAGACAATTGATGTCGGAAACAAGAGAGTAGAAAGAATGGATCCAGCTCCGGTGTTATGTAAAGATCCGGTTTATGACCAACCCGGTTTAGGATTCTCCATCACCACAACTGACGGTGATAAAATTGATATCTGTATCCCAGCACCTAATATTATCAAAAATGTAACTGCTGTTGGAAGCCCGGCTGGACGTGGAACAGTTCTAAAATTTGATACCGTTCCCAGACCCAATGGAATAGCTGACATTACAATCAGGAGTGGACATACTATTATGTTCACCGATATCTTGACACGTGAACAATTCTTAAATTTAGCTAAGGCATACTTTGATAGAACTCCTAACATTGGTTTTGCTTCAACTGACCGCACAACAGGAAGTAATCAAGTAGTCAGATATTCAGAGTTATTGACACGAATTGGTACTCCAGTGGCAGGTAAAAATGAATTGTTCGTAGTAATTGGAGCTGCTGATGAATCAGACACAAATGCTCCTCCAGGACCAAGTGTTATTTTCTACAGCAAAACCGCTATCAATACTGGCGTTACAGACATTTTCCTTGCAAAGGACACAGCTAATTCAATAGATATGGTCTTTCTCAAAGATGGCGTTCCTTTTAGTTTAACAATTCCTAAAAATCGGGGTATTCATTGTATAGTTCACCGCAACTTGGATGGAAGCATTAGACAAGAGGTTCCAGCTGGTTGCTCATCTACATCAGGAACTTACGTTTCTCCATTATTAACATTCAATAATGGAGGAGAGTTTATACCACCCCATAAATATAACTCCTTAGTAGCCGCCACTAACCTTACTATCTAGAAAATATAGAATAAATAGATTCATCCTTTCGCATCGAATCTACATCCAACTCAGTTGTCATGATGGTTATACTAACATGAGCTGTATCAAATGTGGTGAAAGTAGCACAATAAATAGAGTAATGAGATACATCATTGTAACTTACCTCTACCATTTCCATCTCATCTGGTTTAATCAACTTTATATCCTTAACAAATCCTATAGTCATTATAATATCTATTTTTTGTCTCGCCTCCTTTCCTTTATTTACTATTTGCATCAAGTGATTAGTAGCCATTGCATGATATCCGCGGTGCATTATACGAGCACTAAAATCGGAAACATTTTCATTTTGTTTGTAATACGTTAAAACTGCTCCTACGTTATTAAAACCCTGTGAATTACTCTCAAATGCTACTGGCATTAAAATATTTATATCGCGGTCTATTTTCAAATAAGGACGCAGCTTATTCAAAATACCATAGGCAATTATTATCTTAGTTTTGACGGTTTTGTCAGAGTTATACATCTGAAACAATTCAGGTATATTTAGCTTGAATCCTACTCTGCTGATATCTCTATTGGATTTCACTTGCTTCATTTGTGTGTCTCCATTTATGTAATTAGGTAGGTACCACTGAAAAATGAATCGCAATGATATAAGCTCAGTTAAAACGGGTTTATAATCTAGACTGAAGGCTTTTACTACATCACCTAGAAGAGCTTTTGTTCCCCACATCATAAACCAATATCCTCCAATATAAACGTGGTCCATAATCATCATGATTTTTCTCTGGGAAAATGAATAAAGAAGCTTTAATATCTGTATATCATCATTTTCTTTATTTCTCCAATGATAGTATACATCATCATCCACAGCTTGGTCCACTATACGATACTCATTTGCAAGTAATCTACTATAAATGCTAGGATAATCTTTAAAGAAATCATGGGTATGTTTTACCGTTTCTACAATTAATATAGGAAGAATATCAATTTGGAATTTTTCTTCTGAGACATTGAAAGATAAAACACAATAAATATTGCTAGTTACGTTCTCACCGCTATCTTTTAATGATTTTTGATACAAATCTTCACCGAAGGTTAATCCACCATTAACTTCATATGAGGACATATTTATTTTTCGTGTTTCATACATTACGAATATAGCTATTAAAATAACAATTATGAAGCCACATGATAAATTCAAAATCATACTTCTATATTATTATTTCTTTAATTCTTTTAACAAAATGTTTTTTTTATGGCAAAATGATATGTATTTTTTTTCTAGAATATATATACAAAAATGATTTTAGGAGGTTCGCGACGCGTAAAAGATATAGAAAAACGTGGTGGTGTGACAGGTGTAATGGGTTGGCAACCTCCACCACGAGATCCAGTAGTATTAGCAGCAATACCTAGAATGGCACCAGCAGCACCATTTCAAGCTTTACCAGTTAGAGCAGCTGCAGTTGTTGCACCACGGTCAGTTCCAGTGATGGCTAGATTAGCGCCAGCAGAGTTACCTGTTGCGAGAAGTTATCAGCCACCAGCACCTAGATACAGTAGTCCCGTTGACACTATCATTAGAGATTCGTTGGAGCGTCAATTTTATCGTAACCAATTATTACGTGCCAAAGAATATCTAGATGATGTTGAGTTTGGAGTTTTCCCTCCTCGTCCCCGCAGACCAGCCACTCCTCGTCGCCGTAAGTCTACCCCACGTCGCCGTAAGTCTACTCCTAGACGGCGACGTAAGTCTACTCCACGGCAACGTAAATAGATTAATTTAAAGCTATAGCTTATTAATTATAAGTAATGCCTAAACGTAAGAGAGAAGAGTCTGACGATGACAGTAGCAGCTCAAGCAGTAGCAGTACCACTGCTGACCCATATGCAAATTTTTTAGCAGATAGTTTTGGTAGTAAAATTAATGACTTAGATAGGGAATTTATCATCATAGCATCTAAACGTCGTAGAGATACAGCAAAAACTGATATAGATTACTTCAAAAAACTACCAAATGCTCGTAAACGCCAAATGATAAAATATCTAAAGGATATCAAAAAGCATAACGATATGGAGGAACCGTACATGTTTAAAATATTGCAGTCAAAGGCATCTCTAAAAATTAAGGGATTAATAATGCGCAAACTGGAGTTAGCTCAGGTAGGTGATGAATATGGTAAGGCTATAGAATATGTCGAATCTGCGCTACGACTACCTTTTGGTAATTATACTGAGCCTCCTATCAGCAAAAATGCCTCATCTGAAGACATAAAGAAATATCTAATCAATTCTAAAAAAATAATGGATGGAGTTATATTTGGTCAGGAGAAGGCAAAACATAAAATAATGCAAATTATTGGTCAAAACATTAGCAACAAAAGTGCGCAATGTTCAGTTATCGGACTAAAGGGACCTAGAGGTGTTGGAAAATGCTTTGGTGCTGGTACTGAAATACTAATGTATCCAACAGGCTCCAAATTGGTCGAAACTATCAAAATGGGTGATGTAGTGATGGGAGATGACTGTAGTGGTCGCAGAGTACTTGGTCTTGGTTGTGGTAGAGCACCGCAGTATCTGGTAGAATACATTAGCGAGTATGGAGTAGTTTCTTATTTTACTGCTAATCCTGACCACATATTGTGCCTCTTTAACAAGGAACGCTTTGAATTCGTAAAAATAACAGTTGAAGAATACCTCAAACATGACTGGGATAATTTATGGGGCTACAGCCGAGCGGTGATATATCAGAATAATCGCCAACCAGTATTTCCAGAAATTTATACTGATGCTGCTTCACGTCGCGCTCTCTTGCTAGCTCTAAGTAACCAGATAAATGGCTTTCTCTACGAATATAATGGGCGACATATCAGCCGAATGCTATTTATCTGCCGCAGTCTTGGATATCCAATAGTTAACCTAACGCCATCGACTATACGTTATCAGGCTATCTTTAATCCTATAACTTTTTATCGTATTCGATGCTCATTTATTAGAAATGATGCAGAGTATTATGGCTTTGTGTTGGATGGTAACCACCAATTCATGCTAAAAAATTGCATAGTGACCCACAATACAATGTTAGCACAACATGGAATTTCTCAGGTATTGGGTAAGCCATACACTTTTATCTCACTAGCAGGTATTGAGGATGAGAGTTATCTTCGTGGTCATGGCTATACCTATTTAGGCTCAAAGCATGGCAAAATAGCTTCAGCCTTAATGGAGGCTAATGTAATGGACCCGGTGATATATTTTGATGAATTAGATAAGATTTGCATGAGCTACAAAGGAGAAGCAGTTATGAATGCATTGATACATTTAACTGACCCAGAACAGAACACAGATATCCAAGACAAATACTTTTCAGATTTAACAATAGATATCAGTAAATGCACAATAGTATTTTCCTACAACGACTCCTCGAGAATTAATCCCATCTTACGTGACCGAATCACCGAAGTAGAGATGAGTAGCTTCAATACGCAGGAAAAGCTAGAAATAGCTAACCGTTACATGCTTGGTCGCATATGTAAGGACATAGGTATTCGCCGCAAAGATATAAAGATTACCAATGAGGTACTCAGATTTATCATTGAACGTTATACGTGGGGTGGTGGCGTTCGTGGACTAAAAAAGTTACTCTACGAAATTGTGCGTGAATTCAATCTGCGTCGTCTTCGTGACCCTGACATATCATTGCCATTGGCTTTGACTACAGAGATGGTAGAAATGGACTACTTGAGAGTATTTCCGCAGATACATAGCGATAAAATCCATACTAAATCAATAGTAGCTACAATAAATGGTATGTATGCATGTGATAATGGTTCAGGCTCACTAGCACCAATAACAGTTACGTTTATACCTACCAATACATTATTTGACATCAGTATCACTGGTTACGTTGGCAAAATAATCCAAGAGTCGTTTAAAATATCAGTCATAGTAGCATGGAATAAAGTTCCGGAAAGTATACGAAACTGGTACATGCATGAATGGAAGCAGCATGGTAATCAAGGTTTTCATTGTCACATGTGTGATGGGGCTACACCAAAAGATGGTCCGTCAGCCGGTTTAGCACTATCCTTAGCGGTTTTATCTTTATTGACTAATATTCCGATAAAAAATGATATAGCTATTACTGGCGAAGTGGATTTACATGGTAATGCGTTGCCAATTGGTGATTTACGGGATAAACTCAGTGGAGTCAAAAAGGCAGGTATAAAATTAGCATTATATCCAGCAGCTAATCAAAAGGAAGTAGACATAGTATTAGGTGAATATCCAGATTTAGTTGATGAAAGTTTTAAAATTAGAGCTGTAGACCACATAGATGAAGCTATTCCATTGATACTTACTAAATCACTTAAAAAGGCTTGGGTAGAGTAGAGCCAATTAGTTAAAAAAAATGATTTTTTTTATACTTTCATTAACCATTCTATCTGAAAGACTTAGAGTGTCAGTACTGCTACCGCTGCCGCTCCTGTCTTTCGTTATATACATATGTTGAGTCTGTTCATCAACGACAGAGAGATTTTAGTAGACGTGCATCTGACAATTTGGGGTTTGTACGAAACTCTTTACTTCAAATTCAAGAACGTTCACTTTATTCTGTTCCACAATGAAGAAAGGCTAGGAACTCACGACCACCGCACACTGACTGGCTCCGGTTTTTATAACGGAACCATTCTAGTGATGCAATATGTTCGCTACGCCTTCTATGAACTGAACTCTTTCAAATACATTGGAACCAAAACCTACTGGGAACCAATCAAAACCCTAAAGCAGGGTGATAAGCTTGAGGTCTATTGGGTATCCCCCAACATTTACGAGCTATGTCGAAGATATCCCGATCTCATATACATCGATAGACCCAACGGTGGCATAAGAGAAAAAGTACTTTCACTATTGCTTGACAGAGATATTTTCAAGTCAATCATTGCAGTGTACGCCGATTACTCTGTAGAGCAGCCTTACACACCGAACTTTCATGTGAGCACTTCTTTTCCATCTTTTGGAACCGTAGAGCTTCGTTCAGAACCGGAACCAGAACCAGAACCAGAACCGGAAGTTGACGATGAATATGGTTGGAGACTATGTGAAGCTCACCTAGAAGAAGATGACAACATCGAGTAGACACATAAAAATTTTTTTTTTGGAACAAAAAGTAACTGTTTGGAAATTTCTAAATTCATTTTTAGCCACAATACGCTACGAAAAGCTTCATTTTTTATCAAACTGGATACGATTTAGGGCATCAAACACTAGGTTTAAAGGATTATATCATATCGAAAAAATACGTTTTTCGGAGTACTTTTGGACAAAATCTGGAGTCTAAAATTCAAAATAAGGCATCTAAACGCATGTTTTCTATGAAATTTTGAATTTTAGGCTAAAAAAATCTGGTTTTTTCAAAACTTGGCTTCGTTTTTGAGCCTCGGAAGCAGTGTTATTGTACTTAGATTTAGGTATGAGCCCTAAAAAAATTTGCCTGGAAAAAGGGGGGTCCATTTTTTGAAAAAAAAGTTTTTTTCGAGAGATGCAGTCTAGATAAGAATAACCAGCTGGAGGATACCTAAATCAAAGAGTTTCAAAAAATAAAAAGTGCAAAAAAAAATTTGAACAACAAAATTGAAATCATAGAAGTAACTTTTTTTTTGAAAAACTTTTTTTTCAGTTTCAACTTTTTAAGAAGTGACAAAAAATTGCTTCTCAAAAAACTGCTCAAACATACGTTTTTATGGAAAATTTTTTTTTGACTTCCTCGGACCAAGTGACGAGTTTTTGGGGTCGACCCATTTTTTTTCATTTTTTGAAAAAAATGGACGCGATTTTGGGCACTTAAACGTGTTTCTGATAAGTTGTATCGAATCGAAATTTAAGACATGGACACGCCGTCCACATCTTAAATTGCCTCTTAAAAAGGGGCTCAAACATGCGTTTTCCTTGGGTTTTTCGATGCCATTTTTTGGTGGAAAATTTTCCCGACGTCGGGAATCCCGTAGTCGGGAAATATCGAAGGAAAACCACGTTTAGATGCCCTAAATCGTATCCTATGCCCTTAATTTAGGGCACTTAAACCACGTTTAGAGGCAAAAAATCCCGACGGCGGGAATCCCGGCGTCGGGAAATATCGAAGGAAAACCACGTTTAGATGCCCTAAATCGCATCCTAGTTCTGAAAAAAAAAAATAAAACCTTTTTATAAATAACTACTCATCATCACTTTCTTCTGGTTTTTCTTTCTTCATGTAATAAGTTTTACCTGAGATTGGGTCAGTTATGGTACCACGTTCTTTGGCCTTGACGTATAGCATGCCCCTAGCAGTAATTTCATCATAGCTCATGTTTAGTTGTTTGCACGCATATTCAACCGCCGCACTTTTCTCTTTCAACTCAGCAAGTCCAGTTCGTAACTCTCTAGCATTAAATTCTCGGTTAATCAGCATGTTATTTATTACCATCTCCATATGTTTCCGATAAAGCATGTCGATATAGTTGCATAATTTTGGAATTAATGTTGAAGCTAAATCGTTGGCAAACATTATTGCCTTTAGAAATTTCTCTGCAGTGTCTCTAAACTTTTCCTGATGTTTAGATGCATAGATGAGTTCTAGAAGTGACTCATAACTTACATACGTTGATTTGGCAATTCGCTGAGCTCTCAAGTGGTTAGGTATAATTGGACGCATGTCGACGTTGTTTATAACCATATTTTGAGATAATAGACGCATTTTATTGTTCTTTATATTAGCTTGCATTTTGATAACTTCTTCGGGGATTGTATCTAAATCCTCAAGTGTATAAGTTTTGTGACCATGTAGAGCACCATTTTCCTGCAGAAGTGCTCTTGCTTTAGTATACCCCAATGTTTCAGCAATTGGAGTCAACCTGAAGTAGTACTCCCAGACAATCGTGTTGAATTTTACTGTCGGACGCATGATGTAGTCATCGTTGAATCCATTCTGCTCAAACAGCTTCAACATTATTTCTCTTTGGTCCCATGGATTGTTTACCTCTAGTAGTAGGCTCTTGAAGTCGGAAATTGATGGGTCAGTATTGATTAGTACCTGTACTTGTTCACGTACGGTCTCAAGACTTGGCTTAGTAATAAATTCCTTATCATATTCTGCCTCAAATTTGCGTTCATGTTCAAATTCACGCTCCCGTTTCATAAATTCAGCATATGCCCTACTATGTTGCAATGCAGCAACATCGGCAGATTCCTGGATTCCAAACAAGGAGTAAGTACCTAATGAAGATGACATTGTATATATAAAAAAATATGTATTCAATTAATATTTCTATTCAGAATCACTTTCCTCTAGTAATACATCCAGTTTTTCAATATCATCTTGGTCAATAGCAGTCATCGATTCACCACGTGCCAATTTAGCTTTTATTTCAGAAACGCGCATAAAACCATAATTTATTTCATATTTCTCATTTCGAGCCAATACCGCAGCAGCCTCCTCAATCATAGCTCTTTTTAAATTAACCTGCTCATCGGCGGAGAATTGTTCAAGTAAAAATTCTACATCACTGTCACGACGCCTGAGATACGTATTTTTATCCAACATCTCACTTTGCATCATATGAAATTTTTTATTGAATTCTCGATTTAAATCAATTAAGTTATCTAATTTATGCTCAATCAAAATTTTCTGTTGGGTATTGATTATGTTAACTAATTTAGGAATTATTTTAGAAGATAATTTTAGCCCCAAATTAATACTATCAAGTAAACTACCTGCTTCTGAACGAAATTTACCACTGAATTCTGCATGGTGAATAATTTTAATAGCTGTAGCGGTGTCTACATAAACGTAGCGTCCCTGATGTCCACCAGACATATTATCCAGTTTTTGTGGTATAATCACTCGCGGTGGTCCATTCAGCAAAAAACACCGATTAGCAGGGTCATTTTTGTCCATGCTTTCGTATAAATGCTTCACCTCTGGTGAAACCACCTTCAAATCATTCAGGTAATATTTTGGATAATTATTTAGAAAATGACCCGAGCTAAACATATGGCGACCAGTAGCATAGCCAAGAATTTTAGCCAATGCCTCTAATTTTATATAAAAACAATATTCAACTGTCTCAAAGATATCAAGCTCTGGACGTATAATAAACTCAGTTAAACCTTTTCTTACCAAATTAGTTACTAAAATTTCGGAGCAATCCCAAGGACACTTTACTCCCTCTAGATACTGTCGATAAGGCACTGATTCAGGTCGCTGTAACCAGTCATCAATCCATTTTCGCAAGTTTTCAAGAGTAAACTGCATAATTAAACTCCCTATATTAAATGCTTTCACTGTTTAAATACTTTATTTATTTCCCAGGACACTTACCACCATTGTGATAGTTATAGTGTTTACCACAATTTGAGCAGCCACGATAGGCATCAGTCATAGGATTATGGGTAGTAGTAGTTTTGTTTAGTTCTACAACTCCAGGTATGCCGACCTTAAATGACATGTCTGAAGATAGCTTCCTCAGAGCCGATTGGTGCGACCACGAGAATTCACTCATATTTGCTGCTTGTATATAGCAATATTCTATGTATTTAAATTGAAGTCACTATATTCTTAATATACCACGCATGGACGACATTCTAGATGAAATGTTTGCCGATTTACCCGAAAAATATTATAATTTTATCATAAATAATCCAAATAAGATGGACATGCTGATACCATTAAAATTAATAATCGAAGACTTAAAAATACCAGCCGTCATCAGAAGAATTGATGAAGATAATGTTGATATAGGACTCTTATGGAATAAAATTCCTAAATTATTAGGAGAAACTGGTGATTTTGAATGTAGTAAAATTTCTAGAGGCTGGACTGAATCTGGATATTACTATGAAAAATCCATAGCTACACAAAAAGAATTGGAGAAAGAAAACGGTATCATATTTGTTCCAGTTCCTAATTATAAAATTCAAGGCATCTGTAAATACATATTTCTGAAAGCTTTAGGTTCCCTCTTTGTCATTTTAAAGCAACGGAAATATGATACTTCTATTGGGGATACGTGGCTATCAATAGTTACTTTTTTCTTAGAAAAATATCCAAAAATATTACAGCAATATAAAATTGTCACTAATTTGACTATTTGCACCGATAAAATTAATGATATGTCAAGAACTATCGAATCAATTCCATCCAAATGCAAAGCCAAAAGCACTGATAAATTTTACGAAGTTGATAAGGCATTGTTAGAGTTAAAAAATACATATAGTAATGTGATGGAAAATGTTAGAGAGGCATCTGGAATAGTAACTATCAGAGAGCCAATTCTGGCGCCTGAGACAACACCAATCGACCCAGAGATACAATTCAAATCACTTTTGAAGCAAAAAATCCGCAAAGTATTTCATCAAAAATTACCCGAAAAATATTGGAATTTAATTGATGGTGTGGAGAATCCTATGGACGACCGGGAAATACTTTGCAAACTGGCTCTCGATGCCAAGATACCAGTAATAATTTCCTATCATAATAAAAATGGAGAAATTGACTATGATATCGGCATATTATGGAACGAAATTCCGAAGCTCGTAGGTGTAACAGGAACAGCTAAACAGATACGGGATAAAGCCCACGATTGGAAAACGCAAAAATGGGTAGAAAGCGAGTTTTTATTAGAAAAATCCAAGTGGTTTGAGCAAGGAAAAATTCTCCGCGCTCAAGCTCAAAATGCAGCAGAAACAGCACAAAATGACGCTTCAGAAGGTGCGTGGCATATGCCACGCACCTTTTCCGTCGCACTCCCTGATGGCTATTCTGGACAAATTCAGGATAAATCCGTATTCTTAAAACTTGACGGAATTCCTGAATTAATTTTCAATTTGAAGCGCCAATCTGATAAATACAACATATCAATCCTAGCCGAATGGCTCAAAGCGATGACTTTAGCCGCAAGAGAACTACCACGGGTAGCATATGAAACACACGTGGAGATAAACAACGCTAGAGAATTAGCGGCTAAAGAAGAGCAGCTACGAGAAGCCAGGAGAATCAACATAGAGCAGCGTATAACGGTCGATAGAATACCAAGACGTGGTTACATCTATGCCAAAGCTAGTCCGATGAATTATCCACTACTTGCAACAAAATTTGGCAGAGCTTCTGAGAAAGATTCTAGGCTATGTACCTACAACACAGGTGTTCCCATCGGAGAAACCTACCTCGTCATTTTACCAGTTGAAGATGCGATTTTAGCCGAGAATATCTTATTCAGATTTCTGGATGCCCAAAATTTAAGAATCACACCGAGAAGAGAATGGTTTTTAATAACAAATAAAGATGCTGTGAATTTAATCCACAAAGTAGCAAATATGACTAATAATATATTTGCTACGTTAGATGATGCTACCGAAAATTACATCAAAGAATATATCAGCAATCCCAAATATACATTGTTATTTGATGAATCAATTGAGCAATAAAAATTCTACAAAGACGCAGTGGATACTTCTCTTTGTGTATATGGGCAATGCGTCAATGAAATAGAAGCATCTATAGTATCTATTCCGCAAAAATGCCGCTCAAAAGCCGTAGACGTTTTTTACAAAGTAGATAAAGCCCTTTTAGATTTAAAAAACACATATAATGAAGCAATGGAAAAAAATAAATTAGCATCAGGCGAAATTGACAATCAGGCAGCGATAGTACCAGTGGAGCCAGAAGAACTAGACGAAGAAGAGGAGCCTTCAGAAGAAGCAAATTTTAAATCACTGCTCAAAGAGAAAATTCGCCGAGAATTTCATCAAAAGCTACCTGAAAGGTACTGGTCGTTATTACAGACCGTAGAAAATCCCAGTGATGACCGGGAGATATTGCGCAAATTAGCTCTCGACGCTGGTATACCCATAATAATGCGTTTCTTCACCAATAACAGCGGCAGAAATGATTATGAAATAGGCATCCTGTGGAACGAGGTACCCAAATTAGTAGGTGTTCAGGGCAGCGCAAAGCAGATACGGGATAAAGCTGCTGAGTGGAAACGCTCTAAGTGGGTAGAAAGTGATTTTTTAATAGAAAAATCACTTTGGGAAGGTTCTGGAGAATACCCAGAACCTTTAGATGCGCCTCAAACAGCACAAAATGGCGACAATTTGAACGCTGGGCATATGCCCAGCGTTGCTGGAGGAGCCTTAAATACAACAGAAACAGCGCAAAATGATATTCAAGAAGGTGCTCGGCAGGCGCTGAGCACCTTTGTAGCAGCCCGTGAAGACTATTCTGGTAGAATTACTGATAAATCCATATTCTTAAAACTAGAAGGAATACCTGAGTTGCTATTTAATCTGAATGGCTCAAAGCTTTAACCTTAGTCACACGTGAATTCCCCCGCATAGCATATGAGACTCATTTAGAAATAAATGCCGCAAATATGCGTAAACAAATAGCAAAAGAACTAGCTGCAAAAGAGGAAGCTCTGAGGCAAGAAAGACGCGTCAACATCGAACAACGGTTGCCACTTGACCGTTCATCGGTCAATGGTTACATCTATGCCAAAGCAGCTCCGAGCAATCACCCGTGTCTCTCTACTAAAATCGGACGTGCCTCAGATAAAGTTTCTAGGATTTGTAGCCAAAATTATTTGATAATTCTTCCTGTTGAGGACGCCATGATGGCAGAAAATTTGATACATAGGTTCTTGGATTCATATAAATTACGCATCACACCCAAGAGAGAATGGTTTTTAATCACAAATCACTTTGCGGTTGAAGTGGTGAAATCTGTAGCAAATATTATCAATAATACATTTAAAGCCCTCGATAATTCGAGGGCAGCTTATATCAATGAATATACCAATAATATTAGATATAATCTAAAGTTTGACGAATCAATTGACGTAGGTGATGATGCCACATAAAAATTTCATTTGAATACACCAATATCCTACATATACAAGAGGTTAAGTCAAGCTTTCAGCAACTCAAAAAAAAACAGCAACAAAGATGTTCCACTTTAACGACAAGACCAGCGTCGGTCTCCGTTCGCTCAACGGTAATGGAAAGAACTTTTCCTACACGGCTGGGATTAACCACAAGATAGGTACAAATACAAGCATCGGTGCCTATGCCGGCTCAGGAAAAACCGTAGGCTTTACTTTGAAGCATAATTTCTAGGCATCTGCTTTAAGCAAAACAGCGTTTATTTTTTTAATCATACGCTGCAAATTTATAGCATGAAATTTTCCATAAAATATGCCATTATGTTTATATTTTGATGCAAAAATTAGTATCAAAAGTGAGACATCATTTAAATATGATAAAATAAACAAATATGTCATATTTATTAAATAAAAGTCTCTAAATTTAGTACATGCATCAAAATTTGGAATAGTTAGTTCAGAAAAGCTATAGACATCTTCTATTAGAAAATCTATAGCTTTTCGTCTCTCTTCCTTTAAATGTTTATAAAACCTCACGTAACACCATGTCTTCTTGTACTGAGAAATTGCTGTATCCGCCAGCATTTTATAGTTACGATGATATTTGAAAAATTTCTCATATTTTTTTTTATATTTTATGTTAAAAGATTTTGTGTTATGATTAGTAACCCAATAACTTGGTATCTCAGCACGTGAATCCGCAGCAATAATTCTACCTTTATATTTTCCTTCATACATAATGGAATTAGTTGTATTACAGATACATTCTTTAATTCCAGTAGTTTTACTACGTCTAATTGATTTTTCAGTTAAAAATACCATATCTCTCTCTGCGTCCAATAAAGCAGTCATTTCTTTAATATAATTAGCTTCAGTTGGATGATATACGCCTAGTAAATGAACTATTTTTCCAAAAATTTCTTCTATTAAATAAACATAGTCTTTATCTTCATTTATTATTTCTGGGTAATATTTTTCAAATATACTGTTTTCATCTAAAGTATCTAAGTATTCAGCTCTCAGATAATGTGTGTGTGGTATTTCTTCCATAGGATATATAAAAAAATGCAATAATATAACTTATTTTTCAGATAATGCTGACAAAATTTCTTTATCTATCATAGCTGCCATAGCTGCTTCTGCTACAGCATCTTCAGGGTCAATTTTATTAGCCATTTCTTTTAATTGGTTATTATGCTTTTCATCAGATTCTATTAAGTCTCTAGTATCATATTCATTTTGAAATGCAACGTGGTCACGTATTTTTTGTGACGCCAAACTGCGTAATGTACCCGCTCTAGTAGAGGTATTAACCTCATTATCACCTATTTGTCTACTCACACTGTTGCTCAAGTTCTGCATGATGGTGGATTATTATGTCATAAAATATTCAATTTTTTAATCATACGCTGCAAATTTATAGCATGAAATTTTCCATAAAATACTCCATTATGTTTATATTTCGATGCAAAAATTAGTATCAAAAGTGAGACATCATTTAAATACACTAAAATAAACTCATAAGCCAGTCTTATTAAGTAAAAGTCTCTAAATTTAGTACATGCATCAAAATTGGGAATAGTTAGCGACGAAAAGCTATAGATATCCTCCAGCAGAAAATCTATAGCCGCCCTCTTTTTTTCCCCCAAACTCTTATAAAACCGTGTATAACACCAGGTTTTCTTATACTGAAAAATAGCAGTATCTACTAACATTTTATAGTTACGATGATATTTAAAAAATTTCTCATATTTTTTCTTATATTTTATGTTAAATAACTCAGTATTATATGTAGTAACTCCATAACTTGCCATTTCAACACGTGAATCCGCCGCAATAATTCTACCTTTATATTTTCCTTCATACATAATTGAACTAGCCGTATTGTTAACACAATGTTTAATACCAGTAATTCTACTATATCTAATTGATTTTTCCGTTAAAAACACCATATCCAGTTCTGCATCTAATAAAGCAGTCATTTCTTTAATATAATTGGCTTCAGATGAATGCACAACTCCCATTAAGTGAACAGTTTTTCCTAATATTTCTTCTATTAAATAAACATATTCCTTATCTTCATCTATTATATCTGAATAATATTTATCAAATATATTTTTTTCATTTAAAGTAGATAAATATTTATCTCTCATGAAATATATAAAAAATATATTAAAATAACTTAATTTCCAGATAAAGCCAAAGAAATTTCTGCAGCATTTGCGGCTTCTATTGCAGCTGCAGCAACAGCATCATCAGGCTCAATATTATCAGCCATTTCTGATAATATTTTTCAAATATACATTTTTCACCTAAAGTAGCTAAATATTCATTCCTTAGAGGATGTAAATATGTCGTTTCTTCCATAGAATATATAAAAAAAATGTATTAAAGTAACTTAAATTTCTTTATCTATCATAGCTGTTGTAGCTGCATGATGGTGGATTATTTATCATTTTTCCGAGCTCTATGGTTAATCTTTTAAGTCGTTCTTCATTTGATATGTCTTGTTTTTTTCCATCTATATAAAAACCGTCGGGATTATATCTAATTACATGCATCGGGAGACCGCCAAGGTCATTAAATATCTCATTTAAACGTACACATTCACATCTCTCATCATATCTTCTATGTTGATTCTCATCTATCTCAACTAACACGGCATGCGTAACACAATCATAGTAAACATCAGGTCTTCGTTTGGAGCATCCGCCGAGGATTCTGTCAACTGAGGTAGGAGCCATTTGTATATTTTGTTTCAAGTAATGCACTATTATATGTTCTTTACGTATTACTGATACTTTTTTAGCTATACATTCTTTACATTCATACACCAAATTATAATTAGCTTCACTCTGAAGCATAATTTCTAGTCACTAATCGCAAAGACTAATTGCATCAGAAAAAATACTTTTTTTTATTTATTCCATTATATATCATGGATAGTTCACCGCAGAGAAGTAATAAAAAGATTATCACTATAATAGTTGTAGCTGTAGCTGTCTTAGTAATTATAATTGTTATAGCAATATTACTACTTAAACCTAAGAGTAGCAATAAATTTGAAACATTTGATTATATGGTACAGACAGATTTTCCTAATGAATTCTCAATGTATACCGCAGCTGATAAAGGTGTATTCCTAGGCTCTATGCAAAAGAAAGCTGACTATGAGAGAGGAATGAATGAATATTTAAAACCATCAGCAAAAACCGCAGCTATTCTAAATAGCTATGGATTAGTTGATAAATATATAAATTCAAAGGGCACTCTTGGGTTGGTAAATGATGCAGTAAAATTTACACTTTTTAAAGATAATAAGAATCCTTCTTCGCCCATTTATTACCTCAGAGACGCTACTAATGGTTCTTGTATGAATCAAACTGGTATTTTTGCTAAATGTGAGAATAGTCCAGTTTATCATTGGAATATTCTGGAACGAGAGCCTCCGAGTTCCAGTATACCACCAGCCATAAATTTTCCGCAAATAACTAATAACAAACCTAGGTTTGTTAAAATAAAATTATCCAATTCCAATCCAGCCAAATATTTGAGTAGAACCGGTGCCATGAGTAATGCTGACGATAATACTACAACATTTCCGTTTATGCTAATCAACTCTACTACTACTAAATTTCATCTTCTTGATAGCGCTGGTAATTGTCTGGTACCAGGTACACCAACGCCTTTAGTTAGTGCCAATTGTAATGAATCAAATACTGAATCTTATTGGTCACTTCATACAAATAGTGGCTCAACAATAAGTGGTATTTTAATACATCATAAAATATTCACCTATAACAACTCTAAATCAGAAACTATATTTGCCTTAGATAAAGAAGGCAAATATAATTTCTGGTATTCCGCATTTAAACCAGAAAATGAATTTACCATTGTTTTTAAATAATCTCAATTACATCAAATCTATTCATTTTTTTTTTCTAACATAACGATGCTAATATATATTAACCCTAATTCCAGCACCATGGCGGAAGAGGACTCATTTTCGACTGTGAGCAACAACCAGTTCAACCGTCTCATCATCAAACGGCAACAGGATCGCATTGCAACTCTTACATTAGGCGATCTTAGTGATGTTTATACTTACAGTAATCGTCCATCTGGTGTAATTTACTATGATTCTCAGACAGGAATTTTTGAAAATGCTGGAGGCGATAGTACACAGACAGCATTGCCAGCCACCAGCATTTTGGACACTTCAAATGCTGACACACCCATTCCTGGAAAGAACCAAGCAGTTACTTATAATGCTACAACTAATCGACTTGAGCCGCTAAATCTTCTAGTTGCTGATTTGGCTGACGTTCATATTAACCTACCGCAAGCTGGTGGAGACGTTCTATCATGGGACGGCTTGAACAATCGCTGGACTAACAACCCTATAGCTGCGGCATCGCTTACAACCAGTATCTCCGCCATCACCAATGGTCAGATACTCAAGTGGTCAAACGCTGCCGCCGCATGGGTAAATACCGACTACTCACTCAACACACTCAAGGAGGTAGATGTTACTACAGTGCTCCCAGTGGATGGCCAAGGTCTAGCATGGAAAGCATCGACGCAGAAATGGGAGCCAAAAACATTCAATACCTCTACGCTTAGAAATAATTTTACTGCTACTGCCCCACCAACGGTAACTAATGATAGCGCTACTCTCTATGGACCTGGTTCGCTATGGGTAGACCTCTCAACTGATAAAGCATACATATGTGTCGATGGAACAGTCAACGCTGCCATCTGGAACCACTTCAACACCACATCTGCGGGTATCAGCAACTACAACGCCAATGGCATCCCGCAGGCATCAAACGACTCAGTCTCGGGCTTCGGTGTCGGCTCACTCTGGGTAGTGACGACAGGAGTAGACAAGGACAAGGCTTATATCTGCCTCAATGCCACTCCTGGCTTCGCAGTGTGGTCGCAGATAAACTACACCGGAACAGGCATCAAGAACAAGCTCGACGCAGCAGCAGTACCGACAGCCGCAAACGACACCGTTGACGGCTATGCGATAGGCTCCCTATGGATGGTAACAGCCACTGCCGCACCAGTCATAGACAAAAACAAGATATTTTACTGCACATCTGCGGTAGCTGCAGCAGCCATCTGGATACGCATAGATGGCAGCGGGAACAGTGCAGTAAACAAATACAACGCCACAACCGCTCCAAACAACGCCAACGACTCCAATCAAGGATACTCGCCTGGCTCAGTATGGGTAGACATCACTAACGACCGTTCATATATATGTGTTGACTCCACCCCACTACTTGCGATTTGGAACCGCATCGATGGCTCAGCTATTCAAACTAACTACTCTGCTACCGGTCCTCCAACACAAAATAGTGACGTCAACCTAGGCTATGCGGTGGGCTCACTCTGGATAGTTACGAGTGGCATCCACTCAGGTTCCTACTACATATGCACCAATGCCGCCTCAACCGCAGCAGTGTGGAGAAAAATCCATACCGACGCTATCCAGAACAATTTCACCGCCATTATCCCCCCAACGCCAAACGATGACGTTACCTTTGGCTACGTCATCGGCTCGCTATGGGTAGACACGGCATTAGACAAATCTTACATCTGTGTCGATTCTACATCTGGCAACGCCATCTGGCAGGCATTAGCTGGCTCAACAGTCAACGACAGGCTCAACGCCACCAGAGCCCCACTAGCCACTGACAACACTACTGCAGGCTTCAGCCCTGGCTCCATGTGGATAGACACAACAGTACCAGTCTCTTACATATGTGTAGCTGCAACCAACACCACCGCCACATGGACTGAGCTTGGTGACAAAAATTTGAAGAACAACTACGCTGCCACTGGCGCCCCAGCAGGCATCAACGGCAACAACCAAGGATATGCCATTGGGTCCTTCTGGTCAGTGATAAGCGGACCTCTCATCGAGACCGCTTACATATGTGTCGACGCCACCGCTAACAACGCAGTATGGACGCGTATCAACTACGTAGGACCACAACATAACTTTACTGCTACCACAGCCCCAACCGTAGGCAACGACAACCTTCAGGGCTACTCAGTAGGCTCCATCTGGGTAAACGTCAACGTAGCTCTACCCACACCTGTCTCATACATCTGCCTCAAAGCCACCACAACCTCCGCCATCTGGCAACAACTGGCAGCACCTGACTCGAAGTCTAACTACGCCGCAACCATCCCACCAACAGTAACCAACGACTCATCTCAGAACTACGCAGTAGGCTCTATCTGGATAGAGAACGGCTCCACCTACATTGCAGTAGACGTCACTCCTGGCGCAGCAGTGTGGAACCGTCTCGCTGTAGGCGGTACCAAGAACAACTTCATCGCAACAGTGCCGCCTCCACTCAACGCAGACAGCCAGGCTGGCTACGCTGTAGGCAGTCTATGGATAGATAATGTGGACAAATACACATATATCTGCCTGGACGCCACCAATGGCGCATCAGTATGGCATCACATCAACACCAACCTGCCACTGAACAAATACGATGCCATACTCGCCCCTACAGCTGCAAACGACAACACTCAACGTTTCAGCATAGGCTCTATGTGGGTAGACACAGTCACCAAGGCCGCTTACGTATGCGTCAACGCAGCAACAGCCCTGGCCAACTGGCAGCGCATCGATGCAGCAGCCTATGCCAAACACAAATACAACGCCGCAATAGCGCCAACAGCCAACGACGACTCCGCCACAGCGGGTTACTCCATTGGAAGCATCTGGATAATCTCCACAGGTGTATCTAAAGGAAAGATTTACATATGCATCGACTCAACAGCCACCGCAGCCATCTGGAAGGACATCACTCCCACCCTGCCCAAGAACAAGTACGACGCTGTTCTACCACCGGACGCAGCCGTCGATGACACCACTCTCGGCTATGCCATCGGAAGCGTTTGGATAGACATCACCGCACAGCAGTCATTCATCTGCCTCGACCCTGCCGCTGGTGCCGCTATCTGGAAGCGAACCGACAACTTCGACACAACCAAGCCTAACTACTCTGCTAATGCTGCCCCAACCGCCGCAGACGGTGTCCTTCTGGGCTACTCAGTTGGCTCTATCTGGATAGTAACTACTCTGCCAGGTCCACAGAACAAGGCATATGTATGCACCAATGCCACAGCTGGCTCAGCCATCTGGAGAGAAATTTCTCCGGTCCCAGGCTTCACCAACAACTACGCTGCAACCGCGCCACCAGACCCAGCTGTCGACGATGTCACACTTGGCTACGGTGTAGGCTCTATGTGGATTGGTACCGGTGGAGTCTATTTATGCACCGACAACACTGACGCAGCTGCAGTATGGCAACGACTCTCCACCGACGCCCCAGTAGCTAACTACATTGCTACCGGGCCACCCGATCCGGCCGTTGATGACAACACCCTCGGCTACAAAGTAGGCTCAGTCTGGGTAAACACAGCCACTGACGAGGCTTACATCTGTGTCGATGCCACCACAGCCGCCGCAGTATGGAAGCCTATGTCATCCGGGAAGAGGAATAAATACGACGCCGTGGTCGACCCGGACCCAGCAGTCAACGACAACGTCGAGGGCTACTCTATCGGCTCTATCTGGGTAAACATCACTCTGGACCGCGCATTCATCGCCGTAGACGTCACCACTGCCACCGCCGTCTGGTCACTAATCAATCAACCAGTAGCGCCTCTATCTAAGTACGATTCATTAGTGCCACCAACCGCCACCAACGACCACACTGAGGGCTACTCGTTGGGCTCTAACTGGGTAGCTGATGGCAAGGTATGGGTATGCACCAAAGCGACACCAACCGCCACTGCAGTATGGGTAGACGTATCATCCACTGGTTACAAGAACAACAACACCGCCACCATCGCACCGACAGCCGCCGACGACACCACCCTAGGCTACGTGGTAGGCTCTATCTGGACAGTGCCAACAGGTGACTCATACATATGCACTGATGCCACCGCAACCGCCGCAGTGTGGAGAGAAATTACAATCCGCCCACTCATCGGCTTAGCATCGGTAGGTGACGGCATCTACCCCAAGTCACGCTTCAGCAACGTCGCCGCACCAACAGTGACTGATGATACCACGTTGGGCTACCGCATTGGGTCTCTATGGCACACCACTGATGGCGAAAAAGTATTCATGTGCGTTGACCCAACCGCTACCGCAGCGCTATGGAAGGACATCACCGCCAGAGACTCAGTGCTACACAAATACAATGCCACAGCGCCACCTGACCCAGCCATTGATGACAACGTGGCTGGCTACTCCATCGGCTCTATCTGGGTAGACGTGACTAATGACCGCGCATACATTGCCCTAGACGTCACCACTGCCACCGCACTATGGAAAGAAATCACCCCAGCCGCAGCCATCAAGAACAACTACGCCGCTACAGTAGCCCCAGACCCAGCTACGAATGATGGTTCGGCTACTCCAGCTGGTGGCTACTCCATAGGCTCTATCTGGCTAACCGGTGGCAATGCAACACCAGCACTTCGCAAATCTTACATAGCAGTAAGCGTAGCCACTGGCGCCGCCCTATGGCAAGAGATAACCCCAGCATCCCCTATCAAGAACAACTACACTGCTACCACCGCCCCAACGGTCACTGATGACACTGCTGCTGGCTACTCAGTAGGCTCAGTGTGGATAGACTCAGTTGGCTCCAATGTATACGTCGCGCTAAGCGTTTCGGCGGGTGTCGCTCTGTGGAAGACCACCACTGACTCACCAAAGGCTAACTATGGAGCAACCGGATATCCCACTGTTGCCGATGATCAGACACTGGGATATGCAATCGGGTCGCTATGGTTCAATACCTCTGATGATACTGTATTTATCTGCCTCGATTCTAGCACAGGCGCAGCAGTATGGGTAAACCTTCACGGCAACGGTAACGCTCTAATGGCATTCCCAGCAAATTCAGCCAGCATCGCTGATAGTACTCTAACTACTATCGATAGCTACGTCGGCTTGATACAGCGGACAGGTAACCAGACTGCATTCGACGCCACTACAGGTATCTTCACCTGTCCATCAGATGGCGTATATTATCTATCTGCTTCAGTGGTCATAGCAAGTATGGCATATACCTCAGGTAACGAATTTGCCGCTCAGATAACTACATCATCGGGCAACATCAGGAGTAGCGCTTTTATGCCAGCATCTGCCACAACTCTGATACAAGTTCCACCACTATCAGGAGTTCTACGGTTAGCTACTAACGATACTGTGCGTCTGCAAGTATGGCAGAACACCGGCTCAGCAGCTACACTCAACTCCCAAACCTATCTGAGTATCTGCCAGATAGCAGTAGGCACCTACAGTGGCGCTGCTGCAACCTCACCACAAAACAAATTTGATGCAGTGGTGCCACCAGACCCATTGACTAATGATGTCACTCAGGGATACGTGGTAGGCTCTACTTGGATAGATAAAAACAAGCAACGAGTATATACCTGCGTAGACAACACCGCAGGCGATGCAGTATGGCAAGAGACCACAACGGAGTCCAAAGCTAACTTCGCAGCCATCACACCCCCCGATGCCAATTCTGACGGAGCCAGTGGATACACCATAGGCTCGCAGTGGGTGGATACAACCACCAAGATAGCATACATCTGTGTGGACAACACCGATGGCTTAGCAGTATGGAAGGCTACATCATCTGAGATAAAGAGTAACTACGCAGCCACAGTTCCGCCCGACCCAGCCACCAACGACACCACTCAGGGCTACGTGGTGGGCTCTACGTGGATAGACACAGTCACCGGAACCATCTATACCTGTGTAGACACCACTGCAGGTGCTGCAGTATGGAAGCAGACATCTAGTCCCTCAACCGTCGGCACATTAGCCGTCAACGATGGTCTCTACCCTAAGTCAAGATTCAACGTAGCTGGTCCACCAACTGCCTTCGATGACTCCGCTGATGGATACAAGATAGGCTCCCTCTGGTCTACTACTGACTCACTCGGCACCAGACACGTCTACGTATGCGTTAACCCAGCAGCCACTGCCGCAGTATGGAGAGAGATAACCACTGAGGTGAAGAATCTAATGGACGCTACTGCCCCACCTTCCGCCACAGATGACGACACACAGGGCTACACCACTGGCTCTATGTGGGTAGACATCACTAACCTGCAGGGATACATCTGTGTAGACGCCACATCCGCAGCAGCAGTATGGAAGACCACTACCACTAACAAACCAACCGACAAACTAGACGCTACTGTCATCCCAGCAGCCACCAACAACAACTCTGAAGGCTACTCAATCGGCTCACTATGGGTAGTTATCTCAGGTGCTGACAAAGGCAGGTCATTCATCTGCTATGATGCCTCTACCACTGCTCTATGGAAGGAGATATCTAACACCACCGCACTCGACAACCTCACCGCAGTAGTGCCACCTACAGTCACAGACGACTCATCGGTGCCGTTCGCCATTGGGTCCAGATGGGTGGTCGTATCTGGAGCAGACAAGGACAAGGCATACATTGCCACTGACGTGACTGTTGGTGCCGCAGTATGGAAGCGCATAGACGTACACTCTATCGCCACTTTGACCGATGTCGACCTGGTGACAGTTCCACCGGTTGCCGACGACGTTCTCAAATGGGATGACACCAACAGCGTATGGATACCTACCAAGGTAGCTCCATACCTAAAGCACAAGCTGAACGCAATCGTACCACCAACAGCCTCAAACGACACCACAGAGAGCTACTCTGTCGGCTCAATGTGGGTAGTGAGCGACCCAACCGCCCTACCAGCAGATAAGAACCGTTCCTTCATCTGTAGCGATGTCACCGCAGCCACAGCAGTATGGAAGGAGATATCCAACCTGCCCCCTGGACCGAAAAACAACTTCGCCGCCATCATCGCACCCACTGCCAATGATGATGCCACTACTGGTGGTTACTCAGTAGGCTCCCAATGGATAGATACAGTCACCGGATACATCTACTCCTGTGTAGACGCTGCCGACACTGCCGCCATCTGGAAGCAAACCAACTTCATTCCTGGTCCTAAGAACAACTTCGCCGCCATGGTCGCACCGGTCAACACTGATGACACTGCCACTGGTGGCTACTCAGTGGGCTCTCTATGGGTAGTGAGCGACGCGGCTGCCCTACCAGCAGACAAGAACCGTTCCTACATCTGTGTGGACGCTACCAACACAGCCGCAGTATGGAGAGAGATTACCCAGAAGGTGGTGCCGCTGAACAAATATGATGCCACGGTACCACCTGACCCTGCCACTGACGATGCCACTGCTGGCTACTCCGTGGGAAGCATCTGGATAGACGTGACTGCTGACGTCTCCTACATATGCGTTGACTCTACTGCTACCGCTGCCATCTGGCAAGAGGCATCCTCCACCAAGCTGAAGCACAACTACACTGCTGCAGCCGTGCCGACGACTGCCGCTGACTCAGGCGCTGGCTATGCCATCGGAAGTATCTGGATAGTGAGTGACCCGGCAACAGTAGTCGTAGCAGACCTGGGCAAAGCATTCATGTGTGTCTCAGCTGCAGCTGCTGCCGCTCAATGGAAGCAAATCAGCCCGGTTGATGGCATCAAGAACAACTACGCAGCCGTAACCGCGCCAACTGCTACCAGTGACGATGCTGCAGGCTACTCTGTGGGCAGTCTGTGGTTGAACCGCAACAATGACTCCGTCTACTTCTGTACCAATGCCTCCGCTGGCGTCGCAGTATGGGTCACTCTAACCAACATAGTGAACAATTTCACAGCTGTGTTGGTACCATCAGCGGGTGACGATGAATCAGCGCGCTACTCGGTAGGCTCACTCTGGCTGAACACAGTAGATGAACGTGTGTGGTTCTGTCTCTCAGCAACAACAGGAGCCGCTGTCTGGGTAGTGTTGAACAAGGAGGCATATGTCAAGACCACAGCACCTGCAGTCACCGACGACTCAGCCAGCAGATACTACATCGGAGCGCTCTACGTCAACACCACCGATGAGAAAGCTTACATATGTATCGACGACACAGTCGGTGCCGCGGTATGGAAGCAGATAGATGGTGGTGGTTCCAGCCTCACCAACAACTTCGTAGCCATAGCACCACCAGGAGTTCTGGATGACGGCGCGAGTACATACGCGGTGGGCTCAATGTGGGTAATTATCTCAGGTGCGGACAAGGACAAGGTATACATCTGTACTGATGCCACTAACGGTGCTGCAGTATGGATACGTCTGGACGGTGGCGGTTCCAGCCTCAAGAACAACTACGCCGCTATCGATATCCCCACTGCTAGCACGGGTGACGCTGCCCGTGGCTACGAGATAGGCTCCGTTTGGATTATTGCAGGAGTAGGCGCTACACCAGCTGATGTTGGCAAAGCATACATCTGTGTCGATGCCACTACCAACGCTGCTGTATGGAAAGAAATCAGCCCTCCGGCATCTATAGGTATACAGAACAAGTACGATGCGTTGATAGCGCCAACTGCAACACAAGATTCAACTATGGGCTACTCAGTAGGCTCTATGTGGATTATCCCAAGTAGTGGAGCAGTTTATCAATGTACTGATGCTGGCGCTGGTGCCGCAGTGTGGAAGCGCCTCGACGTCACCAAAATCGCACAACTGGAGGATGTCGACACCATCACCAATCTGCCGACCAACGGACAGGTGCTAACTTGGAACACTACAGCCGCCAAGTGGAGACCCAGCACCATAGCAGGCATCAAGAACAACTTCGCAGCCACCACAGCTCCGGGTGTCAATGATGGAGTAGTTGGTGGTTACGCTATCGGCTCACTATGGGTGGTATTAGCCACTGACACTGGTTACATCTGTGTCGATGCAGCTGACGCAGCCGCAGTGTGGAAAGAAATTACCGTCCCTCGTGGAGCTAAGGCTAACTACTTGGCTGCAGCTGTGCCTACCTCCACCAATGGCATCAATGAAGATTACGAAGTAGGCTCCATTTGGATTATTACCGACGCGGCAGCCAGTGTAGCAATAAAGGGTCGCGCATACATGTGTATCGACTCCACTCTCGGAGCTGCCCAATGGACTCAGATAAATCCAGTTGGCGCACTGAAAGGTAACTACGGAGCCACGACACTACCGTCTAATGCGGATGACGCGGATGTGGGCTACTCAGTAGGCTCCATCTGGGTGATAGTCAGTGGCGTGGACAAGGACAAGGTATACATCTGTGTCAAAGCTAATCCTATGTTCGCTGGCTGGGTGCTACTAAGCCCTCAGAAGCTAATCAAAAACAACTACGTAGCTGTAACCGCACCGGGTCTCACCAGTGACACCGCAGCGGGCTACGAAGTGGGCTCTCAGTGGATAGACACCGTCACCAAGATAGTTTATACCTGCATGGATGCCACCGCTGGTGCTGCAGTATGGCAACGTAGCGGTGACTCATTGAAGCACAACTTCACTGCTAATGTGGCTCCCACGCCTGGAGCTGATGTAGGAGCTGGCTATGCTATCGGCTCGATGTGGATTGATGTAGTGACCGACAGCATCTACATATGCGTGGATGCTACCGCTACGCTAGCAGTTTGGCAACAAATCAACAACTCTGCAGTAGGCGCATCAAAGGTCATCACCATGCGCTCTAACCTTGGCGCTCTCGGTACCGCTATAATCATCGATGGCACCGTCTATGCCTGTGGTGCTAGTGCTACTGGTTACGCTCTCAACGGCTTATCATCAGTTAACATGGCTCCATTAGCTCTACCTGCAGGGGTAAAGGCTACCGCCTTGGTAGGTGGCATAGTATCTATCTGCGTTCTTGGCGCTGATGGTATACCCTACACTATCGGTCCTAACTCGCGTTCAGAGCTTGGCGCTAACGCGGCTGGCGCTCGCTACCAGTTCGGTCCGGTTCTAAAGGCGGCAGCTACTCCACTTAATAACATTACTGCTATCTTCGGTCCACGTGGTCGCTCTGCCAATAACTTCGATTACTTCTATGCCTTAGACTCAGCGGGTGACCTGTGGGGATGGGGAGACAACTCCACTGGGCAGTTAGGTTTAGGTAACACCACTAACCAGGCATTAGCAGTAAAGATACCCAATGTTGGTCCATCAGCAGGTCAGACCAAGGTAACAAACGTATGGACTGGTCCATCTGGCTTAGCCGGTACCTTCATCGTGGACGAGAGTGGCAAAACTTGGGCAGCTGGTTACAACAACTACTACCGTCTCGGTAATGGTCTGACAGGTGCCACCAACAGCACCACCTTTGTTAATATATCTGCAGGTCTTGGTGGTAGCTACCCAATCGACATAGTCACGCAAGTATCTACCACAGCATCTCTGGCAGGAGGACACACTACATTCCTGCTGGCGAATGGCTCTATCTACTCAGTAGGTAGCAATGCTATCGGGCAACTCGGTACTGGTGACGCTACTGTCAAAGCTGCGCCACTGAGAGAGAATACTTCAAAGAGTAACTGGACCGGCATCGCTGTCTGCGCATTCGGTGATGGCGCGGTCAGCATGTTCGCCATAGACGCAGACAAGAAGCTCTACCACACAGGCAACAACTCAAACGCTAGGGCTGGAACCGCTGGACCTGCCAATGTCTTCACTTTAGTGCCTGAGCCCAGCGTAGGTTTGTTCCAGGGCAAAGTGGCTAAAATTATCACATCATCACCGGCATGGAACCAGGTATCATTATTTGGCGCATCCCTGATACTAACCACTGATGGCAAGGTCTTTGCTTCCGGTCAAAATGCCGGACAACTGGGAGTAGGTAATGTAGCAGTGTCCAGCTACACTCAAGCGTTCATACCCCATGGTGAAGAAATCGTAGACATTATTAGCAACGCTCAAACTACCTCAAGAGCATACTCACTATTTGCTACCAAGTCAGGCAAACTGCTTGGCTCGGGAGCTATAATCGGTGATGATAGTGGTCCGGGCTTCCCGTGGTGGTATCCCAGCACATCGCAGATATTGGCTTACTCACCTGTCTACTGCCCTGATCCAACAGGTTACAGCGCTGCAGCATCAGGTGGCGCAGCTGGTAGCACTCCGGCTGGTGGAGCCATCGAGTCACTGACTGACGTGGCTCTGACCACGCTGGCGGACAAAAACCTCTTACAATATGACTCAGCCACTACCAAATGGGTCAACCGTGCCGCTACCCTATCAGTGATGTCAGACGTCGATATCACTACTGTAACACCCACTGATGGACAGACACTGGTGTGGAATGCTACTACCTCTAAGTGGGAGCCAGGCAACGCCACTGGCGTAACAGTGAAGAATAACTTCGCAGCCACAGCCATCCCAGGCGTTGGTGACGGCATCAACGCCGAGTACGAACCAGGTAGCATGTGGGTGGTAACGACCGGAACTTTCAAGGGACGCATCTACCAATGCATCAACAACACGCTCGGCGCTGCAGAGTGGAGCCGAGTCGACAGCGAAGGCACAGTCAACAACTACGGCGCAGTTCAACCACCAACTAACCTTGACGGTCCCTCCGCTGGCTACTCAGTGGGCTCCATCTGGGTGGTTATCACTGGTGACATCGGAGCTTACATATGCATCAAATCAGCCTTGGGTGCATCTATCTGGAGACAAATCGACGTCTCTAAGCTGAGCCTCTTGGTAGACGTTGACATCACCACTACACCGCCTACTGATGGGCAAGGATTGATATGGGATGCCACCGCCTCAAAGTGGTTGGCTAAGAACGTCGGACCCAAGAACAACTTCACTGCTACCATCCCACCAGCTGTGGACGATGACATCGGCAATGGCTACTCAATCGGCTCTAAGTGGATAATCAGTGCAGACAACAGCGCCTACGTATGCACTGATGCCACCAGTGGTAGCGCAGTATGGGCAATGCTGACTCCGGAGACCAAGAACAACTACACTGCCAACGTCGACCCTACTGAAGCGGCTGACATGTTGAGCAAATATTCTCCAGGCTCGCTATGGATGAACATCGGAACTGACACCGCATTCATCTGTGTAGATGCCCAGGCAGGCGCTGCCATCTGGAAGCAGATTAGTAACCTTGGTGCCTCTGACAGTAACGCTAAGGCATTGGTTCTACCGCAACAGGGACCATTCCGCAATGGTTCATCAGTGATGGTAGAAGGAGTACTCTATGCATGCGGTACTGCTGGCGTCTTCAGCTTCGATGGAACTGGCACCAACATCATGCATCCCATCTACGTACCAGTGAAGTGCACTAAATATGCCTTAGGTACCGAGGATGTGATTATGCTCGGCTCTGATGGCTTCGTCTATGGCGCTGGAACTAACGCATCTGGGCAGCTTGGCTTAGGCAACACTACTACACGCTACCACACTGCACGGATGAAGAAAGATGCCTCAAATGACCTCGGTGGAGTCACAGCCGTCTACTCATCAGGGCAAGACAACTTCTATGTAGTAGACACAGCTGGAGCGCTCTGGGCAACTGGTAGTGGTGGCTTGGTTGGAGACGGCACCCAAGTGGCTCGCAGTTACGCTACGCTTGTCTCTGGCATCACCGCATCGGTGATTAATCTATGGGCGAATGCTTCAGTCATTGCAGTTGATTCATCGTCCAAGACCTGGGCTTGGGGTGCTTCTGGTTCTAGTCGCCTATCATCGCTAATCTTGGCTGATGTCTACGCACCGGTCAACATTACTGCCCAGATGCAAGGTAGTTACCCTATCCAAGTAGCTCTAATGGACACCACTACTGTGATGGTTCTGGCTAACGGAAAAATCATATCTGCAGGTGTCAACACCCAGGGTCAATGCGCTACTGGCAACACCATCAGCCCAGTCACTGCGTTCACCGTCGAATCTACTGGCAAAACCAACTGGAAGCAGATAACATCGTCTGGCGCTGGTATCTTCGCAGTAGATGCAGACAAAAAGGTATACTTCACCGGCAGCAATGTAGATACAGTAGCTGGCTCGACGGCAGCACTCAACGTTACAGTCGCATCTTACACGATAGTGCCTGATGCCGCACTAAATTTCCAGGGCAAAGTAGCTAAGGTATACTGCGGACTAATGTCAGGTAACGCATTGGCTGCCATCCTCACCACTGATGGCAAAGTGTACGTCAGTGGCAACAACGCGGCAGGTCAGCTAGGAGTAGGCACCACCACTACGGTCACGGACTTCACTGCTGTGCTGATACCCGGAGAGGAGCTCATTGAGAACATCTACATCAATGCTCATCGCCTGATGTTGCTGCAGACCAGAAGCGGCAAAATACTTGCATGTGGTCGCTTGAACAGCATCGGCGGTGGCGGTGGCTTCCCTTGGTACTACAACGGTACTACTACGGAGAATTTCACTCTACCCGTCTATGCTCCTGACCCAACTGGCTTCTTTGGCATCGCCGGAGCTGGTACTGGTGGCACATCCACGACGCCAGCCCTAACTGACCTGCTGGACGTTAACATCGCAGGCATTGGTAACAAAAATCTGCTGCAGTACGACTCAGCTACCACTAAGTGGAAGAACGTAGGCGCTACTCTAACGCTGATGAACGACGTCGACACCGTAACTGTGGCACCAACCGCCGGACAGGCGTTGATATGGGACACAGCCACCTCCAAGTGGATACCTGGTGACGCAGCCAGCGGGAACAAGAACAACTACACTGCTACAGTGGCACCAGTTGGCACTGATGATACTAACTTAGGTTACTCAGTCGGCTCCTCATGGATAGACACAGCCGCAGATGAGGCTTACATCTGTCTCGATGCGGCTGCTGGTGCTGCAAAGTGGTTGAACTTAGCCTCCGGTGGACCACAGAGTAAGTACGACGCTACTGGTCCTCCTCTAGCTGCTAACGATGGTACTCAGGGCTACAGCGTAGGAAGTATCTGGATAAATGGCAACACTGCGTACATCTGTGTCAACCCGGCTACAGGTGCCGCAGTATGGCAGCAGTTCACCAACGTTAACAAGAAGAACAACTACACTGCAGTGGCAAAACCAACTACCGGTGATGATGATGTAGCAGGCTATGATGTGGGCTCTATTTGGATAGTTGGCGAGCGTTCTTATATATGCGTCAACGCCACTACTACTGCCGCGATATGGTCAGAGATAACCCCTGCGGATGCCGGTCCACTGAACAAGTATGACGCCACTGCTAATCCTACGGTTACGGATGACATAAACGTTGGCTACGGTGTAGGCTCCATCTGGGTGGTCGTGGGTGCGGCTAAGATAGCATTTATCTGCGTCAGCGCAGTCACAGGTGCTGCACTCTGGAAGGAGATAACTCCGGCAACGAGCACTCTCAACAACTACACTGCGCCGGTGATACCTACAGTAGCTGATAGTAGCGCAACAGGCTACAGCATTGGCAGTATGTGGGTGGTGAAGGTTCTGAAGAAGGCTTACATCTGTGTGGACGCTACCGCTGGCGCTGCCCTATGGAGAGAGGTAACTGAGACCATCCAGAACAACCTGACGTCGCTGGTAACGCCTCTGTCTACCGATGACGTGACCAAGGGCTACTCAAACGGCTCCATGTGGATCGACACCATCAACGACAACGTTTTCATATGCATGGACGCCACTTACAACGCAGCTATCTGGAAGCGTGTGAACAACGACTCATCCGGTGGCCTCGACATCAACTTCAGCACACCAACACAACAACACTCATCCAACTACGGAAGCGCTATGATTATCAATGGTGTGGTATATGTAGCTGGTAGTCGGAGCGGACGCTGTTACCAAGGACCACACACCGCAGATACCTGCAAACAGTGGCCCGTTCCACTGCCTGCTGGCGTAAAAGCTACCCAAGTGGCTCACTGCAGTGGTACCATGCATATTCTTGGCTCAGATGCATTGGTGTACTCATTTGGTCACAATACCTACGGACAGGTAGGCAACGGCAACACAACCGGTACTGACCTGCCAGCAGCCGTCCAAACCGCAGCTGGTGTGTTACTCTCCAATATTGTCAAAATATTCGTACCAATCTCACGTTACAACGATAACACCCAGGCTTACGCATTAGATGCCACTGGTGACCTCTGGTCATGGGGATTTAACGTCAACGGACAGTTAGGTGTCGGTGACACCACTGCTAGGTCTTATGCTACCCGCCCTATCGTCATTGGTCCAGCTAACGGGAAAGGAAAAATAACGGGCTTCTGGGCGGGTCCTTATGGCGATGGCACTACGTGTGTGGCTACTGATGCTGATGGTCGCACCTGGGCTTGGGGTTGGGCGGCATACAACATGGTATCAACTGCAGTGACAGCTAACAGACACACACCTACAGAAATTACCAGTCAACTAGGCGGTAGCTACCCTGTAGATGCATACATTACCATGGATGTGGACAATGATGCGTCACAAGCTGGAGCCTTCACCATTCTGCTACTGGCAGATGGTACCATCAGGTCATGTGGTTCTAACGGCAAAGGGCAGCTTGGTTTGGGTAACACCACCGCAGCCACATCATTTACACCTACCGCTAATGTTTCTAACATATTCTTCACCCAAATCACTGGTATTGGTACCAGTAACAGATATGGAGGATTCTACGCTATTGACAACTTGAACCAGCTCTACTACACAGGTTCTAACTTAGACTTCATTGGTGGTACTCTGGCAGCATACAATGGGCAGATTCTATCACTCACACTGCTACTAGACCCTAAGGATGTATTCCAAGGTAGAGTGGCTAAAGTTGCAACTATGTATACTCATCCAAGTGGTTCTGATGGCTACTTCTCTGCTCGTCTGTTGACCACTGATGGACGCCTGTTGAGCATTGGGTTGAACTGGCAAAACTCACCTGCTGGAGACGGCTCACGCGCTGATGGAACATTATCAGAATTTACTGAGATTAGGATGCCATTTAATGAAATCATCTCTGATGTCATGGTGAACACACACGTAGGATACAACTGGACGATGCTGAAGACTACATCAGGTAAGGTGCTGCAGTATGGTTATCTATCATCAAATATATCTAACTGTGCTGGTCTGGTTGGCACCTACAATGCTGCCGAACAGATGCTCACACCTACCTACATGCCGTCGCCACTGGGTCTCGTTGGTAGTGGAGCGGGTGGAGGCGCTGGTGGCTCGGGCACAGCTACAGCTAACACCATCGCAGGTCTGAGCGATGTCAGTGCCTCAGGTGTCAGTGCGCCGCTGAATGGTCAGGCGTTGGTATGGGACACTACGCTACTGAAGTGGAAGCCTGGTACTATCGAGCTAGGTGATGGTGGCGTTCCTGACTTCATAGTTGCGGGTCTGGCTGCCGATGTTAGCACCAACTTAGGCGCTAACAATCACTGCCCTTTCAACAGCATCATCTCCTCGAACCTCATCGGTGGCAACATCACCCTCGACTCATCGACACCATACACAACGCTGGTAGGACAGCCATCAGTGGGTCGTTTCAAGCTCAAGGCTGGCAAAAGTTACCGCCTCAACGGTTATGTATCAGTAGCCAGCGGTACCTCTATCCTTGGCTTCACCTGGTGCGAAGTGACCTCAACCACAGTGAATAAAATCGGTACTATGGGTGGTTCGTTCGGAGCTTCATCGCAGTCAGCATCAGCCAACTCAGTACCATCGCACGCCATAGTGAAGGTTGATACTACCGACATGCTGGTAGAGCTGCGGCTCACCAGTGCTTCATCGAGCAGCTTGAGGGCAGGCATAGTTACCAACACCACATACGGCGAGACATTTGCCATCATCGAGGTCTTCAACGGAGGCGGTAGCAGTGGTGCAGTGCCGCTGAGTAACTACGCTGCCACATCAGCGCCATCCTCAGCAGATGATACCACTCTTGGTTACACTCCTGGCTCTATGTGGGTGACACCAACAGCAGCATACATATGCATCTCTAACGCAGCCACTACGGCAGTGTGGAAGCAGGTTGATGTAGCTGCCGGTCCTAAGAACAATTATGGTGGCTCAGTGCCGCCAGGAGTGAATGATTCTTCAGCTTCTGGCTACGGCATTGGCTCAGTGTGGGTAGATGTAGTAGCGGGTAACTCATATGGATGCACCAATGCTACACCTGGTGCGGCTGTCTGGAAGCAGCTGAACAACGACGGCACTGGGATGCCCATCATCGGCGCTGGTGGAGTTATATCAGTGATGTATCCCAAGACCACCGACCCTAACGCGAACGCAGACCTCAACAGCTTATACAAACCGGGAGACATGTGGCTAAACACGGTTAAAAACATAGTCTATACCTGCAAGACTGCGGCAGCGGCAGCTGCGGTATGGTTGCCTCTGAACACATTGAGTGGTGCCGCTGACGTAGACGCTACCGTTGCGCCACTGGATGGCCAGACGTTGATTTGGCATGCTGCATCTGGTAAGTGGAAGCCTGCAGACAACAGAAGCGGACCGAAGGGTAACTACACTGCATTGTCAGTGCCGCTGCCAACTGATGATACCGGCGATGGTTACTCAGTTGGCTCAGTCTGGGTGGTCACTGCCGGTGCCTCAGTGGGTTACTGCTACATGTGTACTAAGGATACTCTTGGCGCTGCAGTGTGGTCGCGCATTGATGGTGGTGGAGGCGGTGGCAGTGATACTACTAACAAATACGATGCTACTAGAGCGCCAACCGTTACCGATGACGTGGCTAATGGCGGCTATGATGTAGGCTCTATCTGGGTAGTGGTCTCAGGTGCGGATGAGGGCAAATCATACATCTGTGTCAACCCAAGCGTAGGTGTCGCAGTGTGGAAGCGCATTGATGTCAGCAGCATCGCTGGGCTATCAGACGTGAACTTGACCGCAGTTGCTAACAAACAGCTGCTGAGATATGATGCCGCCACCTCAAAGTGGTTGAATGTAGACCTAAAGGTAGCTGATGCTGTGGATGTCGATGTCAGCACAGTGGCACCAACTGCAGGGCAGGTGTTGCTATGGAACGCTACCGACAGCAAATGGAAGCCTGGCAATGCTACGCTTAAGAACAACTACACTGCTGTTGTGGCACCACCAGTCAGCGCTGATACTGCCAATGGCTACGCAGTGGGCAGTGTATGGGTGGACACGGTCACAGATAAGGTCTACACCTGTGTGGACGCCACTAACAACGCTGCAGTATGGTTACAAACCAGCAACCAGGACCTAAGCATTAGAGACATCACTCTTGCAACATCTACACCTTACACGCATCAGAATGCCATGAACTGCGTCCATGGTGTAGCAGTGATGATTAGTGAGAGGTTATTTGTATGCGGTGGTTCGGCTTATTCAAGGTATGGTACCAACTGTAACGAATTTACTGCACTTCAGATGCCATGGGGTGTGAAGCCAACAGCATTTGTAACTACAGTGGCTAATTTTATAGTGCTTGGCTCAGACAAGCAGGTATACTCCATAGGCAACAATGGCAATGGTGCATTGGGTGACGGCACTACTACAAGCAAATATTACCTCGTACCTGTACTGAAGGCAGCTAACACGCCACTCACTAACATTGTAGATATAATTGCTCCTCATGGTGGTGCTATCAACGAAGCCGCTACATTCTTCGCGATAGACTCTATCGGTGACCTGTGGGGCTGGGGACACAACACCAGCGGACAGGTAGGAGTTAATAGCAGTACAGATATACTATTTGCTACCAGAGTCAACGTGATAGGTCCCACAAATGGTAAGGCTAAGGTGACAAAAGTATGGATTGGTCCGTCTGGCTCATATGCTACTTCCTATGCGGTAGATGCTGATGGCAAGACCTGGGGCTGGGGTAACGCATTGGTAGTTGCCGGTCAGCCTAAATTTGACGGAACTATCTCAACAAACCAAACAGTTCCACTAGAGCTGACTGCATGGTTGAAGGGTAGCCGCCCTAAGAAATTATACACCAACAGTACCAGCACCAATGCCCAGACACTAATGCTGATGGAGAGCGGAATCATACTTTCTATCGGATACAATGGATACTCCTCAGGTGGTGCAGGTAGTGCAGCTAATCTCACTGCGTTTACCCAGGAAGCGCTGCTAAAAACTAACTGGGTGGACTTGGTGCCATGGGGATGCCCTGGTCAGCCATCCGGTGCCTATGCTGTGGATGCTACTGGTGCTATTTACTACAGCGGTGTGAACAGCAACAATATAGCTCTTGGAGCCATGGGTGGTGGTGCATCAGTAAATATATTCCAATCTATCGCCACTACCGCTACATTTGGAGGCAGTGCCATACAAAAAATATTCACTGTTGAGAACGAGAACAACAATGCTAACAGGCAACGTTGCAGTGTCCGCTTCCTCACCGCTGATGGCTCGCTATGGGTGGCAGGCAGTGATAACACAGGTGCATTTGGTAACGGACAGCTCGTATCCGCTTCACTGCCACTGAGCCGTGTTCCGTTGCCCGTAGGGGAGAAGGTGAAGGATTTGTTTATGATACAAGTAGATGGACGCACTGTGACAATTCTACTAACTCAGAATGGTCGCATCATGGCGGCTGGTGTGCGTGATAACGTAACGCATCCCCTGGGCTTCCCTTGGTACTACACTGATGGTTCTAACCGCTACTATCCATACTTCCAGTACTGCCCTGACCAGCTTTTGATTGGTGGCGGTGGAGCTTCGTCATCCGATGCGGCTGCAGCTACCACTTTGACCGCATTGACTGATGTGGCTATAACTGGAGCAACAGCACCAACCGATGGACAGGCTCTAACTTGGAACAACACCGCAGGTCTATGGCAGCCAGCAACAATTTTAGCCGGAGCCAAGAACAACTACACTGCGTTGATTGCTCCAACGGCGGGCGATGACTCAGCTGATGGCTACTCTGCAGGCTCAGTGTGGATGAACGCGGCTACCGGTGTCTCTACTGCTAACCGCAAAATGTACATCTGTGTGGACGCTACGGTTGCTGCTGCGGTATGGAGACAGGTAGACACCAACGGGCTACAGTTCAACTATGCAGCTACCATAGCCCCAACGATACTCAATGATGCATCGCAAGGGTACGCGGCAGGCTCGTTGTGGTTTGTTACATCTGGTCGCAGCTATGTATGCGCTAGTGCTACAATTGGAGCGGCGGTCTGGCAGCAGATAAGTGAGGAACCAGTGGTGCTACGTACGGTTAACCCAACAGCTGGAGACAACAGCTACCCCGGTGGCACTGTCTGGGTTAACACCATCAACAACCGTCTCTACATATGCCGCGATGTCGTGGGCAACACCGCAACGTGGTTAGGTCTCAACACCATATCTGCGCTGCGTGATGTGGACGTCACTACTGTGGCGCCAACCGATGGGCAGTCACTGGTGTACGACACAGCTACGTCTAAGTGGAAGCCCGGCTCAATAGTATCAGGTCGCAAGGGTAACTACGCAGCTACAGCAGCGCCAACCATCAACGATGATATACTCGATGGCTACTTGGTTGGCTCTCTATGGATAGTAATCAGTGGCGCTGACGCTAACAAAGCGTATGTATGTCTCGATGCAGCGAATGGAGCCGCAGTATGGCAGTTCATCCCACCACAAGGACCTAAGAACAACTACACTGCTACAGTAGCGCCCACCACAGCAGCAGATTCAGCCGCAGGATATGCAATTGGTAGTACCTGGATCGACACAGCTGCTGGTGTTGCTTATGTATGCTTCGCTGCAGGCTCGGGTGCTGCAGTATGGAAGAGTACTCTTGGGCTACCTAAGGGTAACTACGGTGCCGCTGTAGGACCTGGTCCGAGCAACGATGTCGGTGAGGGCTACAGCGTCGGCTCAATGTGGGTGAATGTGGCTACTGGTGATGTTTATGTATGTGTCAATGCAGCGGCTGGCACTGCAGCATGGGTAGCGTTGAGCCTATCGCTGAACATGACCTCAGCACAGGTAGGGAGTCCAGGAACGCCACAAGTGATAGGAACTACCACGACTGAGACCACAATCGTTGATTATGTCGGCACCATCACTCGTGTCGGTAGCAGTACAGCATTCAATGCGGCGACGGGTGTCTACACATGTCCATCCGCTGGTCTCTACTTGGTAACGGCTAAAGTAGGATTTTTAACAACTACATGGTCATCAGCTAACATCGTTACATCTATCAATTCAAGTACTGGCGCAAAATTCCGCAGTTTCACCAGACGTCCGGATACTGGCGGTACTACGCTAATTGCTGAAAGTGTGCCAGTGGTAGCCGTGATAAATGCCGTTGCGAACGAGACCTTCAGCATGGCAGTCTATCAAACCAGTTCAGCTAGCAAAACAATAGGTCCGGAGACTACCTTCAATGTATGTCAATTGTCTTCCTCTGGAACTGCTAACAGCGCTACAGCACCGCAATCCAACTACGTCGCAACCGCACCACCTACAGCAGGTAACGATACTACCGGTGGCTTCAGCGTCGGGTCCTTCTGGTTTGACACCACTAATAGAATCGCATACACCTGCCTCTCAGCCGCTACGGGTGCTGCAGTATGGAAGGTTATCTCTGATAGCCTCTCATCGCTGTCTGATGTAGAAATTACTGCTGCCGCCAGCAAGAACCTGTTACAATATGATAGCGCTGCCTCTAAGTGGAAGAATGTGGATGCCAAGATATCTATCCTGAAGGATATCGATGTGGCTACGTTGGCACCTACCAGTGGTCAGGCGTTGGTATGGGATGCAGCTACGTCGATGTGGCGTCCTGGTTCAGTAGCATCTGGGCTGAAGAACAACTACGGTGCATCAGTGGCGCCCACTACCACGGATGACTCGGATGCTGCCTATTCTATCGGCTCAGTGTGGTTGATTAGTAGTGGAGCCTTAGTCAATCAGATATTTATCTGCACCAAGGCTACGCCTGGTCTAGCAGTATGGACTCGCATCGATGGAGGTGGCGGTGGTGGAGGCGGAGTTAACAACAAGTACGATGCCAATGTTGCTCCGGGTAGTAACTCAGGTGCCGCCTTCGGTTACTCAGTAGGCTCAGTCTGGGTTGACATCGTGGCTGATCGCGCTTACATATGTGTCGATGCCACTGATGGCGCTGCTAAATGGAAGCTGATTGATGTCAACACGCTATCCTCGTTGGTAGACGTTGACCTCACAACTGCGGCACCCACTGATGGGCAGACGCTGTTGTGGAACACCGCAGGTAGTAAGTGGATACCTGGCAACGCTACAGTTAAGAACAACTACGCGGCAGTGACTGCGCCAACAGCGACGAGTGGCTCTAATCTTGGCTACTCAGTAGGCTCTGTCTGGATACAGAGCGGCAGTACTGCTTATGTATGCGTCAATGCATCACCAACCGCTGCTGTATGGAAGATTATATCTCCGGAGAGGCTGATGAACTACACTGCTACTACAGCACCTGGGCTTGGCAACGACCAAGTATCAGGCTATGGCGCAGGTAGTATTTGGATTAACACTGCTACCTCACCGCCATCCTCATATATCTGTGTAAGTGCCGCTACTGGTGCTGCTATATGGACTGCTATCGCGTTGACTGCTGCGGCTAAGAAGATTCAGCTGGATAACAACGCTCCTATTACTGCCTTGGGTGTAGGTGTCATGATAGATGGGCAGTTATATACCTGCGGTCAAGGCTCGGCCTATGGCAGGTATGGGACCGCCTCTAATGTGCTCACACGCTATGCTCTACCTGACAACACCACACCGGTCAAGTTCTTGGGAGCGACCAGAACCATGATAGTTCTCGGCGCGAACGGAGCTGTCTACTCAATGGGCACTAACAACGGTCTGTCTCTGGGTAATGGTGACGGTACGGATACTACTGTGTCTAATGTGCTGGTTCGGGTGATGAGGGACGCCACCAATACATTGAACGACATAGTTGACATCTATGCATCGAGTGGAATGGCATCTACTGGTGTGGCATTCTTCGCAGTAGATGCCACTGGTAACTTATGGGCTTGGGGCAACAACAACTCAGGAGAGCTGGGGATAGGTAACACTACCAACTCAGCGTTCGCTACTCGTGCGCTCAACATCGGACCCGCTAACGGCAAGGCTAAGATTACAAATGTGTGGTCAAGTCCAGGAGGTGCCGCTGGTCTCACAATCATCACTGATGCGGACAACAAGACGTGGTACACAGGTAACCCTAGTAGTGGACGCTTACTAAGCACAAATCTGGCAGTTACCAGCCCTACAGACATTACTGCACTGATGTTTGGTACTTACCCTATCAAGGTGCTACTGAACCTTCGAAATGTCAACTCACCAGGCGGCTACACCGTGATGCTTATGAACAACGGCAAAATCTACTCCACTGGTGGCAACACATCTGGTCAATGTGGTACTGGCACTACAGCGAATGTAACTACTCTGACTCAGGAGGCTCTAGGCAAGACCAACTGGACAGACATAACCTACTACGGCAACGGGATAGTGTATACTGGTGTCTTCGCCATAGACAGTGGCAAAGAGGTATACTTTGCCGGTAGGAACCATGATGCAGTTATTGGCACTACTATCACCAACAACAGCACTGCCGCTACATACACGAAGCTGGTGACCACTACAGGCTTCCAAGGCAAGGTGGCTAAAGTTATCACGAACTATATGGGTGGAACTTACGCTGTTGAGGGCTACATCAGTTCGCACATCATTACCACTGATGGTGAGGTGCATGTATGTGGTTTCAACAGTGATGGATGTCTTGGAACTGGTACAACGCTCAGTACCACTACTTACACTAAGATAGATGCTGGGGGTGAGTCAATTATCGATGGTATAGCCATTCACCAAAACGTAGGCGTATCCTTCATGTTATACGCTACCAGGAGCGGCAAGTTGATGGCTTGTGGACGAAAGAGCGAGTCGGCGTGTCCGGGTATGCCGTGGTACTACAGCGGAGCTACTGATGAATATTACTACTCGTTGCAGTACTGTCCTGACCCTACTGGTTACTTCGGCAATGCTAGTGGTAGTGCTGCCAGTGGTGTGTCTGCTGGTGCTACTACTCTGGCTGCTCTGACTGATGTTGCCGCTACAGGAGCATCAGCGCCTACCAACGGGCAGGCATTGGTGTACGATGCTGTTGGTGGCAAGTGGAAGCCTGCTGCAGTGGCGGCTGCGGGTGTTCAGAACAACTTCACTGCTACGGTGCTGCCTACTGCTGCTGATGGTGCATCGCTGGGCTATGCAGTTGGTTCGCTATGGGTGGTGGGTGCTCCGTTCCACGATGCTTACATATGCATCGATGCTACTACTGGTGCTGCAGTTTGGCATCAGATAGATGTAGCTGCAGGTCCTAAGAGTAACTACACTGCCACCGCACAGCCATCTATCAACGACGGAGTGACACTCGGTTACGCTATCGGTTCGATGTGGGTAGATGTGGTGGCTAAGGTGGTCTATGCCTGCGTCTCTGCGGTGAGTGGCAATGCTGTGTGGAAGGTGCTCTCCGGTGATAGCGGAGGTAGTGGCGGTGGCGGTGGTAACACGTTGATTATCAAGACCGTTGACCCTACTGCTAACGATGACAGCGGCACTGATGGTTACAAGGTAGGAGACAATTGGTACAACAGCGTCAACAAACGCCTCTTTGTATGCATCAGTGACACTACCGGTGCTGCTGTGTGGAAGATATTCAACAGCCTCTCCGGTGCTTCTGATGTGGACCTATCGGTTGGTCTCTCAGATGGACAGGCATTGCTGTGGGATGCTGCTACTCTGAGTTGGAAGCCTGGGACTGTCCTGGGAGCAGCTAAGAACAACTACACAGCAGTTGCTGCGCCGACTGTGAACGACGACCTCAGCTTCAACTACGTTGTTGGCTCAGTGTGGGTTGATACATCTACTGGTAAGTCGTACATCTGTGTCTTCAACGGTTCTGGCAACGCTCAGTGGAAGGAGACCAGTAACATTACCACTGTGAGCAACAACTACAATGCAGTTACAAATCCTGGGTTGGCTACTGACTCAAGCCAGGGCTATGGTATCGGCTCAGTGTGGGTTAACAAAGCTCTCCAGAAGGCGTTCATCTGCCTGGATGGCGCTGTTGGAGCCGCAGTATGGAGAGAAATTACCGCTGAGGTGAAGAATAACTACACTGCTACATCCGACCCATCAACTGGTAGCGATAATACCCTGGGTTACTCTCCAGGCAGTAACTGGTTGAACACCTTGACCGGGATGCTGTACATATGCACTTCCTCGGCGACCGGTGCTGCTAAGTGGAGACAATCGAATGTAACCCTCAAGAGCATCACTCTACCAGGTTATGAGCGGTCTAACATAGGATTGCATGGTACTACTCTGCTGATTGATGGCGTCGTGTATGCATGTGGTAACACCCTCAACACATCGCAGAATGGTACCAAGAGTAGTATTCTGACACCTAAGCCTCTACCTGATGGAGTGATAGCGGTGGCGATAGCTGTGAACCCTGATTCTACTGCTGCGTTAGGTGCGGATGGCTTCGTCTATACCATCGGTGGCGCTGGTGGTAATGGTGCTCTCGGTAGCGGTACTGCAGGTACCAGTAGAACATTCTTTGCCCGTGTTAAGACCAGTGCCTCGACCGACTTGAGCTCAGTGACTAAGATATTCACCACTCAGCATCACGGAAGTAATACTGGTACATTCTGGGCAATTGATACCACCGGTGACCTCTGGTCATGGGGATACAACGGCACTGGTGCCTGCGGTGTCAACCACCTTGTGGCTGTGACTTATGCTACTCGTGTGCTGAACATTGGACCATCATCGAGTCAGGCTAAGGTGACTAATGTATGGGCTGGTCCGTCAGGCGTTACTTGTGGTGTGATTGCTACTGATGCTGGTGGCAAGACCTGGGCATGGGGATACGGAAATTTCTCACGTCTCTCAAGTGTTGTAGCTACTACTGGCAATAGAACGTCTCCATTTGAAATCACCGCACAGATGCTCAGTAGTTATCCTATAGATGTAGACATGCCTGCCGATATCAACACCACATCTACAGGAGCTACCACTACTATTCTGCTGGCTAATGGCAAGATAGTCTCCTGTGGTAGCAACACAGGTGGGCAGTGTGGTGTGGGTAACACTACAGCGGTCACTGCGTTTACTCAAGAGAGCACCCTCAAGACTAACTGGGTCGCCATCGAGTCCTTCAGTGGTGGAGCTGGTGCTGGAGCTACTAACACTATGCCAGGAGTGATTGCGATTGATGCGGATAAGAAGGCGTATGTAACCGGTAAAAATGCGGATATCTTTGGTGGTACCTCGGTGACTACTAATTCATTCACATTGCTCTTAGACCCAGGCGCTAACTTCCAGGGCAAGGTGAAGGCTGTCAAATGTGCCTATGGTGACCTCTCCACGTCTAATCACACTGCAGTCAACGCGCGCATCCTCACCACTGATGGGCAGGTATGGGTATGTGGTTACAACGGGAACGGTCAGCTTGGTGTAGGTTACGCTGGTAATTTGACCGTCTACACCCGCATGATGATACCCTCTAATGAATTTATCACAGAGATGCAGGTCAACGCGCTAACGGCGACTCATGACTACACCATCATGCTTACCCAAAGCTCCAAGCTGCTAGTAGTGGGCTCCAACTCACATGTAACTAATGCTATCTTCGGCTTCCCATGGTATACCACTGCTGCGGACCAGCTCTTCTATCTGCCTGTCTATGTACCTGAAGTGGCTGGCTTCTATGGTGGCGCTGGCAGTGGTAGCGGTGGCTCTGGTGGCTCGGCACTGAGTGGGTTGAATGATGTGGCGGTGAACACTGTAGGCGACAAAAATATGCTACTCTATGATAGCGCAACATCGAAGTGGAAGAATATCGCATCTAAGCTATCATCTCTCGTTGATGTGGATGCGGCAGCGCCTACAGCAGGTCAAACCATCACTTGGGATGCTGCGACATCTACCTGGAAGGCTACTCTCGTACGTAGCGCAGTTAAGCATAATTTCGCGGCTGGTAGTGCTCCTACTGTTACGGATGATGTCTCGCAGTTGTACACGGTCGGCTCTATGTGGATTAATGGTTCAGCAGTGTATGTCTGTACTTCTGCTACTGCCGGTGCTGCTGCATGGCTGCGTCTGAAGGGCTACACCAAAGACAACTACGAGGCTACTGGCATACCACTTGCCAGCGACGATGGCTTCAGTGGTGGTTATGCTCAAGGCTCTACTTGGGTAGTAACATCTGGTGCTGCTATTAATCAAATCTACGTCTGCACTTCAGCGGCTACTGGTGCGGCAGTTTGGACTCGCATTGATGGAAGTGGAGGCGGTGGTGGAGGTAGTAGCGGTCCTAACAACAACTTTACTGCTACTACTGGCCCTACGACTGCTGCTGATTCTGCTGCTGGTTACTCGGTAGGGTCTCAGTGGATAGATGTTACCAACAACCGCGCTTACATCTGCATCAAGGCCACGCCCACTGGTGCTGCAGTGTGGAAGGAGCTGACCAATCCGGATGTTCCTAAGGATAACCTCGCAGGTAGTGGCGCGCCGCTATCGTTCAGTGACTCAAGTGCAGGTTATGCTGTGGGCTCAATCTGGATAGATGTCTCATCAACGCCCAGAGCTGCCTATGTGTGCCTCAACGCTGCGGCTGGCAACGCGTTGTGGGTGGACTACACCACACGCACTAAAGATAATCTCGGTGCCGGTACTACACCTGCTGCGGTTGATAGCTCTACGGCTGGCTACTCGATTGGTTCGCTCTGGGTTACCTCCGGTCGTCCATTCATATGTGTGAACGCTGCGGCTGGTGCTGCGGTATGGAAGGAGATAGGTAACATGCCTAAGTTGAACACAGGTGCTGCACTGGCTCCTACCGCTACTACTGGCACTGTGGCGAACGGCTACTCGGTTGGGTCTATCTGGATCACCGGACAGTCAGGAGTGCCATCGAATACCGTTTACATATGCCTGGACGCTACTAATGGAGCTGCCATATGGCTACAGGTGAATGCTAAACAAACGCTGGGCGGGTTGACTGATGTAGATGTCACTACTGCGCCTACGAATGGTCAGGCATTGGTGTGGAACAGCGCAGCCTCCAAGTGGAAGCCAGGTACTGTTAGTGGAGGTGGTGGAGGCGGTGGTCTACAGGGTAATTATGCCGCTACTGCTCCGCCTACCACTGGTGACGATGCTAGCGATGGTTACGCTGTTGGCTCAGTTTGGGTAGTTACCAGTGGTGCATTCATAGACAACCTCTACGTATGTGTCAACGCTACCATTGGCTCAGCAGTATGGAACCACATTCCCACTACTGCGATAGTATCCGCTACTGCTGCGGGTCTCTATCCGCAGAGTAACACCGTAGCCATCACGTCACCCGCGTCAAATAACGACGGCAGCCAGGGCTATCAGGTTGGCTCTCTGTGGGTGAATACTCTGGCGAAGCGCACCTATGTCTGCGTGGACTCGGCTACTGGTGCCGCAGTATGGAGAGAGTATGGCAACACACCAGTTACATCCAATGTGCCGCCGAGTGCTACCAATGACTTCAGCGCTGGTCTCAACGTAGGTAGTATGTGGGTCTCCGGTGGTAACGCATATGTATGCACTGATAGCACTGTTGGTGCTGCAGTATGGAAGCTCGTGACGGTAGCCTATGTCAAGAACAACTACACGGCTACAGGTATCCCAGTTCCTACCAATGACAGCTCGACGACAGTTGGTGGCGGTTACTCGATTGGCTCTGTCTGGATAGTAGCAGCCAGTGGCTCAGTATATAGCTGTACAGATGCGACAGTTGGAGCGGCTAAGTGGGCTCTGCTGTCTCTGGAGAGGAAGAATAGCTTTGATGCTATCTCAGCACCTACTATCAGCAGTGACTCAGTAGCTGGCTATGCTGTTGGTTCTATCTGGTGCGACACTGTTACCAATCTAATCTACTGCTGCACGTCGGCTGTGGCTGGTGCTGCTACTTGGGTGCAGATTAGTAACATTGGAGATAACTACGCCTCTGCTAAGACTGTTTACTTAGGGCAAAAGTGGAGTAGATGTGTATGCGCTCTTGGGCAGGCTGTGGTTATAAATGGACAGGTCTATACTGCAGGTAATTATGGTCCATACCGTCGCTACGGTACTACTACCTGCCAGCCGACGATTGCGCCATTACCAGAGGGTGTCAGTGCCACAAAATTAATCTTGGGAGGCGTTTCTATGATGATTCTAGGTAGCGACAAACGTGTCTATGCCTGGGGTCGCAATGATGTAGGTGAATGCGCTCAGGGTAACACTACTGAGTTTTGGCGACCATTACCTATGCTGACTGCTGCAAACACACCCATCACCAACATCGTGGATATCTTTGGTTCTAATGATTTATACAACTGGAACGAAACATTCTTCATGATAGATACTACTGGTGACCTATGGTGTGTCGGAAATAATGCAAATGGTATGCTTGGCATAGGTAGCACCACTAATCAGTCATACCTACGAAGGGTAACGGTAATAGGACCTGTAAATGGCAAGGCTAAGATTAGAAACGTGTGGCTGGGTCCTCGTGGTAATGCGACAGGTGTTGTGGCTGTAGATGAGGATAACAAGACGTGGGCATGGGGTTACAACAATTATAACCGTTTCAGTAGCTTGGTAACTGCATCTCAGACACTAGCACCAGTGGAGATTACATCGCAGTTCGGTGGTCGCTGGCCAGTTGAAGTGGAGCTACAGATGAATCTGAGCACCAATGATGCGGGTTCCAGTACATACTGTCGCATGAACGATGGCACTATCTTCAGCTGTGGGCGCAATAATCAAGGTCAGCTCGGTACCAACAACACCACGTCGACGACGTCGTTCACTCAGGAATTCTTAGGCAAGACCGATTGGGTCTCAATAGTACACGTTGGACACGGCAGTACCTACGCTGGAGTCTTTGCCATTGATGCATCCAAACAGTTGTGGTTCACAGGGCGCAACCATGACCTCTGTGCTGGTAACTTCATAGGAAACGGTTCGCAGGTTAGTAAGTATACTCGCATTGATACTGGTCGTCCATTTGCTGGAAAGGTACTGAAAGTAGTGACTGGTTACGAGATCAGTGGTGATACTACTATCAATGCGGCCTGGTGTCGCGCATCAGTCCTAACTACTGACGGAAAAGTTTACTCGGCGGGTATTAATCAGGCAGGTCAGGCAGGTTGTGGATATGTTCAAACCACTCTACCTGACTGGGTCGCTATGTTGATACCAAACGATGAATTCATCACAGATATCGCATGTATCCAGGAGACTGCTGGTCGTGGTTACACATCAATGACCACACGTAGTGGGCGGTTGCTTCAATGTGGTCGCAAGGCTGACACAGGTGATGGTACTGGTTTCTTCTGGTGGGACAACGTCGCAGAATATATGGTTAACCCAGTCTATGCTCCTGACCCTACTGGCTTCTTCGGGCTCTACAACTCCAACACGGGAGGCGTCACCACTACTACTTACGCTGCTCTAACTGATGTGACAGTCTCCAGTCTCGCAGACAAGAACATAGTGCAATGGGATGCAGCCACGTCACGCTGGCGCAACTACACGGCTGGGCTTGGTCGCCTTACTGACGTCGACGTCAGTGGCAGTAATGTTCCTACTGATGGGAAGGCATTGGTGTGGAATGCTGCCGCTTCTAAGTGGATACCTGGTACGGTTGCAGGTAGTGGTAGTGGTATCAAAAACACATACAACGCTACTGCAGTGCCTACTGTGTTGGATGATGTGGCTGCAGGCTATGCGGTGGGCTCTCAGTGGATAGTAGTGAGTGGTACCAACACTGGCGCTAACTTCGTATGCACCGCTACTACGGCAGGTGCTGCAGTATGGAAGCGACTCGACAACGTAGGAAGTGGTGGCGGTATCTCAGTCACTACTGCCTCCGGTCCACCTGGTCTCACTGATGATACTGCTGCTGGCTACGCTCGTGGCAGTGTATGGGTGCACAACAATGACGTCTACTTCTGTACTGACCCCGCGGCTGGCGCTGCAGTATGGGACCGCATAGACATCCAGAGAGTCTCTGATTTGTTGGACGTAGACTTGGTGACTAAGGCACCGGTTAGTGGACAGGCTCTGACTTGGAACGGCAGCAACAAATGGGTACCCGGCACTAAGAACCGTCTCGATGCGCTGACTGCTCCAAGTGTGAGCGACGACAACACCGCTAACTACAGCGTCGGCTCGCATTGGTATGTTCCTACTACTAAGACTGGTTATGTCTGCCTAAACGCGGCTACCGCCGGTGCAGTATGGCAACGCATCACTCCTGAGACCATCAACATGTATGGCGCATCAGTAGCGCCTACCACAGCTGATAGTAGTCTCTCCGGCTATGGTGTGGGCTCAGTGTGGATAGATACAGTGGCAGACAAGGCTTATGTATGTGTGGATGCCTCAGTGGGCACTGCTGTGTGGCAACGCATCGGAGCGCAGGCAGTGACTAAGAGCGTCACTCTGGCTCAGACTCGCAACAGAACCCAATGTACTCAAGGCAGCTGCATATTAATCGATGGTACTCTCTATGTATGTGGTAGCTACAGCGGATATGGCTTACCACCTAACAATCCATCGAATATTATGCGACCTGCGCCTGGTCTGCCTATGGGTGTCACGGTAGTTGATTTCTTACAGGGCTTCTCTAACTTTATCCTGCTGGCTTCTGATGGACGTGTCTACTCATACGGTTTTAACAGGAGCGGCGCTCTCGGTGCTGGTTCTGGATGGGCTGCGGATACTATTAGATACCGCTTAGAGCCAGTTGATACCGATGCAGCTGGGACACAGCCACTGACTAATATTGTCAAGATATTCGCCGCAGAGGGTACCAATGCTACCGATGGGTTGTGGACCTACTTTGCCCTGAACAGCGCAGGTAATTTATATGGTTGGGGCTGCAATTCAAGCGGTGAGCTCGGCATCAACAACACTACTAACCAGACGTTTGCCAATCTGGTTCAAAACATCGGACCTGCGAACGGGGCAGCTAAAGTGCGCAATGTATGGGTAGGTAACGCGGGTTCATGGAACATGGTGGTGGCTGTAGATGAGGATAACAAGACCTGGTACTGGGGTAACGCGTCAAACTCATCGCGTATGGGCTCACAATCATCACAGCAATTGAGACCTGTTAATGTTACTGCTCAGATGTACGGCACCTACCCAGTGAAGGTTATCATGCAGAATCGAACCAACGCAAACACCGGTGGCAGTACCTGGATGCTCATGGCTAATGGCAAAATATACAGCTGTGGTCTGAACGTCGGTGGGCAGCTTGGTACCAACAACTTCACATCGCCAACCACTACCTTTACTCAGGAGGCTACGCTGAAGAGCGACTGGATTGATATCACCGTCAGCGGCAGCGGTTCTACCAATGTATGCTTATTTGCTATAGATTCAGTGCGTGACCTGTATGTTACCGGTAGGAACAATGACTTCGTGTACGATGCTGCAACTGCGGGGTCTGCTGTGGCAATAAATAAGCTCACAAAGATGAACACATCGGCACCGTTCCATGGCAAAGTATCGAAGGTGTTCACAAGTTATGTAGACAGTTGGCAGGGAGAGTCATATGCGAGCTCAATAGTGCTAACTACTGATGGTTTAGCCTATGGCTGCGGTCGTAATGCAAATGGAGCCTTAGGTATTGGTCTCCTAGACACTAACACTACGGCATACACACGGGTGCTGATAGATGAACCAATCGCTGATATCTGTAGGTACCACTATGAAACTGATAATAACTTTACTCTATTTAAAACGGTATCAAATCGTATCCTGGCTGCTGGCGCGTTTCATTACAACGATCCAGCAGGTTGGCCATGGTTCTACAATGCATCTTCTACTACTGTCGCGTATGCTATTCCGCACTACTGCCCTGACCCTACCGGTTATGCTACATCCGGTCCAACTGCTCTATCGCTGCTGAGTGATGTCTCAGCCACATCTCCTGCCAATGGACAGGCGTTGGTATGGGATTCGGTGGCGTCTAAGTGGAAGGCAGGTGCGGTTAACAGTGGCTTGGTGAATAAATTTGATGCTACGGTTGCGCCTGTGGTGGGCGATGATAGTGGCGATGGTTACTCTATTGGTTCGCAGTGGATAGACGTGACTGCTGACAAGGCTTACGTGTGTCTGGACGCTACAGTTGGAAGCGCAGTATGGAAGGAGATAACGCCTACAGGTAGTGGCGGTGGTGGCTCTAATAATTTAGCTGCAACAGTGGCGCCAGTAGTTACCAACGACTCAGGTAGTGGCTATGCTGTGGGCTCAGTGTGGATAGATACCGTGGCGGACCGAGCTTACATCTGCCTGGACGCTACCGCTGGTGCTGCAGTGTGGAAGGAGACCACGGTAGCTGCCGGACCACTGAACAACTACGTGGCAGTGGCTGAGCCGTTAGTTACTAATGATGCTAATGGTGGCTATGGCGTTGGTTCGGTGTGGATCACTACTGCTAATTCAGCCTTCATATGCACTAAGGCTACGGTTGGCTCGGCAGTGTGGAAGCGCATCAGTCCGCCAAATGTGATGCAGCTCAATGACGTTGATGCAGCTGTGGTGCCATCCAATCTACAGTGCTTAGTTTGGGACTCAACGGCGTCTAAGTGGAAGCCCAGTGGTAACGTAGGGGTGAAGGATAATCTATCTGCGACGGGGGTGCCTGGCGTTGGTGACGATGCTGTGACTGGTGGCTATGCCATTGGCTCCACTTGGATTGATACCGTTGGCAAGGCTTCATATGTGTGCCTGAGTGCGGCGACTGGAGCGGCAGTGTGGAAACGCGCAGACAATGACCTGGACATTAGCATCAGTAGTCTCGCAAACAAGCAGTTATTGCGGTGGGACTCGACGGCTTCTAAGTGGAAGAACTTCAGCATCGACATAGCTGACATCGGTGGCATAGATGTGGTGACATCAGCTCCGTCCGCCGGGCAGACTCTTGTGTATGATAACATTGCACAGAAGTGGAAGCCTGGCACTGCCGGTGGTGGAGGCGGTAGTGTGGCTACTCTGACTGATGTGAACGTTACCGGACTGAGTGACAAAAATATATTACGCTATGATGCAGCTACTACTAAGTGGGTGACAGTTGACTCAACTCTCGGTGCTGCACTGAGCGACGTTGACCTATCAACAGCGCCAACGGATGGACAGGTGTTGAAGTGGAATGGTGGTAGCAACAAGTGGATAGCGGGCAGTGGCGCATCTGGCGCACCATTGGATAAACTGAACGCCACGGTGGCACCCACTACTGCGGACAACTCGACTCTTGGCTACAGCATCGGCTCAATGTGGTTTGATAACGTCGCATACACTGCCTACGTGTGCACGGCTGCAGTTGGGTCAGCAACGTGGAAGGAGGTGACCGACGTCAAGAACAACTACACCGCTACGGTAGCGCCTACGTTCCAAGATGACAACAGTAGAGGTTATGCTACTGGTTCAAGGTGGGTGGATGTGGTCACTAACATCGCATATGTCTGCACTGAAGCGAACATGGGGGCGGCTAAATGGTCACAGATATCTCTACCTGCAGTGGTGTCGTCTGCAGGTGATGGTCTGGCTCCTCGTAGTAACTTCACCGCTACCACTGCACCATTGATTAGTGACGATAGTGGCGATGGCTACCGTGTCGGTTCGTTGTGGGTTAACACCGCTACAAGCATCGCATATGTCTGCACATCTAACACTGTCAACGCGGCTAAATGGGAGCAGATTAAGAACGATGTCAAGAACAACTATGTGGCTAATGTAGCACCTGGTGCCAATGCTGATACAACGGCTGGCTATGCAGTAGGTTCGCAGTGGGTTGACTCTGTAGGAGGTATCGCATATGTGTGCATCAGTGCGGCTGCAGGTGCTGCAGTGTGGAAGTCTATGATGAACACAAACGTCAAGAACAACTACATAGCCACCACTAACCCACTTGCTACCAGCGATGTTAACAGTGGCTACACCGTGGGGTCCATCTGGATAAACACCACTACGCAGGGAATATTCACCTGTGTCGATGCCACTGCCAGCGGCGCAAAGTGGATTAATACCTCTGGTCGTGGTAATCTGATGACTGCGTACACTACCAGTACTAATACCCAAACGGTGCCGAACACCACTGCTACGATAGTGAAGGATTACAATTTTGTATCTACTGTTGGAGACAGCACTATCTTCGATGCGGTTAATGGTATCTACACCTGTCCTGCTGCTGGCTACTATGTGGTAGTTGGGCATATACTTTTCAAGGCAGCAACTGCTGGCGTTGGTTCTGAGCTGAACTGCGCAGTGAGAAGTAGTAATGGGCAGATTTACATAACGCGTTTGTTCGCAGAGACCACATCGAACGTATTCAGAGAGATAGCGCCGGCTATATGCGTGTTCAGTTGCGCGGCAGGTGACACGATATTCATGGAGACTTGGCAGTCAACTGGTAACACTCTCTCCTTCCATAGTAACACTGGTCTACAGGTGCTACAGCTGACTAGTACTTCTGCTGGTAGCGCCATAGCATCAGGACCAACAGTTTCACCGCTGAACAACTACTCTGCAACTACGTCACCAGGTGCCAGCAATGACTCGGTGTCAGGCTACACGGTTGGTTCGATGTGGATAAATGTAACGACAGACACATCATTCGTATGTGTGGACGCCACTGGTGGTGCTGCCATCTGGATGCAGACCAGCAGCGGTAAGCGTAATAGTGCAGCAGTGCCACCAGCGCTCAGTGATGATACCACCAAGGGTTACAGCATTGGTTCTACATGGATTGATACCACGGCAAGGGCATCGTATATCTGCCTGAGCGCTACTGCTAACGCTGCTACATGGAAGCGCACTGATGCAGCTAAACTCTCAGAGCAAAGTGACGTGGACGTCACCACTACACCACCAACCAACGGACAAGCACTGATATTTGATAGCGGAAGTGGCAAATGGATACCTGGTAGCGGTGTCGGTAGTGGCAGTGGAGGGTCGGCTCTGAAGAACAACTACACTGCTACCAGTGCGCCACTGGTCAGCAATGATGTAGGGATGCTCTACAGTGTCGGTTCGCTGTGGATTAATGTGACTACTGACAAGGCATACATATGTGTTGACAACAGCACCGGAGCGGCGGTATGGCAGGAGATAAGTCCGGTCACTAAGAACAACTACAACGCAGTCACTGCGCCGGGTAGCAACGATGGCACTCTGAACGGGTACTCAGTAGGCTCCATCTGGGTAAATGTATCCGGAACTGGTACCTCTTACATATGCCTATTTGCTACTACTGGTGCGGCTATCTGGAAGGAGATAACGTCACAAGATACATTGAACAAATATGATGCGACGGTTGGTCCGGTTGGTAGCGATGATGGTACCAAGGGTTACTCAGTTGGTTCAGTGTGGGTTGATGTGGCAGCTGATATTGGTTACCTATGTGTGGACTCTACTACTAATGTGGCTAAGTGGCGGACAATTACTACTGTTAAGAACAACTTTGCCGCCACTGCTGACCCGGGTGCGTCGCACGATGCCAATGCTGGCTATGCTGCAGGTTCAATGTGGATAAATGTCAGCAGTAAGAGTGCTTTCATCTGCGTTGTGGCTACGGCTGGCGCTGCAGAGTGGACCCGTCTCTATGGCGATGGTAACATGACTCTAGCCTTCCCGTTGAACAACCAGGTGATATCTAATGCAGTGGCTGCTGACGTGGCTAACTACAGTTTGGCGGGTGTCACACGTCTCGGCAACCAGACTGCATTTGATGCTACCACAGGGTTGTACACATGTCCCTCTGCAGGTTTGTATCTCTGTATCTTTGGGCTGTTCTTGAAGTCATCTACAGCTAGCGTACTCGGTGCTGAGGCTATTGCTACTGTCACTGCTTCGAATGGTGTGGTCTTTAGTAGCCGTATGTCTGCTGAGAACACCGCATCGATGACTCGTACAGTGCCTCCAGTGGTGGGAGTAGTGAACGCAGCGGCTGCTGGGGTTACCATCAAGGCTACAGCCTACCAGGCACTAGGGGTAGGTAACAATCTGGACAACCGCACATACTTCCAGGTCACACAGATAGCTGTGGGTGACTATGGTGGCAGTGGTGGTGGCGGAGGTGGCGGCAGTAGTGTGTTGAACAACTACGCGGCTATCTCTGGTCCTACTATCAATGACGATGCTAATGATGGCTACGTGGTGGGTTCGCAGTGGGTTGACACCTCTACCCGCAAGTCGTATGTGTGCGTTGATAGTGTCGTTGGTGGTGCTGTGTGGAGAGAGACCAGTAATATAGCGGTGGCTACGGCTCAGAATAATTACACTGCCACCAGTCAGCCGAGTACTACTGCTGATTCGGCGTCAGGCTATGGTGTTGGCTCATTGTGGGTCAACCTGAACAGTGACTTGGCGTACATCTGTGTAGACGCTACTGTTGGTGCGGCTATTTGGAAGCTGATTAGTAGCAGTGGCGGTAGTGGTGGCTCTTCACCGTTGAGCAAGTATGATGCTGCGGTGTCGCCTGGCGTGGGAGACAGTTCGACGTCTGGTTATGCTGCTGGCTCGCTGTGGGTAAATGTGGTGTTGGATGAGGCGTTCGTATGTGTGGATGCTACACCTGGAGCGGCAGTATGGAAGCGAATCAGTGCTTCAACTATTGCCACACTTGGTGACGTGGACGTTACCACTACGCCACCTACGGATGGCCAGTCATTGAAGTGGAATAGTGCGTCATCTAAGTGGATACCCTTCACTGCAGTCAACAACAGTGCATTGAACAACTTCGTGGCCGTGGCTGCTCCTACGGTCAGTGATGATAGCGGAGGTGGTTACTCGCTTGGGTCTCAGTGGTTGTTTGGCAATGATGCTTACATATGCACTTCAGCTACGGCTGGCGCTGCGGTATGGCAGTTCATTACTCCTGAGACCAAGAACAACTTTAGTGCCACTAGTGACCCACTTGCGAGCAATGATAGCAGTAATGGCTACCGCATCGGCTCTATGTGGATAAATGTTACTACGCGTGCCATATTTATCTGCACTAAGGCGACACCAGTTGGCGCTGCAGTATGGACTCTCTACCAGGCATCGCTGAAGAACAACTTCGCGGCGACCACTAACCCCACTACAGCGCAAGATAGCGGCGAGAACTACAGCCCTGGCTCGCTGTGGATAAATGTCTCGACTGATGCAGTGTATATCTGCGCATCCTCGAGCGTCGGGGCGGCAAAGTGGATAGCTATTAGCAATGTGGGCAACTTGGTAGTAGCTCGCTTCGATGGCGTGACTACCTTCTCCTTAGCCAACAACACCACTGCTACCGTCACCAGTTACCCACTGATTACTCGCATCGGGCGACAGGATACATTCAGCGCGGTGACAGGTAGATACACATGTCCTGAGGCTGGCTACTACTTCGTCATCGGTCACCTGGTGTTGAACAACTTGGCGGCTGCTGCGACTACATCTCAGTTCGTGTCCAACATAGAGAGCAGCAATGGGCAGAAATATACCACTCAGACATACGCTCATACCACTACTGCGATGAACCGCAACGTCCCGCCAGCTGTTGGTATCTTCAACTGCGCAGCGAACGACACCATCTTCATGACAGGTTACCAGAACTCAGGAACCGCTGGCGTTACCGATCAGGCGACATACTTCCAGGTATGCCAGGTGGCTACTTCAGCAGGTAGTGTAGGTGGTGGCGGTGGTCTCTTCAACAACCTTACTGCCACTGGGCCACCTACGGCTACTAACAGCTCCGCAGGTGGTTACTCAGTTGGCTCTCAGTGGGTGGATGTGTCGGCTGATATCGGTTACATCTGTGTAGATGCCACTGTGGGTGCTGCGATATGGAAGCGTAGCACTGTTGATACCGTTGCTTCGCTCTCGGATGTGAATGTGGCTACTGCGCCTACTGACCGACAGGCTTTGGTGTGGGATGCGGCTACCAGCAAGTGGAAGCCTGGCTCAGCTAATGCAGTGAATAACTATGCTGCCACACGCGTTCCGAACGTGAACGACAGTGTTACTAACGGTGGTTACTCAGTGGGCTCAATCTGGGTGATAGTAAGTGGAGCTAACAAGGGTGAGGCGTATATCTGCGAGTCGTCAGCTGTTGGTGGCGCTCTATGGCAGAAGATTACTTCAACCTACAAGAGCAACTTGACGGCATTGGAGCCACCCAATGCTATCAGAGACAGTAACAGTGGCTACTCTGCAGGTTCCATCTGGATAGACCAGACAGCAGGTAGCTCATACATGTGTTTGAGTGCGGCACCCAATGGAGCAGTGTGGAAGGTTATTAGCGCTGGAACCACTGGTGTTCTCACACGTGTCAGCGCGAAGCCAAATGGTAACACTACGGTGACTGCAGTGGCTGATACTACGGTCTCTGGCTGGACTAAGTCATTGGATGTGAATGGTTCAGATTTCAATACTACTACAGGTGTGTTTACCTCTACTGGTGGTGGTATCTACAGAGTAACATTTGGTGGTAGTTTCACCGCTACTGCTGCTACTTCTGCTGACCGCTATGCATCGTTGAAGTTGCTGCTAACCAACGCTTCAGCGGTTGTTAGTGAGATGAAGACCTACGCGGGAACAACGCTGACTAAGCCAGTGGTTTTGAGCAACTTGGAGACAGTTGTTAGTGTTGGTGCTGGAGGCACGTTCCAACCTGCAGTATGGCATACTCTGACCAATGGCTCGGTTCTGTTCAGTAACAGTGATGCATTCCTAACTATTGACCAGTTGCCGGATGAGTCGGCTGTGGTGTCCACAGGTTCACTGAAAGATACTTTGAACGCTACCACTGCGCCACTAGTTACGAATGATGCCGCGAGTGGTTATTCCGTCGGGTCGATGTGGATAGACACAGTGGCTAAGAATGCTTATGTATGTGTAGACGCTACCGCTGGCGCTGCAGCATGGAGGCAGGTAAATAATGTAGTTTCTACTCCTGATTATGCCAACTGCCGTATCACTACCTCGTCCAGAACTGTTACTGTTGGTAATGCGGTACCATTCAACGCAGTTACTGGTAGTATCACTACGGGTACTACATTGAGCGGTACTAGCTTCATACTGAAGGCTGATAAATTATACACCATAACTTTCAATGTATCTCAGGATGTGGCTGCTACTACCACTGCTTGGGCTGAGTTTAGTTTAATAATAAATGGTACCACACAGAATGCATTATTTACACTAGCTACTAATAGGAATTCAGCCGAATCTAGTCAAACTACATTGCATACTATTTATAAAGTTGGTTCTACTGACGAAACTATGTACATAACGCTGTCTAGTAGTAATGCTTCTGCTAACTTCTCATGCCGTCATACATACACTGGTCTAACTATCGCAGAATTGAGATGATTTAATAATTGGATAGTGACAAAAAAATATATCCACTATGTGGATATATTTCAGCCTTAAAATTAGATGAAGAATAAATATTAAAAAGTGTACTAAACACTAAACTTTTTTTGTGTCAGATACAGAAAGAAAAGAGGTCTCCCACCGTTATCTACTAAAACGGCAAGGTATTCTCCAGTCATGGGATTGTTCGGGCGTTTGCTTGACGAGCCCCAACTTCCCGTAAAATACTCATCCTCCAAGCACCCACCATATCTATCATTTTTTAGATGCAAGATATGGTTTGTGTGTAGGATGATTATCTTACGAGAAGAATCCCAATCGTAAAGATACCTGTATCCTATCGAACACAGCAGAAGACCTCCCTTCTACTACTGAGAAGCAAAATTCATTTTTTTTTAATTTAATGAGCTACATATAAGGATGCTAATAGTTATTGTAGTGATATTGATACTACTAATCTTCAGCAAATTTAATGAAATCGAAAGTGAATTTTGTGCTGAAGGTGGCAGAAGAAAAGCTACGTGTGCTGTCTCTAAGCCAGGTAAAAATATTCAGATAATTGGTCCAAATTATTTTGTATTTTATCCCAGAACTGCTAAATTTCCCAAATTATTGTTGTTTGGTGAGTATCATACCGATAAGTGGCCTGCATGTAAAAATAATGACTGTTCCATGGAAATATTAGAATTTACCCAGAGATATATAAAGCGGCATCCGCCTGTGCAGATACTAGTAGAGCAACCATATAAAATAAACGTTGCTTGCAAAAGTCAGGGCCGGTTTGATAATATCAAATATAATATAAAAACATTAATGAATATGGTCAAACGTGACAGCAAACATTACAAAGCGGCAGATAATAGAGAAGTAACTAAACTGTGTCTGTTGACTGGTTTAAGCGATGAAGCACCACCCAAGTGGGCTAATGCCGCAATGAAATATGCTACTCCACTTTTTGAAGAAAAAAGCTATATGAAAACTGTTGATAAATTTATAAAAATAGCCCTTTCAACACCACAATTTAAGAGTAAATATTCTGCAATTAGTGCATCAGATAGGAAGGTAATTGATACTATGATTAATGACATTCGTGTGCCAGGTAAGCAGAAAGAATTAATGAAAATTTATAAGAAATGCTTAACTCTCGATAGATATTATTTATATCTCTTTGTGCTAGATATTACAGCTATTTTAAATGACATAGAAATGATGATGCAAATCTTGGTAGCATATCAAAAGGATAAAAACGTAGATATTATTGTGTATTTTGGTTCATTTCATATAGACAACCTAGTATATTTCCTACATAAATACTATAAAATGCGTCCAACTATAGAAATTAAAAGTAAGAAAAAAAATTGTATTTCTATACCAAATATGGATAGATATTTCTAGGCACTCCATCCAGTGAAGGGTCGACGAGCCCGCTCTGATACTTTTGGTTCAGCCGCTTTCTTTGTTGTAGTGCTGGGACCACCGCCCTTGGCCTTCTCCAGTGCAGCTATACCTTTGGCCATGGCGTCCTGAGCCTTTTCAAAGTGCTTGATTGCAGCTGCCGCGGAGGCGGGAGCTTTGCTGGCTTTAGGCGGCATTGTTAGCTGACTGATATGTGGTTGGATATGTTATTATTAGTAAATAAAATTCAATTTTTTTAATTGAAAAATCTACATATAAGGATGCTAATAGTTATTGTAGTGGTATTGATAATGCTAATCTTCAGTAAATTTAATGAAATTGATAGAGAATTCTCTATAGATGGTGGCAGAAGAAAAGCGACATGTAATGTCTCTAAGCCAGGTAAAAATATTCAGGTAATTGGTCCAAATTATTTTGTATTTTATCCCAGAACTGCTAAATTTCCCAAATTATTGTTATTTGGTGAGTACCATACAGATAAGTGGCAATCGTGTAAAAATAATGACTGTTCTATGGAAATATTAGAATTTACACAGAGATATATAAAGCGGTATCCACCTGTGCAGATATTTGTAGAAGAACCATATAAAATAAATCCTGCTTGCAAAGGGCAAAGCCGATTTGATGAAATTACTAATAAAATAACAACGATGACAAAAATGGTCAAACGTGACAATAAACACTATAAAGCGGCCGATAATCGTGAAGCAACTAAATTATGTTTGTCTGCTGGATTAGGTGATTATGCACCACCTAAATGGTCCAAAGTGGCAATGAAATATTTTACACCATTTTTTGAAGAAAAGAGCTACGTAAAAACTGTTGATAAAATTATAAAAATTGTTGCGGCAACACCACAATTTAAGAGTAAATATTCTACAATTACTACATCAGATAGAAAGATAATTGATACTATGATTAATGACATTCGTTTACCAAATAAACAGGAAAAATTAATGAAAATTTATAAGAAATGCTCAACTCTCGATAGATATTATTTAGATTATTTCGTGCTAGATATTGCAACTATTTTAAATGATATAGAAATGGTTATGCAAATAATGGCAGCATATCAAAAGGATAAAAATGCGGATATTATCGTGTATTTTGGGGCGCACCATATACGTAACGTAGTACATTTGCTACATAAATACTACAAAATGCGTCCGACTATAGAAATTAAAAGTAAGAAAAAAAATTGTATTTCTATACCAAATATGGATAGATATTTCTAATAGCCGTCATAATTTTTAGAATATGATACCTCATGTTTGGTAAATCCACTGAGGTTTATATCAATCATTTTACCCACCTGACCCTTTAAATTGTCCAACATAAGTTCTAATTCATTGTTTCTTTTAGTAGGATATGTCTTGGTATACTGCATAGTAGCCACCTGGATAGTTAGCTTGGTACCCGAGGTTAAGTCAGTAGTCCAGGCAGAAAGAAGCTTAATACGAGTCATTTTTGGCTATATTAGGAGCTATGAGATGATTAATAATTGAAACAAAAATTCATTTTTTTTAATTAAAAAAAATGAATTTTGCTATTTAATAGATAACCAAACTCTCGAGAACCCAGTTTTTCTCAAAAATAAAAACGCTCAAAAAATAACTTACTTTATTTGCAAAAAAATGAATGATGATGGAATCTATCTCGTCATCACTTACATTCCTAGTGATGACTAAAATTAGTCATCACTTACATTCCTAGTGATGACTAAAATTAGTCATCACTTACATTCCTAGTGATGACTAAAATTAGTCATCACTAGTAAGCAAATAAAAAACTAATTTACTAAGCGTTTTTATTTTTGTTTTTGTCATATATATCATATAATGGATTGTCAGACTGCAATTTTAGTCGCATTGTTAATTATTTTGTTGTATAATTATGGAGGCAGTAAATCTCCAATGACATCAGATGCTGAAGAGAATTCTCGGTTATGGGCTAAATGTAAAGATATATATGCTAAAACATGTGAACCTGACCGTTATTTTGGAAGAGAAAAAGATTATCAGTCCGAACTTCTAAAACGTTCAGATGGTACCATTTATTCTTGTACCGATAAGTATCAAACTGATGCTGCAGCTAGGCAAGATTTCTATGATGCTTATTATGGTGAAGGTGGTTACTATAGTCCGTCTGGTGAGCTTTATCAAAAGTATTGTGGCGGTGGGGAAACTAACTACAATGACCTCATGGCAAAAGTAAATGCCAGAATACAATTATATCGTTACTAATTATATATTTACTAATATATAAAAATATTATGCTTCTCGAATGAGGCTCATCTTTTTTTATGTTAATTAACATGATTTTGGATAGTATTGGCGAACACTAAAAAAAATGAATTTTTTATACTTATATTAATCACATCACTATAGCTACTTAACAATGGGTCTCTGTATGTCAGTTGATGAGATTGACCAGTATCTTAACAACCCATCTAAGATGGCTAAACTACTTATGGAGAATGGTGTAGCAGCTCATACTAATCGTTTGGTTATAACCGCAGGAGAAAGCGGTAAGTGTAAAAAGAAGCCAATGTTTCAATGGAAAAATGGCTTTCGTAATGATTCACATGATAGCTGCCTATTTATCAACACTGGTAAGGTAGTTGTTATTGATATAGACACAAAGATAGAGGACATAAGAAAGAATATTAATCTTCCATCTAACTGTTGGCTTGAAACCACGCCAAGTGGAGGTGTACACATTTACTTCCTGCGCTCCGAGAAGTTGCACAAGTACAACAACTGCATTAAAATCTCACTATTTGGTATTCATCCTGTAGATATTCTTATAAAGAACAGCATAGTTTATGCAGGTGGAAGTACCTATTTGAAGCCAAATGGGGATTTGTGTAGATACGTCTGGGACAAAGAAATGAATCCTTTGACAACTACTTTGGGTAAAATGCCAGAAGAATGGGAAAGCATGATTTTGGAGATACTAACTAGCAAAGACAAGGAAGTTGCAGCAAAAATGCGCCCTTACCTTCTTGGGTGCCAATGCTGCAAACCAATGGGTATTGAGTTGACTCTTGTTTCTAGTATAATAGCTCGATTTGGTGAGGAATGTCGTTCTCTCATCAGAGAATGGACTGCAAGTAGAGATATTTCAATTATCGTAGAAGAGTGTTTGCAAAAATATAGCGGCAAAACTACCTACCGCGGAGATGATGATAACTTAGAAAGGATTATAAATATTTCTCCGCACAAAAATTGCAGAGTTGACACACATGTATCAGCACAAGTGGTAGTAGAACCCACCCCACCACCTGCTTCTCGTTCTGATGGTGATTTTGATTCTTCTTCAACCTCCGATATCTGTGAACAATTTGATTAAACGTTAGATGACTTATTATTTTTTTCCGTGTACATATAATGGGTAACAGCTGCAGAAGAACTAGTGAATTAGTGGTTGAATTTGATACACCAGGCGAAGACCTATCTCTTTGTAGTGATAAAGTACGTTTGATTAAGAATTATGAGGCTTTAGAAAAAAAAGAAAAAAAAATAAGAAACTTTATAGATAGTTTTATTATTGATGGTATATCAAATGCTGAAGTTTTAGAATTTAAAAACAAATTTAGAGCTGTTTTAGAAGAATTACTTGCATTAATTAGAGATAATAGGGAATCAATAGTTAATACCATTGTTTTATGTAACAAAGAACTTAAAAAAACAATAAATCATTATCATGCAATAGATTATGATTTGGAAGTATTTTATAATAAAGAACTTACCCCAAAAACTAAGTGTGAAATTACTCGGTTAATAGAACGTAAATTAGAATTGGGCAGAAATGTTTATAGTAGTATGAGTTTTAGTATGAGTATTGATAAAAAAATGTTAAATTATTTAGAATTAGTAATACGTATAAATATTCTCAGTTGGTGTTACATATATCAAGTCAAATTTGATTTATGTGCCAGAGGTTTTAATATGTAATTACTTACATTTTGTACTTGATTTTTCCTCTATAACTTCATAATGGTCTTCATCTATTTTTGATAGTTTAGCAAGCTGTATTGCTATATCTTCATATTGACATGCAACATGGTCAAATTCCTTAGTGCAGAATATCTTAATCCGCTTGTAACCAGGCATATCTTTATAACCGCCCATACATCTACCTGCTAACTGATAAATTCCAGTCTTTGAAGTTGGTGTAGATGCATAAACTGCATGTGTGAACAACATACCCTTACTTTGAATAGTAATACCACGTGATAACCTATTATATCCTACTATTGCAAATTTATGTTTATTTAGGTTATAATCACTGTATAGTTTGCTGATTCTATCTGCCAGTGCTTCACCATGATATTCCATTGGTATCTGTTCACCAGACGGCTTTCTAAGTATCTCTCCATCATTATTTATAACTAAGCAGTAAAAGTTGTATTTTTCCGCCAACCATTTTGCTACTCGCCAGTGTAGTGAACATGATGCACCTGGTGCTATAAACCACCGTTGTCCATTAGCTGATTGTTCATGGCTAAAGACTGCCGTGTGAAACTTTTTTACTGATGACGCAGCAGGTAATATCTTTATTATGTGGTCTGTCCATTTGCTGTATGATTTGCGGTTATAAATGCTTTGTACTTCTATTATGTTTAGGGTACCATATCTTTTTATAAGTGGCGTAGGAGACGCAGAAATAAAGCATATATCTGCAATACTTTGATATGTCTGCCAATTATCTATGATTTTTATATTTTCAGGTTCAGTTATCTTATCCGCTTCATCTATCCATACATAGAAGTCATTTTTGCGGTTTGTCTTCATAACATTATCTATTTTTACTAGCTGCGTAATATTGGCACAAAGTAGAATATATTTGATTTTTTTATGCTTTATCTCGGCTTTTATTTCTTCTTCATTTAAACGGTTGTCTGAATTTATCACTAATGCAGGTAGTTTAACTACATCTCTTATACGTGTATCTAGCTGCTCTAATTGTATTAAACTGTTGTCTACTATTATGAGATGGATGCTTCGTTTGTTACGTTCTAGTAGCTGTACGGTTTTAGTTATTAATTCGAAGGTTTTACCTGATTGACATGGCTTTACTAGTAGCTTAAACGTCATGTGACTATATATATTGTGCCCAAATTATTTCAACATTATGCTGAACCATGTTAAAGTGGAAATATTTGATGGCGGCGCCTGATGAGCCATCTATTTTTTTTATCGTTAATATATGCAATGTTATTTTTGTTAGTAGTAATAATAGTGTTTATGTTTTATATCCTTGAAAAAGAAGACTTCAGAATAGATGGTGGTAGACGCCAAAAAGTAGCGGAAACTGTTAACGTAATCGGACCTATGAATTTTATTTTCTTTAAAGGAAGTAAAAAATTGCCACAATTACTGTTGTTCGGCGAACAACATGAAGACAGATTTCCTTCAGTTAAAGGTGTAAAAGTATTGAAGTTTATTAAAGATTATATAAAAATACACCCTGATACGCATGTATTTTTGGAGCAAAACTATGATTATATTGAGGAATGTGGACCAATATTATCAGATGGTCCTGGGCCTTCAAGAACTATTTATCCAATGATAAAAAAAGATAAAAAACGATATTATGGCGTTGATAACAGAGGCTTAACAAAAATATGCTATTATAATGACTTTAGGAATGGTATTGCAAAAGATAAAGAATTGAGGGGCTTTCAGCTAGAGTTTATAGAAGATTACGTTAGTAATGATTATGACAAAATGATAAAAAAGATAGTTAAAACCATAGTTGATACAGATGGATTTCAAAAAAGATTTCATCTATTAAATACAAAAAATAAGGCAATTATTCGTTCACTTATATCCATGCTGTTTGATAAAAAAGATAAGATAAGTTCTTACAAATATTTTAGAAAAAATTTAGATGGTAAACCACTATACGATTTTATGCTCAGAATTACTACCCCATTAAATGATATTGAAATCATGGCAAGAATATTGTATACATTACAAAAATATCCCAATAGACACATAATTATGTTTTATGGAATGAATCATGTTTTAGACATAGAACACTTCATTAATAAGGCTATGAATATAAAAACAACATTTTCTACAAAACCTAGTATTAAAGGTTATGTTACTATTCCTACTTTGGATAATTATTTTTAGTTCTACTTCTTCTTTGATTTGCTCTTTGTAGATGAACTAGCTTGCTCTACTATTTCATATTCTTCGGTAATTTTTTTCTTCTTTAGTGTACGCCTTCCTTTTCCCACGTTTTGATTGTCAAGATTCTCAAATACATCTTCAGAACCGGCAGCTGCAGCTGCTGCGCCTTTTGCTTTCTTCGTGTTAACTTGAACTTCTTCAGAATCGGAATCTGATTCAGCAGCTTTTGCCGCCCTGCTGCTACGTTTGGCGGCAGGCTTTGACTTTGGTGGAGGTGAAGGTTCAGAATCAGAATCAGATTCATCGGCTCCCGCTGAAGCAGCTTTTGCTGCTTTGCTGTTACGCTTGGTAGCAGGCTTTGGCGGAGGTGCAGCGATAGCCAGTTGAGTATTACGTTTTGGTGCTGGTGCTGGAACATTCCTTAGAGATAGAGCCGGAGGTGCCGCTGCGGCAGCAGGCATATGTCCGAGCATCATTGATGCAACTACATTCATAATGGCGGTGCTAGCAGCGGCAGCACCCGTGCTTAGTCCGTCGCTTAGTCCTCTTTGGTACTCGTCGTCCCTGGTGAATATTTTCATGTCAATTTCATAATTACCATTCACCTTGCACATCTTATTAAATAGATTTGTTTGCTTCCTCTCGGTGTCCATTTTTGAGGTGTATATACCAGCATCGGTGGTTATGGTGACATAGAAGCAGGGCGCCTCCCCGCTACGGTCAACCTGAATAATTCTTACGGTCGGCATATATATGGCTTGTGCACTAATACGATATGATTAACTATAGAAATAAAAATTCAATTTTTTTATATAATGGTTATAGTTTATGTAGAATGTTGGCACCCCTTGGCAGATATGTTTAATATTTATTATAGCGATGGTAGTGAAAAAACTAATCATGCATCAACTGGATTATCATTTACTAAACCCGTAAAAAAGTTACTATTTGACTATAGCAATATGTATACTCTGTATGAAGATGGCACTTTGGAGATAAATGGAAAGCAAAAGATTGGAGACAATAAATGGGTCGATATTTGTATGTTTAAGGATGCTTATTATTTACTAGACGAGAAGCAAATGGTCTACTCTGCAACTAATCTAATGGGAAGTATTTTTGCTATGTGTAACCATGACGGAGGTATAATAATAATCGAGATGAATCGTAATATTCGACACCTATATGGGACACCATCAAAAATACGTCGTAAGAAGGTATTATTTCCAACTGAGGGTATAGTAGAGAAATGCTTCATTGTTGCAGATAGAGCATTAGTTTTGTTAAAAAGAGATGGACGTGTAAACGCTACTGAAAGAGGTATCCAACCACCAGATATGTTAGATGTAAAGGATATATCAGTAATAGATAACAAATATGTAGCTTTGTTGGGTAAAAATGAAGTAATATCAGTATACGGCTTTTCTCCACATACTAATAGCTTTTATTTGGATAATAGAGTACGAATAGCTGGTGTAGTTAAAATGGTAGAAGGGTACGCAATAACTCAGAAAAATGAAGTGATAACATTACAGAAACAGGTAAAAAATGGGTTTTCTTTAGAAAGAATACTTAAAACACATATATATAAGTAATGTCTAAAATGATAAAAATTATGACATATAATTTATCATGGGAAATGATGACAGCTAGTGATAGGGGTGGATTCGATGCTACATTTTGCAATAGTAATGGTGTCAATAAATGTAAAGAAAACGCTATAAAATTAATAAGTCAAGAAAATCCAGATATACTTGCATTACAGGAATATCCTGAGTCTATACTTGGTGATTTAGAAGTAAAAAAAAATAGAGAATATGCAGAAATAACTACTAAATCTGCTTCTGAAATGATGATTACTATTTATGATAAAAAGAAATTTAATCTAGAAAAGAATGTAATTTATGATGAATTTATATCTGGTCGACCCTATATAATAATTGCATTAAAACATAAAAAAAGTGGCAAAACAATCATTGTAGCTAATATACACTGTGGTCATGCAAAAAATGCTTCAGAAGATTGTATTTTAAAGAAAAATTTTTTGGATAGTCTTGCTACTTTTATTACAAAAAATGTAGAACATATTGTTATATTAGGCGATAATAATCGTGACTATTCACGTCAATATAACGTAATTCTTCCTATTGAAAGGTTACTAGGGATTAAGTTTTATTTGGACACTGAAACTACCGCAACATGTTGTTATAAATTTGATGTAAATGGTAAGATATTGAGAGTACCATTTAGTAAATATGATTGGATGCTATATAATCGTGGTAGTATTAAAACAAAAATACCTTTAGTCGATTCAGAGATATCGGACCATAGACCACTAGTTGGATTCATAGAGATATAATAAATCATAAGAAAAAAAATATTTTTCTTATATAAAGATAACAAAAATGACTTCATTTAATAATATATTTAGCGCACATGATAATGGACTTCAAGTTCGTTTATTTAGTGACTGGAGCGTTGGTACTGCTAATGGGAATGAATTCCATTATCATACTAAAAATTTAAAACCTCCTCTAGAACATAAACGTGGCGGTTTATATTGCTGGGATGATAGGTCATGTTATGCACCTGAATATAATAATCCAGGAGAGAATTATAATACTAAAATCGACGGCGATGGAGTACGTAACATTGATGCAGTTAGTTTAGCGCCTAATTTGGCATTTTTAGTTAGAGGTGGCAAGCAAGGTGGTGGATATCATAATAAATTTGGTAATTTATTTAGAGGCGAAGAAGTTACAAAATTTGATGAGAGCGATATTGCGAATTTATTCGATATGGCTATTTGGGCACCAATGATGGAAGAAGACGTGGTTAAAATGAATTGTTGCTTAGGTAAAATTCCGAGACATTTATGTGGTGATTACGCTCCAGACCCCAGTAAAGTTAATGCTAAATGCGAGCCTTATTTAAATAGTTTCTGTAAACAAAGCAAATTTCATTCGGAAGATAAAGGACATGATTATTTAGATAATATTGATTTCCCCACTAAAAAAGGTTGTTGGGTATTTAATCCTATGAAAACAGCTAGAGGTGTTGAGATTAAAGATGGTCTTCCACGAGGTAAATGGTATGAATTCAAACCTAGTGACGGTAAAAAAATCATGAATAAAGATAACTGCATTCCTGATGCATCTAAAGAAGTAGCATTCGCTAATTTAGATGCATCAGTAAAGGATGTTCCAGCAGATAAGAATTTTAGAACAAATTATCCGGTTAGTTATTATGCACCAATCGTAACATGGCTTGATGAAGATATGGTTAATGAAACTCGTACCGATATGAATGATAAGACTACAAATTTTGAGAAAACTTACTGCGGCTGTGATTTAGATGTTGTTAGAATAGCTGGTGAAAAACAGATGGAAGAATTAAAGAAACTCTTAGAAAAGGGCGGTCATATTTCGAATGGCGGAATGGATAGTATACCGGAATTATGTAGGATAAAGACCTGCGGTTCACAATTCTCTACAGCGATACCTAGGAGTAGTAATCAAATTAATCCACAATGTAACAGTAGTATTTCAATGAATATCTGTACTCAAGATATATCACCGGAATTGCAAAATAATGCTAATATAAAGATAGTTACAGCATCACAATATTGTAATGCTAATGATAAACAAAAGGTAACTAAATCGGATTCATTTAACCTTCCTTATGTAAAAACTATAAATGAGGAAAATTTACCAAAAGTAATCGATACTATTGGAGGTATTTTTGGGAGATATTTTAAAGAAAGATTTCCTTTTATAGAATTTAAAAATATAGCAGCATATAATGGTGTCGTAACTTATACTGTAATTGGCGCAAGTGAAGATGTAGAAAAAGCCACTGCAAAAATTAAAGAAACTGGCCAAGGTAGCTTTCAAGAATATTTAAAAGATGAACTAGAAGCAATAAATCCTAATAAATCAGCAACTAATTACAAGAAAATTATATTGATAATTTTGGGTATTGTAGTGGCTTTAATAATGTTAATCGCAATATTTGTTGCAGTACGTAGACGTAGGAGGGTTACTAATATACTACCACCAAGACCTACATTTAATAGTTAATAATCTTATACTTATAGTTTTTTATTTAATTATATATATACTATAAAAATGTCGATAGGATCAGCTATGGGTGCTCTCGAGAGAATGTTCGGAAAAAGTCAATCTAGAAATACAACAAATATCCTAAATAAAGCAATCACAGACTTAACACTTACGTCTATACAAAAAACATCAGCATTCGCTAAGGCTGTTCAGCTGGTAAATTTTAAAATTACTGGTAATTGCCAGATTGATACTATAAATATCGAACAGGTGGCATCAGTTTCAATGAAGTCCCTATCTGAAGTAGATAATAAAATAGATTTAACAACTACACTTCAAAGTGCAGTGACACAAGCGGCAACTAAAGCTGCTAGTGGTTTATTAGCATTTCTTGATAAACCTAGCGATCAGATAAATGAAACTATTGTAAAAAATATTGTTGAAAAATATATAAATAATACCACTATACAAATTGCAAAAGCAGAAGCTGACTTATCTCAAACTGTTTCATTCGAATGTGGAGCTAATGGTGTAATTAAAGGTATAGCAGCAGCTCAACTTGGAAATGCCGTAGGAGAAGCCATTAGTAAAGTTGTTAATGAAATAAAAGATAGGACGGGGATATCTAATACAGTTGACCAAAAGGCATCATCTACATTCAGTTCTGGTGGTATGATATTTATTATTGTTATTATTATAGTTGTATTGCTAGGTGGTGGTGTTTTATTTTATTTCTTTAGAAGTGGCGGTCAACCGATGCCAATGCAAATGCCGATGCAAATGCCGATGCAAACGCCGATGCAAATGTCTACGCAAATGCGGATGTCAGTTAATCCGTAAATTTCTGGAATATAGACAAAAAAAAAATGTTTCTTTTTTTGTAATAAATATGCATTGAAATGCTTAAGTGGAGTATCTTAGGACAGCTGAACCGTCTGAAATTAGCAGGAAGTTCAGCGCGCTGGCTACGATGAGCAGGTCAGCGGTCTTGGTGGAGGTTAGGTATGAGGAAGTCCATGAGAGGTAGAACTCACGGGCACGTGACACGTTGAGGTGACCGCTCGGCTGGTAGCTGCGTGGGAACAGACAGAAGCTGATGAAGAACGCACCCTTGTCCTCTGGTGTGCGAAGGTTCTGTCCACCGTACTGGAAGGGCAGGTATGAGTTGTAGAAGATGTTGTTGAAGAAGTCGTACAGAGTGATACCGTGCGCCTGGATACGGATACTGTCAACAGTGTCGGTCTCGAAAGCGAAGGTAGTCTTCATAACGTCCTTCTTGGTGAGGCGGTAGGCGTGGATAGCGTTGGTCGCTGCGGCAACTGGAGCAGCTGTGGTGGTTGAAGCGGTGTTGTTAAATTCGTGGGCGGAGTACATGTCAACACTTGAACCCTCGTCAGGGAAGAAACCTGTGTCAACCTTTGACATACGGTGCCAGTCACGCCACATCCAGCGGTTCTGGGTAGAGATGTTCCACTTCGGGCGCATACCAACGAACATGTACTCAATCGGCCACTTTAGCTGAGAGAGCAACTTCTCACCGGCACCTGTCTCAGAGACGGAGATGGTGGCAGTACGGTGGACACGGATGAGTGTGAAACCGATACGACGGATGAAGATGTCGTGAATCTCTGGGTTGACGAAAATGTTGTTGATGTAGAGCTCCATGTTCTGGATGGTAAGCGCATCATTGGCAAGACCAATGAGGTATGGGTAGAACTCTGACTCTGAGCGGGCAACTGAACGAGCTGTGGCTGAGGCAACTGTAGGACCGTAGGCGTAGGTGTTGAGACCACCACCAGATGTTCCTAGAGCCATGAGACCCATGGATGTCTTGACGTGCTCGACGTAGAGACCAGACTCCTGAACAGCCATGTTCTGTACCTTGGCGAGACGCATGTGGATGTAACGCTGACCGTAGGGGATGGACACTGACGGGACAGCGAGACGAACATCCTCGTTGAACCAGAAGTTGAGGCGGTGCATAATCTCAAGAGGTGGCTGAACCTCCTTCGGTGTCTGTGGACCATCGGCGATACGGTGGAGGTAACGGGCGATAATGGGGTCACCGACGGGAAGTGTTCCAAGAGTTTGGGCAACAGTACCGGCAACACCGTTCTCATCAAAGTTATCACCCTGCTGAGCATTAGTGATAGCTGAACCGAGAGTAGTGGCAGTGCGCGGGTTAGGCGCGGCGGTAGTTGAGGCATCGAGCCAGTTAGTGGCAGACGTGGCACCATTGTCTGAGCGAAGAACGTTAACGTTCTTCGCTCCTGACCAACCGTCGTGGGCAACTTCCTGACCACACATGCGGTTGTAACCTGTCTCCTTGTTAGGCTGGACACAGAACTTCTGGTGCATAACGTTGGCAATGCTGTTGTACTCATCCAGCGGGTTGTTGTTAACGTTGAACCATACCTGCTCGAAGAACCTGTTCGCCGGGTACTCAACCCAGCGGACAAGGTTAACGAACTGACGCTGTGAGCTGTTTGGAACATCTGACGAACCAGCTCCAACACGGTTGGTACCAATACCACCGTTAGCTAGCAACTTACCATCGTAGCGAACCAAGCGGTAGTAGTTAGCAAAACCATTAGCGTCAAGACCAACACCCTGGTTGAAGGCGTTAGCCGTCCATGAAGGCACAATTGTAGCACCAGATGAATCGACGTTAGTGATTTGCTGAGGAGTGTTGTCACCAGCAGTTCCCCACTGATTGAACTTAACGTGGGCGACGATATCATAGAAGAAGTCTCCAAACTGCGGAATGGAGAATACAACCTCAGTGTCGAAGTTGGGAACACCGTTCTGCACCTTAACCTTGTTGTACTCGTAACCGATAGCTACGAATGGCTTGTAGTGAGCATTCATGAATAGAACGTGGGTACGCTCGATGTCAACTAATGTGGGGAAGCAGTCAGCCTTACCCGCACGACGGCGAGCACATTTGATATCATGGATTCTCTGGTTCAATAGAGCAGTTGCGAGGAGAAGACGGTCAGTTCTTCCCTCATTAGCAATCAGTGTGAAAACTCCTCCAGCAGACATCTTTTAAGAACTATAATGTATATATGGTAAAAGAAAAAAAGTTTAAGTTAAATATTTATTACGATAGTTGTCTCGTAATATAAGTTATGAACGAAGAATCAGGAAATATAAAATTTGCATAGCCATTAAATTAAAAAAAAATGAATTTTTGTTATTCATTATAACCATATCAAAAAATGTCGATTGCACAGAAGAGGCTTGAGCAAGAGAAGGAGAACTTTAGGGCTAATGTTGAGACACATATCAGTGAACCAGATGTCTCAGCTGATTTATTGAAATGGAGGGTGGCTCTTTCATTTGACTCCAGATGTAGATGTTTTGCAGGGCATAGATATATCCTCCTATTCATTATTCCACCAAATTATCCCATAGCGCCTCCTGCTGTGTATTTCGAAGGACAAGGACCAAGATGGAATCATACACATGGGAACGGAACTATTTGCTTGGACCTTTTGAATACGAATGGTAATGGATGGTCACCAGCTTTGACCATTGCTAGCCTATGCAAATCTATTTTCACATTGATGGAAACTGGTGAGTAGTAGTAATTCAGGTCACCTACAGATATTTTTTTTCTATATAATCATGAATGCGCAAATGGTAATAATTTCAATTGCCTTAGTCTATTTAGTATGGAAGTTATTATGCGGTAGTACTACTGCCACCACTGGTAACTTCACTGGCAAAAGAGTAGTGATACGCTCTAAAGACTCTATTAACCCAATAATTATTCCAACAGATGTAGTTTTACCAGTTCCATATTTTAGCGGTCCAGGATTTACTGGTTCATCAACACAGAGTAAGACTGCTTTTGCTACCGGAACAGACTTAAGTAGCAGAATATTTGGGGTATCATCTTTTCCACAGACAGAAGTAGCATGCAAAGCAGCCGCATATGACCACATTATGACTAATAAAAATACTGGAAGAAAATACACAGTAACAACTAGTTATGTACAGAATTTACCCAAGTGCTATATCTCAGATGGTGACCAAAGACATCGTATAAATAGCTTCTTTGGTACGGCTGCTAATTCTAATGCAAACTATTTCATTTTTGGATGATTTATATAAATGTCATACAATTTCGCACTAGTCATAGTTCTATTGTTACTAATTATGCGATACAACATAGTGCGGTTTAGTTCTCGACGTATCCAAATAAATAAAAAAATAACCATTCCTCCTCGCAGTGTGGCTTTACCTGACCCAACAACAATGAAGTATTTTGGTGCACCAAATAACTCCACTCCGGTAACTGGTAGAATGGCTAGACAATCATCTGATAGAATTGATTTGAGCTACATAATTGATGCAAAGGAGAGTTCTATGCCAATCGTAGAACAGCAATGTAAACGTGTAGCACTAGATTATATTCGCACTAATAAATTAACAAATAATGACATGACTCTGGCATATAATACATATGATTGGAAGGATAAAGGGTGGTGGCTTTGGTATGATGAGGAAGAAGTCAACGCTGCTTGTTTTCTATATCCAAGAATAGCTACTGAAGCACTGATATTTCCTCCAAAAGAATTAGCTAAACCACTTGCAAATTCAATGTACTGGCGTTGACATTAAAAATCATCATATTGCCGCATAATATCGTAGAGTGGATTAATAACATCCAAAACACTAAATCCGCTAATTTCATACTCTACTCTAGGAAAAAGTTCACGAGTACTATAAAATGAAATATATTCAACAAAATCATCTCCTGTGTTGATTATTTCTAATTCTTTCTTAGCTTCAGTATTATCAAGAAAATCTACAGTATTTTTATGTATTTTTTGTAAATAATTTTCTTTAGTACGGATAATTGCTTCCACAGCTGTTTCTAATCCCAAAAACTCATCTATCATAATTACTTCTCTGAAATAAATTATAACGTAACTATACTGTGAATTATTACTTATTTTTAAACACTCATTTAAAAATGCAGATTTATTAAAAATATACATTTTAGTTAAGCATTTTTTACAACACGATATGTATTCTTCTAATTCATCCTTTTCCATATCTGGCGGAGATATAACATAATCAATCTCACTTATATCCAAATCTTCTAAAATAGCTGATAAGAAAGCTAATGAAGTATCCAACATGTTGTATATTAATATTGTAAAACATACAAAAAAACTGAACACCATTAAAGGTGTTCGAAAACTACTACGAGTTTTAAATATGGAAAAAGGACTGAGAGCAAGGGTGGCATCGATTGGGTTTATATAAATATTATTGCTGGATGAAATAACTACTTATTTCAAAATTAGCACCCTAAAACATGCATCCGGTACAAGAATAGAGATACTGCTAATCATAGTATAATATTTTTTTAATTGCTGGATGAAGCATCTACATGCTTCAAAAGTGGTTATGACCACTGATATATATCTAGAATATCGTTAGCGTCAAATCAAATGACTGGATTATAGGGTCTTAAGATACTAAGCATCATTGTGATGGGGTTGATTAACTCTTCTGGTCTAAGCTGTAGAAATGCAGTTAGTAGTGTATGGCTGAATCCGGATACTAAGATTACATCCTCATCTTTACTGCTAATTGGAAATGCACCACTACGACATGCAATGTTCCAAAAGATAATCTTTGGTAGCTTCACACCGACCTCATTGTAAGCATTTTTGGCGTACTGATAGGGAGTTACGTTTCTTTGAGCGGCATCAAATTCCATGTCAGAGAACACGAAAAGGTATTCAGGTATTTTACCATAGTTCAGTAATTCTAACATAGCTGCGGTAAAGTTAGTGTTGAGTCCGCCACCAGTATAGACTGATTTGACTCGTTCCTGAAGTGTTGAACCAGTTATTTCAATGACCGTTGGTGATGCATTAAATGTAATCAACTTGTTGTCACTACATTCAGCTAAAAATAGGCTAAGTGCGATTGCTACATCAATCGGCTTTACATTTGTGCTTGATTGAGTCATAGAACCAGATACATCACACATAGCCATAGCGCTAATGTTTTTTCCCTTAAATTCAGCTATCATTTTTGCCCATTGAAGTTCTTGTATGTCGGTACTGGTCCTGGCTCTAACTGCACTGATAATTTCATGCGGATGCAATCCTGACACTTTTATGTCTCCTTTACCTTTTGCTACTGATTCTTTCCATTTATTAAAGGACTCTGGGCAATGCCTGTCAAAAGCTTCCTTTGAGTAGCGATGCATTGCACTAGCTGATACCTTGTTAAAGTCTATCTCGTCCCAAGAGTTACTACACATTAGCTGCTCAACTATGTTTGCCTGTTTGCGAAGTGGCGACACCAGTTCACGATATTTTTTAAAGTCACAGCGACTACTTCCATCTGGTTTTATTTCAATAAAACCCAACATCTCACAAATACGTCTGGCTTGATAGCCACCTTTCTCTTTGTCAAAGAAACTACCTTCTGATGGTGCCCACTTACCAGCAAGAGGATTACCTTCCCTAATACCCTCTACTAATATCTTTAGAGGTTCATCTATTGGATAATAAGTTGCCCCGTTGTGATAATGTAGTGTGCTGTAGAGTTGACACAACATTTTGTAACAACCATATTTGACCGTTAGCGACTTCAGATTCTTTACAAATATATCACTGTATTTGAGGCACATGTGCTTCAGTAGGATGTTGGTTAACTTTTTCTCTCCTTTGCCACCTCTAGGGTCACGTAGATGATAGACTATTTTGAGACATATCAATGGATGCTCAGCGTAGGCTTCGTCGAAGAGTTTCTTTAGTACTGAAGGGTCAATTTCACGAGTTGCCATTGTGAAAAAATCGAGGCATTTGTCAGCAGTAGTAATGTGACCGAGAGCTCCGTTTTCAGTAGCCATCTCTACAGATAGGTATATGTTAATAATACATGTATTTAAATAGAATAAAACCTCAGTAGGGGTAGTAGTAGTAGGTTAATCTATTTTTTTTATATATATAATGAACATTTTTATTCATCATCGTGACCTGCGTATACATGATAACACTACATTGATTAAACAATCAGATTCTGAAGATGCGCCAATAGTGCCAATATTTGTGTTTCCACCTGAGCAAATTGATGATAAGATTAATAAATATTTTTCACATAATTTGGTGCAATTTATGATAGAATCCTTGAAGGAACTTGACTATGTATATCGAGCTAAAAATAGTAAATTGCACTTCTTTAAAGGACATTATACTGATATACTCGATACTATCCTTAGAAAAAAGAAAATAAACTCAATTGGCTTCAATATGGACTACTCCCCTTATGCAAAAAAGAGAGATGAAGTTATTAGTAAATGGGCAAAAAGAAATGGAATTAAAATTTACTGTGAAGAGGACCATCTTCTACAACCATTGCGAGAAAATGCGACATTAAATCGTACTGGTGCACCATATAAGGTATTTACCCCATTTAAACGATTCCTTATGGCAAATTATAAAGTAGCTGAGCCTGACAGCTATAATAGTTTTAAATTTCAAATGATGGATAATATTGGCAAAGAGTTCAATAAAAGTAAATTAGACACTTTATACGAGAAAAACTATGACATAATGGTACATGGTGGTAGACGAGAGGGATTAAAAATGCTACGAGCAGCAGTTCAGCGTCAGAAGGGCTATGGCAAGATGCGTGATATTTTATCTTATAATACTACGCATCTATCTGCATTTATCAACTTTAACGTTATCTCAATTCGTGAGGTTTATCACGCTTTGCGCTCAGTTGACAAAACACTCATAAGTGAACTATATTGGCGAGACTTTTACTATAATATACTTTATTTCTTTCCACATGTAGTAGGCAATGCATTTAATCCTAAGTTTGATAAAGTAAAGTGGAGCTATTCAAAGGCTGATTTTGCAAAGTGGTGTGATGGGCAGACTGGCTTCCCAATAGTAGATGCTGCTATGAATCAGTTGAATACTACTGGTTATATGCACAACAGGGCACGTATGATTGTGGCTTCTTTTCTAACTAAAGACCTACTTATTGACTGGAGATGGGGAGAGCGATATTTTGCTACACAATTAACGGATTATAATATTTCTGCAAATAATGGTGGCTGGCAATGGTGTGCTGGCACTGGTGCAGACCCACAGCCGTATTTTCGTATCTTTAATCCATGGAACCAATCTGAAAAATATGACCCAGATGCTGTTTACATAAAAAAATGGCTACCTGAATTAGCTGCAGTTCCGGCAAAAGATATTCATCGTTGGCACACAACTTATGAAGATTACCCAAATGTAAAATATCCAGAGCCAATGTTAATACATGAAGAAGCTAGAGAACGCGCCCTAAAAATATTTGCAGCAATCAAATAGTTTTTTTAAATAAATATAGATGACAACTATAATTTGGTTCATAATATTTTTGTTGGTGCTGAATCTATTATTATTATCTAAGCCATCTGTTTTTAAAGGAGGCAATCCATGGAATGAAAAAGAGCTTATTATTTATACAAAAGATAATCCTGAAGAATTTAAGGATAGTTTTATAGATATGACTCTGGATTTTTTGGCTGATTATGGTGAAGGAGGTGACCCTGAATACATTGAAGAAAATGGGATGAAAACAGAAACAGATTAATTTTGTCTGTTATGTTGTTAAGTGATATGCATACTATATAGACAATATGGCAACTATCAACGCACAACTCTCCAAAACGCTTGGTAGATTCTTCGTAAATGAGTACTATAATCACATTTACAATTTAGCAAAAACTACTACACCAGCAGATGGTAGCATAACCAAAACCTATATTGCAAAATGTAGCGCATATATGATTGCAGTAAAAGAGGTAAAACAAGTATACTGCAAATTAGTTACAGGTTTGCATGGCTTTATGATTAATGTACCCGCATTCAGCAATTGGAGCTACAATGAGATGGTTGACAGACTAATTCAAGCCTTCGTACCACGTGACTATTATGATGCACTATCTAAGGAACATAAGGATGAATTTTTAAGTAGTGTATTATGTGACATTGTCTCTACCATGACTTCTGTATGTATAAAAAATGAAAATTTGATACGCATTATTGATGAACGTAGAGGACCAAATAAAGATGTGGCACTTGGTGTTTTATTACGGGAGGCTATGATAGCGATTGAGAACAAAAGAGAGTCGCTAACTCAGGAATTTGTTAGAGCTGTAGGGCAGGTAAAAGATACTATACCCGTAGAGCAGGCTCGTCGACTTCAAGACAGGGTCGACGAACTAACTGCTGAAAATAGTGACTTATATGTAAAAATAGAAGAATTAACTATTAGAGAAGCAAAAATGAAAAAATTAGTAGATTTATTGCAGAAGCAGCGTATAATAATCTACAAAGAGGGTGAACAAAATAGAAAAATTGCAGCATCTGTTAAAAGTGCACCAAAGAGTATACCAAAGACTGTACCATCAATACAAAAACAACGTCTTCCATCATTACGCACACCAGTACCACATCAATCACCACGTGAATCTATACACGAGGAAGAAGATGAAGCAGAAGCAGATGCAGATGTAGAATCAGAAGCTTCTACATCTCCTAAGAAGACTCTCACTACTGCTAATTTGAAGAAACATAGCTCATTAGTGTCAGACGAAACTGTTGATGATTCTTTAACGTCTGAAAAAAATGGAAACAATAATATACTAAATGGTTTCCTATTACAAGATTAGTGCGTTGGGAAAATGGAAAGATAGTATCTGTGACTCTTATGTAGTTGGAGGGCTTATTAAAAATCCAATAATAGCAGGTATGATAGTAACTATTATTACTATGATGATTGCTTATTATTATGGTGCTTCTAATTCACAAACTACTAGGATATTTGTATTTGCATCACTTACAAATACTGCATTTTTATTATTTCATGCAAGCACAGTAAAGAAGCAGATTACAGAAAAAATAGAAGGTAACGGTATTGCAAACGAATTAGCAGGTTTGAGAGATATACCAAGTACTGAACCACTTTTAGAAGCAGTTTAATGATTTAAAACATATATATAGAAATATAGAAATATGTACGAGTGTCCAAAGCAACAATGTAACTCGGATTTAAAAACATATGATTACAAAAAGATAGACTCATGTGCTCCTCGGGGATATGGCGAAGCTGGTATGGATGCTGGTTTCTTACTGATGAAAATGGAAGAGAGTGACATGGGATATGACAGCATATATGACTACACTTCTGAACTTGCAAACGAAACAAACGAATATATGCGGAATGCAGTTACAGACCGCAACTTAAATGAACCTTTTACCCCTGATGATGAGCCTCTTAGAAATGCTACAAAAAATAGCGGATTGCTTAACTTACGTTATAACGAAACTAGAGGCACTACGGACTATCAACCATATCATCCGGAGATATTTATTGGCGACCTGAATGCAGCTGAGGATGTGGGCATTAAAATGGCGGAAGCTAAGCGCCACACAGCTACTCGTGCCGACGCTAGACAGGTACAGATGGGTAATGATAATGCGTTAACCAGACCAGAAACGCAGATGTCTCCTTCCGAGCTCTCATATGCTAAGAAAGACCTGCAGAAATGGATTAGTACATATGGATGGAGTTGGTCGTGGCAATCATTTGTAAATGGAGCTTATTCTGGATTCTCACCTGACCCCTCTAATGTAGATAAACAGCAGTATGCTCGTATACAATCTGCATGGTATGATATTGATGACAATGCGTACCAAGAGCAGCAATTTCATGATATCGAGGGGAAGAAAAAACGTGAACAGATTGGTTATGATTATAGGTTACATCCTTTCCAGGAACAAACAAGTGATTTGACTGAGGAACAGCTAGGAATTCAGCAATCAGGAGCCGCAGCTACAGACCAAGCTAAAGCTAAATACCAATCTGCACCAACGACAGCAGCTGGGCAGTCTATGAGTATGAGAAATACTAAATTGATGCTAGCTAAGGAGATGCAATCGGCTATAAGCAATGTGCAGCAGTCACATAAGCCAGGAGAGTCATCATTTACGCGTCAGCAGGGAACACTTTTGCAACATAAAAAAATATCAGAAATATCTAAGTCACTGATGACTCAGCCTAAAGCTGAATCAAATAGCGGTCGTGCTATTGGTGGCGGTTTGAGTCCTAATATGGACCACTCAAAAGTTTCGAAGAGTACTACGACCACACTACCTGGATATCTCGATTTAAATTCATGCATTGCTATGAAAAAGGCTACTCGCGGAACTGATGACGATGTACGCAAAGCGCAAAATTTAGTACAACAATCATACAACTTATTCATGGAATCAAAGAACATGGTAGCTGCATCCGGATTGGCTGATAATAGTGACCGTAATAAAATTATGTATCGTGTAGAGCAGCAACAGGCACCTACTATCGATGGTCGCATGTTAATAAATGGAGCTAACCCTCGCAGTATTTTAAGTGGTGATGTTGACCGCAAGGGTATATCAGAGATGAATTGCGAATTTGGAGATGACTGTTACACTAAGCGTGGTTCTTCACTGCTACCAAACACAGACCCAGAAGCATTCCGCTCTAGGTTGCATAGAGAAGGTGGCTTTGATGATGGTTCATTTGAGGAATTAGGTAAGAGAGAAGTTTGGAATCGTTGATTAGCCACGGCATATGAACTTAGTTTCATCTATGATTGAAGAAACAAATAATCGGGATATGCCTTGACCGCAGCCACTACTTTTACCTACTTCGCAGGTACCAAATTTATTACCAAATCCATAGTTACTATAGAGAATATAATTAGAGAAATCAGTGTCGGGTGCAGTATTACCTGAATCGGGTCTGTAATTGGGTTCTTTACGTATGTCTCCAAATCTACGCTTCAATTGATTAAAACACATATCTTTGGAGACATTATATAGGTGCTCTTGATTTGAAAATGGATTAAAAATAAATCCTGGGAAAAATTTGCAACTAGCATCAGGTAACATATCGTTTCTACGTGTTATAAACGATATGCTACATTTATTGAGTTTAGAGATATCCGTTATAAATGTTAAAGTATAATTTACCTTATATTCATTCATAGCAAAAGCTTTGACAAATATAGCATTTACTATATCTGTATTATTTGCGGCTCCGGTGATATCTATAAATGACATACCTATAGGTGATGCTTTTAGTTCAGCAAGTGCTTGATTTAGAGGCTTTCTTAGCAGTAATTTAAATCTATAATCCTCAAACGGTCTTTCCGCGCTAAATTTTACTTCATATTCGCTGCTACAAAAAACCAACCAAATCAGCCATTTTATTTTTTTTAAGTTTTTAAAAATAATTTGTTTTGAATACATAGATTATTTAGGTATACATACCTATGCCACTTACTGAATAATGTTTGCTTCT
>JACCDW011266262.1_pt1 | contig 103556 bp, 98 predicted proteins | sample 7449781 | NCBI WGS metagenome assembly JACCDW01 (sample SAMN15323449, study PRJNA562643) | freshwater metagenome | isolation source: river surface water | place: USA:Blue River Watershed | collected 2017-08-18 | reverse complement strand
GCGGTTTGATCCCCTACCTGTTCGGCGCCATGGCCATGGAAGCCGTGGGGCGCTCGGCTGGAGCCGTGGTGGAAGAAGTGCGCCGCCAGTTCCGCGAGATCAAGGGCATCATGGAAGGCACGGCCAAACCCGAATATGGCCGCGCCGTGGACATGCTGACCACCGCCGCCATCAAGGAAATGATGATCCCCTCGCTGCTGCCGGTGGTGGTGCCGATTCTGGTGGGTATGCTGCTGGGCCCCAAGGCCCTGGGCGGCTTGCTCATGGGCACCATCGTGACCGGTCTGTTTGTGGCGATCTCCATGTGTACCGGGGGTGGTGCCTGGGACAACGCCAAAAAGTACATTGAAGACGGACACCACGGCGGCAAAGGCAGCGATGCCCACAAGGCAGCCGTCACCGGTGACACCGTGGGCGACCCCTACAAAGACACCGCCGGCCCTGCCGTCAACCCCCTGATCAAGATCATCAACATCGTGGCCCTGCTCATCGTGCCCCTGTTGCCCTGATGGGGACCCGCCCCCGCCCCCACCCCGGGGGGCGAGCTGGGGCACAATATCTGGATGGCCGAACGCGTCATTCCATTGGTAGACCAGAGGCTGGCCGCGCGCCAGCCCTTTTTTTCAGCGACCCCCATCGCTACCGACAGCCTGGTGTCTGACACCCGGGGCCGGGCCTTGCACGACCTGCGCATCAGCGTCACCGACCGTTGCAATTTCCGTTGCAGCTACTGCATGCCCAAAGAGGTGTTCAACAGCCACTACCCCTATTTGCCTCACGGCGACTTGCTCACATTCGAGGAAATCACCCGCGTGGCCACACAATTTGTCGCCCTGGGGGTGCGCAAGATTCGCCTGACCGGGGGCGAGCCCCTGCTGCGCAAAAACCTGGAAATCCTGATCGGGCAGCTGTCGCGCCTGCGCACCCCCGACGGTGCCGCCATCGACCTGACCCTGACCACCAATGGTTCATTGTTGTCCCGCAAAGCGCAAAGCCTCAAAGACGCCGGTTTGAAGCGCGTCACCATCAGCCTCGATGGCCTGGACGATGCGGTCTTCAAGCGCATGAACGATGTCGATTTCCCGGTCACCGATGTGCTCGAAGGCATCGATGCGGCGCGTGCGGTCGGGTTGGGGGTCGATGCGCAAGGGCATCCCTCGGGCATCAAGATCAATATGGTCGTCAAACGGGGCACCAACGATGACCAAATTCTGCCCATGGCGCGGCACTTTCGCGGCACCGGCATGGCCTTGCGATTCATCGAATACATGGATGTGGGCAACACCAACGGATGGCGTCTGAACGAAGTGCTGCCGTCTGACGAGGTGCTGGCCCGACTGCGAAGTGCCTTCGATCTCACCGCCCTGCCCGCCGGGCAACCGGGCGAGACGGCACAGCGCTGGGGTTGGTGCGGCAGCGACGGTCGTCACGACCCCCGCTTGGGAGAGGTGGGCTTCATCAGCAGCGTCAGCCATGCCTTTTGCAGCGACTGCAACCGCGCTCGACTCTCCACCGAGGGCAAGGTCTACCTCTGCCTGTTTGCCAGCCAGGGCTACGACTTGCGCACCTTGCTGCGCCAGGGCGCCAGCGACGACCAATTGCGCTCGGCCATTGCCGGCACCTGGCAGCAGCGCGATGACCGCTACTCCGAGCTGCGCGGGTTGGGCCTGGCCCCACACGACACCCCGCGTGTGGAGATGAGTTACATCGGAGGATGACATGGACGGGTTTGACACCTCGCAGGTCACGGGTCTGATTTTGTCGGGCGGGCGTGGGGCGCGCATGGGCGGCGTCGACAAGGGTTTGCAAAAATTTTTGGGCATGCCCCTGACCTTGCATGTGCTGATGCGCTTGCAAAGCCAGTGCGCCGAGGTCCTGATCAACGCCAACCGCAATCTGGGCGCTTACGAGTCCTTCGGCGTGCCGGTTTGGCCCGACGGGATCAGCGATTACGCCGGGCCTCTGGCCGGGTTTGTGGTCGGCTTGGAGCATGCACAAACCCCCTACCTGCTCACCGTGCCCTGCGACTCGCCGCGCTTGCCGCTCGACCTGTGCCAGCGACTCGGTGAGGCGCTGGTGGCACAAGAGGCCGAACTGGCAGTGGCCGTCGGCCCCGAGGTCGATGAAGGCGGCCAAACCCACTGGCGGGCGCAGCCGGTGTTTTGCCTCATGCGCTGCACCCTGATCGAGAGCCTGCTCAAATATGTCCACGGTGGGGGTCGCAAGATCGACGCCTGGAGCAGCCAACACCGCACAGTCAGCGTGCGCTTTGACCAAAGCGGCGATGACCCTTGGGCCTTTGCCAACGTCAATACCCTGCAAGAGTTGCAGGCACTCGAAAACCGGCCATGAAAACGCTGGAGCAAATCGCCGCCGACTTGCAGGGCTACGACCCGCAGGCGCTGCGCGCCGACCAAGTGGCCGATTTTTTGCGTCAATTGGCACCCGGCCCTGCAGGCCCCGGCACCGAACACCTGCCCGTGATCGAGGCCCTCGACCGCATTGTGGCCAGCGACATCGTCTCGCCCGTCAGCGTGCCCCCGCACAACAACTCGGCCATGGACGGTTATGCCTTTGACAGTGCGGCCTTGACCACGGGCAGCGAAGTCCGCTTGCTTTGCGTCGGCACGGCCTTGGCCGGCCCGGCCTGGAAGGGCCAGGTGCAGCCGGGGCAGTGCATACAGATCATGACCGGGGCCGTCATGCCCGACGGGCTCGATACCGTGGTTCCCTCCGAGATGGTGCGCCGTGAGGGTGAAGGGGTGGTGTTTGCGGCCCGTGCCGTGCGCCCCGGCGACAACCGTCGATTGCTGGGCGAAGACCTGATGCAAGGCCAGGTGGCATTGCCCCAAGGCACCCGCCTGGGCCCGGCGGCGCTGGGCCTGCTGGCGAGCCTGGGCATTCCGACCGTGTCGGTGTTCAAGCGCCTGAAGGTGGCGTATTTCTCCACCGGCAGCGAAATCCTGAGCCTGGGCGAGGCCCCGCGCGAAGGGGCGGTATATGACAGCAACCGCTACACCGTGCTGGGCCTCCTCACCCGGCTGGGCTGTGAAATGATCGATTTGGGCGTATGCCCAGACGACCCGGCGTTGCTCAGACAGCGCTTTGAGCAGGCGGCGGCCAATGCCGATGTGGTGATCACCAGCGGCGGGGTCAGTGTCGGTGAGGCCGATTTCACCAAAGCCATGATGCGCGAATTGGGCGATGTCGCCTTTTGGCGCATTGCCATGCGCCCTGGCCGACCCATGGCGGTGGGCCGCATAGGCCGGTGTGTGCTGTTTGGCCTGCCCGGTAACCCGGTCGCGGTGATGGTGACTTTTTTGGCCTTCGTTCGCCCTGCCTTGTTGCGCCTGATGGGGGCAACGGAAACCCCTTTGCCGGTGGTGCGCGCCCGCAGCCTGGTGGCCATGCGCAAGAAACCGGGCCGCACCGAATACCAGCGGGGCCGCCTGAGCCGTGGCGCCCTGGGCGATTGGGAGGTATCCACCACCGGGCAACAAGGCTCCGGAGTTTTGCGCTCGATGGTCGAGGCCGATGGGCTCATTGTGTTGCCCCACGACAGCGGCGATGTGCAGGTGGGAGATTGGGTCGATGTCATGCTCTTCGATGCAGCTTGAGGCTGGCGCACGACATACAATGCCCCCATGTCCTATCTGGTTCTGGCCCGCAAATACCGCCCACGTACCCTCTCCGAAATGGTGGGGCAGGCGCATGTCGTGCAGGCCCTGAGCAATGCCTTGCAGCAACAGCGGTTGCACCACGCTTATCTGTTCACCGGCACCCGTGGGGTGGGCAAAACCACGGTCTCTCGCGCCCTGGCCAAGTCGCTCAACTGTGAGCAGGGCATCACCCCCCAGCCTTGCGGCACTTGTGCGGCTTGCCTCGACATCGATGCGGGTCGGTTTGTCGACTACACCGAGCTCGATGCCGCCTCCAACCGCGGCGTGGATGAGGTGCAACAGCTGCTGGAGCAAGCGGTTTACAAGCCGGTTGAAGGGCGATTCAAAGTCTTCATGATCGACGAAGTCCACATGCTGACGAACACGGCCTTCAACGCCATGCTCAAAACGCTGGAAGAGCCGCCCGAATACCTCAAATTTGTATTGGCCACCACCGACCCGCAAAAAGTACCCGTCACGGTGCTGTCGCGGTGTCTGCAATTCAACCTGCGGCCCATGGCCCCGGAAACCATTCAGTCGCACCTGGCGCAGGTGCTGGCCACCGAGGGGGTGTCCCACGACGAAGAGGCGGTGCAGCTGATCAGCCATGCGGCCCGGGGCTCGATGCGCGATGCCCTCTCGCTGACCGACCAGGCCATAGCCTTTGGCGGCGGCCAACTGCAAGGGGCTGGCGTGCGCCAAATGCTGGGCAGCGTGAGCCGCAGCCATGTGTTTGACCTGCTGCGCGGCCTGGCCCAGCGCGACGGTGCCAAGCTGGTGTCCTTGTGCAACGACCTGCGCACCGCCGGCCACAGCGCCGGGATGGCCTTGGAAGACATGGCCCGAATTCTGCAAAGGGCTGCCGTACGGGCCCATGCCCCGCAAGACACCGATGCCGACCCGGATGGGGCACAAATCGCCGAAGTGGCCACCTGGTTTGAGGCCGACGAGCTTCAGTTCCTCTACAGCCTGTGCATCCATGGCCGGGCCGAGTTGGGGCTGGCCCCCGACGAATACGCCGGCATGACCATGGCCTTGTTGCGCTACCTGGCGTTCACCGCACAGCCCCAGGGCCAGGCTGAAAAAAAAACTCTGAAACCCCAGGCCGCTGACCGCAGCGTCACCGCCCTGCCCGTTCGCGGTCCGGCCCAAAGCGCCCCGACTGCCTCTGCCCCGCGCGCCCAACCGGTGGCCCCGCGACCGCCGCGCGACAGTGTTCAGGCCGTGCCCGTGCGCCAAATGCCGCAACTCAGCACGCCTGCCCAAGCCCCCCAGGCCGAGCCAGCTTTGTCCCCCACCCCCGAGGGCGATTTCTGGCTGGCCTTGGTGCAAGCGTTGAGCGACAAGCAAAGCATACAGTCGCTGACCCGGGAGTTGGCACTGCAGTCGCAACTGGTGGCCAGAGACGCCGATGCATGGCTGCTGCGCATCGAACGGGAAAGCCTGCAAGCGGGCCAATCGAAAGAAAAATTGCAAGCCGCTTTGGCCGAAGCAGGTCATGCGGTCAGCATCAGCCTGGAGATGGGGCGGGTGCTCGACAGCCCGGCCAAACGCATGGCTCAAGCCGCGCGTGAGCGGCAGGCGCAGGCCGAAAAGCTCATCGAACAAGACCCTTTTGTGCAACAACTGATGCGCAGTTACGATGCGAAAATCGTCCCTGGCAGCATTCAACCCACCTAGAAAGCCACCCCATGTTCAACAAAGGACAACTCGCCGGCCTGATGAAGCAGGCGCAGGCCATGCAAGACAACCTGAAAAAAGCCCAGGACGAACTGGCCCAGCTCGAAGTCACCGGCGAGTCCGGCTCGGGCCTGGTCAAAATCACCACCACGTGCAAACACGAGGCCCGCCGCGTCAGCATCGACGCCAGCCTTCTGAGCGACGACAAAGACATGCTGGAAGACTTGCTGGTGGCCGCCCTGAACGACGCCCACCGAAAAGCCGAAGCGCTGTCTGAAGAAAAATTGGGGCGCCTCACGGCGGGCATGCCAGGCTTGCCCGGCGGCATGAAGTTGCCCTTTTAATCTGCCATGCCTCAAGCCCATGCGCTGGACGCACTCATAGACGCCTTGCGCAGATTGCCAGGCGTGGGGGTGAAATCGGCCTCGCGCATGGCCTTTCATTTGCTGCAACACGACCGCGAAGGGGCCTTGTCCTTGTCGCAGTCGCTGCGCCATGCGGTCGAGCGGGTGGGCCACTGCCAGCGTTGCCACACCTTCAGCGAAGGTGAGCTGTGCGACACCTGCACCGACCCGGGCCGTGACCCCACCCGTTTGTGTGTGGTGGAAACCCCCGCCGATCAGTCGGCGCTTGAGCGCACCCTGTCTTATCGGGGCATGTATTTTGTGCTCATGGGACACATCAACCCCCTGTCAGGGGTGGGGCCGCGCGAACTCGACTTGCAACGCCTGATCGACCGCGCCAGCGACGGGGTGGTGCAAGAGGTCATATTGGCCACCAACTTTACCGCCGAGGGCGAGACCACCGCCCATGTGCTGAGCCAGGCCTTCAAAAAACGCGGGCTGCAAGTGACCCGACTGGCCCGTGGCGTGCCCATCGGCAGCGAACTCGAATACGTCGACCTGGGCACCATCGCACACGCCATGGCCGACCGGCGCCAAACCTGACGGCCCTAGCGGCTGGCCAATGTGCTCTGGGTTTTGGCCGGTGGCTTGACCTGATTTGACGCTTTGGCCGATGCACCAGTTTTGGCAGATGCCGATGCATGCGATGTGGCCCCCGGGTTGCCACCGGCGCCTGACTTGGCTTGTGCGCTGGCCTTGCTGCCTTTGCCAGACTTGCCCTTAGCCCCGGCTTTGGCCGCGACAGGCTCAGCCGCCAGACTCAGTTGACCGTTCTCGGCCAACCCGGGGTTCACATCCTGCTCGTCCGGGCCCTGGCGCGGCACCAGCAAAACCGAGCCCACCTTGACCAGCATGCGCGGTGGAATTTGATTCACCGCACGGAAATCGGCCTCATTCATCCCCACCCGTTTGGCGGCCTCGGCCACTTTCATGGTGGACGGGGCCACCCAGGCCGTCCAGCTCGACAACCGTGAGGCGCCAAAGGTTTCGTAATTGCGCTGAAACACCTCGGCATTGTCCCAGGGCAACAAGATTTGCGGTGTGCCAGCGGCCAGCAAAACGGGGCGGTTGGCCGAAGGGTTCAAGGAACGGAAATCCTCCACGCTGATTTCGGCCAGTTTGGCCGCCACCGTCACATCCATGTCGCGCGGCAAAGGGACGCTCTGAAAGTATGGGTGGTTCGGGATGTCAGAGAGCCGAACGCCAAACTGGGCCGGTTGGGCAATGATGTTTTTGATGGCCTGCAACTTGGGCACGTAAAAGCGAGTCTCCATCGGCATGCTCAACTCGGTGTACTGAGCGGCCAGACCCGCCTTCTGATTGCGCGCCAGCGCCTTGCCCACACTGCCTTCGCCCCAGTTGTAGGCGGCCAGGGCCAGATGCCAGTCGCCAAACATGGCATAGAGTCGCTGCAAATAATCCAGCGCCGCCCGGGTCGACGCCTGGATGTCCCGGCGGTCGTCGCGAAAGGCGTTTTGCTTCAAGTCGTAATCGCGGCCTGTCGCCGGCATGAACTGCCACATGCCCGTGGCTTTGGCCACCGACACGGCCTGTGGGTTGAAGGCGCTCTCCACGAATGGCAATAGCGCCAATTCGGTGGGCATGCCGCGCGCCTCCAACTCTTCAACGATGTGGAACAGGTATTTGCGCGAACGCTCGGTCATGCGCAAAAAATAATCGGGGCGCTGGGCATACCACTGCTCACGATCCAGAACCAAGGGGCTTTGCAAATCGGGCATGGCAAAACCACGCCGGATGCGCTCCCAGATGTCGCGCGGCAGCTCAATTGGGGTGACAGCATCGCCCTTGACCGACGAGCGGCGCAGAGGTTGCAAACCGGTAGACGCGCCCTTGCTCGCCTGATCCGCCTGCGGTGGCACCCCCTCGCTGGAGGCCGGCGATGGGGGCAAATTGGGGGCAGTGGCACAACCCACGGTCAGCAGGCTGAGCAGGCAGACCGCGAACCAGAGGAATTTTCTCATCGGAAGTGGTTCTTCCATTCACGCAGGGCCGCAAACACCTCTGTATCGCTGTGCGCCTGTGGGAATTGCTGCCGCACGTGCCGCGTCACTTCAGGCGCGCGCGAGCGCAGGAAGGGGTTGATCTTGCGCTCCAACCCTATGCTGGAAGGCAAGGTCGGCAGACCCCGTGCGCGCAAATCGGCGCAATGGGCCTGATGGCGCTGTAGATCGGGGTTGTCCGGGTCGGCCGCCAGGGCGAAGCGCAAATTGGACATGGTGTATTCATGGGCGCAACAGACCCGGGTGGCCTCGGGCAGGCCCGCCAGACGGTCGAGCGAATCGAGCATCTGCGCCGGGGTGCCTTCAAACAGACGCCCGCATCCGGCAGAAAACAAGGTATCCCCGCAAAAGAGCAAAGGCGCGGGTTGGGCTTGCGGGGCGAAATAAGCCAGATGCCCGGCGGTGTGCCCGGGCACATCGAGCACCTCGAATTGAACGCCGCACACGACCAGGGTTTGCCCGCCAGTGCATGGCACAAAAGGCCCGGGGATGTCCTCGGCCACGGGGCCATAGACCTCGGCACCGGTGGCGCGGCGCAGTTCATCCACCCCTCCCACATGATCGGCATGGTGATGGGTCACTAAAATGGCCTTGAGTGTCAAACCCAGAGCCTCAAGCACTTCTTGCACGGGCCGGGCATCGCCGGGGTCGACCACCAAGGCGGTGGTGGCGTCGTGCAACAACCACAAGTAATTGTCGTCAAATGCGGGAATGGGATGTAATGTCATGTCAGCGCCGATTATAGAAAGCGCCAGCTTGGCCGATTGGATGCAAACCCCTAGCGGCCAATGCCTGCTGTTTTGGGAGCAAAACCTGGCCGACGAGCTGACGGCTGACTGGTTTGGCTACCATGCCCTGCAAATGGGGATGCCCCCTTTGCAGGCCCTGCGCCAAAACCGCATGCCGCACCGTTGGCTGGCCTTGGCCGAACACGACATGGGCCAGGCGCAGTTGCGCATGGACCCTTGCGCCTTGCCGTTCCCGGACGACAGCCTCGATTTGGTGATCTTGCCCCATTCGCTCGAACTCAGCCCCGACCCGCACGCCACCTTGCGCGAAGTGGCCCGGGTGCTGGTCCCGGAAGGGCGGGTTTTGATTTTGGGTCTGAACCCCAACAGCCTATGGGGTTGGCGTCAGGCCCGCGCCCGGTTCTGGCGCCGGTTTTTCCATCATCGGCTGTTTTTGCCGGAGACCGGCGAATTCATAGGCACCACCCGGCTGCGCGACTGGTTGCACCTGTTGAACTTCGAGACCGAACCCATCCGTTACGGCTGCTATTTGCCCTCGCTGCAATCACCGACCTGGTTGCGTCGCCTGTCTTGGCTGGATCTGGCGGGCCCTCGCTGGTGGCCCTTTCTGGGGGCGGTTTATGCGCAGGTGGCCATCAAGCGGGTCCATGGCATGCGTCTCATCGAGCCCGCCTGGCGCGAGCGCAAACTCGCCGCCCGCGCGCTGGTGGCCACCGGATCGGGGCGCGTATCATCGCGCCAACCCATCTCCCCCCCTCCCCCATGAATCCAGTCATCATTCACACCGACGGTGCCTGCAAAGGCAACCCTGGGCCCGGCGGCTGGGGCGTGTTGCTGCAAACCGGAGCGCACACACGCGAGCTATTTGGGGGCGAAGCCCTCACCACCAACAACCGCATGGAACTGATGGCCGTGATTCAGGCGCTCAGCGCCCTCAAGCGCCCCTGCCGGGTTGAAATCCACCTTGACAGCGAATACGTGCGCAAGGGCATCACCGAATGGATCCAGGGTTGGAAAGCCAAGGGCTGGCGCACGGCGTCCAAGCAACCTGTCAAAAACGCCGACCTCTGGCAGCAACTCGACCATCTGGTGGCCACCGGAGGGCACGAGCTGTCCTGGCACTGGGTCAAAGGCCATGCCGGGCACCCGGGCAATGAACGCGCCGATGCCTTGGCCAACCAGGGGGTCGATTCGGTGCGTTGACTTCAATCGGGTCTACAATGTCCCTCGACGGGCCTTCCCGCATGGGGAAGCGGCCAACCGGGTCAGGCGGGGAACCGAGCAGCCCTAACCGCCAAGCCAGTGCCGGGGTCAAGGCTCGTCACCCTCCCTTTCTCCCTCCTACCCAAGCCCTCTCTTTTTTCAGGCCCCTTTTTGCGGTCTGTTCCTCGCTCGGCCCGGTCTTTTGCGGCCTTAAGACATCCCTCTGCAGTGCGCCCTCATGGCCCTTTTGGCCCCTTGGGCCGCCGCATGGCCCGCCCCCGAACACCTCATCGGAAAACTTGAGCCTCGTCCAGTGCAAATGATGCAAATCGCTGCAAAAAATGCAAAAAAGACTCAAGTTTCTCCAAATCCGTTTTTTTCTTTTAGTCTGAACCTCCTGGCGGCAAAAAATGGCCGGTCGAACCGACTCCGGCGGCCATTTATTGCCGCCCCAACTGGGCCACTGGAGGTTTTATATGCAGGTTCAAAGCAATTCTTTCGCACTCAAAGCCATACAGGCGATGCACGCCGCCAATCGGGACATGGCCATCTCAGCCGAGCGCATCAGCACCGGTTTGAGGATCAATAGCGCCGCCGATGATCCAGCCGGGCTGATGGTGGCCAACCGGATACAAACAGATATCGTGTCGGCAGCGCGTGCCAATATGGCGGTGAACGACGGTTTGGGCATGACCCAGGTCGTGGACAAAGCCCTCTCATCCATGACCGATGTGCTCAACAGCATGCTTGAGCTGACCGAATCGCCCAGCAGCATGTCGAGCAGCGAGTACACCTCGGCCATGACCGATTACCTGGCGGAGTTGACAAGCATCCAGTCCAGCGCGTCTTACAACGGTCAGGCCCTGATGTCGTCCACAACTACTTTTTCATTGGGCAGCGGCAGCTTCGCACCCAATAGTTTGACCCTCACCAAGACCGACCTGTCCTGGATGGGCCTGAGCTCTACAAGCAGCATCACAGACCAAACTCAATATGGCACGACCACTTCTGGAACGATGTACAGCATCCTCAACGCGATCGACACGGTCAGCCAGTACCAATCCCGGGTCGGCGCCATGACCAATGTACTGACCCACCACCAGAGCTATCTGGAAGACTTGGGCATTCAGTACAAAAAAAGCAGCGCCCAGATCATGAACGCCGACCTGGCCACGGAAGCGGCCAATGTGGCTGCGGCCCAGATTCGGCGCGACGGGGCCACCGCCATGATGGCGCAAGCCAATGGCATGAATAAGGAAATCGTGGCTTATCTGCTCAAGTCGGTCAGCTGATCAGGGCTCAGGCGACCCGGATCAGGCGCCAGCCCCGGTCCATCTTGCGGAAACTGAAACGCCATTCGGGCTGCCGGGTTTTGACCAGGTAGTAGGCCAAAGAGCGCACGCTGGCGGCTTCACGCCATTCGTCACAAAAAATGCTTTGCCCCACCTCCAGCGTCAAAAGGACCGACAGCTGGGGTTTGGGAGGCGCGGCAGGGATGAAACGTCGATCAACCAGCATCAAATGAATCCTGTGACCAAGTTGGATCGGCAACACGCCCGAAAACTTGAGCGCAGATCGCCCGCATGTGGCCCCACAGTGCTCACATTGCTGGTGCACCCGATGCACCAAACGGGCGCATCGCATTGATATCGCGCCCCAAAATACAACTTGATAGCCCTCTCCAAGGGGGTAGAGACTGGCACCGGATTTGCAACATCACCTGTAGTTGTTTTTTGAACAGGAGCACCCCGCATGACCCCCAAGTCCCTCACCCCTTCCAGCCGTCGCAGTTTTGGCCAACTGGCCCTGGGCGCCGGCGCCGTGGCCCTATCGGCACCGGCGCTGGCCCAGGCCATGCCCGAAGTACGCTGGCGTTGCGCCTCCAGCTTTCCCAAATCGCTAGACACCATCTATGGCGGGGCCGATGTCATCGCCAAGCGCGTGGCAGCCCTGACGGAAGACAAGTTTCAAATCCGCAATTTCGGCGCGGGCGAACTGGCCCCTGCCTTTGGCACTGTGGATGCGGTTCAACAAGGCGCGGTCGAGTGCACCCATACAGCGGGTTACTACTTTGTCGGCAAGAACAAGGCGTTTGCCTTTGACACCACTGTGCCTTTTGGCATGAACCAACGCATGCAAAACGCCTGGATGTATTGGGGCGGCGGCTTGAAACTGCAGCGCGAATTTCTCAGTGACTTCAACATCATCAGCTTCCCGGCTGGCAATACAGGCACGCAGATGGGGGGTTGGTTTCGCAACCCGATCAAAGACTTGAACGACATCAAAAAACTGAAAATGCGCATCGCCGGACTGGGCGGTGAAGTGTGGTCACGTCTGGGCGGGATCCCGCAACAAATCGCCGGCGGCGACATCTACCCATCGCTGGAGCGCGGTGTGATCGATGCCGCTGAATGGGTAGGGCCCTACGATGACGAAAAACTGGGCTTTTACAAAATCGCCCCCAACTATTACTACCCTGGCTGGTGGGAGGCGTGCTCGATGTACTCCATGTACGTCAACATCAAAGAGTGGGAAAAGCTGCCCAAGGTGTATCAAAACGCCTTGGAAGTGGCCTGTTATGAGGCCAATCTGGACATGATGGCGGAATACGACTTCAAAAACCCCCAGGCCCTGGCCCGATTGCTCAAAAATGGCGTCAAACTACACGCCTACTCCACCCCCATCATGCGCGAGGCGCAAAAAATAGCCTTCGACCTGTATGAGGAAGAAGCCGGCAAGAACCCGGCCTTCAAGAAAATCTACGAGCCTTGGAAAAAGTTCCGCCGCGAGCAATTCCAGTGGAACCGGGTGGCCGAGAACACGCTGTCGAGTTTCATGCTCAACAATATGTGAACCACTCTCTAGGGAAGCTCTGCAAAACTCGCTGCGTGCAAGTTTTGCATCACATCCCTAGGCCTCTCGCCCGGACTTGCTTCAAGCCCCGGCGACGGCCTCTTCCATGGCGCCCAGCAAATGCTCGGCCTCGTGGGCCCCAGAGACGGCATATTCACCGTTAAAGATAAAAAATGGCACGCCGCTGATGCCCACCGATCTGGCCCGCTCATCAGACTGCGACACCTGAGCGTGCAAATCGGCATCATTCAGGGCCTGGGCCACCCTTTGTTCGTCCAACCCGGCCTCGCGGGCCACCTGGGCCAGCGTGTGCGCATCGGTCAGGTCGCGGTTGGCAATGAAGTAGGCATCAAACAAGGCCTGCACCACCCTGTTTTGCGCCGCACCCGGCTCGGCCACCGCAATCAGGCTGTGGGCCACGCGGGTGTTGGGCTGGCGGGCTATGCCTTCAAAGTTGAAGGCGATCCCCTCAGACAGGCCCACGGCCTTGACGCGGTCATACACCTCTGCGGCACGTGAGCCGAACTTGGTTCGCACATATTCACCCCGGTCTATGCCTTCGGGGGCCAGATCGGGGTTGAGCTGAAAGGGGTGCCAATTGACCTCGGGCGGGGGCGACTGGGGATGGCGCTCGGCATACAGGGCAAGCGCTTTTTCCAGTCTGCGCAGCCCCACATAACACCAAGGGCAAACCACGTCCGAGACGACATCGATTTTGAGGGTTTTCATGGGCACAGTTTAGTGCAAGGGGACGTCCCCGGCATGGGCTTGGCATTTCTGCCAAAATACCTACCAAGTATTTTCAGCAAAGGATGTCTCCATGGCCAGCGAACTCATCAAGCACATCACCGACCAGAGTTTTGAGTCTGACGTGCTGAATTCTTCCGCCCCTGTGTTGGTCGATTATTGGGCCGAATGGTGCGGCCCCTGCCGCATGATTGCCCCCATTTTGGACGATGTCGCCCAGGGCTACCAAGGCCGCCTGCAAGTGGCCAAAATGAATGTCGACGAAAACCGTGAGGTCCCCGCCAAGTTTGGCATCCGTGGCATTCCGACCCTGATGTTGTTCAAAAACGGGCAACTGGCCGCCACCAAAGTGGGCGCACTGAACAAGGCCCAACTGACCGAATTCATCGACCAGCAACTGGCCTGATGGCTCGCCCCCGGCCTGCCCGGGCCGGGGTGGTTTGAATCGTTTCCGGCATCGTTATATAATTCTTCTTCAGAGTCCAGACCTCTTACTGACTGTCTGGCCCTCTTGGGGCAGCCCACCACAGAAGCACTGGCTGCCCGTCTCCACCTCCCCCCTTTCTTGTCACGCTCCGAGTCGGAGTCTTCATATGCACCTTAACGAACTCAAAGCCCTGCACGTTTCCGAAGTGCTCAAACAAGCCGAAGCACTGGAAATAGAAAACACTGGCCGCATGCGCAAACAGGAATTGATGTTTGCCATCATCAAAAAGCGCGCCCGTGCCGGCGAACAGGTGTTTGCCGACGGCGTGCTCGAAATATTGCCCGACGGCTTTGGCTTCCTGCGCAGCCCGGACACCAGTTTCACAGCCAGCACCGACGACATCTACATCTCACCCAGTCAGGTGCGGCGCTTTAACTTGCACACCGGTGACATGATCGAGGGCGAGGTGCGCATCCCCAAAGATGGCGAGCGTTACTTTGCCCTGACCAAGTTGGACAAGGTCAACGGTGACTTGCCCGAGAACAACAAGCACAAGATCATGTTCGAAAACCTGACGCCTTTGTTCCCCAAGGAACACATGCGGCTGGAACGTGACATCAAGAGCGAAGAAAACATCACCGGGCGCATCATCGACATCATCGCCCCCATCGGCAAAGGCCAGCGCGCCTTGCTGGTGGCCCCGCCCAAAAGCGGTAAAACCGTGATGATGCAGCACATCGCGCACGCCATCACGGCCAACTTCCCCGACAGCCACATGATGGTGTTGCTGGTCGACGAACGCCCTGAAGAGGTCACCGAAATGCAGCGCAGCGTGCGCGGCGAGGTGATCGCCTCGACGTTCGATGAGCCTGCCGCCCGCCATGTCCACGTGGCCGAGATGGTGATCGAGCGCGCCAAACGCCTGGTCGAGCTCAAAAAAGACGTGATCATTTTGCTCGACTCGATCACCCGCCTGGCCCGCGCCTACAACAACGTGGTGCCTTCTTCAGGCAAGGTGCTCACGGGCGGCGTGGACGCCAACGCCTTGCAACGCCCCAAGCGCTTTTTCGGTGCCGCCCGCAATGTGGAAGAAGGCGGGTCGCTCACCATCATCGCGACCGCCCTGATCGACACCGGCTCGCGCATGGACGAAGTCATCTTCGAAGAATTCAAGGGCACAGGCAACTGTGAAATTCACCTCGACCGTCGCCTCTATGAAAAGCGGGTGTTTCCGGCCATACAGCTCAACCGCAGTGGCACACGCCGCGAGGAATTGCTGTTGCCCCCTGAAATTCTGCAAAAAACCCGCATTCTTCGCCAGTTCATGTACAACATGGACGAAATCGAGGCCATGGAGCTGATGCTGAAAAACATGAAGGCCACCAAATCGAACGTCGATTTCTTTGACATGATGCGCCGGGGCGGTTGACGGGTCACACCCTGCCCACTGTCCTGCGCTTTATGGCATAATGACGGGTTGAGCGGAAAGTACCCCGGATGGGCCGGAGCGGCTACCGTACTGACACCAAGGATTCCCCATGAAAGAAGGCATTCACCCCGAATACCGCGAAGTTTGCTTCGTGGACCTCTCCAACGGCTTCAAGTTCGTCACACGTTCTTGTGTCAACGCCAAGGAAACCGTGAAAATGGACGATGGCCGTGAGTTGCCCTTGTTCAAGCTCGATACCTCCAGCGAATCACACCCCTTCTATACCGGCACCCAAAAGTCGGTCGACAACATGGGCGGACGTGTCGAGCGCTTCCGCAATCGTTACAAGACGACCAGCAAGTAAACCGGCTCACTGGCCAATACAGAGGGCAGCCAGGCTACGCCGGGTTGCCCTTTTTGTTGGGTGCCACTCCAAGACGGTTCTATCCCCGTGAACAATCCCACCCCCGCCATCGTCAGCCAGGTTGAGGTGCGTCGCCTGCCCCGTGTGGCATTGGTCTTGTTCGTGCTGGCTTATGTCATGCCGGGTTTCTGGGGTCGCGAGCCCTGGAAAACCATCGACATGAGCAGCCTGGGGGTGATGCTGGAGCTCTCCACGGGTCTGGCCGATTGGTGGGCCCCCTCTTTTCTGGGCTTGCCCCCCGAGGCCCCTGCATTGCTGCCTTATTGGCTGGGTGCCTGGGCCCTGGCCCTGGCCCCGCCAGGCTGGGACCCTGCCTGGGTCAGTCGGGTCCCGTATGCCCTGATGCTGGGCTTGACATTGGCCAGCACCTGGAAAGCGATTGAGCTGCTGGCCCGCAGCCCCGGCGCCCAACCGGTGGCCTTTGCGTTTGGGGGCGAGGCCCGCCCTGACGATTACGCCCGTGTCTTGGCCGATGCAGGTTTGTTGGCACTGGTGGCCTGTCTGGGGCTGGCACAGGCTTCGCACGAGGTCACCCCCATGGCCGTCCAGCTTTGCATGAGCAGCCTTTTGCTGTGCGGCATGTCGGGGCTCTCCACCCGACATCATCGCGCTCACCTGGCGCTCACGCTGGCGGCCCTGCTGGGCATGAGCCTGTCTGGCGCCCCGACCCTGGCCTTGCTGATGGGGCTGGGGGCATGTGCATGGGTGGCCCAAGACTCAGAAGACCCCCATCGCTTGGGCCATGTGCTGATGCTGGCCCTGGGCTTGGCGCTGATCGCGGCCCTCAGCCAACACTTGGGTTTGTGGCAAAACACCTGGCGTGGCTGGCCCGACGGGACCAGGAATGTCCTGACCCTGTTGCGCCTCTGGGTCTGGTTCACCTGGCCCGCATGGCCATTGGTGATTTGGTCATTGTGGGTCTGGCGCCATGCCTGGTGCCGTCGCCGCCCCAGCCGGCACATGGCCCTGCCGGGCATTTTGGCCCTGCCGGCAGCGGGCGCCGCCGTGTTCACATTCCAGGAAGATCGCGCCCTGTTGCTGACCCTGCCGCACTTGGCGGCTTTGGCCACTTTTGCCCTGCCCACCTTGCGCCGCAGCGTATCGGCCCTCATCGATTGGTTCACATTGCTCTTTTTCAGCGGCTCGGCCTTGCTCATCTGGCTGATCTGGCTGGCCGGGGTGAGCGGCTGGCCGACCCGGCCTGCCGCCAACGTGCGTCGCCTTTTGCCCGGGCTCGATTTGACCTTCAACCCCTGGGTTTTTACCCTGGCCTTGTTGTCCACCCTCACCTGGGCGGCCCTGGTGGCCTGGCGGGTGGGTCGGCACCGCTCGGTCCTCTGGAAAAGCCTGGTCCTGCCCGCCAGCGGTGCCACGCTTTGCTGGCTTTTGCTGATGACGCTATGGATGCCCATGATCGATTTTGCCCGTGGCTATGCCCCCCTGGCGCGCAATGTGGCGGCCCTCATGAGCCACCCGGCTTGCGTGCAGGTGCAAGGCCTCTCGCGCGCGCAAATGGCCGCCTTGCAGCACCATGGTCAGATGCGCATCGAACGACAAGACCCCGCGCAGTGCGATTGGCTGGTACTGGGTGCTCGCGAGCAAAAAGATTTCGAGGCCGATCCTCGATCTGAGAATTGGCGATGGGTGCAAACCGTGCGCCGCCCCACCGACCAATATGAAAACCTGGTGCTCTTCCAGCGTCGCCAGGACAACAGGCCGTGAGTGAAAGCCGCCTGATCGCCAAACATGCACTGACCGTGTGGGTGGGTCAGTTGGCCGTCATGGCCTTTGGCGTCACCGACACCGTGGTCGCCGGGCGCTATGCCGAATCGGCCCTGGCCGCCTTGTCGGTGGGTTCGGCCATTTACATCAGTGTGTTTGTGACCCTGATGGGTGTCTTGCAAGCCACCTTGCCCATATTCTCTGAATTGAATGGCGCCGGGCGGCCCCGTGCCATGGGGCGACTATTGCGCCAGTCCATCTACATCTGGCTGGGCACTTGCGCGCTGGGGATGGCCTTGCTCATGAACTCGGGCATTGCACTGGAATGGACGCAGGTGCCGCAAGAGTTGCGACCCGTCATCGAACACTACTTGCAGATCCTGGCCTGGGCGCTGCCGCCAGCGCTTTGGTTCCGCCTTTATGCCAACCTCAATCAGGCCCTGGGTCGGCCCAAAGCCGTGACCTGGGTTCAGGTGCTGGGCCTGGCCTGCAAAATCCCTCTTTCGGTTATATTCACTTTCGGTGTGGGTGAGATCAGCGGTTGGGGCCTGATCGGCTGCGCCTACGCGACCTTGGTGGTCAATTTGGTGATGGCCGTTTTCTCCATAGGGGCCCTGATCCGGGGCAACTACCGTCGCCTTTACTTGTGGCGCAAGATGGAGCCACCTCACCCCCGCCAATTGTTGGATATGTTGCGGCTGGGCTTGCCCAATGCCGCTTCGATCACGGTTGAGGTGACCTCATACACCTTGATGGCGCTGCTGATCGCCCGGCTGGGCAGCCAGGCGGCCGCCAGCCACCAGATCACCTCCAACCTCGGTGCCCTGCTCTATATGGTGCCGCTGTCTCTGTCCATCGCCACCAGTGCGCGCGTCAGTTACTGGATCGGCGCAGGACGCCCCGATATGTCGCGTGCCGCCATCCGGCATGGCTTCAAATGGTTGTTTATAACGACCCTGGCCGGTGGCCTTGGCTTGGCCCTGGGGCGCGACCTGATTGCGGGGCTTTATATTCAGGATGCCGAGGTGGCCCGGCAAGCCAGTGACCTGTTGGCCTGGCTGGTTTGGTACCAAAGCGTCGACGCCTTGCAAGTGCTGTGTTTCTTTGTCTTGCGCTGCTACCGGGTCACCCTGCTGCCTATGCTGGTTTACGCCACTTTTTTATGGGGCATCGGCCTCAGTGGCGGCTATTGGCTGGCCTATATCGGCGGCTGGGGTTGGTCGCCCCTGTTGGGGCCGCAAGCGTTCTGGATCAGCAGCAGTTTGGCCTTGACCATCGTCTCGATCGTGCTGGGCGCGCTATTGTGGGTGGTGATCCGGCGGCAGCGCTGAATCTGCTGCGCTGAGGCGATGAGGCGGCAGCACCATGCTGAAGACAGAGCCCTGACCGGGCTCGCTTTCTATGCGCAACTCTCCGCCATGGCGTTGCATGACGTGTTTGACGATCGATAAACCCAGCCCCGTGCCCCCCGTTTCCCGCGAGCGACTGCGATCCACCCGATAAAAGCGCTCGGTGATGCGGGGCAAATGCTCAGGGGCGATACCGGGGCCATTGTCGGTCACGCTGTAGATGCCTTCGCCTTGCGGACCAAGCCGCCAGTTCACTTGCACACGCCCGCCTGCCGGTGTGTAGCGCAGGGCGTTGGCGAGCAAATTGGACATGGCGCTTTGCAATTCGCTGCGCTGGCCCAGACACTGCAAGGCCGGGGCTTCGGGCGGGTCAAACTCAATCACATGTCGCCCGCCCAGGGTCGATTGCATGACTTCATCGATGGCCTGTGCTTCGGCCTGCAAGGCGTTCCAGAACACCGACAGCGCTGTGGGCTCGGTGCCGGGCATGGGGCTGCCCTCCAGCCTCGACAGCGTGAGCAAATCCTCGACCAATGACTGCATCCGTTGGGCCTGGGTCGCCATCGTCGTCAGATAGGTCTTTTGTTGCTCGGGCGACAAATCCAGGCTTTGCATGGTCTCGACAAAGCCCGACAAGACGGTGAGCGGCGTGCGAATCTCATGCGACACATTGGCCACAAAATCGCGGCGCATGGCTTCCGACTGCTCAATGGCCGTGATGTCCTGGCTGAGCAAGAGGTGCCTGTCTTGTCCATAGGCAAACATTTGCAGTGACAGTCGCTGGGGGTGGTCGGGCCGGTGATGGCGCCCATCGATGACGACTGCCCCGCTGCGCTGCGGATCGCTCAGGTAGCGATTGAAGTCCGGGTGGCGGACCAAATTGCCAATCAGTTGCGACATGTCGCGCGCGGTTTCAATGCCCAGGTGCTGCGCCGCCATGGCATTGCACCAGGTGATTCTGAATTCAGCATCGAGGGTCAGCACCCCATTGGGCGAAGCCTGTATGGCCGACAAAAACTGATCCAGATTGGCCTGACTGAGGGCCAATTGACGATCATGGCTGCGGGTGAGCCGGCGCACCCGATCCACCACCTCGCCCCAGCCCCCCCAACGGGTCGGCACCCGGTCACGCGGGTCAGACAGCCAACGCACCACCCGGACGGCACGCCACCCATCAAAGATGAACCAGCCCGCCGAAGCCAGCAAAGCGCCCCATAAGGCCGCCACCGCTTCACCGCCAAGGATCAACCCGGCCACGGCGCCCAACAGCAAAGCCAAAAAATACGACAAAAACTGTCCGAGCATGGCGCGATGTTAACCTTTGTCAGCGCTGATCTGGGTCTGGGTGCTGAATCGGTAGCCTGCACCCCTCACTGTTTCCAGCATCACCCCGGCCACGCCCAAAGCTTCACGCAGCCGCTTGACATGCACATCGACGGTGCGCTCCTCGATGAACACATGGTCACCCCAGACCTTGTCCAGCAACTGCCCCCTGGAATGGACCCGCTCGGGGTGGCTCATCAGGTGATTGAGCAGCTTGAACTCGGTCGGCCCCAACTTCAGCAATTGGCCATTCAAGGTCACCCGATGGGTGGCGGCGTCAAGGGTCAAAGGGCCGATGCTGACCACCCCACCGGCCTGTTCCGGCGCACGGCGGCGCAACACCGCCCGGATGCGGGCCAACAGCTCCTGGGTCGAAAATGGCTTGGTGATGTAGTCGTCTGCCCCGGCATCCAGGCCCGAGACCTTGTCGTTTTCTTCTGAGCGGGCCGTCAACATCAAAATCGGCACGTGTCGGGTGCGCGGGTCATTGCGCCATTTTTTGGCCAGGGCCACCCCATTTTGGCCGGGCAGCATCCAGTCCAGCAAGATCAGATCCGGCAGCACGGCATCGATTTCCAGTTGCGCCCGTGCGCCGTCCTCGGCCCAAACCGGGGACATGCCGTTGTGCCGCAGGTTCACGGCAATCAACTCGGCAATGGCCGCCTCGTCTTCAACGATCAATACCCGGGGCAAGTGCCTCATGTGCCTTGGCTCAGATTGGATTCAATTTTGGCCAAGGGCAGATGACGCACATCGTCGCCCTTGACGATGTAGATGATCAACTCGGCGATGTTTTTGGCGTGGTCGCCGATGCGCTCTATCGCCTTGGCAATGAACAGCAAATCCAGGCTGGCACCGATGGTGCGTGCATCTTCCATCATGTAAGTGATGAGCTTGCGCACAAAACCATCAAATTCCTGGTCGATCAGATTGTCTTCTTTCAAGATAGCGACAGCCGCCTGAGTGTCCAGGCGCGCAAACGCGTCCAGCGCCTTGCGCAGCAGATTGCTGGCCAGTTCGGTGGCCACCTTCAGTTCAGAGGCCGGCAGGCTGCGCGGCATGCCATCGGCCACAATGGCTTTGACCATGCGGGCGATGCGCTCTGCTTCATCCCCGGCCCGTTCGAGGTTCGCCGTGGCCTTGGAGATCGCCATCAGCAAACGCAAGTCGCGGGCCGTCGGTTGACGTCGGCCTATGATCGATGCGATGTCCCGGTCGATCTCTACCTCAAGGGCGTTGACCTTGACCTCGCCGGTCATGACCTGGTCGGCCACCTCGGCACTGAATTGCGACAAGGCGTAAATGGCCTGGCGGATTTGCGACTCCACCAATCCGCCCAACTCCATCAGGCGGGAAGAAACGGCGTTGAGGTCGCTGTCAAATTGTGTCGATAAATGCTTGTCTGGCATGTCACCTCCTGTGTCAGCCGAAACGGCCAGTGATGTAGTCTTCGGTCTCTTTGCGTTGGGGCTTCAGGAAGATCTGCTCGGTGGCACCGAACTCGACCAGTTCCCCCAGATACATATAAGCGGTGAAGTCACTGCAGCGGGCAGCCTGCTGCATATTGTGCGTGACCATGGCCACCGTGTAGTCATTTTTGAGCTCATTGACCAATTCCTCCACCTTGGCGGTCGAGATGGGGTCGAGCGCCGAGGTGGGCTCATCGAGCAGAATCACCGAAGGCTTGACCGCCACAGAGCGGGCGATGCACAAGCGCTGCTGTTGTCCGCCAGACAAAGACAAGCCGCTTTGTCCGAGCTTGTCCTTCACCTCCGTCCACAAGGCCGCTTTGCTCAGGGCCCACTCCACCCGCTCGTCCATGTCGCTGCGGCTGAGGTTTTCATACAGACGCACACCAAAAGCGATGTTGTCATAAATCGACATCGGAAAAGGCGTTGGTTTTTGAAACACCATGCCGATGCGGGCACGAAGCAAGTTAAGGTCTTGGTCGGGGGCCAGAATGTCCTGGCCATAAAAATGGATCTTGCCTTCGGCGCGTTGCCCCGGATACAGGCTATACATCCGGTTCAGGGTGCGCAACAGGGTCGACTTGCCGCACCCGGAGGGCCCGATAAAAGCCGTGACCTTTTTTTCTGCAATATCAAGGTGGATGTTGCGCAGGCCCTGAAATTTGCCGTAGTAGAAATTCAGGTCTCTGACTTCGATCGCGTTGGGCAAATTCTTCAAAGATTCGTTCATTTCTTGTTCCTCAACCGGTGGTTTTGTCGCGAAAAAACACGCGGGCAATGATGTTGAGCAGCAGCACAGTCAAGGTAATGAGCAAGGCCCCACCCCAGGCCAGGCGCACCCAGTTGTCATAAGGGCTCATGGCGAACTGAAAAATCACCACAGGCAAATTGGCCATGGGTGCATTCAGGTTATAGGACATGAACTGATTGTTCAAGGCGGTAAACAACAAGGGGGCTGTTTCGCCGCTGATGCGCGCCAAAGCAAGCAAAAGGCCCGTCATGACGCCAGAGCGGGCGGCCCGCAAAGTCACCATGGTGGCCACCTTCCAGCGCGGTGCGCCCAGCGCGAAAGCGGCCTCACGCAGGCTGCCGGGCACCAGGCGCAGCATGTTCTCGGTGGTCCGCACGACCACCGGGATGGCAATCAGCGACAAGGCCATCGAGCCCGCCCAACCCGAAAAATGTTTCACCTGAGCCACCCAGATGGCGTAGACAAAAAGGCCAAGCACGATGGAAGGGGCCGACAACATGATGTCCGTGATGAAGCGAGTGAACTCGGCGGTTTTGCTCTCATCACCGTATTCGGCCAGATAAACCCCGGCCAAAATCCCGATGGGCGTGCTGACCATCACAGTGACCGCAATCATCATCAAGCTGCCCACGATGGCATTGGCCAAACCGCCGCCTTCGCTGCCGGGCGCGGGGGTCGGCTGGGTGAACATGGCCCAGTCCAGGGCGGCAAAGCCGTTTTTGAACAGCACGATCAGGATGGAGAGCAATACGGCCAATCCGATGGCCATGGCCGCCATCGAGAGGGTCAGGCCGATGCGGTTAACGATTTTCCGGCGTCGATAGACGGCAGGGTTCATGGCATGGACCTCATGTTTTGGTGCCTTTGGATTTTTCGGCGCGCAGAATCATCCATTTGGCCGCAGCCAGCACCACCAGGGTGATCAGGAACAGCAACAGCCCCAAGGCAAACAGGGCAGAGAGATGGAAGTCATCGGCTTCGCCAAATTCATTGGCCAGGGTCGAAGCGATGGATGTACCGGGCGCAAACAAGGAACTGGAGATTTTTTGCGAATTGCCGATCACGAAGGTCACGGCCATCGTCTCGCCCAAGGCACGCCCCAGGCCCAGCATGATGCCGCCGATCACCCCCTTTTGGGTGTAGGGGAGAATGATGTATCGCACCACCTCCCAGGTGGTGCAACCCAAGCCATAGGCCGACTCACGCAAGACCGATGGCACGATTTCAAACACATCACGCATCACCGCCGCAATAAAAGGCAGGATCATGAAAGACAAAATCAGCCCCGCCGCCAAGATCCCGATGCCGTTCATGGCGCCGCCAAACAAGGGGCCGATCAGCGGCATCTGACCCAGGGTCGACTGCAATGCCGGTTGTCCGTATTCAGCGAACAATGGGGCAAACAGGAAAAGGCCGAACATGCCATAGATGATGGAGGGCACAGCCGCCAGCAGCTCGATCGCTGTGCCCAGCGGTCGGCGCAGCATCACCGGACAGGTCTCGGTCAAAAAGAGCGCGATGCCAAACGACAAGGGAACCGCGATGAGCAGGGCAATGCCTGCACTCACCAGCGTGCCAAATATGGCGATGGCCGCCCCGAACTCCTGGTTGATGATGTCCCACTCGACCCGCCAGATAAATTCAACACCAAAACGGCTGAAAGCCGGTGTGGCGTTGATGATGAGTGAAATGACGATGCCCACCAGGGCCAACAACACCACCCAGGAAAACAAACGGGTCAACTGATGAAAGACCCAGTCCTGGCGCTGCTGGCGAGCGGCCATTTGACGCATCTCGTCCATGGGCATGCGCTGCTCGGCGTCTGGGGGACGGCCCAATGCCGTTGGGTCGCTCGATGGGTAGGCGGGTGGGGACATGGATCGATCCGGGTGTCGGCTGGCGATGCGGATTCAACCGGTCACCAGCGCATGGGTTTTAGTTTTTGATCTGCGACCAGACACGCTGACGGATTTGCTGCGTCAAGGCGTCAGGCAAGGGCACATAGTCAAGCTCTTCGGCCATTTTCTTGCCGTTTTTGAACGACCAGTCAAAGAACGCCGTCACGGCTTTGGAAGCCGCCTTGTCGCCAGGTTCTTTGTACATCAGTATGAAGGAGGCGGTGCTGATGGGCCAGCTGCTGGCGCCCTTGGCGTTCACCATCGAGATGCCCATGCCGGGCACGCCGAACCAGTCAGCACCGGCAGCCGCCGCCGCAAAGGTCAGGTCATCGGGAGAGACATACTTGCCTTCGGCATTTTGCAATTGCAGGAAATTCATATTGTTTTTCTTGACATAGGCATATTCGACATAACCGATAGAGCCTTTGACGCGGTTGACATTGGCCGCCACACCTTCGTTGCCTTTACCACCCACCGAGGAGGCAGCGGGCCATTTCACAGCAGCGCCCTTACCGACCTTGTCCGACCAGTCTTTGCTGACTGCGGACAGGTAATCGGTGAAGTTGAAGGTGGTGCCAGAACCGTCGGCGCGGTGCACCACAGTGATGGCCTGATTGGGCAATGACTTGCCCGGGTTCAACGCCGCCAGTTTGGGGTCATTCCACTGACTGATGGTGCCCATGAACACTTCGGCGAGTATGGGACCGGTAATGCGCAGTTCACCCGGCTTAAATCCCTCTAGATTGATCACGGGCACGGTGCCACCGATGATGGCCGGAAACTGGACGAGGCTGTCTTTGTCCAATTCATCCCCTTTGAGAGGGGCATCAGTGGCACCAAAGGTCACCGTTTTGGCCCGAATCTGGCGGATGCCGCCCGAGGATCCGATCGACTGATAGTTCAATCCAACGCCGGTTTCCTTCTTGTAGGCTTCGGCCCATTTGGCGTAGACGGGGTAGGGGAAAGTTGCCCCGGCGCCTGTGATGTCTGCGGCCTGAGCAAACAACGCTGAGGCACCGATTCCGACTGCGAGAAAAACGGATTTGAGTATCAACATAGGAAATCCTTGTTCATGAGATGAGGTGCAAGCACTGGGCCTGCAAGCTGTAATCTAAGGACACAATGTGACAGCATTGTGACATTCAAAGATTTGTCATCTTTCATCAGATTGTCATCGAATCGTCATATCCCTTGCATACCATAGGCACATGTACAGCCACCGTTTACTTGCCGCCATCGACCTGGGATCCAACAGTTTTCGTCTGGAAATCGGACAAGAATCAAGTGGCCACATCACGCGCGTCCAATATTTGAAAGAGACCGTACGTCAGGGTGGCGGACTGGATACAGAACGACGTTTAAGCGCCAAGGCATTGCAAGATGGCTGGGACTGTCTGGCTCGGTTTGCTGAACGTCTGGCTGGTTTTAAGCCCCGCCATGTTCGTGCGGTGGCCACGCAAACCCTACGCGAAGCACACAACCGAGAAGAGTTTGTAGAGCGCGGAAGCGAGATTCTTGGATTTCCCATAGAAATCATTTCCGGGCCTGAAGAAGCACGGCTGATCTATCTGGGTGTCTCGCATCTGCTGCCCCAATCCAATGAAAAACGACTGGTGATCGACATTGGGGGGCGCTCCACCGAATTGATTTTGGGCCAACACCTCGCCGCACAGGTGATGAACTCGTATAGGGTAGGCAGCGTGGCCTGGAGTTTGAAGTTCTTTCCGGATGGGGCCTTCAGCCATGCGGCCTTTGATCGGGCACGCATTGCAGCACAGGCGGTGCTGGACGAGGCTCTGAGTCCCTACGCCCGTTCTCTTTGGGAAACCGCATACGGCTCTTCAGGCACCGTGGGGGCAGTGGCTGATGTGCTGGAAAAAGCAGGCTGGCAAGCCGGACTGATCGACCGAGATGGGCTAGATTGGCTCAAACGCTGCCTGGTTCGGGCCGAAGACACGGACAAGCTCAGGCTCGACGGCCTTAAAGAAGACCGTAAATCAGTCATTGGGGGCGGCATCAGCGTGCTGGATGCTGTGATGGACTTGCTGGAAATTGACCAACTTTGGGTCGCCCAAGGCGCATTGCGCCATGGGGTGCTGTTTGACATGCTCGATCGCGAATCTCTTGCTGCCGATGTGCGTCAACAGACCATCGATCGCTTGCAAATCCGCTACGGGGTGGATCTGAAACAGGCGCAAAGAGTCGCACGAGTCGCCAGACATTTTTTATCGCCTTTGCTGCGCACAAAGCCCGAAGAAGAGTCCGCCCGCGCTTTGCGCAAGATGCAGTGGGCGGCGCAATTGCACGAAATGGGACAGTCGATTTCACATAGCGACTATCACAAGCATGGCGCCTACATTTTGGATCATGCCGATGTGACGGGCTTTGCCCAACCCGAACTGCACCGTCTCAGCCTGTTGGTCCTCGGGCATCGGGGCAAGCTGCGCAAACTTGACGTCGATGAGGAGGACACCTCCTTTGTCTGCCAACTCATCAGCCTCAGGATCGCGGTGCTGTTGTGTCATGCACGTCGCGACCCCGAATTTGAAGCTCTGGATCTGACACTGGAACACGAGCACCAACGGCTTACGCTTAAAGCGCCAATCAGTTGGGGGGCAACCTACCCTCAGTCAGCGCACTTGCTGCGCGAAGAAGCGCAAGCGTGGCAAAAAACCGGGTGGACGCTGGAGTTACATGGATTGTCGTCATCAAACTGACATTTATATTGGCCATCATTTCGGGAATTCGTACCGAAATGTAGCCATGACACCCAAGCCTGAAAAGCACGACGAATTGCATCGACTGCACGAGGACTTTCTCGACAGCCTCGACGAAGAGCTCGAGCTTGAGCTGGATGATTTGCGCGGCCCCGATGCCATGGGCAAACAAGCAGACGGAACGCGTGTGTCTTATTTTAGAAACTTGATCAGGCTGCAATCCGAGCTGATCAAATTGCAAGACTGGGTGGTCGCCTCTGGACACCGGTTGGTGATCATTTTCGAGGGGCGCGATGCCGCCGGCAAAGGCGGAGTGATCAAGCGCATCACCCAAAGGCTCAACCCCCGTGTCTGTCGCGTTGCCGCATTGCCCGCACCCAATGAGCGCGAAAGCACCCAATGGTATTTCCAGCGATATGTCGCTCATCTGCCCGGCGCGGGCGAGATGGTGCTCTTTGACAGGAGTTGGTACAACCGGGCGGGGGTAGAAAAGGTGATGGGTTTTTGCTCTGATGAGCAGTACGAAGAGTTTTTTCGATCGGTGCCCGAGTTTGAGAAAATGCTGGTGCGCAGCGGCATCCAGATCATCAAGTACTGGTTCTCTATTTCAGACGATGAACAGCACACCCGCTTTCTAGGACGCATCCTGGACCCACTCAAGCAATGGAAGCTGAGCCCAATGGACTTGGAGAGCCGACGGCGATGGGAGGCCTATACGCGCGCCAAGGAAATCATGCTCGAGCGCACGCACATTCCCGAAGCGCCGTGGTGGGTGGTGCAGGCCGTGGACAAAAAGAAAGCGCGACTGAACTGCATAGATCACCTGCTGTCACAGGTGCCATACCACGATGTGCCGCACGACACGGTTGAATTGCCGGATCGGGTTCGTAACCCCGACTATATTCGTCATCCGGTGCCCGACAGCATGATCGTGCCGGAAAAATATTGAAACTTGACCATATAGACGCAGCTATCGGTGCGTGAGTGGATCAAAGCATGTCGGGGCTCTGAACGGTCACCAATAACGTTTTGGTTTGTCCTTCTGAAATTTTTGAGCGAAACCACCATAAACTTCCCTTGCGCATGCTCAACGCCAACGCCGGGGAACCCATGATTTCAGCGATGGCCAGCCCCAAGGCGGGCTGATGCCCGACCACCAGAGTCGTCGTTTTACCGGCGGGCCATCGCAACAGGCTCAGCAGATGGGTGTGATCGCATTGTGGCGACAGCTCGTCGCGTAACTTGTACTTTCGACCCAGATAGGAGACCGTCTGGATGGTGCGTTTGGCCGGGCTGCAGTAAATCTTGGTGCCCTCTGGCAACTGCCGATCCAACCACATGGCCATTCGCGCAGCTTGCCGCTCTCCTTTGGGCGACAGCTCGCGGTCTGTGTCAGACTGGTCGGCCTCGGCCTCCAAGGCGTCTGCATGGCGCCATAAGATCAAATCCATGACTCTCTCACGCCTTCAGGCACCCAAAAAATGTTTTCGATAGCGCCTGGGCATGTCTGCGATGTGCATGATCATGGGCAAATCAGCGGTGTTGAAGTCAGGGTCCCACGCTGGAGCACCCAAAATCTTTGCGCCCAATCGCAAATAGCCTTTGATCAGTGCGGGCGGCTCAGTCTGGACGAGTGGCTCAGACAAACGAATCGGCAGGGGCAGGCGCGGCCAAACGTGCTGATCGATCGGGGCCAAATGGGTTTGTCGCAGCTGCAACCAGATGCTTTCAGCCCATTCTGTGCTCAGCACGCCATGTTGGCGCATCGGGATGCTGGCGCAGCCGATCATGATGTCGAGCTGGTTTCGCACCATGAATTCGGTCAACGCCCCCCAAAGAGCCATGATGACGCCACCGTGTCGATGATCGGGGTGGACACAACTGCGACCCAGCTCGACCATGCGCGAACGGTCATTTCTCAGCCGGGTCAGGTCAAACTCAGTGTCGGTGTAAAAGCCGCCTACCCTTTTGGCCTGGTTTGGGGTCAGCACGCGGTAGGTGCCGATCACCTCGGCGCTGGCCGAATCGCAAACCAACAAGTGCTCGCAAAAGTCGTCAAACACGTCGATATCATGACCCTCAATGGAGGTTTTGATCTGCGCCCCCATCTCACCAACAAATACCAGGTGCCGCAAGCGCTGCGCCTGCCTCACCTCATCGAGGTGCCTGGCCCAGCGGACTTCAAGACCCGTAGCCCCCAGAATTTTTTCATCCGAACGAACCAGCCCGATTTTTTGATCTTGTCGATGAAGTGACCCCCTGGGCAAAGACAAGGGAGAGAGTTCCAGGGTTGGGGTGGGTAGTTCTTTCATGATGGGGCTCCTTAGAAACTGTCATCAGTTTGCCCCTTGACCATGAAAATCAAATGAAGGTCACATGACATTTGTTTGACACCGTACTGATCCATGACGTTTCATCGAGATGTCATGAATATGTCATCAAATCTGCGGCGGCTCTGACCTATGCTAAATCTCGTAGACATTGGGAGAAATTCATGAGCCCCCTCAAACAAGCTCGAATCAAGGAGATTTACGACCTGAGCTATGAATCGTTCGAATTGGCCATGGACATCATTCGCGACTGGCGCATAGATCGCTACTATGCCAGCAAGGTCAAGCTGCTGGATCTGTCATTGCAATTGAGAAGCCGCCATCCTTGATGACGATAGGAGGGCTTATTGCAGCGTTTGTGCCATCGCTTCGGCACTGCGGCGGGCCACATCGGCATTCGGAGCCTCTACCATGATACGCAGCACCGGCTCGGTACCGCTGGCCCTGATCAACACTCGACCTTGACCCGCCAAATCTTTCTCGACAACGCGACGGGCAGCAGCCAAACCCGCATGGCCAGACCAGTCCACACCCGGGGCCAGGCGCACATTGAGCATGCACTGGGGGAACAGGGTCACGTCTTTGAGCAAATCGGCCAGGCCGACCCCGGCCCGCATGCAGGCTTGCAAGACCTGCAAGGCACTGACGATGCCGTCGCCGGTGGAGTGTTTGTCTAACACCAACAAGTGGCCCGAGCCCTCGCCGCCCAACAACCAGCCCTTTTCGGTCAAGGCTTCCAGCACATAGCGGTCACCGACCTTGGCCCGAACCATCTCGACGCCACGCGAGCGCAATGCCAGCTCTACCGCCATATTGGTCATGAGCGTGCCCACCACACCCGGCACCACTTCATCGCGGCCCAAACGGTCATCGGCGAGCACATAAAGCAATTCATCGCCATTAAAGATCCGACCCTGGCCGTCCACCATCACCAATCGGTCGGCGTCGCCATCGAGCGCCACACCCATGTCGGCACCATGCTCACGCACGGCCTGCACCAGGGCCTGCGGGTGGGTGGCCCCCACGCCGTCGTTGATGTTGGTGCCGTTGGGGCTGCAACCTATCGAGACCACTTTGGCACCCAATTCATGGAACACCTCTGGCGCAATCTGATAAGCCGCCCCATGGGCGGCATCGACCACCAGCTTGAGGCCATTCAGATTGAGCTCTGGGGCAAACGTGCTCTTGCAAAACTCAATGTAACGACCGGCCGCATCGTTGAGGCGCCGCGCCTTGCCCAATTGGTCCGAGGCGGCCCACACCGACGCTTCTTCAAGCATGCGCTCAACGCTCAATTCCCATTCGTCGCTGAGTTTGGTGCCTTGTGCGCTGAAGAACTTGATGCCGTTATCGGCATAGGGGTTGTGGCTGGCGCTGATCACCACACCCAGTTGAGCCCGCTGGGCGCGGGTCAGGTAGGCCACGGCGGGCGTGGGCACAGGCCCCAGCAAAACCACATCCACGCCTGCCGAGTTGAATCCGGACTCCAGCGCAGACTCCAGCATATAGCCCGAGATGCGGGTGTCTTTGCCAATCAGCACCGTCGGGCGGGCGTGGGTTTGTTTGAGCACCCGTCCGACCGCATGGGCCAGGCGCAAGACAAAGTCGGGGGTGATGGGCACCTGCCCCACCGTGCCCCGGATGCCATCAGTGCCAAAATACTTTTTGCTCATGGCCCTATTTTAGGTCAGTCCCCTCTGGCCCCTGCACCGGCCTGCCCCTTCGGGCCGCCGGGGTCAGGCCAGTGCTTTCCAAACCGACAGACCCGACACGGTCGCCGCGACATCATGGACCCGCACAATGGCGGCACCGCGCTCTGCCGCCAGCACCGCAGCGACGACGCTGGGCACCAAGCGGTCTTCGACGCCCAGCCCGGTCACAGCCCCCAAAGACGATTTGCGTGACCAACCAGCCAACACCGGGGCAATGGCGCACAGGGCCTTTTGTTGGGCCAACAGGCTGAAGTTTTGCGCGACCGTCTTGCCAAAGCCGATCCCCGGGTCTATGGTGATGCGTGCGCTGGCCACCCCATGTGCGCATACTTCGGCATGGCGTTGGCCCAAAAAATCCTGCACTTGGGCCGCTGCATCACCCTCCATCGGGCTGAGTTGCATGCTCGTGGGCTCGCCATGCATGTGCATCAGGCACACCCCGGCACGGCTGGGTGCCACGGCCTGCAAGGCCCCTGGCTGGCGCAAAGCCCAGATGTCGTTGATGATGTCGACCCCCAGATCAAGGGCACGGCGCATGGTGCCGGCCCGAAAGGTATCGACCGAGATCGGCACACCCCAGCCCAATACCTCACTCAGCACGGGTTGCAAACGCCGCCACTCCTCTTCCTCGCCCACAGGTGTGGCGCCTGGCCGGGTGGACTCGGCCCCCAAATCCAGAATGTCAGCCCCTTCGTCCAGCAAACGCTGGGCATGCGCGATGGCCATAGAAGGGGAAAAGAAAAGACCCCCGTCGGAGAACGAATCGGGGGTCAGGTTGACGATGCCCATCACCCGGGGCTGATTCAGGGCGATGTCAAATCGGGTCGTTTGCCAAATCGTCAACTCGGGTCAACCGCCGCCATAGGCTCAAGCGGCAGTGGGGCTTGGGTTCGGATTGACGGCGGCGTCGCCACCATCGCCCCCACCTGAAGGCGGGGTGCGCGGCGTGAAGTCTTTGGGCGGGCGCGGCGGGCGACCGGCCATGATGTCGTCAATCTGGTCGATTTCGATGGTTTCCCACTCAAGCAAGGCCTTGGCCATGGCATGCATCTTGTCGGCATGCTCTTCGATCAGGCGACGCGCCAGTCCGTACTGGGTGTCGATGATGCGACGCACCTCGGCATCGACCTTTTGCATGGTCTGCTCAGACATGTGCGTGGTCTTGGTCACCGAGCGGCCCAGGAACACCTCGCCCTCGTTTTCGGCGTACACCATGGGGCCCAGGGCCTCGGTCATGCCATAACGCATGACCATGTCGCGGGCGATCTGGGTGGCACGCTCAAAGTCATTGGATGCGCCGGTGGTCATCTGGTGCATAAAGACCTCTTCGGCAATGCGACCGCCAAACAGCATGCTGATCTGGTTCAGCATGTAATCGCGGTCGAAGCTGTAGCGGTCTTTCTCGGGCAGGCTCATGGTCACGCCCAAGGCACGGCCCCGGGGAATGATGGTGACTTTGTGCACCGGGTCGCACTTGGGCAGCAGCTTGCCGATGAGGGCGTGGCCAGCCTCGTGGTAGGCCGTATTGCGCCGCTCTTCTTCGGGCATGACCATGCTCTTGCGCTCCGGCCCCATCAGGATCTTGTCTTTGGCCTTTTCAAAGTCTTGCATCTCGACCACACGGGCGTTGCGGCGTGCGGCCATGAGGGCGGCTTCATTGCACAGGTTGGCCAGGTCGGCCCCGCTCATGCCGGGGGTGCCACGGGCGATGATGGAGGCGCTGACGTCTTGGCCTATGGGCACCTTGCGCATGTGCACATTCAAAATTTGCTCGCGGCCACGAATGTCCGGCAAGGTCACATAGACCTGCCGGTCAAAGCGGCCGGGGCGCAGCAAGGCGGCATCAAGAATATCGGGGCGGTTGGTGGCGGCCACCACGATCACACCCAGGTTGGTCTCGAACCCGTCCATCTCAACCAGCATCTGGTTCAGGGTCTGCTCGCGCTCATCGTTGCCGCCGCCCAGACCCGCGCCACGCTGGCGGCCCACGGCGTCGATTTCGTCAATGAAAATGATGCAAGGGGCGTTCTTTTTGGCGTTTTCGAACATGTCGCGCACACGGGCTGCACCCACACCGACAAACATTTCGACAAAGTCAGAGCCCGAAATGCTGAAGAAAGGCACCTTGGCTTCTCCGGCGATGCCCTTGGCCAGCAAGGTCTTGCCGGTGCCCGGCGGGCCCACCAACAACAAACCACGCGGGATGCGCCCGCCCAACTTCTGGAATTTCTGCGGGTCTTTGAGGAAATCGACCACCTCTTTGACTTCCTCTTTGGCCTCGTCACAGCCTGCGACATCGGCAAAGGTGACGGTGTTGTTGTTTTCATCCAACATTCGGGCCTTGCTTTTGCCAAAACTAAAGGCCCCGCCTTTGCCACCGCCTTGCATCTGACGCATGAAATAAACCCAGACCCCGATCAGCAGCAGCATGGGCCCCCAGCTGACCAGCAAAGTCATCAACAGCGAGCCTTCCTCGCGCGGTTTGACATCAAATTTGACGCCATTGGCAATCAGGTCGCCGACCAGGCCGCGATCGAGATAGGTGGCATTGGTTCTCACTTTGCGGTCGTCTTGCATGACGGCCACGATTTCGGTGCCACCCTGCCCCTCTTGAATGGTGGCCGTGCGCACCCGCTTGCCACGCACCTCTTCGAGGAAGTCAGAATAAGCCATGTAATTCGAACCGCCGACCACACGCCCATCAAACTGCTTGAAGACGGTGAACAACACCAAGGCGATCACCAACCAGACCGCGACTTTAGAGAACCACTGATTGTTCAATTCAAGCTCCAGAAAAAGGGCGACATCGAGGCCCTAGGGATATATATGAAGTCCATTTTAGGGGTTTCAAGGCTGAAAGAAGTGATTTTTAACCCTGTCCATGCCGCTTTCAGGGTTGTGCGGCTTGTTTTAAGCCCAAACCCACCACAAAAGTCTCGGCAGAACGGTCTCTGCTGGCCTTAGGCTTGATCGCCTTGACCACTTTGAACTTTTCTTTGAACATTTTGACCCATTGGCTGTAACCGCTGCCATGGAACAGTTTGGCGACCAGTGCGCCCTGGGGTTTGAGGTGGTTTTGGGAGAAATCCAGAGCCAATTCAACCAAGTGCTCGATGCGCGCGGTATCGGCAGAATCGATGCCCGACAGATTGGGTGCCATGTCAGAGACCACCACATCGACCGACTGACCGGCCAGCGCCTCAGACAGCGCCAAGGCGGTCTCAGGCTCGCGAAAGTCGCCCAGGATGAATTGCACGCCCTCCACGGGCTCCATGGGCAAAATATCAAGGGCAATGAGGGTGCCCTTGAGTTCACCCACGGCGGCCCCATCAGGGGCCATGCGGCGGCGCAGGTATTGGCTCCATGCGCCAGGGGCTGAGCCCAGATCCACCACCACCATGCCGGGCTTGATCAGCCCGAGGCTTTCGTCGATTTCCTTGAGTTTGTAGGCGGCCCTGGCCCGATAGCCCTCTTTCTGGGCCATCTTGACATAGGGGTCGTTGACATGGTCGTTGAGCCATGCCTTGTTGACTTTTTTGCTTTTGGTTTGAACTTTCATCTTTTGCGCCACCGATCGACTCGACGACAGGTGCCTCGACAGTGGTCATCATGGATAATACCCTCTATGACCGCCATCACACTCAGCCCCGCGCAACGCAAAGAGCACCGCGCCCTCGCCCACCACCTGGAGCCCGTTGTCATGATCGGGGGGGATGGACTCAGCGCAGCCGTGCTGCGCGAGATCGATGCGGCCCTCAATGCCCACGGCCTGATCAAGGTGCGCGTGCACGGCGATGATCGCGCAGTGCGCGACACCCTCTTTTTGCAAGTCGCCGACCAACTCGGCGCAGCCCCCATCCAGCACATCGGCAAACTCCTGGTGTTTTGGCGCCCGCAGCCCGAAAAAGAACGGGTACAAGACGAAGACCGCAAACCGGGCCCCAAAGAGGTCAAGGTGCTGAAATACAGCAAACGCGGCGGTCAACGCCCCGAGGTCAAGGTCTTGCGCGTGCTGGGCAACCAACGCTTGACCACTGGCGGCAAAATCAAACGCGCCAAACCGAAGAAAACCTCGGTCAAAAAACGCACCTTAGGCTGATGCCTGACACCCTCGGCAGGCACCAAGCCTCAGAAGGCACCCTGCAAGCCCATTGAACTGCGGATGCCAAAGGAAGCTCTGAATATTCATTGCTCTGACGCATCAGACGTGCAATAGCGGGCAAACCGCCACAAGCAGACGCCCGCACAGACCCATTGCAAAGCCAGCAAGGTGGTTCCTAAAGCGTGCCACATCGCAAGATTTTCCCGGGCTTCAATGCGCGGGGCCACGCCCCATTGCTGCAACAGCGCCAGCAGCAATCCGCCCACCACCCAGGGCAAGGCGCGGTAAGTGGCCCGCTGTCGCACCGCCATCAGCAGCACCACGGCACACACTGCGCTGACATGGGTTTGAAACTCAAACAACCTGGCCGCCGTGTGGCCGGCAAGGGCCGCAGGTTCCAGATGCTTGAACAGCATGGGCACCACCCAGGCGCCCAGGGCCGTCAGGCCACCCCACCACAAAGCGGCAGCGTACAGTGGGAGAAGGCGTCGCCACATCGTCAGGCTCAGCGGTAATGAACCGCGACCACTTCGTAACGCTTGACCCCCCCGGGCGCTTGTACCGTCGCCACATCGCCCTCTTCTTTGCCGATCAAGGCGCGGGCTATGGGGCTGGAGACATTGATCAGGCCCAATTTGAGGTCGGCCTCGTCTTCGCCCACGATCTGGTAGGTCACTTGCTCGCCCGAGGTTTCTTCTTCCAGTTCAACCGTGGCACCAAACACCACCTTGCCGCCAGCGTCTACGCTGGAGGGGTCGATGACCTGCGCCACCGAGAGTTTGCCCTCGATCTCCTGTATGCGGCCTTCGATGAAGCCCTGACGGTCTTTGGCAGCATCGTATTCGGCGTTCTCGCTCAGGTCCCCCTGGGCCCTGGCCTCGGCAATGGCGTTGATGACGGCCGGACGGTCAACGGTTTTCAGGCGATGCAACTCTTCCTTGAGTTTCTCTGCGCCGCGCTTGGTGATGGGTAAGGTAGACATGGTGCTGCTGGAATAGGTGGGGTGTCGGTCTGAAATGGAGGAAGGCGTGCAAAACTCGCTGCGTTCAAGTTTCGCCCAAAATCGGGATGCCATGCAAGGCGGATTTCGCCGCAGATTTCCGCAGAGATCTGCAAGGAATCCAACGAAGCAGGGGGCCCGGGCTTGGGATGAAACGATGCATGGGGTTTTGCAGACCTTCCTTAACTGGCCAACAGGGCATGCATCTCTTGGACCGAGATGACATCAAGTTGATCGAGGTACTTCATGCCCTCAACCGCTGCCTCGGCACCCGCAATGGTGGTGAAGGTGGTCACTCGGTTGAGCAAGGCAAAAGTTCGGATATGGCGCGAATCGGCAATGGCATTGCGGCGTTCTTCAACCGTGTTGATGACCAGTGCGATCTCGTTGTTTTTGATCATGTCCACAATGTGGGGGCGCCCTTCAGTGACTTTGTTGACCACCTCACAATGCACCCCGGCCGCGCCGATGGCCGCCGCCGTGCCTTTGGTGGCGACCAGCACAAAGCCCATCGCAGACAGTTGGCGGGCGACTTCGACCGCACGCGCCTTGTCGCTGTTTTTGACCGAAATGAACACCTTACCCGCTGGTTGGCCTTCGGCATTGAATGGCCGGGGCAGGCGCGTACCGGCACCCAGCTGGCTTTTGACAAACGCTTCGCCAAAGGTCTTGCCCACACCCATGACTTCGCCGGTGGACTTCATCTCGGGCCCGAGGATGGTGTCCACGCCCGGGAATTTCACAAACGGAAAAACCGCTTCCTTGACACTGAAGTAAGGCGGCGTCACTTCCGCCGTGATGCCCTGTTCGGCCAAAGTCTGGCCAGCCATGCAACGTGCAGCCACCTTGGCCAACTGAATGCCTGTGGCTTTGGACACATAAGGCACAGTGCGTGAGGCTCGCGGGTTGACTTCAAGCACGTAAATGACATCTTGGCCATCTTGCTTCTGAATGGCAAATTGCACATTCATCAGGCCCACCACATTCAAGGCACCGGCCATGGCGGAAGATTGGCGTTTGAGTTCAGCCACAGTCTCGGCAGACAACGAATAAGGCGGCAATGAGCAAGCCGAGTCTCCGCTGTGTACGCCCGCCTGCTCGATGTGCTCCATGACGCCACCGATAAAAGTGCGCCCGGAGGGGTCACGCAGGCAATCCACGTCACACTCGATGGCATCGTTCAAAAAGCGGTCAAGCAAAACCGGGGAGTCGTTCGAAACCTTGACCGCCTCTCGCATATAGCGTTCCAGGTCGCGCTGTTCATGCACGATTTCCATGGCGCGACCACCCAGCACATAGCTGGGGCGCACCACCAGCGGGTAGCCCAGTTCCGTGGCTTTGGACAGTGCCTCGGCCTCGGTACGGGCGGTGGCGTTGGGCGGCTGGCGCAGACCCAAGCCGTGCAGCAATTTCTGGAAACGCTCCCGGTCTTCAGCCGCATCAATCATGTCGGGGCTGGTGCCGATGATGGGCACGCCGGCGGCCTCCAGGCCCAAGGCGAGCTTCAGCGGGGTCTGCCCGCCGTACTGAACGATCACGCCCAGGGGCTTTTCCTTATCGACGATCTCCAGCACATCCTCCAAGGTCAGTGGCTCGAAGTAGAGTCGGTCAGAGGTGTCGTAATCGGTCGAGACCGTCTCGGGATTGCAATTGACCATGATGGTCTCATAGCCGTCTTCGCGCATGGCCAGCGCCGCATGCACACAGCAGTAATCAAACTCAATGCCTTGTCCGATGCGGTTAGGGCCTCCGCCCAGCACCATGATTTTTTGGCGCTGGCTCGGCTCGGCCTCGCACTCTTGATCGTAGGTCGAGTACATGTACGCGGTGTGGGTGGCAAACTCTGCCGCACAGGTATCGACGCGTTTGTATACCGGGCGGATGCCCAGCGCGTGGCGGCGTGCCCTCACCTCAGACTCGCTCGACTTGAGCAGCTTGGCCAAGCGACGATCAGAAAAGCCTTTTTGTTTCAGCTGGCGCAGCTCGTCGGCAGACAGGGCCGGGAGTTGGGTTTTTTCCAACTCCAGTTCGATCTTGACGATCTCTTCAATTTGCACCAAAAACCAGACATCGATTTTGGTCAGGTCATGCACCTCTTGCACGCTCATGCCTTGAGCGAACGCATCCCCCACGTACCAGATGCGCTCCGGGCCGGGTTCGCCCAATTCCTTTTCGAGCACTTCACGATCCTGGGTCTTTTCGTTCATGCCGTCGACGCCGACTTCCAGGCCGCGCAGGGCCTTTTGGAATGACTCCTGGAAGGTACGACCCATGGCCATGACCTCGCCCACCGACTTCATCTGGGTGGTCAGGCGGCTGTCGGCGGCAGGAAATTTCTCGAAAGCGAAGCGCGGAATTTTTGTGACCACGTAATCGATGCTGGGCTCGAAACTGGCCGGGGTCGCGCCGCCGGTGATGTCGTTGCGCAACTCATCCAGGGTGTAGCCCACGGCGAGCTTGGCCGCCACTTTGGCAATGGGAAAGCCGGTGGCCTTGGAGGCCAATGCGGATGAACGCGATACGCGCGGATTCATCTCGATCACGATCATGCGCCCATCTTTGGGGTTGATCGAAAACTGCACGTTCGAGCCGCCGGTGTCCACACCAATCTCGCGCAGCACCGCCAGGCTGGCGTTGCGCATGATCTGATACTCTTTATCGGTCAGCGTCTGGGCCGGCGCCACGGTGATCGAGTCGCCGGTGTGCACACCCATCGGGTCGAGGTTTTCAATTGAGCAGACGATGATGCAGTTGTCTTGTCGGTCACGCACCACCTCCATCTCATATTCTTTCCAGCCCAACAGCGACTCTTCGATCAGCAACTCGTTGGTGGGCGAGGCCTCCAGCCCGCGTTTGCAGATGGTCTCGAATTCTTCCGGGTTGTAGGCAATGCCACCACCTGTGCCGCCCAAAGTAAAGCTGGGGCGGATAACGGTTGGAAAGCCGACCTTCTTTTGTACCTCCCAGGCCTCTTCCATGCTGTGGGCGATGCCCGAACGGGCCGAGCCCAAGCCGATTTGGTTCATGGCCTCTTTGAATTTTTGCCGGTCTTCCGCCTTGTCGATGGCCTCGGGCGTGGCGCCGATGAGTTCGACCTTGTATTTGTCCAGCACACCGTGACGCCACAAATCGAGGGCGCAATTCAGAGCCGTCTGGCCGCCCATGGTCGGCAATATCGCGTCCGGGCGCTCTTTGGCAATGATTTTCTCAACCGTCTGCCAGGTGATCGGCTCTATGTAGGTCACATCGGCCGTGGCAGGGTCGGTCATGATGGTCGCCGGGTTGCTGTTGATCAGCACGACCCGATAGCCTTCCTCTCGCAGCGCTTTGCAGGCTTGCACGCCAGAGTAGTCAAACTCGCAGGCTTGCCCGATGATGATCGGGCCGGCGCCGATGATGAGGATGGTTTTGATGTCTGTGCGCTTAGGCATGCGCCTTCTCCTTGCTCATCAAATCGATGAAGCGGTCAAACAGGTAGGCGATGTCGTGCGGGCCGGGCGAGGCCTCGGGATGCCCCTGGAAGCAAAACGCCGGGCGATCGGTGCGGGCCAGGCCCTGCAAGGTGCCGTCAAACAGGGAGACATGGGTGGCACGCAAATGGGCGGGCAAGGTTTTTTCATCGACCGCAAACCCGTGATTCTGACTGGTGATGGACACGCGGCCCGAGTCCAGGTCTTTGACCGGGTGGTTGGCACCATGGTGTCCGAATTTCATTTTGAAGGTCTTGGCCCCGCTGGCCAACGCCATGATTTGATGCCCCAGGCAAATGCCAAATGTCGGCAAGCCACGGTCCATCAGGGTGCGGGCGGCTTCGATGGCATAGGCACATGGCTCGGGGTCACCCGGGCCGTTGGAAAAGAACACCCCATCGGGTTGATGGCGCAAGGCCTCTTCGGCACTGGTCTGGGCGGGCACCACGGTCACGCGACAACCACGCTCAGCCAGCATGCGAAGAATGTTTTTCTTCACGCCGAAGTCATAGGCCACGACGTGAAAGCGCGGGTCTTTCAGGGCCCCGTAGCCAGCCCCCAGACGCCACTCGGTCTGGGTCCATTCATGGGCTTGGGTGCAGCTCACCACGCGGGCCAGATCGAGGCCGGCCATGGCGGGGGCCGCCTTGGCGCGGGCAATGGCGTCGTCGATCACGGCCTGGGTCACGGCTTGGCCGGCAGCCAAGCCGATGATGGCGCCATTTTGTGCGCCATGGGTGCGCAATCGCCGGGTCAGTGCGCGCGTATCGATATTGGCGATCGCCACAGTGCCGCTGGCTTGCAGATACTGCGACAGCGACTGATTCAGGCGAAAGTTGGAGGCCAGCAGTGGCAGGTTTTTGATGATCAGCCCGGCGGCATGCACCCGGTCGGCCTCGATGTCTTCCGAATTAACCCCGTAGTTGCCGATGTGGGGGTAGGTCAAGGTCACGATTTGCTGGCAATAGCTGGGGTCGGTCAGGATCTCCTGATACCCGGTGATCGAGGTGTTAAAGACCACCTCACCCACCGTCACGCCGCTGGCGCCGATGGAATTGCCCACAAAAACCGTGCCGTCTGCGAGCGCCAACAAGGCGTGGGGTTGTTTTCCCTGAAGAGACAAAAGCACTGGGTTCTCCGATGAGTTGCGGTTGGCCCCAGCGCGCACAAGGTTTTGCCCCTAAGGCCTTGGCGGCTGCTTTTGGTCGGGAAAAGGCTTGAGTTCGAGCTGGTGGCGTATGTGTGTGCCGTAAAAGCCACCCATTATAACCGCTCGCCATCGGATCGTCAGGGCAAATCCGCTCTTTTAGAGGGACATGGCGGCGCTGGCGTGAAGACAAATCGCAGCGGCGGCGGCGACATTGAGCGACTCTTGCCCGCCGGGTTGGGCGATGCGCACCGTCAAGCTGGCCTGGGCCAGTAGCGCCTGGCTCACCCCCTGCCCTTCATGTCCGAACAACCAGGCGGCAGGATGAGGCAACTCACCCCGCGCAGATAACTCATGCAAAAAAGGCCCCTGATGCGAACTGGTGGCCAAAATGGGCAGGTTCAATGACGACAGCGCATCGGCGCTGACCCCCTCGACCAGGCGCAAGGCGAGGTGCGCCCCCATGCCCGCCCGCAAGACCTTGGGTGACCACAAGGCGGCAGTGCCCGCAAGCGCAATCACCTGCCCAAACCCCAAGGCAGCGGCGCTGCGCATGATCGACCCGACATTGCCCGCGTCTTGCAATCGATCCAGCACCACGCTGGCCATGCCCGGGGCGACTTGGGGGGATGCGGGCAGCGCCAACAGCACCCCGACCCCGGCGGGCGACTCAAGGGCGCTGATGGCCTTGAACAAGGCGTCTGGCAACAGCACCTGCCGATCACCCAGGCTTTGCCATGAGGCGGGCAGGCGCGGCCAATGCGACTCGGCACAGACCAGGGTGCGCACGGGCTGGCCATGGCGCACCACGGCATCCACCAAATGCTCGCCCTCCAGCCACACCTCGCCGTGCTGGCGATAAGCCTGGTTGTCTTGCGCCAAACGGCGCAAACCCTTCAACCAGGGGTTGTCGCGCGAACTGATCCAATCAGCCATGCGCCTCCCCCTTTCCAAGGCTGAGTGCCACCGGTGCGAAAGATCGGCGATGCCAAGGGGTGGGGCCATGTCGAAGCAGAGCCTGCAAATGCTCGGCGGTGCCATAGCCCTTGTGGCGGGCAAAACCATAGTCCGGGTAGTCGGCGTCAATGCTCAGGCACCAGCGGTCGCGTTCCACCTTGGCCAGAATCGAGGCCGCCGAGATGGCCGGCACCTTGGCGTCGCCCTGCACGATGGCCTCGGCGCGCACATCGAGCACAGGCAAGCGGTTGCCGTCAACCAGCACCTTGGCTGGTTTGAGACGCAGACCCTCCACCGCCCGGCGCATGGCCCGCAGGGTGGCTTGCAAAATATTGAGCTCGTCGATCTCTTGCACACTGGCCTGAGCCACGCAGCAGCACAAGGCCTTGGCACAAATTTCGTCATACAGTCGTTCGCGCTGACGCGGGCTGAGTTTTTTTGAGTCGGCCAGGCCCCGAATCGGCTGGAGGTCGTCAAGGATCACGGCAGCAGCAAACACCGGGCCGGCCAAGGGGCCGCGTCCAGCCTCGTCCACACCGGCCAGCAAGCCGGGGGTATCCCAGTCGAGGGCGGTTTGTTCAGCGCGCAAGAATTTTTTCGATCGCATCGGCACAACACTGAGAGGTGTCCCGGCTCAGGCTTTGGTGCATGGCCTCGAACCGCTGCTGCAATTGTGCCGCCTTTTGCGGCTGCGTCAGCCACTCATGCAAGGCATCGGCCAAGGCCTGCGGGGTGGCCTGATCTTGTAAAAACTCAGGCACCAAAAACTCTCCCGCCAAAATATTGGGCAAACCCACCCAGGGTTGCAGCCTTTTGCCCCGCATCAGCCACCAACTGACCGGGTGCATGTTGTAAGCAATCACCATGGGTCGTTTGAACAAAGCGGCCTCCAGGGTCGCGGTGCCGCTGGCCACCAAAGTGAGGTCACAGGCCGACAAAGCAGTGTGCGACTGGCCATCGATCAGGCGCAAACCAGGCACTGACCCGGCCTGCATCAGGGCCTCTTCAACTTGGGCTCTCAACCCACCTGCCACCGGCAACACGACCTGCAAGTCGGGGTGGCGTTGCGCCAGCAAGCGCGCCGCCTGCAAAAAACGCATGGCGAGGTATTTGATTTCGCTGGAGCGGCTGCCTGGCAATACCGCCAGCACCGGCGCGTCTTCGCGCAAACCCAAGTCGCGCCGGGCCGCCGCCCGGTCTGGCCGCATGGGGATGACCGAAGCCAGAGGGTGGCCGACATAGGTGGCGGCAATGCCATGGGGTTTGAGCAAGTCAGGCTCAAACGGAAACAGACACAGCACATGGTTGACGCTGCGGGCGATCTTCTCCACCCGCTCGGGTCGCCAGGCCCAGATCGAGGGGCAGACAAACTGAACGGTCGGAATGCCTGCGGCCTTGAGGTCGTGCGCCAGATCCAGATTGAAATCCGGGGCATCCACGCCGATGAACATTGATGGGGGATCTGCCAACAACCGGGCCCGCAACTGACGGCGGATGCCCACGATCTCGCGGTAGTGGCGCAACACTTCGGCATAGCCTCGCACCGCCAATTTGTGATGTGGCCACCAGGCCTCAAAGCCTTGCTCGGCCATGCGCGGTCCGCCAATGCCGCTGGCGACAAACTCACTCCCGCATTTTTGAAGGCCCATCAACAACAGGGCCGCCAGCAAATCTCCGCTGGCCTCCCCCGCCACCATGGACAGGCGTATGGGCAGCGAGGTCTCGGACATGGCGCTTAACGCACAATGCCGCGCTGCGGATCGGCGCTGCGCAAAAAGTCGGTCATCAAGTCCACGACCTGTTTTGCGTTCGCCTCAGCCCCCAGCGCCAGGATTTGGTCCGTGGCTTGCGCCAGCGTCAGCCCGTCGCGGTAAAGCAGCTTGTGCATGGCCTTCACCGCCTTGATCGCCTCCGGCTCAAAACCACGGCGACGCAGGCCCTCAAAATTCATCGAGCGGGCCTGCGCGGGTTGGCCTTGGCACATGACAAAAGGGGGCAGATCGGCGAACAACAGCGAATTCATGGCGGTAAAGCTGTGCGCACCCAGACGGCAAAACTGGTGGACCACGGTGAAACCGCCCAGTATCACCCAGTCGCTAACATGCACATGACCGGCCAATTGCGAGCTATTGGCGAAAATCGTGTGGTTTCCCACTCGACAATCGTGGGCGAGGTGGACATAGGCCATGATCCAGTTGTCGTCGCCGATCTGGGTCACGCCCTCGTCCTGCACCGTTCCGATATTAAAGGTGCAAAACTCACGGATGGTGTTGCGGTGACCGATGCGCAGTTCACAAGGCTCGCCCGCATACTTTTTGTCCTGGGGCACGGCCCCCAATGAATTGAACTGAAAGATCTGGTTGTCTTGTCCGATGGTGGTGTGCCCTTCGATGACACAATGCGCCCCAACGCGAGTGCCCGCTGCGATGCGCACATGGGGGCCTATCACGGTATAGGGGCCGACCTCCACGCTGGCGTCCAATTCGGCAGCCGGGTCGATCACCGCCGTCGGGTGGATGCGGCTCATGTCTACCCCTCAGGCGATGGTGCGCATGGTGCACATCAACTCGGCCTCGGTGGCGACTTCGGTGCCCACCCAAGCTTTGGCGGAAAACTTGAATATGCCCGCCTTCATCCGATCGAGCGACACATCGAGTATCAGTTGGTCACCGGGTTCGACCGGGCGCTTGAAGCGCGCCCCGTCGATGCCGGCAAAGTAATACACCGATTTTTCGTCCGGGGTCACGCCCAAGGTGTCAAAAGCCAACAAGGCCGCCGCCTGGGCCAGGGCTTCGAGCATCAGCACACCGGGCATGACGGGCCTGTGCGGGAAGTGGCCGGTAAAAAACGGCTCGTTGATCGAGACGTTTTTGAGGGCCTTGATGCGTTGGCCTTTTTCGATCTCCAGCACGCGATCCACCAACAAAATCGGGTAACGATGCGGGAGTTGTTTCAGTATTTGATGAATGTCCATGCTCATTCGGGCCTTTGTCCGGTGTTGATTTGTTCTAAAGCCTTGAGGCGTGCGCGCAGTTGGTGCAACTGGCGCAGCGTGGCTGCATTTTTTTCCCAAGTCGCATTGTCGTCGATGGGGAAGACGCCGCTGTATTGACCGGCTTGCGTGATCGATCGCATCACCACCGATGCAGCCGACACATGCACCCCATCGGCCAGGCTGAGGTGCCCCAAAACCACCGCGCCCCCGCCGACGGTGCAGCCGCGCCCGATGCGTGCGCTGCCTGCGACCCCGGCACACCCGGCCAAGGCACTGTGGGCACCGATGTGCACGTTGTGGCCAATCTGAACCAGATTGTCGATTTTGACCCCGTCTTCGATCACCGTGTCTTCAAGCGCCCCTCGATCCACACAGCTGTTGGCGCCAATTTCAACCTCATCACCCAGGCGCACGGCACCCAATTGTTCGATCTTGACCCACTGCCCCTGGTGAGGGGCAAAGCCAAATCCGTCGGCACCGATGGACACCCCCGCATGCAAAATGCAACGGGCGCCGACCCGGCAGCCTTCGCCGACCGTCACATGCGACTTGAGCCAACTTTGAGGGCCTATCACCGCCCCACGCTCAACCACGCAAAATGGGCCGATGCGGGCGCTGACATCGACTTGGGCATCCGGGTGAATATGGGCCGTGGGGTGATGCAGGGGTTCGCTCGAATCGGCGGCCATATGCCGACGCCACAGCTGGGTCAGGCGGGCGAAATACAGGTAGGGGTCGTCGGTTTCAATGCGGGCGCTCAGCGCCTCGCGCAAAGCCAGTGGCACTTGCGGTGACAAGACCACACAACCGGCCTGCGTCTGGGACAACAAAGATTGATAACGGGCGTGGCTTAAAAAACTCAGGTCCGCCGGGGTGGCTGTTTGCAAGGTGGCCAATCGGGCCACCGTTTGCTGGCGCGAGCCATGCAGTTCGCCCCCCAGGGCGTCCACAATGTCGGCCAGTGTCAGCGCCACATTCGTTTATTTGCTGGTGTTGATGGCCCGAATCACTTTTTCGGTGATGTCATGCTTCGGGTTGATGTAGACGGCCTCTTGCAAAATGAGGTCGTACTTTTCTGCCTCGGCCACTTGGCGCACCACTTTGTTGGCACGCTCCAGCACCTGCTGCAACTCTTCATTTTTGCGGGCATTGAGGTCTTCCTGAAACTCCCGGCGCTTGCGCTGGAAATCGCGATCTTGCTCAGCCAGGGTGCGCTGGCGTTGGGTGCGCTGCGCCTCAGACAAGGTGGGCGAGTCGCGTTCGAGTTTGTCAGATGCGGTCTTGAGGGCATTGCCCATATCGACCAACTCTTTTTCCCGGCGGGCAAACTCTTGCTCCAGTTTGGCCTGTGCCTGTTTGGCGGTATTGGCTTCCCTGAAAATCCGGTCGGTGTTGACGAACCCGACCCTGAACTCCTGAGCGCAAGCCAAACCGGACAGCCCGCAAGCGAGCAGCACGGCGAAAATAGGACGGGTGTATGCGTTCATCAAAATACGTTACCGATTTGGAATTGAAGTCTGTTGATTCTATCGCCAGATTGCTTGTTCACCGGGTTGGCGATGGCCAGACGCAATGGGCCCATCGGCGACAGCCAGCTCAACCCTGCGCCGTACGATGAGCGCAACTCATTCATCCGGATGGGTTCATCCTGCCCAAACACGTTGCCCGCATCCACAAATCCGTAAAGCCGCAAAGATTTGTCGTTGCCTACCCCCGGGAATGGGGCAAAAAACTCGCCGTTGAGCACCAGCTTTTTCGGTCCGCCGGTCACAAAACCGGTGACATCGCGCGGACCCAGCGACCCCTGTGCAAAGCCCCGCACCGAGCCCAAACCGCCCACATAGTAGTTCTTGAAGACGGGGTAAGCATGGCTGCCCATGCTCTGCCCTATGCCCACATCTGCATTCAAAGCCAGTGCGTAGAGCTTGCCCAGAGGGATGAATTGCTGGTATGCGGCGCCATAACGCAGATACTGTACATCGCCTGTGGCGGCCATTTCAGAGTAGGCGCGCGCCAACACGCCCCGTGTCGGTGCAATCACACTGTCGCGCGAATCGCGCACCCAACCGGCCGAGACAGGGTAAGCCACAGCCGGGCATCCAATCTTCAAACAATAAGTGAGGTAAGCATTGGGGGTATTGGTGCCCAGCTCCACTTGAGTGCGCTCTACCGCCACCCCGACAATAAAGCGGTCAATTTCGCTCATCGGTATGCCAAAGCGCATGCCGAAATTGTCGGTGATCAGCCGGTAATTGCCCAACTGTTCGATGTAGGGTTTGCTGGAACGGTGGGAATACTCAAAAGTCCGGCTGATCCCGTCATCGGTGTAGTAGGGGTCGGTGGTGCTGATGCTGAAAAATTTATTGAATTTACTGGTGCTGACCTGCAACCCCAGGAAGTTCCCGGTGCCCAATATATTGTCTTGAGAAATCGAAAAGGTCAGAAACAGCTTTTCAAACGAGGAATAGCCCGCCCCCAACTGCAGGGCCCCGGTGGGTTTCTCCACCACATTGACCTGCAAATCGACCTGATCGGGTGCCCCGGGCACCTCGGCGGTTTCTATATTGACCTCTTTCAGGTAGCCCAGTCGCTCGATCCGGTCTTTGGACAGGCGGATCTTGTCGCCGTCGTACCATGCCGACTCCAGCTGTCGAACCTCGCGCCTGATGATTTCATCGCGGGTGCGGCTGTTGCCCGAAATATTGATGCGGCGCACATAAGCCCGGCGTGAGGGGTCGGCGCGCAGCACCAAAAAAACCTGATTGGTGCTGCGATCAATCTCAGGAATCGACTCCACCCGGGCAAACGCGTGGCCGAAGTTGCCGAAATAGTCGGTGAAGGCCTTGGTGGTTTCGGTCACCTGATTGATGTTGTAAGGCTTGCCCACCTGAATCCGGATCAGTGACTTGAACTCTTCGTCACGCCCCAGGTAATAGCCTTCCAGGCGCACCCCCGAGACGACGTAGCGGTTGCCTTCATGAATATTGACGGTCAGATTCATGCTCAGCCGGTCGGGTGAGATCGAAACCTGGGTCGAGTCGATGCGGAACTCCAGGAAGCCCCGGGCCAGATAGTACGACCTGATGGTTTCCAAATCGGCGTTGAACTTGCTGCGGGAATAGCGGTCTGATTTGGTGTACCAGCTCATCCAGTTGCCCGAGTTCAGGTCCATCTGATCGCGCAACGCAGATTCAGAGATCTGACTGGCCCCGATGAAGCGGATTTCCTTGATTTTGGCGACATCGCCTTCAATCACGTTGAAGCTCAGGTTCACCCGGTTGCGCTCCAGCGGGGTGATGGTGGTGATCACCTCTGCCGCATAAAGGCTGCGGTTGATGTATTGGCGCTTGAGTTCTTGTTCCGCTTTATCGGTCAGGGCTTTGTCAAAGGGGCGACCTTCGGTCAATCCGATGTCACGCAATGCCTTGCGCAAGACTTCATTGTCAAATTCTTTGGTACCCACCAAGTCCAGTGTCGCGATGATGGGTCGCTCCTCGACCACCACGACCACCACATCGCCCTGGGTTTCAATGCGGACGTTGTTGAAGAGGCCCAAGCTGAAAAGAGAACGGATGGCATCCACACCCCGCTCGTCGGAGTACTGATCGCCCACCCGGAAAGGCATGGTGGCAAATACCGTTCCCGGCTCCACCCTCTGCAAGCCTTCAACGCGTATGTCGCGGATACTGAACGGGTCAGCCGCCCAGACCAATTGGATGGACAAACCCAATATGGCGAAACACCGAAAACAGCGGGAGAAAAGCAACAGCAAAAAAGATTTCATGGATATAGAGAAGATAACACATCAGGTGCCGACCAGCCAGGATTTGGAGCGCTGAACCCCCTGCCTCGCCACCTCGCGCGCACGGGCGTCCAGGGCCAATAACTCTTCCAGGCTATTGGGGGGCACCACGGTCATCTGATCGAGGGTAAACCGGTTGACCTGATGGATGTGGTCAAACCGGATTTCCCCCTGCAAGAAAGACTCGACCCCGACCTCATTGGCGGCATTGAGCACCGCCGTGGACCCGGAGGTGGCACGCAGGGCTTCCCAGGCCAGCTTCAAGCCCGGATATCGGCGCTGGTGCATGGGTGAGTCAAAAGATTCAAAGCTGAAATCGGCCATGCGCCGAAAATCGAGCCGGGCAGCGCCAGATTCGATCCGGTGCGGCCAACTCAGTCCATAAGCGATGGGCACTTTCATGTCCGGGGTGCCCAATTGCGCCACCACCGATCCGTCGCGGTACTGAACCATGGAGTGGATGACGCTTTGGGGGTGGATCACCACCTCTATTTGGTCGACCGGCAGACCAAACAGGTAGTGCGCCTCGATCACTTCCAGGGCTTTGTTCATCATGGTCGCCGAATCGACCGAAATCTTTCGCCCCATGACCCAGTTGGGGTGGGCACAAGCCTGCTCGGGGGTGACTTTGGCCAAGGCGTCGGGGTCCAGGGTGCGAAAAGGCCCACCGGATGCGGTCAGAATGATTTTTTCGACCCGCTCGGGCCAGCTGGCACGATCGGGCGGCAAAGACTGAAAAACCGCCGAATGCTCGCTGTCGATGGGCAATAGTTCGGCCCCGCCTTTGCGCACAGCACTCAAAAAGAATTCGCCCCCGACCACGAGGGCCTCTTTATTGGCCAGCATCAGCCTCTTTCCACTTTGTGCAGCGGCCAGACAGGGCGACAGTCCCACAGCCCCGACGATGGCTGCCATGACAGCATCCACCTCAGGGGCACTGGCCACTTCATCCAGCGCGGCCAGGCCCGTGTGAACTTCAATGTCGTTTAAACCCGCTTCGGCCAAGAGGACGCGCAGGGCCTGGGCCGCTTGGGGCTGGGTCATCACCACGTGTCGGGGCCGGAATTGGCGGCACTGCGCCAGCATCAAATCGACCTGGCGGGCTGCAGTCAAAGCCCAGACCCGGAATCGATCCGGGTGGCGTGCCACCACATCCAGTGTGCTGGTGCCGATAGAGCCTGTGGAGCCCAGGATGGTGAGATTCATGCATGCACCCATGCGTTCAGGCACAAAGCCAGCGGAAAAACCGGCAACAGGGCATCGACCCGGTCCAACACACCGCCATGTCCCGGCAATAAGGCGCTGCTGTCCTTCACCCCGGCGCATCGCTTGACCAATGACTCGACCAAATCACCCACCACGCTCATGGCCGTCAACCAGACCAAGCCCAACAGCGCCAAGGCCCAGCCACGCTGCATCAATACCGTGTAAAGGCTGGGCGAGCCGGAGGGAAATTGTGCGTCCCACCACATCCAGGCCCCAGCCAGCAGGCCCACACCCAGCACCGCGCCCACGACCCCCTCCCAGCTCTTGCCGGGGCTGATGGAAGGCGCCAACTTGCGACGCCCAAAAGCCCTGCCGCAAAAATAGGCTGAAATATCGGCCACCCAGACCAATAACAAGACCGACAACATGAACGTTGTGCCCACTGATTTGGCGGCCCAAAGGGCCCACCAGGTCGACCACAATACCAGCACACCCAGCACCGCACGCAAGGCCAAGGGCAGGCGCATCCAACGCTCAAGGCCCCAGCGCAGCATCCAGACGCTCCATAACAACCACAGCAAACTGATCGCCTGCCAAAACCAGTCGCCCGCCCCGTCTGCCCCGGCCAGCCCCCACGTGAGCAGACAGACCGACAAACAGGCCAGCCCTAAACCGACCGCAGCACGCGGACCGCAGCCCATCAGCCGCCCCCACTCCCATCCGGCCAGGCTGATCAAGATCAGGCTAAGGCCAGCCAGCCATTCTGAGTTGGGGTGAAACAAAGCCGGCAAAAAAATCGCCACCAGCAAAAGTGCTGTGATGACGCGTTGTCGAAGCATGCCGGACTCAAACCGCCATGATGTCCTGCTCTTTGGCAGCGACGGCTTTTTCGACCTCAGCGATGAACTTATCCGTGGTTTTTTGAATATCGGCTTCGGCCCGCTTCTGGTCGTCCTCTGAGGCCAGTTTGTCCTTGACCAGTTTCTTGACAGCCTCATTGGCATCGCGACGCAAGTTGCGAACCGCCACCTTGGCGTTCTCGCCCTCAGAGCGAACCACTTTGGTCAGCTCTTTGCGGCGCTCTTCGGTCATGGGCGGCATGGGCACGCGGATCAGGTCTCCCATGGCCGCCGGATTGAGGCCCAGATCGCTGTCACGGATCGCCTTTTCAATTTTCGCGCCCATGCCCTTTTCCCAAGGCTGCACGCTGATGGTGCGGGCATCCAGCAAAGCCACGTTCGCCACCTGATTGATGGGGGTCGGGTTGCCGTAATAGTCCACCACCACCGTTTCCAGCAAAGCCGGATTGGCGCGTCCGGTGCGGATTTTGCTCAAATGACCATTCAGGGCGGTGATGGACTGCGCCATTTTGGTTTCGGTGTTTTTCTTGATGTCGGCGATGCTCATGGTCGTCACAAATCGGTCGGTTGATGAAGTTCAGGCGTAGACCAGAGTACCCTCGTCTTCGCCCATCACGACGCGCTTGAGGGCGCCGTTCTTGAAGATGGAGAATACCTTGATTGGCAATTTCTGGTCGCGGCACAGTGCAAAGGCAGTGGCATCCATGATGCCCAGATTCTGCCCAATGGCATCATCAAAGCTGATCTTGGCGTAGCGCGTGGCGTGGGGGTCCTTCTTGGGGTCGGCAGAGTAGACACCGTCGACCTTGGTGGCTTTGAGCACCAATTCGGCACCAATTTCGGCCCCACGCAAGGCCGCAGCCGTGTCAGTGGTAAAGAATGGATTGCCTGTGCCAGCGGCAAAAATCACCACCTTGCCTTCTTCGAGATATTGCAATGCCTTGGGCCGCACGTAGGGCTCGACCACCTGCTCAATGCCTATGGCCGACATGACCCTCGCCGTCAGGCCCGCTTTGTTCATGGTATCGGCCAAAGCCAGGGCGTTCATGACAGTGGCCAACATGCCCATGTAATCGGCGGTGGCGCGATCCATACCGACAGACCCACCGGCGACACCGCGAAAAATATTGCCTCCGCCAATGACCACCGCCACCTGCACCCCCAGCCGGGTCACTTCGGCCACTTCTTCGACCATGCGCACGATGGTCGCTCGATTGATGCCAAAGGCGTCATCCCCCATGAGCGCCTCTCCCGACAGCTTGAGCAAAATGCGCTGGTGGGCGGGACGGCTGGCAGTCATGGCGAGTTCTCCTTGGTTGCTTGAGTGTAGCTTTTTTCAGGGGCGAAAAAAAAGGGACCGAAGTCCCTTTTTTGATTGGATCAGCCGTTTTGCTTGGCGGCGGCCACCTGGGCGGCCACCTCGGCGGCAAAGTCATCGACCTTCTTCTCGATGCCCTCTCCGACCACATACAGCGTGAACGACTTGACCTGAGTGTTGGCCGCCTTGAGCATTTGCTCCACGGTCTGTTTGTCGTTTTTGACGAAGGGCTGGTTGAACAAAGACACTTCTTTGAGGTATTTTTGCACTGCGCCTTCAATCATCTTGCCGACGATCTCAGCCGGCTTGCCGGACTCTGCGGCCTTGGCGCTGGCCACCGAACGCTCTTTTTCGATCAGCTCGGCGGGCACCTCTGCCGAAGTCAGGGCCACCGGCTTCATGGCGGCCACATGCATGGCCACATCGCGAGCCGCTGCCTCATCGCCTTCGAACTCGACCATCACACCGATGCGGGTGCCGTGCAAATAAGAGGTGAGGCCGGCGCTGCCGTCAAACAATTTGAAGCGGCGAAAGCTCATGTTCTCGCCGATCTTGCCGATCAGGCCCTTGCGCACATCCTCCAAGGTGGGGCCAAAGCCATCCTGGCTGTATGCCAGTGTGCCCAGCGCTTCGATGCTGGCGGGCTTGTGCTTGACGACCAACTCAGCGGTTGCCTTGGCCATGGCCAGGAAAGCGTCGTTCTTGGTGACAAAATCGGTTTCACAGTTGATCTCGACCAAGGCACCCACCTTGCCGCTGATGTGGCTGCTGACCACGCCCTCAGCGGTCACACGTGAGGCGGCCTTGCCGGCCTTGCTGCCCAATTTGACGCGCAACAGTTCCTCGGCCTTGGCCATGTCGCCGTCGGCTTCGGTCAGGGCTTTTTTGCACTCCATCATGGGTGCGTCCGTTTTGGCGCGCAGCTCGGCGACCATGCTTGCGGTGATTGCTGCCATCAGATTCTCCGTATTCAATCCAAAAGAAGTTCAAGAAAAAGGGGCTGTATCCAGCCCCTGAGTCCAGGCCCGGACATGGGCCATGGGCGATGGGGTTCAGGCGGCTGCGCCGTCCTCGACTTCAACGAACTCGTCTTCGCCAGTGGCAGCGGCCTGAACCACTTCAGAGACGGCGTTGGCACGGCCCTCCAGAATGGCATCGGCGATGCCACGGGCGTACAAAGTGACGGCCTTGGAGGAATCGTCGTTGCCGGGAATGACGTAATCGATGCCCTCGGGCGAGTGGTTGGTATCGACCACACCGATCAGGGGAATGCCCAGTTTGCGGGCCTCGGCCACGGCAATCTTGTGATAGCCGACATCAATCACAAAAATGGCGTCGGGCAAAGTATTCATGTCTTGAATGCCGCCTATGTCTTTTTCCAGCTTTTCGAGCTCACGGCTGAACATGAGCTGTTCTTTTTTGCTCATGCTGTCCAGACCGGCTTCGAGCTGGGCTTTCATGTCTTTGAGGCGCTTGATCGAGGTTTTGACGGTCTTGAAGTTGGTCAGCATGCCACCCAGCCAGCGCTGGTCGACATACGGCACACCGGCGCGTTGCGCTTCGGCCGCCACAATCTCACGGGCCTGACGCTTGGTACCGACCATCAACACCGTGCCACGGTTGGCCGCCAGTTGGCGAACAAACTTGACCGCATCCTGAAACATCGGGAGCGATTTTTCGAGGTTGATGATGTGGATTTTGTTGCGATGTCCGAAAATGAACGGGGACATCTTGGGGTTCCAGAAGCGGGTTTGGTGTCCGAAGTGGACGCCGGCTTCCAGCATTTCACGCATGGTGGTAGACATGAAGGTCTCTCCTGAAGGTTGGGTCTAAAATCCGGCTCGAATGAACCTCTGTTGCGAATAGAGGGCCACACCTTATATGAACCGGTCAGCGATTTCGCCCCAGATGGCCAAAGGGCCGTCTGACGAGTGGCCCCAGATGGCCAAAGGGCCATCTGACGAGCGACTCGTGTCCATCAAGGACAAAGCCGAAAGATTCTAGCACAACCATGTCCAAACTTCCCCAGTCAGAACAAGCGCAGCGGCCAGAGCCAATCCGGGGGATCGCGCCACACCCACTGTGGGACGCGAATGCCACCCGGGTGATCGAGCATCTGGCCCTGGCTCGCAGCACCCCGCACGACCTGATGGCCCGTGCGGGCGCTTCTGTGGCCAGACTGGCGCGGGCTTTGGCCCCACACAGCCGCCTCTTTTGGGTGGCTTGCGCAAACGGCAACAACGGCGGCGACGGTCTGGTGGCGGCCCTGCAATTGCACCATTGGGGCTACCCGGTCTGGGTCAGTCGCCTGCCGGGCACCCCGACCCCGGACAGCGATGCCGCTTGGGCCCTGGCGCAGGCCCGCCAAGCCGGGTTGCAGTGGCACGACACCCCGCCCGATCGGCCCTGGGGCTTGGCCATTGACGCGCTGTTTGGCTTGGGCGCCAGGCCTGATTTGCCCGACTTGGCCACGGCCTGGGTGCGCCATATGCGCTGCAGTTCGGCGCCCTTGCTGTGCGTCGATGCGCCCACTGGCTTGCACCCCGGCACTGGCGCCTGGTTTGGCCCTGATGAGGGGCTGGCGCGACCTCAGGGCACGACCCACACGCTGAGCCTGCTGACCCTGAAAACCGGCCTCTTTACAGGGGCGGGACGAGATGCTGCCGGTCAAGTTTGGCTCGACCCTCTGGGTGAGGCACCCGATGTGGCCACAGCCAGCGCCACCTTGCTGGGCCCCCCATCCGAGCCCCCACCGGCCCAAGACTCGCACAAGGGGCGCATGGGCAGCGTTTGGGTGATTGGCGGCGACCAAGGGCTCACAGGGGCGGCATGCCTGGCCGCCCAGTCGGCACTTCGGCGCGGCGCAGGTCGCGTTCATCTGCAGTTATTGGCCGCACAGGGTGCGGCCCTTTCCCGGCCACTGGCACTCATGAGCGCACAGGCTTTGCCCAGTGATTTATCTGAATACACGGTGGTGGCGGGTTGCGGGGGCGGGCGGGCCATCGCCGGCGCCCTGCCCCGCTTGCTATCGGCAGCGCCACGCCTGGTGCTGGATGCCGATGCGCTCAACGCCATCGCCGCCGATGCCCAACTGCAAACCCTGTGGCGGCAGCGGGCGGCACGGGGTCGGCAGACCATCATCACCCCGCACCCCCTGGAGGCCGCACGATTGCTGGGCACATCGGCCCGCGAAATTCAGGCCGACCGGTTGGCGGCGGCCAAGCAATTGGCCCAATGGGGGGGCAGCGTGGTGGTCTTGAAAGGCTCGGGCAGCGTACTGGCCGACCCCGATGGCCACTTGGCCATCAACCCCAGCGGCAACCACCGCTTGGCCACAGCGGGCAGCGGCGATGTGCTGGCCGGCTGGATCGGAGCCCGCTGGGCCCGGGGGGAGACGGCCTGGGCAGCGGCCTGCGCGTCGGTTTTTTTGCACGGATTACAGGCCGATCTGGCGCCAGGCAGCGGGCCACTGCTTGCCGACCTGCAATAAAAAAGGGGCTCAAGCCCCTTTTTACTGATTCAACGCAGCCTCATGGTCTGCGTCAGCCGCGCCCGGCAAAGGGCATTTTGGTGGCCATGACGGTATGGAACATGACATTGGCCTCTGGGGGCAAATTGGCCATGTAGAGCACAGACTGGCCCACGATGGCCACATCCATCAGGGGCTCTGCCTTGGTCTCGCCATTGGCCTGCAACACCCCCTTGGCCATGCGGCTGGCCAAAGGCGTGGCTGCGTTGCCCACATCGATCTGCCCGACCGCAATGTCGTAGCGGCGACCATCGAGCGAGGCCGCCTTGGTCAGCCCGGACACCGCATGTTTGGTGGCGGTATAGGCGATGGAATGGGGCCTGGGGGTGGTGGCCGAGATCGAGCCGTTGTTGATGATGCGTCCACCGCGCGGGTTTTGGTCTTTCATCACCCTGAATGCGTTTTGGATGCCATAAAACATGCCGTTGAGGTTGGTGTCGACCACGGCCTTCCACTGCTCAATGCTCAACTCTTCAAGCGGGATCGCCGGGGCGCCAATACCGGCATTGTTGAACAGCAAATCGACCCGGCCATGGGCCTTGACAGCCGCATCAAACAAGGCGCGAACCGAGTCGGGGTGGGTGACATCGGTGGCCACCGCCATGGCCTGGGCGCTGGAGCCGGCCAATTGAATGGTCTCTTGCAGGGCGTCGGCACGGCGACCTGCCAGCACCACGCGCCAGCCATCACCCAGCAGGGCCAGTGCGGCGGCTTGGCCTATGCCCGAACCGGCCCCTGTCACGATGGCCACTCGTTGTTTGTTCATGTCTGCACTCCTCTGAATGGATCGAAATGTACAACAATAGAGGCTTACCCGTTGTCCGGAGTTCGACATGAAAAAAATATGCCAACGTGCCCTGCTGGGCTTGGGCCTGCTGACCGCTTTAGCCTCCAACGCACAAACGCCTCCATCCGATTGGCCGCAGCAACCCATCACCCTGGTCATGACCTTTCCCGCCGGTTCGGGGGTCGATGTCGTGGCCCGGCAGATTCAAGAACCCCTGGGCAAGCTGCTGGGGCAGGCGATTGTGATCGAATACAAACCCGGGGCCGCGGGCAATATCGCCAGCGAATTTGTCTCGCGCGCCAAACCCGATGGATACACCCTGGTCTTTGGCACGGCCGCCACCCATGGCAGCAATGCTGCCCTGTACAAAAACCTGAGCTTTGATGTCGAGACCGATTTCGTGCCGGTGGCCCCGATCCTCGATGTCTCCAATGTCCTGACCATCAACCCGGACGTCATCGACGTGAAATCGGTCAAAGAGTTTGTTGACTTGGTGAAGTCCAAGCCCGGCCAATACAACTTTGCTTCCACCGGCAACGGCACAGGCACCCACATGGCCTTCGCCGAGTTCAATGCACGACTGGGGTTGAACATGGTTCACATCCCTTACAAGGGTGGTCCTGAAGCCATGACCTCCGTGCTCAAAGGCGAAACATGCTGCATCATGAACCAGGTTCAGACGGTACTGACCCATTACAAGGCTGGCAAGGTTCGCTTGCTGGGGGTGACCACCGCCAAGCGCGTGTCGGCTGTGCCGGAAGTGCCAACCATCGCAGACAGCGGGCTGGCCCCGACCAAGGGCTTTGACAGCTCGATCTGGTTCGGGATTTTTGCCCCCAAAGGCACCGACGCTCGCGTGGTGCAAAAAATCAATCAGGCTGTTCGCACTGTATTGGAGCAAACCGAGACCCGCACCAAACTGGAAGCCGCCGGCAACTCGGTGCGCATCGAATCGCCCGAGCAGTTCAAAGCCACGGTGCAAGCCAACCGGGCCAAATGGGCCGAGGTGGTCAAAGCAGCCCGCATCACCATCGACTGAGCATGACCAGCCCAGACCCCACCGCATCGGGGCTATCGGCCCTGGAGGCCCGGGTGCGCGACGATCTGGCCCTGTTGGGCTTGCCCGCCAAACCCTGGATGCCCAAGCGCCAACATCAGGGCCAGAGGGTTCATGATGTGGTGGTGGTCGGTGCGGGCATGGCTGGCCTGACCCTCACCGCCGCCCTGACCCATTTGGGCATCGGCGTGCACCTGATCGATCAGGCACCTGTCGGGCAGGAAGGCCCATGGGTCACCACCGCCCGCATGGAGACCCTGCGATCTCCCAAAGAGCTGACCGGACCGGCACTGGGCATGGCCAGCCTGACCTTCAGGGCTTGGCATGAAGCCCAGCATGGCCGAGAGGCCTGGCAGGCCCTGGACAAAATTCCCCGCGTTCAATGGGCACAGTACCTGCGCTGGTATCGCGAGGTGTTGGGCCTGCAGGTCCACAACCGGGTGCGACTGAATTCACTAGAGCCCCAAGCTGATTTGGTCGGCCTGTCTGTCTCTGATTTGGATGACCCCATGTCCAACCAGACCCTGTGGGCGCGACGTGTGGTGCTGGCCACCGGGCGCGATGGTCTGGGCGGCCCCTGGTTGCCCGCTTGGGCTCACGACTTGCCCCAGGATCGTTGGGTGCACTCCTCGCACCCCTGGCCTGATGACCGATTTGCCGGGCTGCGGGTGGCCGTCATCGGGGCTGGTGCGTCGGCCATGGATGGGGCCGCAACCGCCCTCGAAAATGGTGCCCGCGAAGCGCGCATATTGATACGCCGCTCGCAAATGCCACGAGTCAACAAAAGCAAGGGCTCGGGCAACCCCGGCATGGCCCACGGATACTGGGCTTTGCCCGACGACTGGAAATGGCGTTTCAGGCACTACATCCAACAGCAGCAAGTGCCTGCCCCCAAAGGCAGTACCTTGCGCGTGTCTCGACACCCGCAGGCACATTTTCATTTTGGGGTCAGCGTGCATCGTGCAGAGGTCTGGGGTGACGAGGTGGTGCTGCACACCAACCAGGGCTGCATCCACACCGACGCGGTCATTTTCTCGACAGGCTTTCGCACCGATTGGGCGCAACGACCCGAGTTTGCATCGATCGCCCCCGATGTGCGTTTGTGGCAAGACCGCTACGTTCACCCACCAGGAATGCATGACGAAGAGTTGGCACAGTCACCCGACTTGGGCGAACTGTTTGAATTCCAACCCAAAGTGACCGGCCAGCGCCCGGGTTTGGATCGCATCCATTGCTTCAACTACGCCGGCGCCCTCTCGCAGGGCGCCGGGGCTGGCGATATTCCTCAGATCAGCGATGGGGCCCAACGCCTCGCGCGCGGTCTGGCGACCCGTTTTTTGATTGAAGATGTGGCGCACCACTTTGAACAACTCACCCAATATGCCGAAGAAGAACTTGACGGCAGCGAATGGACACCCGACTTCATGCCCAACGACCTGATCGACCAAACCGTCTGCCCTGAACCCCATGACCCCATGCGTGCGCTTCGACGAGAACGCGACAAAGTGGTTTTGGCCAGCCAAGCCAGCCTGGAGGCGGTCATGAATGCCGGCTTGCCCGGGCTCAGCCTGCCCCTGCGGCTGCAAGCCGCAGCCATCGTGGCCCAGCACAGCGGCGTGACAGATTTGGCCACCTTTTATCGTGAGCACCCGGCGCAACGTGGCCCCGTCACAGACCCCATAGGGCCGGCCATCGATCGTTTTTGCCGTACCCTGGCCATCCGACCCGCCGATGGCGACCGGGCCCTGTTGCTGACCCTGCCGCAGGCAGGTCTGGGCACCGCCGATGTGGTCACTCTGGCCCAGCTGGTGGGTTTGGTGGCTTATCAGGCGCGAGTGATCAGCGGCTTGAAGGCATTGTCAGCCTGGCAAGGGTTGCGCTTGCCCCATGCCAACCCGCCCATGGCAGAGGATGCCGTCTTTGTCCATCCGGCCCAGGCCCCCAAACCCGGACAGGTGTTGCGAGTCAATGGTTACACCAGCGAAGAGCTTGATTGGAAAGCCTGGCTACCGGTGCTTGACCCCGCACAAGCCAGCGAGGCGCAACGGGCCGTGCTCAAGGCCAGCCACCCCAGCGCCATGACCTCAGACTATTACCTGCTGCTGGCGCAACAGCCGGAGATCCTGGCGCAGCGCTCGGCCGCTTTCAACGCCATCATGTATGCCCCGGGCGGCCTGTCTCGCCAGGAACGCGAACTGGCCAGCACCGTGGTCTCGCGGGTCAATGGCTGTGTGTATTGTGCGGCGGTCCATGCCCTGCGCTTTGAACAATTGAGCAAGCGCAATGACGTCATCGCCCAGGTGTTTCAGGAGCCCCGTGGGGCTGGCACCGACGCGCGTGAAAAAGCCATCGTTGAATTCGCCATACAACTCACCCTGGAGCCCGCCTCCTTGGGCGCCGCCCAGCTTGAGCCCTTGGCCAGGGCGGGCCTGTCGGCCCTGGAGATGATGGACCTCGTTCATGCCGTGGCCATCTTCGCCTGGGCCAATCGGCTCATGCTCAACCTGGGTGAACCTGTGTACCGCCGGGACACGGCTTGAGCAGCACCACTGGCAGGTGGCTCAGCGGCGTCCTTTTTTGGCTTTGCCCTTTTTATTCGCCGCGGCTTTTTTGACCGCCGATTTCAGGGCCTGGATGGGCGTCAGCCGAGCCTGATCGCTGGGCGCCTTGGAACCTTCGGTTTTGCGCCCCTTGGCCCTTGACTTGGCCTTGGCCGCTGCCGCAGGGGCCGGCTCATCGCGGTGCGAGCGTGAGCCGCGCTCGGAGCGGGTCGGTCGCGCGGCCCGATCCAGTTCGTCATGAACCAGGCGGAAATCAATTTTTCGGCCATCCAGATCCACCCTGGAGACCTGAATGCGAACCCGTGAGCCTATGGCATAGCGGATGCCGGTGCGTTCGCCGCGCAACTCCTGGCGCACCTCATCGAAGCGGAAATACTCTCCGCCCAATTCGGTGATGTGCACCAACCCTTCCACGTAGAGGGCATCAAGGGTGACAAACACGCCAAACGAAGTCACCGCAGAGACCACGCCTGCATACTCTTCGCCCAGATGGTCGCGCATGAACTTGCACTTGAGCCAGGCTTGCACATCCTGGCTGGCCTCATCGGCGCGCCTTTCATTGGCGCTGCAATGCAAACCGGCGGCCTCCCAGGCCGCCTGAGTGGCGCCGGCCTTGCCTTTGCCGGGCGGCGGGGCCGCACGACCGCGCTGGGCCAATCGGCGTGACAGCTTGGCATGCGCCTCACCTGGCATGGGCAGATTGGGTAGCTCGTAGCGTTTTTGCGTGAGGATGGCCTTGATCACCCGATGCACCAGCAAGTCGGGATAGCGCCGTATGGGGCTGGTGAAATGGGTGTAGGCCTCAAACGCCAAGCCAAAATGGCCGCTGTTGATCGGTGTGTATATGGCCTGCTGCATCGAGCGCAGCAACATCGTGTGGATCTGTTGCACGTCAGGCCGCCCTTCGGTGGCCTTGGCGATGGCTTGAAACTCGCCGGGCGCAGGCTCGTCGCTCAAGCTCAGGTTCAGACCCAGGGCCTTGAGGTAGCTGCGCAAAAGTTCCAGCTTTTCAGGCGTCGGTCCTTCATGGACCCGAAACAAGCCGGGGTGGCGGGCTTGCAGGATGAAATCCGCGCTGCAGCAGTTGGCCGCCAGCATGGCCTCTTCGATCAAACGGTGGGCATCGTTGCGCACGCGAGGGACGATTTTCTCGATGCGGCCCTGCTCGTCGCAAACGATCTGGGTTTCGGTCGTTTCAAAATCAATCGCGCCGCGCCGTTGCCTGGCCCCCAGCAAGGCCCGGTAGACATCGTGCAAATGGATCAAATCGGTGACCCGCTCGGCGCGGGCCTGGGCCTGCGGACCCCGGTCATTGGACAAAATCGCCGCCACCTCGGTATAAGTGAAGCGCGCATGACTGTGCATGACCGCCGGATAAAACTGATATGCAGATACTTCGCCTTGCGCATCAATCAGCATGTCGCACACCATGCAAAGGCGGTCCACATCCGGGTTGAGAGAACACAGGCCGTTAGAGATTTTTTCCGGCAGCATCGGAATCACCCGGCGCGGGAAATAAACGCTGGTGGCCCGATCGAAGGCATCGACATCTATGGCCGATCCGGACTCCACATAGTGGCTGACATCGGCAATGGCCACCAACAGGCGCCAACCTTTGCGGCGACCGATTTTGGCTGGTTCGCAATACACCGCATCGTCAAAGTCTCGGGCATCTTCACCATCGATGGTGACCAGAGGCACATCGCGCAAATCAACACGGCCCTTCAGGTCGGCGTCACGCACCTGATCTGGCAAACCTTTGGCCAGCGCCAGGCATTCGTTTGAAAATTCATGCGGCACCCCATATTTGCGCACCGCGATTTCAATTTCCATGCCCGGATCGTCAATCTCTCCCAGGACTTCGGTCACCCGACCGACAGGTTGACCATACAGACTGGGGGGCTCGGTCAAACCCACCACCACCACTTGGCCGGCCTTGGCCGGGCCGGTAGCGGTTTTGGGAATGATGATGTCCTGCCCATACCGCTTGTCTTCAGGGGCCACCAGCCAGATCCCGTTTTCCTGCAGCAAACGGCCAATGATCGGGTGGTCAGGCCGTTCGATGATCTCCAGCACCTTGCCCTCGGGGCGCCCCCGGTTGTCGGTGCGCGCCACCTTGGCCCGCACCCGATCCCGGTGCAACACCGCCCGCATTTCGTTGGGGGGCAGGTAGACATCGGCCGATCCGTCGTCTTTTTGTACAAACCCGTGGCCATCGCGATGGCCCAAGACGGTTCCTTCAAATTCTTCCAGCGTGCTGCCGGTTTGACTCAGTTTTTTGATACAATGCCTTTCTTTCCTGAAATGCCCAGGTGGCGGAATTGGTAGACGCACTAGTTTCAGGTACTAGCGAGTAACATCGTGGGGGTTCGAGTCCCTTCCTGGGCACCATACAGGTTTCTTTATTGAATATACCATATCGCTAAGTTGTTCTTTTTAAAAGAAAAAATCAATCTTTTCGTTCCCGCAGTCTGGTTTTGCATGACCGCAGAGTCGCTTCATTGTGCCATCAGGCCAAAGGCCCAAGCCTGGCGACCCGCAGATGACGGCCACCTCTGACCCCCTTGAACCTGCGAGTCCTGCGGCGGTAAACACGCTTCAATGTCTTTTTTTAAATTTTATTATTATTTTACTAATTTCATTCATTGATTGAGTTACAATTTACTCATTTATATGCAAGGAGACTTTTATGGCCCGAACCGCCGCAGTCGATCCCCTCTCAAAACTTCGTGCCGCCAAGGCGAAACTCGATCTGGAAGAAAAAAGGTTACTCTCCAAAGCCCATGACAAGGCCTTGAACCAGATCACGGTCATCGCCCAAAAGGCCGGTTTAAGTGCCGAACAAATCGCTGCTGCAATGGGTGTCACCTTGCCAGTGACAGACGGGGCCGATGGGGTCAAGAGCCGTCGCAAGCCTGGCAGAAAAGCCGGTTTCAAGGTGCCCCCCAAGTACCGCGACCCTGTCAACCCCGGCAACACCTGGACAGGGCGTGGCCGCATGCCCAAGTGGGTGGCCGAACTGCATGGCAGAGGTGAGTTGGCCCATGCCCTGATCAAAGCCGAAGGGCACTGAGTCGCAGCCATATCCGGGGAAGCTCTGAAAACTCGCTGCGTGCAAGTTTTGCAGAGAGTTTCTCTAGACAGGCACCGCCACCAGATCGTGCCCTTGGGTGCCCACCACCTTGGCCTTGGTGAACTCACCCGTGGTGATGCGCTTGCTGATCTTTTGGGGTGGCAAGAGGTGCACCACCCCATCGATTTCAGGGGCATCGGCGTAACTGCGCCCCATCCCGCCCTGGCGGCCACCACCGGCCGCCGAATCAACCAACACCTGCAATGTTTGGCCCACGCGTTGCGTGAGCTTGTCCATCGACACGGCCTCGGCCACCGCCATGAAGCGGGCACGGCGCTCGGCCCTCATTTCGTCGGGCAATAGGCCGGGCAGTTGGTTCGCCGCCGCCCCGTCGACCGGGCTATAAGCAAAACAACCGGCGCGATCGATTCGGGCCATCCGCAAAAAATCGAGCAGATGCTGGAACTCAGCCTCGGTCTCTCCCGGAAAACCAGCGATGAATGTGCTGCGAATCACCAACTCCGGGCACAGTTCGCGCCAGCGCTCGATGCGCTCCAGGTTTTTTTCGCCGCTGGCCGGTCGCTTCATGCGCTTGAGCACATCGGGGTGACTGTGCTGAAAAGGAACGTCCAGATAAGGCAGGATCAAGCCTTCAGCCATGAGCGGGATTAACTCGTCCACCGACGGGTAGGGATAGACATAATGCAAGCGCACCCAGGCCCCATGCCGAGCGGCCAATTCACCCAGCGCGCGAGCCAATTCCAGCGGGCGACTCTTGATCGGTCGGCCATCCCAAAAGCCGGTGCGGTACTGCACATCCACACCATAGGCTGAAGTGTCCTGACTGACGACCAACAGTTCCTTGACGCCGCTCTCGAACAATGCCTGCGCCTCTTTGAGCACGTCCCCGATGGGCCGACTGACCAAATCTCCTCGCATCGAGGGGATGATGCAAAAGGTGCATCTGTGGTTGCAGCCTTCAGAAATCTTCAGATACGCGTAATGACGCGGGGTCAGCTTGACCCCGGCCGGGCCCATCTGGGGGGGCGGCACCAGGTCGGTGTATGGGTCATGCGGCTTGGGCAGATGGCGGTGCACTGCGTCCATCACCTCTTGCGTGGCATGGGGGCCGGTGACAGCCAGCACCTTGGGGTGGATCTGGCGCACCAGGTTGTCACCCGAGGCGTCAGACTTGGCCCCCAGACAACCGGTGACGATGACCTTGCCGTTTTCGGCCAAAGCTTCACCGATGGTGTCCAGACTTTCCTTGACCGCTTCGTCGATGAACCCGCAAGTATTGATGATGACCAGGTCGGCCCCCTCAAAGGTCTTGCTGGTCTGGTAGCCTTCGGCACTCAGTTGGGTCAGGATCAACTCAGAGTCTGTCAGGGCCTTGGGACAACCCAGGCTGACAAAACCAACTTTGGGGGATTCGACGGTGTGTGACATGGGATCCTTCAGCGGTTGGTGCGCTGGATGCCCATGGCCCCCAACATTTGCTCGGTGTAGGCGTTGAAGCCTTGTACAAAGGGATTCGTCGCAGGCATGGCCAGGCCGTAAAAACGAATGATGTTGGCCAGAGAACTTTCAGAGAACAGTGGCACGCCCGCCGTTTCTTCCTCCAGAATGATTTGCAGCAGGATGCTGCGCGTGAGATCTTCCCGGGTCTTGGCGTCTTGCACCACCAAGTCCACATGGTCGATGACCATCTGTTTGACTTCGCTCAGTGTGATGTAAGACGATGTGGCTGTGTCATACAGCCGTCGATTGGGGTACTTCTTGATCACGCGTCGACCCGCCTCATCGGGGCTGGACGGGTTTTGCTTTTGTCGGGGCACGGCCACTCCAAGTGCGTTGAACAACGCTTATTTTAAGTCATGCCCCCCGGGCCGCCCGCTCACCACCGCGAGATGCCGGTGTGGACCATATAGGCCGCGATGAGCAACAACATGGTGCCGAAGATGCGCTTGAGTTTTTGCACCGGCAATTTTTGCGCCGACCGCGCGCCCCAAGGGGCAGTGAGCATGCTGCAGCTCGTCATGGCCAACCAGGCTGGCAACCAGACATACCCCAAAGAAGCGCTGGGCAACCCCTCTACCCCCCAGCCGCTGTACACATAGCCCATGGCGTTAAAGAGTGCGATCGGAAAGCCCAGGGCCGCACTGGTGGCCACCGCCTGATGAATGGGCATATTGCACCAGGTCAGAAAGGGCACGGTGATGAATGCACCGCCCGCCCCCACCAACCCGGAGATCAGGCCGATCGCAGAGCCCACAGCCCCAAGGCCCAGAGGGCCGGGAAGTTGACGACTCGGTTTGGGTTTGCGATCAAAGTACATCTGGCTGGCCAAAAAGCCCACGAACAGGCTGAACACCACGGCCAGGGTGCCGCCATTGATGCGGGAAAAAATCCACACGCTGGTGATCCAGGATCCCAGCCAAACCCCGGGCACCAGCGACCAGGCCACCGGCCATCGCACCTTGCCCAGGCGATGGTGCGCACGAACACTGGAGATGGAGGTGACCAGGATGGTCGCCATGGCCGTGGCAATGGCCATCTTGACACCCAGCTCAGGCCCCACGCCTTGTTCGGCCAGATAGTAAGAAATGAAGGGCACCATCAGCAGGCCGCCGCCGATGCCCAGCAAGCCCGCCATAAAACCAGCCAGGCCGCCCACCGCGGCCAACACCAAAAAGCCGTCAATGTGCATGGGTGGCGATCAGGCCAGCTCGGCCTGAATTCGGGCCAAGGCCTGCCCGCCACCGTAGCTGCCCGCCGGGGTCACGACACCCCCGGGAATGACCCGGATGGCGCAGTACTTGAACTCTGGAATTTTGCCAAATGGATCCAGCGCCGGATTGGTCAGACGGTTGATGGCCGCCTCGTAATAGCAAAACGGCACAAAGATGGCGCCACGGGGAGAACCGTCGTCGGCGCGGGCATACAAAGACACCTCACCGCGACGAGATTGCAAGGTGATCACCGCACCCGGCTGTATGCCCCAGTCGGCCAAATCCAGCGGATGCACCAGGGCCACCGGGTCAGGCTCGATGGCGTCCAGCACACTGGCGCGGCGGGTCATGCTGCCGGTGTGCCAGTGCTCAAGCTGGCGGCCTGTGATCAGCACCACCGGGTAATCGTGATCGGGTCGCTCGTTGGCAGGAATGATGTCTGCCGGCACGAAACGGGCTTTGCCATCTTCGCGCGGGAAAGCATTGACAAACACCACCGGCTCGCCAGGGTCGCCCTCGGCCAGACAAGGGTATGTGACGGCATGCTCATGCTGCAATCGATCCCAGGTGATGCCACCGATGCTGGGCATGGTGTGACGCATCTCGTCAAACACCTCGGACACATGGCCATAGTTCCAGTCCAAGCCCAATCGCTGGGCGATCTGCTCAATGATCCACAAATCCTGGCGGGCATCGCCCGGTGGTTCAATGGCTTTGCGCCCCATCTGTACCAGACGATCGGTGTTGGTGAAAGTGCCGTCCTTCTCAGGAAAGGCGCTGGCCGGCAAAATCACATCGGCCAGGTAGGCGGTTTCGGTCAGGAAAATGTCTTGGACCACCAGCAAGTCCAGCGAGGCCAGTGCATGGCGGGCGTGATTGGCATCCGGGTCGGACATGGCGGGGTTTTCACCCATCACATACATGCCCTTGATCTGTCCGTGGTCTATGGCCTGCATGACCTCGACCACAGTCAGCCCGGGCTTGTCATCCAGACTGCCGGGCGCCAGGTTCCAGGCCCGCTCAAATTGAGCGCGCACCTCTGGCTTGCTGACATGCTGATAGTCAGGAAACATCATGGGGATGAGGCCGGCATCCGAGGCGCCTTGCACATTGTTTTGGCCGCGCAGCGGGTGCAAGCCCGTCCCTGGCCTGCCGATCTGCCCCGTCATGAGCGAGAGGGAGATCAGACAACGCGCGTTGTCGGTGCCATGCACGTGTTGCGAAATGCCCATGCCCCACAAAATCATCGATGCCTTGGATGTGGCATACAAGCGCGCCACTTCACGGATGGTGCGGGCATCGATGCCGCAAATCGGCGCCATCAACTCAGGGGTGTATTGGGCCACGTTTTGGCGCAAGGCTTCGTAGCCGACGGTGCGGCTGTCAATGAAAGCCTGGTCGACCAGCCCCTCGGTCACGATGACGTTCATCATCGCATTGAGCAAGGGCACGTCGGTGTCGGGCTTGAATTGCAAGAACCGATGAGCGTGACGGGCCAGCTCAGTGCGGCGCGGGTCGAGCACGATCAGCTTGGTGCCTTGCTGAACCGCATTTTTGATCCAGGTGGCGGCCACCGGATGGTTCACGGTGGGGTTGGCACCGATGATGATCACCACCTCGGCCTGGGTGACGTCCATCACCGGGTTGGAGACAGCCCCGGAGCCTATGCCCTCCAACAAAGCCGACACCGATGAGGCATGGCACAAACGGGTGCAATGGTCGACGTTGTTGGTGCCAAAACCGGTTCGCACCAGCTTCTGAAACAAATAAGCCTCTTCATTGCTGCCCTTGGCCGAGCCGAAGCCAGCCAAAGCCGATTTGCCATGCGTGTCACGAATCTGGCGCAGCCCCCCACCGGCGAGCTCCAGCGCTTCTTCCCAGCTGGCCTCGCGGAACACATCCATGATGCGCTCAGGGTCCATGCTGAAGTCGCCCGACTTGGGTGCATCGGCGCGTCGGATCAGGGGCCGGGTCAGCCGGTGCGGATGGTGGATGTAATCAAACCCATAGCGCCCCTTCACGCACAAGCGGCCATGGTTGGCCGGGCCGTCTCGACCTTCCACATGGGTGATGCGATCGTCGCGCACATTGAAGGTGAGCTGGCAGCCCACGCCGCAAAACGGGCAAACCGAATCGACCTGGCGGTCGGGTTCGGCCAAAGCCACCTCGCGAGCGGGCATCAGGGCCCCGGTCGGGCAGGCCTGAACACACTCACCGCAAGCCACACAGGTCGAGTGGCCCATGAGGTCATCCATGTCAAATACGATCTTGGCGTGGTCGCCGCGCATCGCCAGACCGATCACATCGTTGACCTGCTCTTCGCGGCAGGCTCGCAAACAGCGTGTGCACTGTATGCAGGCATCCAGATTGACGGCGATGCCAGGGTGCGACAAATCAGCAGCAGGTTGGGGCCGCGACGCAAAGCGTGGCTTGCCCACGCCCAAATGCCCGGCCCAATGGTCGACCTCGTTGTGGCGGGTGTACTCGGTCTCGGGCATGTCGGCGAGCAACAGCTCAAGCACCATTTTTTGGGCACTGACGGCGCGCTCGCTGTCGGTGCTCACCTTCATGCCCTCGGACGGGGCACGGCAACACGATGGTGCCAGCACTCGCTCACCCTCGACCTCGACCACGCAGGCGCGACAGTTGCCCGCCGATTCCAGGCCATCCTTGTGGCACAGGTGGGGAATCTCAATGCCGTTGCGTTGCGCCACCTTGAGCAAGGTTTCGCCTGGGCGGGCTTGTACATCCTGGCCGTTGAGTTGAAAGCGAACCACTTGGGTCTGAGGGGTAGCGACAGCGTTGCTCATCTATGCTCCGATGTGGTCAGGCCAGCTCTTGAGGGAAGTACCTGACCACGCAGTCCATGGGGTTGGGTGCAGCCTGTCCCAGGCCACAAATCGAGGCGTCACGCATCACACGCGACAAGTCGGCCAACAGGCTCAAATCCCATTTGGGCTGCTCCATCAGGGCCACCGCCTTGGCGGTTCCCACCCGACACGGGGTGCACTGCCCGCAGGACTCGTGCTGGAAAAACTTCATCATGTTGCGCGCTGCGGCAGTGGCGGTATCGTGGTCAGAGAGCACGATCACCGCCGCCGAGCCGATGAAGCAGCCATGGGGCTGCAAAGTATCAAAGTCGAGCGGGATGTCGTTCATGCGTGCCGGCAAAATCCCCCCCGATGCGCCGCCAGGCAAGTAGCCATAGAAACGGTGCCCGTCTTGCATGCCCCCGCAGTACTCATCAATGAGTTCTTGTATGGTGATGCCGGCTGGGGCCAGCTTGACCCCGGGGTGTTTGACCCGGCCCGAAACCGAGAACGAGCGCAAGCCCTTGCGGCCATTGCGCCCATGTGAGGCAAACCACTCACCGCCTTTTTCCAGAATCTCGCGCACCCAATACAAGGTCTCGAAATTGTGCTCCAGCGTCGGGCGGCCAAACAGACCCACCTGCGCCACGTAGGGGGGACGCAGCCGGGGCATGCCGCGCTTGCCCTCGATCGACTCGATCATGGCCGACTCTTCGCCGCAAATATAGGCCCCGGCACCCCGCCGCAGATCAATGGCGGGCAGGTCAGGAATCGGGGGCTTGGCCTTGAGCCGGTCAATTTCTGTTTGCAAAAGGGCACGACCACCGTGGTATTCGTCACGCAAATAAATATAAATGTGCGAGATGCCCACGGCCCAGGCCGCAATCAGCATGCCCTCCAGGAATCGGTGCGGGTCACGCTCCAGGTAATGGCGGTCTTTGAAGGTGCCAGGCTCGCCCTCGTCGATATTCACAGCCAACAGGCGCGGGCCGTTTTCCGCACGCACGATGCGCCACTTGCGGCCGGCAGGAAATCCGGCCCCGCCCAGACCGCGCAAGCCCGAGCTCTCCATGGTTTTGATGACAGACTCAAGATCGCGCTGGCCCGAGACGCAAGATTTCAGCACGGCGTAACCGCCTGCGGCCAGATATGCGTCCATGTCGATGTAGGGGGCCGGTTCGTGGCGGGTATGCCCTGCCTGAACGGCCTGGGTCACTTTTTCCGGCTCGGCCTTTGCGATTGGGTGCTGCCCCACCACCACGGCAGGGGCCTGCTCGCAACGCCCGACGCAAGGCGCCGGGATCACGCGCACCTCGCGACCCAAAATTTGCGGCAATTGCGCCAGCAAAGTTTGGGCACCGGCCATCTCGCACGACAGCCCGTCGCAGACCCGCACCGTCAGAGGGGCTGGTGCGGCCTGCCCTTCCTTGACCACATCAAAGTGGTGATAAAAAGTCGCCACCTCGTACACCGCCGTTTGGGGCAAATTCATTTCCTCGGCCAAAGCCGCCAGGTGGTCTGCCGACAAGTGCCCGAAACGATCCTGTATCTTGTGCAGATGCTCGATCAACAAGTCGCGCTGGCGCGACTCGGCACCCAGCAGTTCTCGCACCTGATGCAAACCCGCCGGCGTGGCACGGCGGCCTTTGGGGCCTTGGCGCTTGCGCTCTCGGGTGACGGCCTGGACAGCGATGGGAATGACAGGGTGGTTCATGGCTGCTCTTAAATCACGCCGTCAGCCCGCAGGCTTTCAATGCGCTCATTCGTATAGCCCAACTGGGCCAGAATTTCATCGGTGTGCTCTCCCAACAGGGGGGATCTCACCACCTCGGTCGGGCTGTCCGACAATTTGATGGGGTTGCCCACACTCAGGTATTTGCCCCGTTTCGGGTGATCCACCTCGACGATGGTGCCCGTCTGTCGCAATGACTCATCGGCCACAATTTCCTTCATCGACAAAATCGGTCCACACGGGATGTCGTACTGGTTGAGGATTTCCATGGCCTCGTACTTCGTCTTGGTCATGGTCCACTTTTCAATGCGGGCGAAAATGGGCTTCAGGTGTAGCAACCGAGCCTGTGCAGTGGCAAAAGCCTCGTCGGAGATCCAGCCCTCTTCCCCGATGACTTTGCAAATCGAGGGCCAGACAGCCTCTTGCACAATGAAATAAATGTAGGCGTTGGGGTCGTTCTCGTGGCCTTTGCACTTCAATATGGAACCCGGCTGGCCGCCCCCAGAAGCATTGCCCGAGCGTGGCACCGTGTCGCCAAACTGGCCATCGGGATATTGGGGATATTCTTGCAATTGACCGTTGCGCTCCAAACGCTGCTGGTCGCGCAACTTGACGCGGCACAAATTGAGCACCGCGTCTTGCATGGGGGCCAGCACTTTTTGGCCGCGCCCGGTGAGGGTTCTTTGGTACAAGGCCGTCACGATACCCAGGGCCAGGTGCAGTCCGGTGCCGCTGTCGCCGATCTGGGCCCCGGAGATCATGGGGATGCCGTCCTCGTCGCCCGTGGTGGACGCGGCGCCTCCGGTGCACTGAGCCACGTTTTCGTAGACCTTGCAGTCTTCATAAGGCCCGGGGCCAAAGCCCTTGACCGACGCCAGGATCATGCGCGGGTTGATCGACTGAATGTGTTCCCATGTGATGCCCATGCGATCCAATGCGCCAGGGGCAAAGTTCTCAACCAGCACATCGCATTCTTTGATCAAGCGGTCCAGCACCTCGCGCCCGGCGGGCTTTTTGGTGTCCAGCGTGATCGAACGCTTGTTGTGATTCAACATGGTGAAATACAAGCTATCGACCCCGGGGATGTCACGCAACTGGCCACGGGTGGCGTCGCCCACTTTGGCTCGCTCAACCTTGATCACATCGGCGCCGAACCAGGCCAGCAACTGGGTGCAGGTCGGGCCTGATTGGACGTGGGTAAAGTCAAGGATGCGTACGCCTTTGAGCGCTTGGGTCATGGTGGAGCCTTTTCCGGTAATTTCCTTGGCCTCTATTGTCTAACGCATTGGCCCAAGCGCCGGAAAAAACATCTTTTTTGGAGGATTTACTCTAAAAAAGCCGGTTTCAGGCCATCGCCAAGCCCAGCCACGGGCCACAAAACCAAACCGCCACCCCGGGTGAGGTGGCGGCGGCAGAGGGTCAGACCGCCTTGCTGGCGTGCATGGCTTTGATCTGCTCGGCCGAATAACCCAGTTCGGCCAACACCTCGTCGGTGTGCTCACCCAAAAGAGGCGAGGCCGTGACTTCGGGCTTCATGTCCGAGAACTTGATCGGGCTGCCCACGGTGAAGTAGCTGCCTCGCACCTTGTGCGGCACTTCAACAATCGAGCCACTCTTGCGCAGCGACTCGTCGCGCAGCAGCTCTTTCATCGACAGCACAGGGGCACAGGGAATGTCGAACTTGCGGAAAATGTCGACCGCCTCAAATTTGGTCTTGTCTTTGATGAAGTCTTCAATGGTGCGGAAGATGTCCATGATGTGCGGCTGACGGGCACGCGCAGTGGTGTAGTTGGGATCGGTTTTCCACTCGGGCTTGCCCAAGGCATCGCAAATCGGCTCCCAGGCGTGGCCCTGGACGGTGAAGTAAATATAGGCGTTGGGGTCGGTCTCCCAGCCCTTGCACTTCAAAATCCAGCCCGGCTGTCCGCCCCCGCCGGCGTTGCCGCCACGCGGCACCGTGTCGCCAAACGTTTCGTGCGGATACTGGGGGTATTCCTCCAGGTAACCCACGCGCTCCAGACGCTGCTGGTCACGCATCTTGACCCGGCACAGATTGAGCACGGCGTCTTGCATCGACACAGCGACCTTCTGGCCCTTGCCAGACTTCTGGCGGCCAATGATGGCCGTCAAAATGCCTATGGCCAGGTGCATGCCGGTGTTCGAGTCTCCCAGAGCCGCTGCAGAGATGGTGGGCTCTGTATTGCCGCCCTTCCACCAGCCGGTGGTCGAGGCCGCACCGCCCGCGCACTGGGCCACGTTTTCATAAACCTTGAGGTCTTCGTAGTGGTGGCCTTCGCTGAAGCCCTTGACCGAAGCCAGAATCATCCCGGGGTTGAGCTTCTGGATGTACTCCCAGGTGAAGCCCATGCGGTCCAGCGCGCCAGGGCCGAAGTTCTCAACCATCACATCGGACTCTTTGATCAGCTTTTCCAGCACTTCCTTGCCCGCCGGATTTTTGGTGTCCAGGGTCAGGGAGCGCTTGTTGCTGTTGAGCATGGTGAAGTACAAGGCATCGGCATCGGGCACATCGCGCAACTGGCTGCGCGTCACATCGCCCGCGCCGGGGCGTTCGACTTTGATCACGTCCGCGCCGAACCAGGCCAACAGCTGGGTACAGGCGGGGCCTGCTTGCACGTGGGTGAAGTCGATGATCTTGATGCCTTTGAGGGGCAAGTCTTGTTTGGCCATGTGGCTTCTCTCCTTGGGTTGAAATGGATCAGGCGGTTTTTTTGGCCGCAGTGGGGTTGAGTGAGGTGATGCGGCCGCTTTCGGTTCCGGCGGTCTCATCGATGACAGCATTGATCAGTGTCGGGCGACGGCTCTTGAAGGCTTCGTCGATGCCCCGGCGCAATTCTTCCGGGGTAGTGGCATACACGCCCACCCCGCCAAAGGCCGCCATCATCTGGTCATAACGGGCGTTCTTCACAAACACCGTGGGGGCCACATCGGGCCCGCCGGTGGGGTTGACATCGGTGCCCTTGTAGACGCCGTTGTTGTTCATCACCACGATGCAAACCGGCAGGTTGTAACGACAGATGGTCTCCACTTCCATGCCGGAAAAACCAAAGGCGCTGTCGCCCTCGACGGCCAGTACCTGCTCGCCCGTCTCGACCGCTGCGGCCACGCAAAACCCCATGCCGATGCCCATGATGCCCCAGGTGCCGACATCAAGACGCTTGCGTGGCTTGTACATGTCCACAATGCTACGGGTGAAATCGAGTGCGTTGGCCCCTTCGTTCACCAACACGGTGTCGGGTTTGTCGCGCATGACATCGCGGACCACGGCAAGCGCACTGTGAAAATTCATCGGGCTGGGGTTCTTGGCCAGTGTTTCGGCCATCTTGGCGACGTTTTTGGTCTTGCGCTCGTTGATGGCACTGATCCACTCGGCAGGGGGCTGATGCCAGCCGGCACCGATGCCTGCCAGCAGGGCAGACACACAAGAGCCGACATCACCCACCAGAGGCGCCGCGATGGGCACATTGCTGTCGGCCTCGATGGGTGAAATATCGATCTGAATGTATTGCTGGCCACCCCAGGTCTTGGAGGTCTTGCCACCCCAGGTCTTGCCTTTGCCGTGTGACAACAGCCAGTTCAGACGCGCACCGATGAGCACGACCACATCGGCCTCGGGCAACACATAAGAGCGAGCGGCAGCGGCCGATTGCTCATGGTTGTCGGGCAAGATCCCCTTGGCCATGGACATCGGCAAGTAAGGAATGCCGGTTTTTTCAACCAGCAGACGGATTTCGTTTTCGGCACGGGCATAGGCCGCGCCCTTGCCCAGCAGAATCAAGGGCTTTTTGGCCCCCTTGAGCATTTCCAGCGCGCGGCTCACTGCCTCGGGGGCAGGAATCTGGCGCGGCGCGGGGTCCACCACCTGGATCAGAGACTTGCGGCCCTCCTCCAGCGGCATGCTCTGCGTGAACAATTTGGCGGGCAAGTCAAGGTAGACACCACCTGGCCGCCCAGACAAGGCCGAGCGGATGGCACGCGCGATCCCCACGCCGATGTCTTCGGCCTCCAGCACCCGGTAAGCGGCCTTGCACAGCGGCTTGGCGATGGCCAGCTGGTCCATCTCCTCGTAATCACCTTGTTGCAAATCGACAATCTCGCGCTCTGAAGAGCCCGAGATCAGGATCATGGGAAAACAATTGGTGGTGGCGTTGGCCAGTGCGGTGAGGCCGTTCAAAAAACCGGGCGCCGATACGGTCAGGCAAACCCCGGGCTTTTGGGTCAGGAAACCGGCGATGGCGGCTGCATTGCCAGCGTGTTGCTCGTGACGAAACGAGATCACGCGGATGCCTGCGGCCTGGGCCTTGCGGGTCAAGTCGGTGATGGGTATGCCAGGCAAAGCATAAATGGTCTGTATGCCATTGAGACGCAGTCCTTCGATCAACAGGTGGAAACTGTCGATTTCAGCGGCTTGATGGGATTCGCTCATGCCAAAAACTCCTAAGGGGTGCTTGAGTGCTCATCACCCGGGTTGAATTAAACTCAGCAATGGTAGGAGCCGAGTCTTGCTTTCGCCATTGATCAAGGTCAACTTTTTAAAAATCCACTTTCGCGCCCTGGGCAGATGAGCCAACCCCCTTCCATTCCTGCGGGAATTACCACGCCCTCCGGGCCGCTGGCCCGACGCCCCGAGGGCAAGGGGGGGCGCGGTCGCGCGGGCGTCAAATCGATCGCCTTGGGCCAACACCCCGAAAGAAACATCGTTCGGTTGCAAGTGCGACAAACCCCTTTGTTGAGCGGGTTGGACCCTGAATCCTTGCTGGAGCTGGAAAACCTTTTGACGGTGGTCGATGCGCCCAAAGGGGAGCATCTGTTGCACCAAGGCGTGCGCGAGATGGAGCATTACTTCATCGTGGACGGTTTGCTCAAGCGGGTGGTGAGCAACCTGGAGGCCAAGGAAATGATCTTGCGCTTTGCCAACGAACGCGAAATGGAGACCAGTTACGCCGCTTGGTGCCTGGGCACGCCCACCCCATACAGCATTGTGTCGGTGACCAAGTGCCGCGTGGCCAAACTACCGATGCCCCAATGGGTCGATTTTCTCCAGCGCCGCCCGGCGGTGCGTGAGTCGTTTGAGCGTTATGTGATGAACCTGATGAGCGAAATCATGGCCCACACCATCACCTTGCACCTGCTCGACGCCCCGGGGCGGGTCCATCGTTTCAAGCGCAAGCACCCGGACATGTTCAACCGCATCCCTCAAAAGGAACTGGCGGCTTATCTCAACCTTTCGGCCGAGACCCTCAGCAGACTCAAACAACGTGGCAAAATATAATACTTTGGAATCATCGCCTCGATCTCATGGGTCGAGCGCGCCATGAACCATTTCGGGAATGAAGACATGCGAACAGAACTGCGGGCTTTGATTCGGTGGGGCTGTGCCTTGGCCCTTGGCTTGGTGGCCGCTTGTGGCCCCCAAAACGAAGGCAAACCCGGCGCGGGACCGGGCGGCCCGCCGGGGGCAGGCAATGCCCCTCCCCCCCCTGAAGTCTTTGTGATCAAGGTTCAGGAAGAAGCCCTGGACCTCTCCAGCGAGTTGTCGGGCCGATTGCAGGCCGTGCGCACCGCCCTCGTTCGGGCCCGGGTCGAGGGTGTGGTTCAGCATGTCCGCTTCACCGAGGGCAGTGAGGTGCGCGCCGGTGCCCCGCTGTTTGAAATCGACCCCAGAACCTACCGGGCCACCCTGGAGGGTGCACGCGCCGACGCCGAGGCCGCACAGCAGAACTGGATGCGAAATCAGGCGCTGTTGCAAGCCAAGGCCATCAGCCAGCAGGAATTTGATGCCTCCTTGGCCAGGTACAAGCAGGCGCAAGCCAATCTGAGCAAGGCAGAACTCGATTTGGAAAATGCCTTGGTCCAAGCCCCCATCTCCGGCCGCATCGGTCGCAGCCTGGTCACCGAAGGGGCATTGGTCGGGCGCGGCGAAAGCACCCCGCTGGCCAGCATCGACCAGCTTGACCCGATCTGGGTCAACTTCAGCCAAAGCGAATCGGAATGGCAGGCCTTGCGCCGCACCATGAAGCCCGATCAGATCAAGGCGCAATCCGAATGGCGGGTCACGCTCATGCAGTCAGATGGCCGCCCTTACCCACTGGCCGGGCAGCTGAAATTGGTCGAGCGCACGGTCGACCCCAACACGGGCACCGTATTTTTGCGCGCCGAGTTTCCCAACCCCAAGGGTGAATTGATGCCTGGCAGTTTTGTGCGCATCAGAATTTCTCAGGCCAAACTCTCAGGTGCCCTGTCGGTGCCCCAGAGGGCGGTTCTCATGAACCCGCAAGGCCCCTATGTCTGGGTGGTGGGCGAAGGCGATAAAGTGGCCCAGGTGCCCATCCAAACGGGTGCCATGAGCCATGACCGCTGGATCGTCCAGTCTGGTTTGCAGGCCGGCATGCGGGTGGTGGTCGATGGCTTGCAAAAAATCCGCCCCGGCAGCGTGGTGCGACCCGTTGAAGCCCCGGCGGCGAAATAAATATGTTGGCCAAATTCTTCATTGACCGCCCGATCTTTGCCTGGGTGATCGCCATTTTCATCGTCTTGGCCGGTACCCTGGCCCTGCGCAAGATGCCGGTGGCACAGTACCCACAGGTTGCGCAGCCTTCCATCGCGTTCAACATCACATACCCCGGCGCATCGGCTGAGGTGATCGAACAAACCGTCACCTCGCTGATCGAGCAGGAGATGAATGGCATCGAGCGCCTGATCTACATGGAGGCGTCCTCCGAACTCGGCACCGGCACGCTCACCCTCACCTTTGAAGCCGGCACCAATATAGACATCGCCTCCGTGGAGGCCCAGAACCGGTTCAAGCGCATCGAAGCACGGCTACCGGACGATGTGCGCCGTCTGGGCGTCCCGGTCACCAAACCCCAACGCAATTACCTGATGTTCGTGGTGCTCACGTCCAAAGACGACAGCATGAACTCGGTCGCTTTGGGCAGTTTTGCCGCCACCACGGTGCTTGACCAATTGCGGCGGGTGCCGGGGGTGGGCGAAGCCAACCTGTTTGGCACCGAATATTCGATGCGCATTTGGCTAGACCCCTACAAGCTGCAGTCATTTGGCCTCGCCCCCAGCGACGTCACGGCAGCGGTAAGGGCCCAGAACATCCAATTGGCCACCGGCGAGATGGGTCAAAACCCTGCCCCGCCAGGACAGCAGCTCAACGCCGTGGTGGTGCTGCGCTCAAGACTGACCAGGGCCGAAGAGTTTGAGCGCATCCTGGTCAAAACCCAGCCTGACGGCGCGGCGGTCTACCTCAAGGATGTGGCCCGCGTTGAGCTGGGTGCCCAAGACTACAACATCTCCGCCCGCATCGACACCAAACCCTCGGCGGCCATAGGCGTGCGCGTCTCTCCCACCGGCAATGCCCTGGATGTCGCGCGTGCCGTGCGCCAGCGCATGAGCGAGCTCGAAACCTATTTCCCGCAAGGTGTGGCCTGGGATGTGCCCTACGACACTTCACCGTTCGTGGAAATCTCCATCACCGAAGTGGTGTACACCCTTTTTGAAGCCATGGGCCTGGTGTTCCTGGTGATGTGGCTGTTTTTGGGCAATTTGCGCGCCACTCTCATCCCGGCAGTGGTGGTGCCCGTGGCCTTGCTGGGGGCCTTCAGCGGGCTGTACTTGCTGGGCTACTCGGTGAACGTGCTGACCCTGTTTGCCATGGTGCTGGCCATCGGCATCGTGGTCGATGACGCCATTGTCGTGGTGGAGAACGTCGAACGCATCATGGGCGAGGAAGGCTTGCCGCCTCGCGAAGCCACGCGCAAAGCCATGGGCCAAATCATGTCGGCCATCATCGGCATCACCTTGGTGTTGTGCGCAGTGTTTGTGCCCATGACCTTTTTCGGCGGCTCAGTGGGCGCCATTTATCGCCAATTCTCGGTCACGCTGGTGCTCACCATGTTGTTGTCGGCCCTCATGGCCTTCACTCTCACACCGGCCATGTGCGCCAGCGTGCTCAAACCCATTGCACGCGGGCATGCGGCAGCAGAAGGCGGCATTCTGGGCGGGTTCAATCGCTTCTTTACCCGTGCCAGTGCCAGCTACGTGGGCGGGGTGCGACGCATCGTGACTCGCCCCTGGCGCTGGATGGTCATCTACGCCGTCATTTGCGCAACCACCGCTTGGCTGTTTCCCCGTTTGCCCGGCAGTTTTCTGCCCGACGAAGACCAGGGTTACTTCATCAGCATCGTGCAATTGCCACCTGGTGCCTCCACCGAACGCACCCGCGAGGTTTTGTCGCAAGCCGAAAACTATTTTTTGAAGCAACCCGAAGTTGAGCATGTCATCGGCGTCTTGGGTTTTTCTTTCTTCGGTCGAGGACAAAACGCGGCCTTGGCCTTTGTGAAATTGAAAGATTGGGAGCAGCGCAAAAACCCCTCCAGCTCCGTGCAATCGGTCATTCAGCGCGCCAATATGTTCCTGTTTTCGCTCAAGTCGGCATTTGCCCTGGCGGTCAATGTGCCCCCCATCCCTGAACTGGGTGCAGTGGGCGGTTTTGACTTCCGCCTGCAAGATCGCGCCTCACTGGGGCGCGACGCATTGCTCGATGCGCGCAATATGTTGCTGGGAATGGCGTCCAAACACCCCGATCTGGCCGGGGTGCGACCCGAAGGCCAGGAGCCCTCACCCCAACTGCTGTTGGACATTGACCGCGCCAAAGCACGGGCCCTATCGATAGACTTGGCCAGCCTGAACGACACCTTGCAAGCCACCTTGGGCGTGGCCTACCTGAACGATTTCGTTCGTGCGGGCCGCATTCTGCGGGTGCAAATGCAGGCCGACCCCGAATGGCGACGCAGCCCGGAGACGATACTCAAACTGCCCGTGCGCAACACCCGTGGTGAATCGGTGGTTCTGGGAGAGTTCGCCACGGCGCGCTGGGCGGTGTCTTTGCCCAAGCTTGACCGCTACAACGGCCTGCCTTCGGTGAAGATTTCGGGCTCACCCGCCCCGGGCAAGAGCTCGGGCGATGCGATGGATGCCATGGAAAAGCTCGCCAAACAACTCCCCCCGGGTCTGGGGTTTGAATGGTCGGGCACCTCACTGGAAGAGCGTTTGTCGGGCAATCAGGCCCCTGCCCTGTTTGCCATCTCGATTCTGGTGGTGTTCCTGGCCTTGGCGGCTTTGTACGAAAGCTGGGCCATCCCCTTTGCCGTCATGCTGGTCGTGCCGTTGGGGGTGTTGGGGGCCGTGTTGGCGGTCATGTGGCGCGGCTTGCCCGATGACGTGTTTTTCAAGGTCGGCCTGATTGCCATCATCGGCCTTTCGGCGAAAAACGCCATCCTGATCATCGAATTCGCCCGCACGCTGAACGAAGCCGGACGCAATGCCATCGATGCTGTCCTGGAGGCCTGCCGTTTGCGTTTCCGGCCCATTTTGATGACTTCCATCGCTTTCATCCTGGGGGTGTTGCCCTTGGCCCTCTCCAGCGGGGCCGGGGCCAAAGGCCGCCAAGCCCTGGGCACCGGCGTGATCGGTGGCATGCTGGGTGCCACCTTGCTGGCGGTGTTCCTGGTGCCGGTCTTCTTTGTGGTGGTGCGCAAGCTCTTTCCTGCCCGCCACCAGAAGGCCCCGGATGTCGCCGCCGAAGCCCCGCCTGCCGACGACGCCGAGCCAGAGCCCAACCCCGACACCCAGGGAGGGCCCCATGTTTAAAGATGTCCTGACAAACCGGATGTGTCGTTGCATCTCCATCGGCTTCGGGCTGGCTTGGCTGGCTGCCTGCAGCGGCCCCGGCCCCTTGTATCAGCGCCCCGATGCCGGCTTGCCCTCGACTTGGGGCAAGCAAGCCCCCTCGGCGCAGTTCAGTCCCCCGGCCGCCTTGCCGTGGCAATCTCTGTACGTCGATGCACGACTGCAAACCCTGATCCGCACCGCTTTGGATCGCAACCACGACATGCGATTGGCACTGACCCGCATCGAAGAGGCCCGGGCTTTGTGGGGGGTGCAGCGCGCCGACCAACTTCCCAATGTCAGCCTTGGGGCCAGCCACACCGGTGCGCGTACCCCTCCCCTGGTGCAGGGCAATCCGGCTGCCGTGAATGTCCGACGCTATGACCTGGGCCTGAATCTGTTGTCTTTCGAGCTCGATGTCTGGGGACGGGTGGCGAGCCTGAATGATGCGGCCAGACTGAACTTCCAGGCCACAGAGGACGACCGGCGCACCCTGCGCATCAGCTTGGTCAATGATGTGGTCAACGCTTATTTCGCCTGGTTGGAAGCCCAGCAGCGCGAGGGCTTGATGCAACAGGCCGAACAAAACCGCGACCAGATACGCCGATTGACCCAACAGCGCAGCGAAGCCGGTGCAGCCAGCCAGCTGGAAGTCAGCTTGGCCCAAAGCGCCTGGCTCAATGCGCGCGCAGAAGTCCAGGCCATGCAGCGTCAGACCGAACAGGCCCGACTGGCCCTGACCCTGTTATTGGGCGGAACTTGGCCTGCTTCGGTGCCCGAAGGCTTGCCCTTGCCTTTGCAAAACACCCCTCTCGTGTGGGGGGCCGACTTGCCCTCGGAGGTTCTGCTGCAACGCCCTGATGTGCGCGCCGCCGAGCAGCGCCTGATGGCGGCCAACGCCAACATCCATGCCGCGCGCGCTGCATTTCTGCCTCGGCTGCAATTGACCGGCCTCTTGGGCACCGCCAGCCCGGCACTGAACAACCTGATGGGCGGGGGCTCGCAGGCCTGGAATTTCGTGCCCAGCATGCAACTTCCCATTTTCGATGCAGGCCGCAATGAAGCCGGACTCGATTTGGCCATGGCCCGCAAAAACCAGGCCGTCGTCATTTACGAAAAAACCCTGCAACAAGCCTTCCGCGAAGTCGCCGATGCCCTGGTGGCCCGCGACACTTTGCAAGCCCAATGGCTGGCTCAAAACGAAGGCCTTGAGGTATGGCGTGAACGCGAGCGTCTGCTTGGGCTGAGGCATCGCCATGGTGCGGCCGGCTTGGCCGAGTGGCTGGATGCACAACGCGATGTGGTTCAGGCCGAACAGGTGCTGGCCCAAATCCAGCGTCAGAAACTCACGGCCAACGCCCAATTGTTCAAGGCACTGGGCGGCGGCGACCTCTGATCAATCGAGCAACGCTTGCACTTGAGCGGCGCTTGGCAAGGGGGCGATCGCCCCATGACCTTGCACCGACAAAGAGGCCGCCACATTCGCCCAACGGGCGGCCTGCAACAGCGTATCGCCTTTGACCAAGCGCGCCAGCAAATTGCCGCAAAAGCAATCCCCTGCCCCGGTGGCGTCAACGGCAGAAACCTCTCGACCGGGCACCCGGGTCATTTGCCCGGGGGCTGAGATGACGGCACCCTGCGCCCCGTTTTTCAAGACCACCTGGACGGCGCCATGCGCATGACACCAGGCCAGATTCGCCTCCACACCGGTTTGGCCACTGAGGAGCACCAAATCATCCAGGCTGGGCAACAACAGATCACAGCAGGCCATCGCCTCGGTCAACACCCGGCGAGCCCGCTCGACATCCCACAAAGAGAGGCGCAGATTCGTATCGAGCGCCACCCGGGTGCCGCACTGCCGGGCCCAGCGCATGGCCGCCAATACCGTGTCGCAAGCGCTGTCTGAAATCGCCAGGGAAATACCCGATACATGCAGCCAGTGGCTGTCGGCAATCAGGGCCGACCATGAGTGCTGCAAATCTTCGGGCCCCATCTGGCTGGCGGCTGAGCCGGCGCGCGCATAACTGAAATGGTGGCCCCGCTCATCGTGGTGAACAAAATAAATGCCGCTGCGCTGACCCTGCATGCGCCGCAGACCCCGGGTGTCCACCCCTTCAGTGCCCCATAACTGCAACAAGGCATCGGCCCAACGGTCGTCACCCAAGCGGCTCAGATAGGCCGTGCGGGCCCCGGCGCGGGCGGCAGCGATGATGGCATTGCTGGTGTCACCGCCAAAGCCTTGCAAATACAAGGGGGGCTGTGCCTGCACCTGATTGAACTCAATGAGGGCTTCCCCCAAAGCCACCACATCCCACTGGCGTGGGCCGCTGGCTCGCCAAGCTTCATGAATGGGGGAACAGGGTTCTTGAACCATGGCCCATATTAGCATCCGGTCACGCCCGAACACCACCAAAAAGCCCGCTTGGCGCCGCCTTCAGAGGTCCAGCGCAGGCCGAAGTCGGCTGGCCCGCACATGGTGCCAGCGCCCCAGCACCGAAGCCAGCAGCACCGCACCCAGCCCCAGCCCCAGGGTCTGCCACAAGGGGGTGGACCAATTGCCCCCGTAAGCCCCGAACATCGCGGCCTTGAGGCCTTGCACCATCCAGGTCATGGGCAACCAAGGGCTGAGGGCCGAGAAAAATTCACCACTCAACTCGATGGGCACCACCCCGCCCGAAGCCGAGATTTGCAGGGCCAGCAACAACAGCGCTAAAGCCTTGCCGGCATCGCCGGCCACCCGAATGAACAACAGCAATACCGCCACGAAAGTCACCCCGGCGCACACCATCAAAGCCATCACCGGCCACAGGTGCGTGACTTGTAATTGGAACCAACCCAGCAGCAAGACCAACAACAGCAGGCACTGCACCACGACCACACAAGCCGGAACCCAGCCTTTGGCCAGCACCTTGGCCAAGCTGTTGTAGCGGCGGGCAAACCAGGCGATATGACGGCCACGCACCAGAAAAATGGCGATGCTTGCGCCCAGCCAGAGGGCCACTGGAATCACGCTGGGCACCATGGCTGCCCCCAAATGACTGACCGTCGACTCCACCTTCAACTCGGTCGCCACTGAATGCGACAGCCCCTCCGGGCTGCCATCGATCAGCCGAACCTGGGTGGGCAAGCGTTGCATCAGCCAGTGGGTGGATGAGGCCAAATACACACTGCCCTCGCGCAAGCGATTCAAGCCAAGCTCTAGCTGTGATTGCGATTGGGCCAACTCTTGAGCGCCGTTGCCCAACTGCTGCAACGCCGCGCCCTCAGGCCACTTCGAGACCATCTGCCGCAAACCGGCCCGCATGTCGCGCACCCCGAACACCAAGGTGCGCACGCCATCGCTCAGGGCATCGGCGCCTTGCGCCAGCTGCCGATGGGCCTGCTGGGTTTTAAAGAGGCCGTCGCGCAAGTCATTCAACCCGGTCTGCAAGGGGTCCAAGGCCTCATTCAAGGCGCTGCTGAAAAATGGGACGTTCGCCTGCGATTCCCTGAACTGCTCAACCCCCTGAACCAGTTTCTGGCTGCCTGCGTGCAGGCCGCCCAATGCCTTGCTCAAGTCTTGGTGACCCTGGGCCAAATCTTCCGCCCCCACCCGCAGTCGTCGCACATCCTCCACGGGCGGCAAGGATGACTCCATGGTGCGCAGGGCCGTGCCCAATTGCTGAGTGCCGCTGGTCAAACGGGAGACTTCATCCCCCAGCTGATGCGCCCCCTGGTTGAGCCGCGCCCCGGCCTTGGCGGCTTCGCTCAAGCCAGCGCTCAATTCCTGCGTCCCTTGATGGATTTTGCCCAGCGCCGTGCGCAACTCCAATAAATCGTCTTGTGCCCCGCTGGAAGCCAGCACAAAACGCCAACGCTGCTGGTTCAGGGTCTGATTGATTTGGGCATCGATTTCTTCTGCAAATTTTTTGGCGATCAGATAGGTCTGGTAGTTGTTCCCGGCCGAGGCATGCACCTCAAGACGACCTTCGTCCGCCATGCGGCCTGGCAAGGCCATGGCCGAAAAATCAGGGGGAATGATGACCGCGAAAGCCAACTCCCCAGAGCGCACCCGCGCCTTGGCCTGCTCTGCCTGAGCCAACGGGAAATACCCGAAATCGCCCTTTTGCATCAAGCTGGCCACCAAATCTGCGCCCATATTGACCGTTTGATCGCGATAAGTGTGCCCACGGTCAAGGTTCAACACCCCGACCCGCAGGGCCTGGGTGCGTTCTGCCGGGTTCCACATGCTGGAGAGACAAATCAGCAGGTAGATGGCGGGCACACACATCAAAACGAACAAGGTGCCCCACCATTTCGGTTGACCCATGACCAAGCGCCACTCCAGACGCATCATCCGGGTGCATTGACGAAAAAAAGCCATGGTCAATGGGCCTTTCTGGCAGAAGAGTCGACGGGTTTTACAACGGGTGGGGTCAGACCCGAATGACATTCATATTAACCCGAGTTCTGGAGGGTGGATCCATGGCGATGGAACAACCCATGGGGGCATGGATGGCCCGTGGTCTTGGCCTGATCCGTTAAAAAGACCACGAACCAGGCATTTGAAATGTTCAGATCAGCAGCTTGACCTGTGCAGAAACTGATGGGTCATTACATATGGGCCTTGGTATCCCGGATCAATTGCCCATTCAATTGTTAACCAATGGGAACAAGTGCTGGGTAATGTTGATCACCACGGGCCCCAAGAGCACGGTCATCAAAGCCGGGAAAACACAAAAAATAAGAGGGATCAACAACTTGATGGGCAGTTTGGCCGCTGCTTCTTCAGCGATCAATCGGCGCTTGGTTCTGAGCGCATCCGAATGGACCTCAAGAGATTCTGCGATGCTGGTTCCAAATCGATCGGCCTGAATCAGCAAAGACACCAACCCCTGTATTTCGGGTAAGCCGACACGCTGCGACAGGTGGCGCAAAGCTTCAGCGCGTGAGGAGCCGGCGCGAAGCTCCAGACCCGTCAAGGCGAATTCGTCCGACAGTGGCGGGTACGACAAACGCATCTCACGCCCTACCCGCTCTATCGCAGCGTCCAGGCCCAGACCTGCTTGCACGCACAAACGCATCAGATCTAAAGCATCTGGAAATGCGTGAAACAAAATCTTCTGTTGTTGCTTGATCAGCTGCTGTAAAACCAAATTGGGCAGGTAATAACCCAGAGACGCAGCTGTCATGATGCCGGCCCAGAACACCAAGTCCAGCCCTGACCATTGAAACGCCCATACAAGCGCAACAAAACAAATCGGCACCACAAAAGTCAGCAAAGTCTTCAACCCTAAAAAAATCGAGACCGCCAAGCTGGAACGAAGGCCTGCATTGAGCAATTCGATCTGCAAATCGGTGGGCTCCAGGGCGTCTTGTGTTTGAACTGAACCAGCCAAAGGCCCTAGCGATAAGAGCCATGCGGTCAATCTGGACTTGATGTGCTGGAGCCATGCATGGGGTTTGGAAAGCCTCTGTTCGGTCAATGCCAACAGGCGATTTTCTAAATCACCAGGCACCCATTGATTCAAAGCGAGATAAACCAAAGAGATGACCAACAAGAAGACAGACGCAAGAAATAAAACATAAAGGATATACATGGTGGGCATTCAAACTCTGATTTGAACCAGCCGGGACATCCAAAAGACACCCGCCAGCATCAAACACAAAGACAAACCCAACATGTTCAATCCTATCGGATTTTTCCAAAGGACCGAAATAAAATCCGGGTTGATGAAATATAAAAGAAAGGCCAATACAAAAGGTAACAACGACAAAATCCAAGCAGAAATGCGACCTTCGGCAGACAAGACACGAACCACGCCAACAATTTTTTGGCGCTCACGGATCAATGCGGCTGTCTTGCGCAACACTTCGGCCAAATTTCCGCCGGTCTCGTTCTGAATCAAAACGGCCACCACAAAATAGCGAATTTCTTTGCTGTCGATACGAGAGGCGAGATGAGTCATGGCAGTCTGGACACCTATACCCAGATTGATTTCATCAAAAACCTTTTGCAACTCCAGACCGATAGGTGCAAGCGACTCAGACGCCGTGATTTGCAATGCGCTGATGAAGGAGTGACCCGATTGCTGTGCGCGCACCATGAGATCTAGCGCATCTGGCAATTGTTTTTCAATGATCTTGACCCTATTTACACATTGAAGCTTCAGGTAATAGAACACCCCACCCAGAACGACAACCATCAAAAGGGCTATTACCCATAGCGGCAATTGCAGTGACATACCCAATACAGTCGAGAAGATCAATAGCAACATCACCATGAGCAAAGTTTTCGAAACATCCAGCCGCCAATCGGCTTGTAGAAGAAAGCGGTCAAACCACTGAATGCCTGGTACTCGTGCTAAAAAGCGATCCAGTACAAGGAATCGACTCAAAGAGCGTCTTTTCAAAAGTTCATTATCGACCTGAGGATGCCCGTTCATGCGCATCTGGAGCATTCGTTCATCTAGTAACTTTTGCCTTGGACTCCAATAGGTACGCCAAGCCTCAAACAAGCCCAACAACAATAAAAAACTGGCGATGCCCGTCGCGATCAAAATGAACCCGTAAGCAACATTCATCATGCTTCCCGAAATTTCAAGGTATCAAACAGGTCCTCGCGTAAAGCGACGCCGCGCGTTTTCAGTCTCTGCACAAACTTTGGACGAATCCCAGTGGCCACGAAACGACCTTGCACTTGACCATCCGCTGCGATGCCCATGTGTTCAAACCTGAAAATTTCTTGCATGGTGATGACATCGCCTTCAATGCCTGTGATTTCCTGTAGGCTGGTCAACTTGCGCCGTCCATCAGATAACCGGGACACTTGAACAATCACAGTTAAAGCCGAACTGATTTGCTGGCGCATCGAGCGCACATCCACATTCAGGCCAGCCATGCCCAGCATGTGCTCCAGTCGGGTGAGGGCGTCGCGTGGCGAGTTGGCATGGATGGTGCTCATGGAGCCATCGTGACCTGTGTTCATGGCTTGCAACATGTCCAGCACCTCGGAACCGCGCGCCTCACCCAAGATGATGCGATCTGGCCGCATACGCAGGCTGTTTCGCAGCAATGCACGCTGGCTGATCTCACCTTTGCCCTCAATGTTTTGAGGTCTGGTTTCCATGCGCACCACATGGGGTTGCTGCAATTGCAGTTCGGCGGCATCTTCGATGGTCACAATCCGCTCGTCGTGGGGGATGCTGGCGGATATCACGTTGAGCAGGGTGGTCTTTCCGCTGCCAGTCCCCCCAGACACCAAAAGGTTCACCTTGGCCTTAACCAGACCACTGATGAGCTCAGCCATCTCTGTATTCAGGGTATGAAATCGAAGGAGGTCGACCATGGTATATGGCACCACCGAAAAACGTCGAATCGACAGCAAGGGGCCATCGAGGGCCAAAGGGGGTATCACCGCATTGACTCGCGAACCATCTGGCAAGCGCGCGTCGACCATGGGATTCATTTCGTCAACTCGGCGGCCGATACGGGAGACGATGCGGTCTATCACCCGGATCAGATGAGACTCGCTGTCAAATTTGATGTTGGTCGACTCAATTTTTCCTCTGCGCTCGACATAAACGCTGTGTGGACCATTGACCAAAATATCCGAAACACTTGGATCTGCCAACAAGGGCTCTATGGGACCCAGGCCCAGCATTTCGTCTTGAATGCCTTGAACAATCTGGCGACGCTCCGTTTCATTGATGGCCAGACCGCTTTCATCCAGAAGCCTTTGTGTCAATGCCTTGAGCTCTTGCCGCAAAGCTTCAGCTGACATCGTCTCCATGCGGCGCAAGTCCACCTGTGTCAAAATTTTTCGGTGAATTTGTGTTTTGATGGTTTCAAGACGAAGCGCTGTCACCCGAGTGACCGGTAGCGTTGAGCCCAGCGCCATTGGATTCGGTGTTTGGGACTCGAAATGCTGTCGGATGTCCAGTTTCAAAGTAACCCCCTTTTTTGTGAAAGTCATCGATCAGGCGGCTTTACCCATCAGGCGATCCATCCAACTGGGGGCTTTGGGCATGGGGACATGCAAGAGCGTCGCCGTAATGTCACGCAGGGCATCAAGCACACCATTTTTCGGGTGCAACAACACAAGCGGCTTGCCCAGATTGAACGCTTCGGTCACGGCGGCGACCTGGTTGGGAATGGTTTGGTGCACTTTGATTCCTACGGCTTGCTCAATGCTCTTGACATCCAGCAAGCCATCGAATTGGAACTTATTCACGAGCAAGCGAAGCTTGTCATCGCCATAGCCGATTGAACGAAAAAGTTTCACCATACGTTTGGCATTTCGAACCACGGGTAAATTGCATTCCATCGCCACAAACACCACATCCGCCATGTCCAGCGCTTTGATCGTGACCGCATCGATGGTGCTGTCCAGATCCAGCACGACAAACTCATGCATTCGCCTGACCAGGGTCAAGACCTGCTCAAGTTGACTTGCCGTGATGGCCCATGCCACCCCCGGCTCATCGGGGGCTGCCAACAAATTGAGTCGCGGGCTGATGCTGTGCATGCAACTGTTGAGCAACTGAGGGTCCAGTCGGTCTATTTGCTGCGTCAGGTCACTGATATTGTTCTTGACATTGTCTTGGCTCAAGTAATATGACGCATCACCATTTTGCAAATCAAGATCCACCAGCACACATCGACGATTAAAGGATTCGGCAATCAAATGTGCCGTATTGGCTGCCAAAAAGGTGGAGCCACTGCCGCCTTTGCATGAAATGAACGCAGCAATTTTTCCAACGCCCACATAACCACCGTCAAGCACTGGGATTTTTTCCAGTCGCGCCATGACGCGTCGCACAGCCTCCTTCAAATCGATCTCCGTCAGTGGCAAAACCACGATCTCCCGAATACCTGATCGCATGGCGAGAACCAAATCTTCTTTGGCGTCGCTTTCGCTGATCAAGATGACGCTCAGTTGCGGATTGGACGAGGTCATTCTCTCCAATTCGTCCAGATCAGCATTTTTTTGCAACTGACTGCTGCACAGCAGCAAGATGCTGGTATTCATGTTTTGAAGATAAGATAGCAAGGTCTTTTCCTTGACACGCACGAGCGCGGCCTTCACGTTCAGACTCAGCGATTGAACCGTGCGCATCATCAGATCGAGCGTTGCGGCATCCGATGCCAGCAGATAAGCATCCATTTTGTCGGTCATTTCAGCGGCCTATCGAGGTACCAGAGCCACCTAAACCTATGCTCAAGACATTCATAGGCGCTAGCGGTTTGCTGAAAGAATGGTGGTAGAGGTCAACCGCAGACTTCATGGCGACACCATCAGTATCGAGTGGTTGGGGTTGGTTTTTCACTGCATCCGGATTTAAGGTTTGGGCTTTAACCGCTTGTTGAACGGCTTGGCCCAATGTCGGTGCATCAGCGTATGGATTGTGGGCGCACCCAGTGATCATCACGATCACAAGCAGCCAAGCACCCCGTTCTGAGATTCCTCGATTAAGCGGTTTCGACATTTCCGTACTCCTGGTTTCAAGGTTGGTTGGTATTCTCGGGTGTTGCTTCGGTTATAGGCTTTGAAGACGGATCCATCGTTTCCGAAGGCGTGGCTTCCATCTGGCCATTCAATATGAATTCAGTACGCGATGGAGGTTTGAACTGGTCTGTGGGCAAAGCAAGTGCTGTTTCTGAAGTTTTGGCCAATCGTGGGGTGACCACAAACAACAATTCTGACTTTTCGGTTTGAAAGGCGGTGCTACGAAACAAAACTCCCAAAATGGGCAGTTCCCCCAGGATGGGAAATGCCCGGATCGCTTCTGTGACATTGCTTTTGATCAGGCCGCCAATCGCAAAGCTTTCGCCATCTTTAAGCTGAACCGTGGTTGAAGCGCGTCGTGTGGTGATGGAAGGCAGGACACTGACTTGCCCATTCAGCGCTTTGACCGTGGTACCCAACTGTGACAGCTCCGAAACTTCGGGTGTCACTTTCAGGTTGATCAGCCCATCCTCCAGGACGGTAGGTATAAAGGTCAGACCTACGCCATACTCTTTTTCTTGCAAAGTGATGGCATTGCTGATGCCTCCTTGAGGGACAGGAATGAAAATTCTTCCTCCAGCAAGAAATGACCCTTCCTGCCCACTGATGGCTGTAATGGTGGGCTCTGCCAAAATTTTGACCAAACCCTTTTTCATTTCTGCCGTCAATGTAATGGTGGTCATGCCATTGGCCCGTGCCGCTGTCAGTGCCGTGGCTCCACTGGACAAAAATTGAGAGAGTAAAGATACCGACGTGCTGCCCGATGTTCGGGTGAGGTTAATGTCAACGCCCAACTCCTCAAGCAGCGTGCGAGACACCTCCGCTACCTTGACTTCGAGCATGACCTGCTGATGCCCCTCGACTCGCAGCATGTTGATGATTTTTTTGCCGCCACTGTAGGCCTCTGCCAGACTCACAATTCGATGTGCTTTGACAGCATCCGGCACGCGCCCACGCAACACCAATGTATCGGCCATCACATCGACGATCAGGGGCTCGTTGGTCGGGACCCATTGTGCCAGTCTGGACTGCAAAAACCCTGTATCTAATCCAACGCTGACATCGCGCAAGGTGGTTTTACCGTTAGCAGACCAGACAATCAAATTGGTGATGCCATTTTTTTTCCCCAACACATAAACCTCTTGGGCATTGATCAAGGTAACATCTGCCACATCAGGGTTGCCGATAGAGATGCGCACCGCAGGCTCAGACAGCGGCAGTAGGATGGACTTTCCTCCACTTATGTTAATGCCGGGCAACAGGTCGACGGGCGCATGGATGGGCAGCCCTTTTTTTGAGCCGACAGGTGCAGAGTCAACGGGCATGCTGACTTTTGCAGGCAGGGGGGAGGTCTGGCTTTCGGCCGCCGAAGCGGACACTATAGACAGCCACGCAAAGACCAGACCAAGTGCATTCCAATGTTTGATGGTTATTTTCATTTTGATATCATTCATTTGATGGCAAGGTTCAATAGCTCGACTCTATGGATTTCGTCATGCCGCGAATCACTTCCATTTTTACGCTCGCCTTAGAAGGTTGGCTAAGACTCGCAGGCTTGGTCACACCTGAAGTCACAGAACGCAGGCCATCGGCAGCTTTGGGTTCTGTTGACAAAGCCTTGAAATGTGCTGGCTGTTGAGCGGTTTTTTGAAGCAGATCCACTTTGCGTGATCCTGTCGTCACTACGCTGACCATATCGATTTGGCTGCGTAAAACCAATGACAGGGAACCGACGCTTCTGGCCAAGTCGATGATTTCTGCTTCCTGCGGGCTCACTTCCAGGGTCACTGCACTGACGACACGCGGTTTGTTTTCAGTGTTGGCGATATCTTGCGCAACAGCAAGCACCTGAATCCGTTCGAGGACAATTTTTGATACTGGATCGTTGTCTCTGTCCGTAAGATTAGCCATGACATCAACATAATTTCCCGGCAGGGCAAATCCAGCGACACCTACGACCTCGTTGACCTTCACTGTCACCGCGCGTTTACCTTCCTTTAAAACAGAAGACAGTCCCCCTTGTTGACCCAATGCAGCCAATTTGCTGGCCAAAATGGGTTCCCCTCTCAAAATGGGCATGTTGATCACGCGGTCGTAAGCCTGATCGGTCGAATGCAAAGGAGATTGAATGGGAGCAGAGGCCGGCCAACTGACCGTCTCCAGCATTGCGGGCATCAAGCGAGTTCCCAATGGAATATCACGCGTTGCGACGACTACCTGCATGGTGTCCGCATCGTTCTTTTGCTTTAACCAGATCGCCACCATGGACACTGTGACCAGCGAAGCGGCTGCGGCTGCAGCAATAATCAAAATCGGGCGTATGTTCATGATTCAATCCCTGTTTCATCAGCTGACTTGCTGTTACGGCGACCTGGTCACATAAAATGCTGCAGTACCTAACCCGACAGCCAGTGCATAAGGGACACGTTCGCTGCTCACCCGGCTGAACAGTGGACGCCCTGGTGAGGGCCATCGACCCGCTTTGATCAGTTCGGTCATGCCTGAGCGCAGATTGTTTAAAACGGTGATCAAGTTCAGGGTATATAGACCCCAGGCGAGTGCCAAACAACCTCCGGCTAGCAAAATCTCCACGCAGATTTTTGCCGTGTCGGGCCATCCGACAAAAAGACCCACGGTTGCGATCAATTTGACATCGCCTGCACCCACCATCTTGAACACATACAAAAGCAAGAACACCAGAAAACCATTCAACCCACCCAAAAGAGCCGACATGAGGCCTATGCCCCGAGGGGTCAGCGACAGTATCAAGGCGGTCAGAACCCCCCAGAGCAGCACGGTGTTGGGAATTTTTCTTATCCGCCAGTCGTGCCAAATGGCCAACATCAGCAGCACACTCAAAGCCGTGATGTTGATCAACTCCAGATTACCGTTAGGCATGGTGGTTTACCAGGTTCTGACCGTTTGATTCAGGGGAAAACGGCTGTTGACAGTCGCGTTGAAATTCGGGTGAACAATGCACCCAATTGCGTTCCCAGCGCCGTAGCACCTACTACGATACCCAAAGCGACCAAAGCGGCCAATAGGCCATACTCAATGGCGGTGGCACCCGATTCATCTAGGATGAAGGTTTGAATTTGACTTTTCATAATCACTGACTCCAAAAAAAAGTGGATGAACTTCAAGCTGTATGAGCCTGTTCAAGCTCATCACAGTTTTGCAACGGCGAAAGTTTTTTTGATCGCCGTAGCATGACTCTATGGAAGGGGGATCATTTCGTCTGTCAGACATCGCACATATCGCAAAAGATATTCAAACAGACGGCTAACGATGCGTTAATCGATTAGACGGCGGTGGACAATCGTGTTGCAATGCGGCCAAATAACAGGCCCAACTCTGTGCCCAGAGCGGTTGCCCCAAGAGCGATTCCCAATGCCACAAGCGCAGCGAGCAGACCATATTCGATGGCCGTCGCACCACTTTCATCATCGATGAAATTTTGGCATTGTTGTTTGAAATGTGTCATGACTAATTCTCCAGTTCAATGAATTAAAACCACCCTGATCCGGCTGATATGCAGCACGACTTGTGATGAAATGCGGGTCAAGGTTCTGCTTGTACACACGTTGTCTGACGATGTGTGGTTTTTAATATATGAATATCTAATATTGTTGTATGTGTGAGGGGCCACATAACTGCAAGCTTTTCGCGATATCGTCAGGGTTTAGTGCGCTAGCCAACGGTTATCGAACAGGTTCTCTCTTATGGTTGAAATCGGGGTGTGTCCACCATCCGGTCGCATGTGTCCCCAAAACGATTCGAAAGATTATTCCAATGAAGCCAACCACGGAAGATGCACTAATCGGTTCAGAGAATCTCATGCCACGCATCCAATTCAGGAGGTACACGCATTCCGAAATGGGCGTGGCCACAGTTGAATTCGGTTTAATTTTGCCGATGTTGCTTTTGATCGTGTCTGGCATCATCGAATTTGGTATGGCGCTGTATGACAAAGCTGTCATCACCAATGCCAGCCGTGAGGGGGCGCGCGCCGGGATCGTGTTGCGGGTGCCCGCTGTCACCCCCGCCGAGATCACCGCCCGGGTGACCAGCTACACAGGTAGTGCAATGCTGGGTTTAGGTGCCCCTGAATCGGTAACCGTGGACTTTCCAGCGCAGAGCAACCCTGCTTATCTGGCGGTGCGAGTCAGTTACACCTTCAGGGGCTTGGTCTTGGGATCTTTGTTGAGCGCCATCAATGTGCCGCTGGTATTGACATCAACCACAGTCATGGTGAGGGAATAATGAACAGACACCAACATTCAAATGCCATGCGCGGCGCAGTCACTTTGCTCGTGGCATTGATGATTCCAATTTTTTTAGGTATAGCCGCTTTGGTGATTGACGTGGCATATTTGCAATTTGTTCGAAACGAACTTCAAAACGATGCCGACGCTGCGGCACTGGCCGGTGCCAAACAGCTTCGCAACACCACCACAGCCACGACGCAATGGTCTGCCGCAGAAACTGCCGCGCTCAATGCCATCTCGCTCAATTCGGCTGACGGTAAGATCCTGAGATCGGGCACGGTACAAACGGGTTACTGGAACCCGACACAAATCAATGCTGTCTTGCAAATGCTGCCCATGACACCGACAGCTAACGAAGTTCCTGCCGTGCAAGTCACCTTGCACAAGGTCCATGGACAAAACGATGGCGAAGTGCCCACGTTTTTTGCACGCATTTGGAACATGGTGTCCTCACCTGTAACCGTCACGGCTGTCGCCGGCATAACCAGCCCTGACACCATCGAACCAGGAGGCTTATTTCCTCTGGTGGTCAGCCAATGCATTTATGACACCTACTGGAACAGCAAGGCAACACCCCCCGGACCTATGCTCGATGCCAAAACAGGAAGGCCTTATCAACTGGTGCTTGAGGCCTATGATTCCAAGCCCAAAGACCCTTGCAAATCCTTTCAGTGGTCGTCGCTTCTGACCGACAAAAACGATGTTCAAACCTTCAATGCCTTGGTCAATGACAGAAACCCAGTTTCCTTGAGTATTGGCCAGAAAATCTGGATAGAGCCCGGCGCAAAAGTCACTTTGTTTGACACGGTGAACAACTGTAGTTCTGCAAATAACAAGTCGTGTGAGTTCGTGACCTTGCCCATGGTCAGCACCATCGCATCGCATTCAGATCAACCCATTTCAAGTTTTGCATGTGCACGCATGATAAATGCTTCCAAAAGCAACAGGACCATCACCATTGAGCTCAGCACGACGTGCCCGCAGCCTCCTTCTGGGGGCATAGGCCCTAACTTTGGCGTGATAGCTCCGCCAAGTCTGTTCAGATGACACGATATGATGAATGTTCAAGCAAGCATGAAATGTCAGTTCATTGACGCTGAGCAACAACCCCACCTCACTGAGATTCGCTTCGCTATGTCTTACCTTTAGGCCTCCACGATGTCAGTGATGTAGGCCAGTATCAGTAAATAGTCATCCTAAGCACAAAAAAGATGGTGACAGATAGAGATACAGGGCATCGCATGTACGCAAACGCACATCACTAAATACTAAACAATCAGATCATTGATATTACAACTTCTTTTTGGGGAACTCAAATGAAAATGCATTCAATGATTGGATTGGCTGTGCTTTTTATCTCAACTCTAAGTCATTCGCAAAGTCAGTACACAGCATACGTCGTTCCAGACATTGGGAAGAATGAATTCAAGACCAACTGTGCATCGTGTCATGGCCTTGAAGGAAAAGGCAATGGGCCGGTGGTTGATCTGCTGAAAAAAGCCCCCCCCGATCTCACGCTTTTAGCGAAGATGAATGGTGGAATTCTTCCCGTAACAAGGATATACAACACGATTTTAGGTGATGTGCCATTGGCTCACGGAGGAAGAGATATGCCGATCTGGGGAAATGAATATCGCATGGATGCCGCAAATTATTACGGTGAATTACCGTATGACGTAGAGGCATATGTCAGAGCCAAAGTTTTGTATCTGGTTGAATACATCAGCAGAATTCAAAAAAAATAATGAACAACTATTTAATGTGGGAAATAGAACAAACCGATGCTCATTTTCTCCATAGGATGAAGCCTTCAACACAAAGGAGATATCTCAATGAACACAGACCGTCAATTGCAACAAAACGTACTCAGCGAACTCAGCGCTGATCCATCGGTCAATGCTGAGCACATCGGGGTTCTGGTGAACGGTGGAGTGGTTACTTTGACTGGAAAAGTCGATAGTTATTATGAAAAATGGAAAGCCGAAAAAGCCGCACAGCGGGTGTCAGGCGTTCAAGGGCTTACCGTCGAGTTGGAAGTCAAGATTCCAAATGACAGACATCGTACCGATGAGGACCTGGCACGTTCCATACAGACCCTTTTGGGGTGGAACACGGCCATACCCAAAGACGCTGTGAAAGTGATGGTAGAGGCTGGATGGGTGACTTTGAGTGGGATGGTGCACTGGAACTATCAACGCGAGATCGCACACAAAATGGTCACAGGCTTGACTGGGGTCAGGGGGATCACCGATCACATCATTCTCAAACCGGCTGTATCCGGCTCCAGCATCAAAGATCACATCGATGAAGCTTTGAAAAGACAAGCCATTTTAGATGCCAAAAAAATCTTCGTCAAAGTCGATGGAAATCAAGTCACTCTTGAAGGAAGCGTCAGCAATTGGGTCGAGCGCGATGTCATTCGTCATGTGGTCTGGGCCACCAGCGGCGTACAGTTTGTGGTCGATCACATGCGCTATGAATCTGGATCAGCCGGATGATTCATGTACTTCTGTATCTGCCCGCTCATTACAAATTTCCTGAGCTTGAGAGCGAGTGACCACGAGCCGTACCGTTCGGCCAATTCAACCAAAACTTGTAAATCGCGAAACTCCCCTTCCCTACGTTGCACCTGAATGGCCTTTTTAAGCCATTGATCCGAGGGGGGATGGAGCAATCCCTCAAGATCTTCGATAGCGAAGCGCAAGCGCTTGGCCCATATTCTTGTACGATGCCTGGTTTGAGCATTACGGCGTGAATCTTGGGAGCGCTCAAATTTTTTGTGGATAGCACGAATCTGTAGCGTGGCCCAATCACTCAGACCAGCGGGCTGATCACTGATCGGTGACTTCGTTTTTGCAACTGTGAAAAGAGTTATCGCCCATAGTGTTAAAGCCCAAACAGTATCTTGCATCGAGGTATCCAAAAGCCATTCTCGAATGGCCTGACGTTGCAATTGAGCGGTCATTTCAAGCGACTTTTCAAGTTCAGAAATAGACGATTCTTGTCCCACGTATTTCAAGATGAATCGGGTTTTGATTTGATCCAATACTTCCAACCTGGAAACTTCCGTGTCACGTAATTGCCCCAATTGGTGCATGAGAAAATGAAGAGAACTCAGATCGGGGAGATGATCTAGATTGCAGACGGTTATGCTGAGCCGCAAAGCCCTAAGAAAACGCCGCCAAGCCATGCGGATGTGCCTGACGAGCTCCGGGTGGTCAGAGTCCGAAAGCAACATCAGATTGACCAGCAGTGGAACTAGCGCGGCCCTGACCAATCGCCACGACAATTCGGTCGGGGACAGACTCGCATGCAACCGAGGGGGTAGATAACTTAACCCCGCCTCATCGACATCAGCGCCTGCACAAAAAATCGGCATATTTTCTTCATGGGCAGCCAAGTCCAGCACAATAATAGCCGGAACAATGTCAAAAAAAAGGGTCAACGCCGAATTCCCGATCAACTTGGAAATAAAAGGAGATGGTCAGCGTGCAGCGGGTAATTTGATGGTGGCCGAGTCTGCATCCAAAGACAGGTTGGGCAATTCAGTGTAGTCGCTCATAAATGCAAAGATGCTGAATGGAAATGTCCCTAAGGTTTTATTATGCTCATGGACGGCTACAATATAGGCGGTGCGGGATTTAATGATCTGCTCATTCAACTTACCAAAATCCGACTTCAAATCCAATAACTCCTGATCAGATTTAAATATCGGATTATCCAGAATCAACATCATGTTGGTCAAATCATTGGCCAACTTTTGCTGTGATTGCTGAAAAACCATCAAAGCGGCAGCGTCGGTCATGATTTGAGGCATCCGCTGTGCCAAGATAAATTTTGAATTTGATTCTGACACGACATCCAACACCCCGGATGACTGATCAGAATTATCAGCAATCAATTCTGTCATGTAAGAAATCAAATCCGAGCGTTGCTGATACAACATAATCAATTCATTCCAGCGCAGCACTAATTCGTCTCGCTGTGTTGTTACTTTTCCAACGCCACAACCCGTAAGGGACATGGCCAAGATGATCAGGCATGCTTTGATATAAAACAAATACGAGGATTTCATGTGGAGCCTTCCATTTTTTCAAGGTTGAGATCATTCAAAGCAATGACTCATGAACAAGGAAGTGCGAAATTTATAGCGATTAAACATATTTCTATGTTCACATGCACACAAATGGCATGAAAATCGATCTCGATTGTATCAATGCTATAAAAATTAAGGCAGTGCGAGCATTGTGTGCCAGCGCACGTTCACAGTGATGGCTGCTTCCTTAGCATGAAAACATTAACTCACAGGAGATCAGCATGCATCAAGATCGCAAACTTCATGAAGACGTGGTCAACGAGCTAAGGGCTGACCCGTCGATCAATTCATCACACATCGGTGTGACAGTCAATGAACAAATTGTGAATTTGACAGGACAAGTGGAAAGTTTTTATGAAAAGTGGATGGCGACTAAAGCTGTTCAGCGCGTGCGAGGCGTGCAAGGCTTGACAGTAGATATCTATGTCCGGATTCCTTACGCAGGACAACGCAACGATGAAGACCTGACGCATCTGATCGGACATGCTCTGCATTGGAATTCGGCCATTTCCAGTGATGACATCCAGGTCATGGTGGAAAATGGGTGGGTCACCCTGCGCGGGAAAGTCGCGTGGAACTATCAGCGCGATATCGTACACAGGCTGGTTGCTGAATTGTCTGGCGTCAAGGGGATCACCGATCATCTTATCCTCAACCCAGTCCTTAAAGGACGAAACATCAAAGATCGGATTGAGGCAGCTTTGAAGCGACAGGGCATATTACAAGGTTTGGAAATTGCAGTGCAAGTAGATGGAAATCAGGTCATGCTGCAGGGAACAGTGAGAAATATGGTCGAACGAAATGCCATTCGACAGATCGTATGGTCGACAGGTGGCGTTGATTTTTTGATCGATCGTATGCGTTACCCTTCGGAAAAAACAGAAAATAATAAAGTGCAAGCATATGCATTTATCGTAGCGCCATGAAAAAATTAATCGCAACTTTGTCCTGTTCAAGTTGTCATACCTATAAAAATTGTCTTGTTGGCCAAATGCCATTGGATGACCAACCTGCCATTGAACAAATGATCACCCAACGCGTACGTCTTAAACGCGGAGAAAACCTAGGCGTTCAGGGCGATGAGGTCACTGCGCTCTACCTGATTAAATTCGGTGACTTAAAAAAAAGCATTCTCACGAAAGACGGGTATGAGCAGGTGACCGGGTTTCGACATGCTGGTGATATCGTGGGTCTGGATGGCTGGTTAAAAAAAAAACAACCTTCTAATGCCACGGTTTTGATTGACTCTGAAGTATGTGTTTTATCCATTTCGAAAATTCAGAGGCTTGAAGCCGTACTTCATGAAGTCAATACCCGTTTATTCGAAAGGATGCAAAACGACGTTTCTGAGTTGAATAAATTGCTTGCAGAAATCAACAGCAAGCATGCGATTGAACGTTTGGGTACATTCTTTCTAGCACAATCAGAAAAGCAGAAAAAAATGGGCTTTTCACCCATACATCTTCGCTTGCCTATGACCAGAATCGAAATGGGTAATTACCTAGGATTAAAAGTTGAGACCGTAAGCCGAAATCTCAAGCAATTAGAACTGTTAGGCATTATAAAAATTGATCGTCGGAATATATTGATTCAAAATATTCAAGCTCTTAAAAACTGTCAAGACAAGTTTTTGATGGATTCTTAATTGGTTCAATCTGAATGGACTTACTTGATCCACGCTTGGGTGATGCGTCATTCAACCATTTTCTAAGCCTGTGTGTGTCCTTGGGCATCGGTCTGCTCATTGGTGCAGAACGAGAGCGATCGAAAGGAATTGGCAGATCCCGGCACCCATTTGGAATCCGTTCATTCACAGTTGCGGCGTGGTTAGGTGCAGTCGCCGGGATGATATCTAATGTCTGGATCTTGCCCGCCGCCTTGTTAGTAGTGGGTATCCTTGTATGCATCGCATATATGCAGGGGGGGGGTGACGATCCCGGCCTGACCACTGAAGCATCGATGCTGCTGACATTTATGTTGGGAGCATTGTCGATTAACGAAATGTATCTAGCGGCTGGGCTTGGCGTCAGCCTGTCAGGTTTGCTGGCTTCACGCGACTGGCTGCACCGGTTTGTCAAGCGAATTCTTTCGCAGCAAGAGTTACACGATGTGATCATTTTCTTTGCAATTTTAATGTTAATCATGCCCATTGCACCGAATCGATATTTCGGTCCATTTCAAGCGATCAATTTACATGAAATTGCTAATTTTGTCGTCATGGTCATCGGCATCAGTGCCGTGGGTCATATATTAAAGCGAGCTATGGGCCCAAGGGGTGGTCTCGCGATGGGTGGGTTTTTGAGTGGATTCGTGTCCAGCACGACGGTTGTCATGAAGATGGGGCAATGGTCACAAAAACATCCGGAGAGCACGCGCCTGGCCATTTGTGGCGCATTTTTTTCAAACCTTTCCACGTTGATACAGATGCATGTCATCCTCGTTGTGTCCACCCATCTGCTCGACGGACGTATTTTTTACCCAATCGCCTATGGATTGATAGTGAGCTTGATAATACCTTGGCTTTATTGGCGATTTCGGAGCCCGGATGAAACGCCACAAGAAGATGATTTAAAAGGTGGGGCATTTGATTTGAAGTCATCCATCCTTTTCACCTTAATCGTAACTGTTCTCAACTTAATTTCAACAGCACTTTATTTCTGGCTGGGAACCAAAGGTGTATGGCTGACAAGCGCCTTAGCTGGGTTTTCAGATGCGCATGCCAATATTTCGTCTTTAGCGGCACTGAACAAAAAAGGCGAAATTTCCTTGCAAGAGATGGAAACCGCAGTATTGCTTGCATTTACCTCCAACGCCACTTCGAAAATCGTGGTGGCATTGACGTTTGGTAACACGATCTACAAGATTCATGTGGTGAGTGGTATCTTGGTCATGATTGGAGTGATTTGGCTTGGTGTGTGGCTGCATGGCTTTTGATGAACAGACGCCCGCTTATCTTTCGGCTGGCTTATGTGCGCAAGCGCATGGTTCTAATCATCATCTTTTCACACAATGACCCAACCAACAGCGCTTATATCTGCCATGAACATACCTTGTGACTCCAATACGCCCTATCAGATGAGCGCATCTCACTTGCTAGATGGTATGGAAGAGGAAATCGAATGTAGTCTGAGCGAGTGGTTTGGGGCCAATCAGCTTGAGACCACACATCGCGACGAACGAATCAGCTACTTTGTCAACCTCTTCAAGCTTCAGAGCGAATTGATCAAGATGCAAAATTGGATCAGTTCAACCGGGCATCGTTTGGTCATTTTGTTCGAGGGCAGAGATGCGGCGGGCAAGGGTGGTGTCATCAAGCGGATCACTCAGCGCCTTAACCCACGAATATGCCGGGTGGCGGCTTTGCCCATCCCCAACGAACGAGAAAAGACACAATGGTATTTCCAACGTTATGTGGCACATTTGCCATCGGCTGGTGAAATGGTGCTATATGACCGAAGCTGGTATAACCGCGCCGGGGTCGAAAAGGTCATGGGGTATTGCACGGATCAAGAGTATGAAGATTTTTTCATTGCCGTCCCTGAGTTTGAAAAGATGATCATACGAAGTGGCATTCAATTGATTAAATATTGGTTTTCTGTGACCGATGAAGAGCAACACAAGCGCTTCATCCAGCGAATGACCGACCCCCTCAAGCAATGGAAATTGAGTATCACCGATATTGAAAGCAGAAGGCGTTGGCGAGACTACACGCGCGCAAAAGAGGAGATGTTTGAACGCACGAACACATCCGATTCACCCTGGTGGATTGTCAGTGCGATTGACAAGCGCAGAGCCCGACTCAATTGCATCGACCATTTGCTTAAACAGGTTCCATACCACGATATCCCATTGCAACCGGTGTATTTGCCCGAACCGATGCTCACACCCTTTGAGAGATCCGTTTACGCTCCCAATATGTATGTGCCAGAGCGATATTAGCAGACGTTCAGTGTGTGCGTGCGCACATACATCCGACGATCTGCGGCCCAAAATATGAAGGTCATTTAGGAGATCATGATGAAAATTCTTGTTGGCATCGACGGTTCAGCCAGTTCGATGCATGCAGCCAAGTACGCAAGTCAATTGGCAAGCGAGCTGAATGACAACGTGGTCATCACCTTGATTTCAGTGCACGACGACACGGCCTTGAGGAAATTCAGACGCTATGTACCCAAAGGCGTGATCCATGACTACTTGCGTGAGTTGTGCGAAAACGATTTGAAACGATCCAAAAAATACTTAGATAAGCAAAACATTCGTCACGACATCATGCTGGAATTTGGCCAGCCAGTGGAGCGGATTCTGACGGCCAGCCGTCAAGGCGCATACGATCTGATTGTCTTGGGTTCAAAGGGGCGTTCGATTTTTAATGATCTGCTTCTGGGCTCTGTAGCTATGCGAGTGGCCTCCTCATCGGCCATTCCTGTTACCTTGGTGAAATGAGCATGTTGAACGGCAGTCCTATATGGAAGAGTATCACCGCCACCGATGCTCGCCCTGTCAGTGTGCAAGAGTTGGCGCGCATGTGTCAATTTAATCTGCGAGAGATGAGGGAGTTGCTGGACTATGGTCTGCTCAAACCTATACCAGGATTTTTCGATCCGCCGATGTTCAGCGAGGAAAACGCCCACAACCTCATGCGTGCCAACCAGATTCGAATGGATTTTGACCTGGATTTATTTACGGTGGTGATCATCATGGACTATCAACTCCAAATCGATGCCTTGCAATCGAAGATACAGTTGCTCACGATGGCTTTGTCCGAACGATCCAGAGTTCTTCCGTTCTAAAGTGCTCATCGCCTGATGCCTGATCAATCGACGACTCTTACGCCCAAGGGTTGGCGCACCAATGATCTGTCATTGGTTCCCGTCCACGAAATTCCCCACTTCCAACTGTCCAGTGCGCCAACCCACATTGAACACATACATGCACACCACGACCTTCATGGTCTAATGGTTCAGTCGATGAATGCCAGAGTCGCTGTTTTGTTAGGCCAATTGAGGGCACAGCGTCAGGCATCGGTGTTGATGATATTGCAGGGCATGGACGCCTCGGGTAAGGACGGCGTCATTCGTACTCTGTTTTCAACTTTTGATCCTTTGAGTATGCGCATAGCGCGATTTGTAAATCCGACGCCACAAGAATCAGCTCATGACTTTTTGTGGAGAGTCCACCAGGTCGCACCCAGTCCTGGTGAACTGGTCTTGTTTAACCGCAGCCATTATGAAGAGGCGCTCGTGCAACGTGTACGTCACAGCCTAAAGATGCACAGGTTTCAGCGCCTTCAGCGTCACATCAACCATTTTGAAGAACTGCTGTCAGACGCCGGTGTTTGCATCGTGAAGTGTTTTCTGAATATATCGAAGAAAACCCAATACGAGCGCTTCAAGAGCCGCTTGGAAGACCCTTTAAGGCGTTGGAAATTATCACCCATGGATTTGGAGGATCGACAACGATGGGGTTTGTTTATCCAAGCCTATGAAGACTTGATGCTGGCAACCAGCAAACCATCAGCGCCATGGTTCGTCGTACCTGCGGACGATAAGAGCCAACGCGATCTGTACATCACGCAGTTGTTACTGGATTCATTAGGGGGAATGGATATATCCACCTCCCTACCCCCCCCTTCGATTCACGCCATGCATCTGGAACCGTAAGTCATTAGCGCCACCATTTGGAGTGCCGTAAGTCTGGCTTAAGGCCATGGCGAAGCTGCCCATCTCCTTTGGATGAATCAGATCATATTGAGATGCGAATTTCAATCATTCAGTGGCGGAAAAAGTCGGCGCTGCTCACCTTTGATGATGTCATAGCACTCGCAAGCCCTGTCAGAAAGAAATTCCCGACTCAATACCTTGATTTGACCCCGGCTGTATGAGATAGCGCCTTGTCGCTCCAATTTTTTGGCGGCTTCACTTACACCCTCGCGGCGAACGCCCATTGAGCGAGAAATCAATTCATGCGTCATGCTGATATGGTCACCTGCCACCCGGTCCAGCTG